>Ga0078972_1000387_pt1 | contig 182039 bp, 150 predicted proteins | sample YelNatPaOPGAMG01_FD_67568 | JGI IMG/M metagenome (GOLD analysis project Ga0078972, IMG submission 67568) | Hot spring thermophilic microbial communities from Obsidian Pool, Yellowstone National Park, USA - OP-RAMG-01 (SPADES assembly) (version 2) | ecosystem: Environmental > Aquatic > Thermal... | reverse complement strand
GAAAATATATAACATGCGAGTTCCATCCGGCCGAGAGGCTAATAAAAGTAAGGTAAGCATAACCAAAAGGAAGTCAGTAACTTAAAAATTATTTTCGGATGAATAATGCCTGTATTTAATAATACCCCGACTCTTGTGGGGTAGCAGTGGATGTATTTACCATAAAGTAACAAAGCTTGACAATACAAAAATGCCGTAAAATCAAACAGATCAACGAACTGCAAAGGGATAAAATTATCCTCAGAATAAAAAATAAAAGGGCATACATTTGATTTTCAATAAAAAGTTTTTACTTTTGCGCTCCAAATTAATTTTTGATAAAAACTAATTGTATGCAAAGACAGTATGAAACCGTTTTCATTGTAACTCCCGTTTTGTCTGAAAGTCAGATGAAGGAAGCGGTTAACAAATTTGTGAGTTTTTTAACCGAGCACGGAGCTGAGATTGTGCACACCGAGAATTGGGGGCTTCGCAAGTTGGCCTATCCTATTCAGAAAAAAACCACAGGCTTCTACAACCTAATAGAGTTCAAGGCAGAGCCTGCGTTGGTCGACAAATTGGAAACCGAATATCGTCGCGATGAGCGGATAATACGTTTCCTTACCTTCAAGATGGATAAGCATGCCATCGAATACGCACAAAAGAAAAGAATGCAAAAAGAATCGGCTAAAAAAATGGAGGAATAGGCTATGGCAAACAATCAGTCAGAAATCAGATATTTGACCCCCCCTGCGGTTGAAATTAAAAAGAAAAAGTACTGCCGTTTTAAGAAAAACCGCATTACCTATGTCGACTACAAGGACCCTGAATTTCTTAAGAAATTTCTTAACGAGCAGGGTAAAATTCTTCCCCGGCGTATTACAGGTACTTCGTTGAAATATCAGCGGAAAGTTGCCACTGCCATTAAGCGGGCACGTCACCTGGCGCTGTTGCCCTATGTAACCGATTTGTTAAAGTAAACCGAGAGGAGGACATCGTATGGAAATCATACTCAAGCAGGATATTCAAAACCTGGGTAGCAAAGATGATATCGTAACCGTAAAGGATGGCTATGCCCGTAATTACCTTATCCCCAAAGGGCTGGCTATAATAGCTACTCCTTCGGCCAAAAAAATGCTGGCCGAAACTATTCGTCAGCGTGCCCACAAAGAGGAAAAACTGCGTCAGGAAGCGCTGCAGCTGGCCGAAAAAATGAAGGGCGTTAAACTTACCATTGGGGCCAAAACAAGCTCGAAGGGTAAAATTTTTGGTTCGGTCAATACTATTCAGATTGCCGAAGCCCTTAATGCACAGGGATTCGATATCGACCGTAAAAATATCTTCATCAAGGAAGAGGTCATCAAAGAAGTGGGCAATTATACCGCCAAGGTTAAACTTCATAAAGAAGTTTATGTGGAAATACCTTTTGAGGTAGTGTCGGAGTAAAGTCAAACAGTATAAATAAAAAAAGCCAGCTTCGAATCCGAGGCTGGCTTTAATTTTTTTCAGACCTGCTTAGAACTTATACACAAAACCGAGATTGAGCGAGGTGGAAAAATTCAGTCCAAGAGTATGTTCCTTATCTTTGTCATCGTTGGGTTTTTTAGTAGTGGTCATATCATACGAGAGCCCTCCCAGAAAAGCTTCAATGGCAATCTGGTCGGTAAGCTTGTACGATACACCCGGCCGGACAGCAATCTCAAACGAGGTAGTTTTATCCCCATCGGTGGATGTATTTCCGGTTTTTATCTTTTCCTTAGAAAAACCAATGCCTACCGATCCCTGACCAAACACCGAGATCGGCCCCATCTCCACCAGATGATATCGCACAAAAGGGCTAATACCAAAGACAGTAGTCGTAGTTTTGGTAGCGGTAGGAGTTGCATTGTTATTTGTGCTGTTAAAGCTTATGCCGAGCTCGACCCCAATAGCCATCTGACTGTTCAGATAATATCCTACCATGGGTTCCAGTGAAAATGTAGTTAGCGTGGGACCATCGGTGGTAGTACTACCTGATGTAGTAGACGAACCTGATGTGGAAAAACCCAGCGAACCTCCGACAAATACCTGACTGTACAGGGCTGTTGAAATTGCAGCCATAGCAATTACAAATGCAATTTTCTTCATAATTTTAAATTTTATAGTTAACAAAACAAAAATACAGTTTTTTGAAAGATTCGCACTAAAATTCTAAAGTTGTTCTTTATTTTTATAGCGTTGCAAGGTCAGGAATATTTTATAGTGTCCATGAACGAAAAAACAAGATGAAACGACCCTGTTGACGCCGTAAACACAACGAACAGGTGAAACGAACTTGTGAGTTCCATCCGGCCGAGAGGCTAATAAAATAAGCTCAGTATAACCAAATGGTAGTCAGTAACTTATAAAATTATTGTCGGATGAATATTTATATCCTAACCCTGCAGGAAAAAGGGTATGTCCAACTACGAAAAAAAGTGTTACTGAAACTAAATCAGTCAAAGAGGTAATGATAAACAGCATGGCCGAAATTGTTAATTCGAGAATAATGCTTAACTTAGTACGATAATTATAATTGAAAGATTGGTGTGAAAAATTGCTTTGGTAAGGTGTAGGAATGACAGCAGAAGAACTCGACATACAGCTTTTTAGCGCAGCAATAAAACAGGCTTCAGGATATGATTTTAGCGACTATTCCGAGAAATCGTTGCGCCGACGGCTAGCAAAAGTGCTTATGGACAATCATATGGATTTAAAAACTCTAGTGTCCGAAATCCGTAAAAACAGCCAGTTTGCCGAAAAAATCGTAAAGGAAATCACGGTAAATACTACCGAACTTTTTCGCGACCCCGCTGTGTGGCAAGCCATACGATACCGTGTGCTGCCGTATTTTAAGGAAAACAAAATCATCAACATCTGGCATGCGGGGTGTTCAACAGGGCAGGAAGTTTATTCGATGCTTATCCTCTTAAACGAAGTGGGTATGCTCGAAAAAGCAAGAGTATACGGCACCGACCTCAACGCCGACGTACTCGAAGTAGCCCGTAAGGGAATATATAAATATCGCTTTAATATCGGTTATCTCGATAATTTTGATAAAGTTATCAAAGAAAATCCTTATAATTACGAAATATTTTACGATGTTCCCTATTCAAAATATTTCGAGATCGACAAAAATAAGGACCTTATCATTATGAACAAATTTCTCACCGAAAAGGCTGTATTCAAAAAACATGATCTGGTGCAGGACGATAATATTTTTCCCTGTAAATTTGATATTATCATGTGCCGAAATGTTATCATATATTTTAACTATAACCTGCAGAACCGTGTATTTAAACTTTTTCACGAAAGCCTGTATCCGGGCGGCTACCTTATCCTTGGGATGCACGAAACCATCCTGGGCCCCTATTCTTCTTTTTTCGAAAAAAAAGAACAATTTTATGTAAAAAAATCAACGTAGCATAACCTTAAAAAATATGCCACTGATGAAGCTAAATAATTTTACGCTTAAGCAAAGGTTTACTGTTATTATCGTCATTATGGGGATAATAGTGTTTGCCTTTATGGCTACCGCAGTAAATCAGCTTAAAAAAATCAAAGCATACAATGAACTTTCGGGAAAAACTATTACGCTAACCGACCAGATTAATACCATCGATAGCCTACAAAATACCCTTTTTCTTCGACTACCTTACGATATATCTTTCTTCCAAACCCAAAGAAGTACTGCGGCTGGTAAAATCATTTCCTGTATCGATAGCTATGCCGGCGAAATAGCAGCCATTGGCAATAGTTTTTATCTTAATCATAATCAAGACATCCGTCTGTTAACCTATGAAATAGGGCAACATATACGTAACTATAAGCAGCAACTTGCCCGGTACCAGGATTTGGTAGCTCAGAAAGGTTTTGACAATTACGGGATAAATGGTCAGATTGCTATCCTGGCCGAAAAACTGAAAAAAGCTGCCCGAGACGAGAAAAACCAGTCCCTGCTTCGCCGTATCGACGAAATTATGACGCTCAAGGATCAGTACCTGCTTAACCATGACCTGGTCATACTTAATAAAATAAAAATTGCCCTCGAGGAGACGGAAACCGAGGCCATCCTGAGCATTAAAAATAATAAAATTGCCTTTCTGGCCGACCTGCAGAAATTTCATCAGCAAATTCTATCGCTTTACGAATTTGACAGAACCATAGGATTTACCCGTCAGGACGGACTGATGGGTAAAATGCACAGTACCCTTTCTGCTATGGCGCTTGCCAATGACAGACTGCGCAAGATCATCGATGCCGACCTGCACAGCACAGTACGCTGGGGTTATATCTGGCTGTCGGTATTGTTTCTGCTGGTAATTTTGTATCTGGGCTTGCTGTATTACCACATCAACAAACATATACATCGTCCCCTTGCAGTGCTTTCTGACTTTTTATCGCAGATGGTTAGGGGTAAGCTGCCCGAAAAAATTAATTTTCGCCGCAACGATGAAATTGCACAGATGGCTGGCTACCTTAACCGGCTGGTGGAAGGACTGAAGGAAAAGGCCCGCTTTGCTACCGATATCGGACACAACAAACTCTCGTCGCACTACCAACCCCTCAGCGAGGACGATATTCTGGGTAATGCGCTTATCGAAATGCAGAAAAGCCTTCAAAAAGCCGAAACAGAAGACGCCAAATACAAAAATGAGGAGAAAAAGAGAATCTGGACCAACGAGGGATTGGCACGGTTTGGCGAAATTCTTCGTATGCACAACAACGATCTTAACGTATTGGCCGATCAGATTATTCAAAACTTGGTAAAATACCTACAGGCCATTCAAGGTGCCCTCTATTTTATCAATGACGAAGACAAGGAAAATCCCTTCATAGAGCTATATTCGGCTTATGCCTACGACCGTAAAAAATACCTCAAGCAGCAAATCCCTATTGGCGAAGGTCTTATAGGAACGGCTGTACTCGAGAAGGAAAAAATATTCATTACCGATATCCCCGAGGGCTACCTGAGCATTACCTCAGGTCTGGGCGATGCACCCCCGGCCTGTATACTAATTGTACCCCTGAAAACCGAAGATACTGTTTTGGGGGTAGTTGAACTGGCCTCTTTCAATATGTTCGAACCCCATGAGATCGAATTTGTCGAAAAAATCGGAGCTACCATAGCCTCGACCATTACCAGCGTGAAAATTAACCTGCAAACGGCTAAATTGCTCGAAAAGTCGCAGCGACAAGCCGAAGAAATGGCCGAACAGGAAGAGGAGATGAGACAAAACATGGAGGAACTCCGCACTACACAAGAAGATTTTACCCGCCGTGAAGCCGAATTGCAAGGATTCCTCAATGCTATCCATCACTCGTCTATGATCCTTATCCTCGATAATACCGGCAAAATCCTGGAGGTGAACAATCGTGTTTCAACTTTCCTGCAAACCAAACCCGAAGACCTTATCGGACGTTCTATACTCGACTTTGTGAGTGTGCCTAAAGAAACCTTCGACCTGATGTGGGAACAGCTTCCCCTGGGTAAAACCAAAACTATCGACTCCATCATACGCATAGCGAATGGGTCGGAATTGAAAGTCCGGCAAATTTTTGCCCCCTTGTTCGATAAGTCGGCCAATATGATTAAAGTCCTTGTTCAGTTGATCGACTTTACCGAAAAAGCCGAGGTGGACAAATTACTCGAGATTCGTAACTCGGAAAATGCGCGCCTGCAGCAACAGCTGGATCAGTATACAAGCCTTGTCGATACCGCTTTTATGCGCTGCGAATTCTCGCCCGATGGTAAATATCTTGACGTCAACAATAACTATTGTCAGGCAGTGGGATTATTGCCCGAAGAGTTGATCGGAAAAGATTATACCGAATACCTGCGCCCCGATGAAAAAGAACAATTTGAAATTATCTGGAAAGAACTCCAAAAAGGCAAGCCTTTTTCGGGGGTGATCAAACGAACCCGTCCCACTGGCGATACCCTCTGGATTATGACCTCGATGGTGCCGCTGTTCAATCACCAAAATCAGTTGGAAAAAATCATTCTGCTGGCTCAGGATGTTACTGAACGAAAACTGAAATATCAACTCCTCGAAGAGGCGAATAAAGAAATTGAGCGCCTCAAAAGAGAAAGAAATTCCGAAAAATAATCGTCTATGGATTTATTGCAATATACGGGCATTACCATCACCGAGTACCGCAATATCCTGAAAGCCATTAAGGAAAGGTTCAATGTCGATTTCAACGATTATACCCTGGTTTTCCTCAAACGGCGCATCGAAAGTTTTATGTCTGCCTATCGCTATAATTCTGCCGAAAGCCTTATCAATCATATCTCCCGCGACGACGATTTTATCCATCTTTTCCTAAGAGAAATGTTGGTGGAATCGACCGAGATGTTCCGCGATCCCTCATTCTGGCGTACCCTGCGCGATTTTATTCTTCCTAAGCTTATCAACGAAAATAAAACGGTACGTATCGTACTGCCCCATTGCGTTTCGGGCGATGAGCTCTATACCCTATGCATCATCCTTTCCGAAAATAACTGGATACATTTTACCGAGATCTATGCCGCTACAATGGATCCGTTTTTCGAAAATAATATCAGAAACGGTTATTTTGCCCTGTACAAATACGAAGTTAGTGCCGATAATTACCTTCGATATCAGGGTAAATATGATTTTACAAAGTATTGTCAGTTAAAGGAGGATAGGGCTGTACGCAATGTATCGCTTATACAGCAGGTGCATTTTCTGAAAAAAACGGATAACTTTGAATATCTGCCCAATGATATTCATATGATTATTTTTCGTAATCAAATGATTTATTATACACAAACATTGCAAGACAAAATTTTAAAAACTTTTTACGATAAACTTGGTAAAAATGGGTGTCTGGCTATTGGTGTTCGGGAACAATTGGGTATCGTCAGCCAGCAACTCTACCGGGTGATTAACGAAAGTGAAAGAATTTATGGCAAACTCTGATATCAACACATACAGGGCAGTTATCATTGGGGGATCGGCCGGGAGTTTTCAGGTGGTAACCACTATCTTACAGGAATTACCAGCCGGTTTTCCTTTACCCCTGCTTTTGTGTCTGCACCGGCTTAAGCATGTTCGTTCGGGTTTTGTCGAGGCGCTTTCCATCAAATCAAAGTTGCCGGTCATTGAACCATTTGATAAGGATGCAATTAAACCCGGGAAAGTATACCTGGCTCCGGCCAATTACCACATGTACATCGAACTGGGCAACCGGTTTGCACTTTCAACCGAAGAGACCGTGAATCACTCCCGCCCCAGCATCGACCTGTCATTTATTACCGCAGCTCAGGCATATCAGAATAAACTCGTCGGGATAATCCTTTCGGGAGCCAATAAAGATGGTGCCTATGGCCTGAAAGTTATTGCCCAAATGGGTGGCTTTACTATCGTCCAAGACCCCAAACAATGCGAAATTCCTACTATGACCGAATCGGCACTAAATCTTTTTCCAAAACATAATGTCTGGTCTGTCGAAAAAATCATTAATTTTCTTATAAATTTGAAATGAATAACATAGATTTGTAATCATTTGAATGACAAGAAAAAATATGCAGAATACCACTTATAAATATATACTCGTTGCAGCACTGGTCGTTATTACCCTTGCTTCCTTTTTTCTTGCCAATCTGCTCATAGGTCTGTTGTCGGTTAATGCGGTTAAAACAGGTGCTATTGTTGTGGTTATCATCAATCTGGCTGTCAATTTTGCCATGTTTTATTTGCTTTTCCAGCTTTTGCACGCGATTACCGATAGAGACAAACAAATTGAACAACTCAATGAGGAACTTAACCGCCTTAAAACACCCCAAGAGGAAGAGGAAAAAACAGAAACCATCACCTATAACCCTGCTGATATAGCTCAGCGTATTATCCCCTCAGCTCCTCAAAACCTTTCCCTCACCGATTTCTGCGATAAAATTTTAATGGGTATTGCCCATTCCTGTCAGGTGGTTAGTGGAATATTTTATGTTAAAGATTCAGCAACGAACACCTTCAATGCTGTTGCCAAATACGCCTATTATTCGACCGAACCTGTTGCACCCGTTGTTGAGGGCGAAGGCATCGTAGGTCAGGTCATCAAGGATAAAAAACCCATAGCTTTGAATATGGTACCGGCAGGTTATATGCGTGTATTATCGGGTCTGGGGCAGGGTTCGCCCCGATATCTGTATATTTTTCCAATACTTAATAAGGATGAGGTAATTGCAGCTATCGAACTGGCTGCTTTTGTTCCTTTTGAAGACAATCAAAAACAAGTGCTGGATCATCTTTCCGGTCTGGTGGGAAAAATTATTTTAAAACTTAAGCAATAAAGTTTTTTCAATGGGCGGTCAAAACTTTCAATATATCTCAAAAACTCAGGTAAAATCGCAGGCGCTTCTGGCCGGCGGAGTTACCCTATTCTTCCCATTAGTTTTCTGGATTATCGAACTCACCCTGTGGAAAGCAAACATTAGCCTGCAAAATATTATTTTTATCCATACCAAGTCGCCGGCGCTGTGGTTGATCGATGCACTGCCTCTGCTCGTTTATGCTGTTACCTATTCCCTGCTTAACCAGAAACGAAAAGTCAACAACAACCTTTTGCAAACGGTGCAACAAATGAAAGAGCAGATGGATATCAACGCCCGCTTTGCAAAAGCTATTGGCGAAGGAAATTACTACAGCGAATTCAAAGTGGTCAGCCCCGACGATATCCTCGGCAATTCGTTGCTCATCATGCGCAACAACCTGCTGAAAAATTATCAGAAAGAGGCCGAACAAAGCTGGATTGCCGAAGGTAAGGATCAGATATCAAATATCCTGCGGCGTCATAATAAAATCGAAGAACTGGCTTACGAGGTTATCGTCAAACTTATTCAATACATCAACGCTGTTCAGGGCGCCTTCTACATTTACGACGACGAAAAAAACAAAATCATCAATGTTGCCACCTATGCCTATAACCGCAAAAAATATCTAAAGCAGGAATTCTCCATTGGCGAAGGACTTATCGGCGAATGCGCCTTTGAAATGGACATCATCTACCGTACCGAAATCCCCGACGATTACGTAACCATTACCAGCGGGATACTGGGAGATAAAAAACCTAAAAGCCTGCTTATTGTACCGCTCATCTCCGACGAAAAACTTCAGGGGATCCTTGAATTTGCCTCATTGCAGGACGAGATACCCGATCTCACCATTACCTTTATGCGCGAGCTGGGCGAAATCATTGCCCGTACTATCTTCAACCTGAAAGTTACCGAACGAACCGAAAGGCTGCTGCGGGAGTCACAAAAAATGACCGAAGAACTGCAGGAAAACGAAGAGCAACTTCGCCAGAGCGCCGAAGAAATGCGGGCTACCCAAGAAGAACTCCGCCGTTCCAACGAACAGCTCGAAAAACAAATTCAGGAAGTCGAAAATGCCCAAAAACGCATCAACTCCCTGCTCGAAAACTCATCGGAGATTATCATGATCTACGACGAGTATCTTAACCTGATTTATCAAAGTCCATCCGTTAAGAAAATCCTGGGATACTCACCCGATGAAATGGATCATGGAAAATATTTCGACCGCCTTACCCGAAAGGGCGAAATGGAGGTACGTAATATGTTCAAACGACTGTTTGAAAATCCGCTGGAGGTAATTACCATCCAGTATACCTACATGAAAAAAGACGGCCAGAAAATCTTCCTCGAAACCACCGGTCGTAACCTGCTTCACGACCCTGCCATAAGGGGTATCCTGCTCAACTCGCAGGATATTACCGAACGCAAGCGTGCCGAAAAAGAGGAACGCATGCGCAGCAAAATGCAATCCCTGTCCGAAAACTCACTCGACCTTATTCTGCGGGTTAGCCTTCAGGGACATTTCTTCTACGCCAATCCTGTCGTGGAGGACTATTTCGGAGTCGAGCCCCGCAATGTAATCAACAAAACTATCGACGAACTCAACATGCCGGAAGAAATGCGTGCCTTCTTCAAGAGCACGATTAAACAAATTAAATCCAAGCCCGAAAAACTCAATCAGGAAATCAAAATTACGATCCCGCTTGGAGAAAAACTTCTGGAGCGTATCATGAGTGTTGATGCTATACCAGAATACAACGAAAATGAGCTGGAAACCATACTTTTTGTCGGGCACGACATTACCGAGGCCAAGCGTATTGAACTCGAAATACAGGAAAAAAACAAAAAAATCGAAGACAGCATCAACTATGCCCAACGGATACAATCTTCGATATTGCCCGATAACAAACTTATCCGTGAATATTTCCCCAAATCGTTCATTTTCTATAAACCCCGAGACGTGGTCAGCGGTGACTTCCCATGGTTCTTCCATCACGGTGACGACATTTACATTGCAGCTGTCGATTGTACGGGACACGGGGTACCGGGGGCTATGTTGTCCTTTATCGGATACTTCCTGCTAAACAACATTGTCGATAACGATAAAGCATTGAATGCCGGAGAAATATGCGACCTGTTACATTACAGCGTGCGGGCTACCCTTAAACAGGACAGAGAAGACGCCAGTGGACGCGATGGCATGGATATCGCCCTTTGCAAAATCAATCTCAAAAAACACGAACTGCACTACGCAGGTGCCCATCGATCCCTCTATCTGGTACGTAAAGGCGAACTGACCGAATTCAAAGGAGACCGTAAATCAATTGGTGGAATACCCATTGGCAAAAAAGCCGAAGAACCTTTTACCAATCACACCATCAACATCATCAGTGGCGACCGTATTTTCTTCTTCTCCGATGGTTTGCCCGACCAGCTCGGCGGACCCGAAAACAAAAAATATTCTCCCGCCCGCGTACGGCAAATCATTCTCGATAATGTCAACAATACCATGAGCGCCTGCTACGAGGTCTTTGTTCAGGATTTTGAAGAATGGAAAGGTAATCGCAAACAAATCGACGATGTACTGCTTATTGGTATTGAATTTTAAACGATATTTTTACCAAAACGATTTAATAATTATTTCTTAAATTTGAACAACCAAACTGAGTAATAAAATTTAATAAACAAATAATATGTTTAAGGATTCAAAAGGCTTTCTGGAGTTCGTGTATGAATTTTACAAGACCATGAAAGCGCACGAAATATCGCTGGTATATGAGGGCGAGATAACCCACCAGATTACCAAGGCTTTTACATCGTTGGCCGAGTCGAATATGGCCAAGGAAGAAGAGTCGGGGAGTGTGCAGCGCAAGGTCTTTCACGTCATGGTTGAGTGCCTGCAGAATATAAGCAAGCACGCTGATGAGGCAACCGATAATGATTTCCTCTACTCGGGCAGAGGGATATTCATGGTAAGCAAAAACCAGTCGGAATATACCGTTACCACTGGCAATGCCATAGATAACTCAAAGATTCCCGAGATGCGCGAAATGCTCGAACGCATTAATTCAATGAGCAAAGAAGAGTTGAACGAACTCTACAAAAAGCAGATTAAGGAAGGACGTCTCTCCGAAAAAGGCGGAGCAGGACTGGGATTCATCGATATCAAACGAAAAACAGGCCGACCGCTCGAATACCACTTCCTGCCTATCAACGACAATATCTCATTTTTCCTACTAACCTCTTCAATACCCCGTGAATAAAAATTAATTCCCGATATATATGGAAGCTATAAAAATAAAAGGAACGGAAGATACCCCAACGGTGATTTTTGACGCTGCTGAGAACTATTTTGAAATTTCGGGACGTTCTTTGCCAGAAGACGTGACAAGTTTTTATAGCCCGCTGCTAAGCTGGCTTTCAGAATATGCCAAACAACCCAATCCCAAAACGGTATTCAACTTTAAGCTGGAGTATTTCAATACCGCTTCTTCTAAGCTTATTCTCGATGTGCTGATGAAACTGGAAGAAATCGCCCGGGCGGGTCATGATGTTCTGGTCAAATGGCATTATCCCGAAGATGACGAAGATATGCAGGAAGCCGGTAACGAATACGCCGACATCGTAGAGGTACCTTTTGAATTGGTTTCCTATTAAACTCTTATAAAAAGCCCTGTAGGCAAACACTTAAACTATGAGCGAAGAGATTCTAAAAGCACTGATGCAGCTATTTGCCATCATTGCCAAGCAGGACGAAGGTGTCGAAAGCAATGAAAGGGAATATGTCAGAACTTTTCTGGCACAACACCTCTCTGAAGAGCAAAGCAAAGAATATTATGCTCTCTTCGAAAAACATGCTGAATGGGGGGATGAAGATGAAGGTGAGGGCGAAGTAAAAAAAAAGCGACTTACCAAGGTCAACGACTCGGTTCGTATCCTGGGTATTTGTAAAAAAATAAATAAAACCCTTAATCAAAACCAGAAAATTGTCGCCCTTGTCCGGCTCTTTGAACTGGTCAATTCCGAACGCAAGTTTACCGAACAGCGCATGGCCATCATCAATACGGTGGCCGATGTGTTTAACATTGCTAAGGAAGAATTTCAAAGTATTGAAAAATTTGTTATTCACAATAACCCCGACGAAATCAACGATCCGCTGGTATTGGTTATCAACGACCAGGATAATCACAATGCCTGCAAACACATTAAAACCGAAAAACTCGACGGAAATATTTTCATCCTGCGCATACCCAGCGTTGACCTCTACTTTTTGAAATACACCGGCAATCAGGATCTGTTCCTCAACGGACTGGCCATCAACAACAAACGTATCTATCTTTTTGCCAACGGCAGTACCGTTAAGCTACCCAAAGGTAAACCCATTTATTATTCCGACGTATCGGCCCGTTTTCTGGCCGATATCCATCCGCACAAGATTACTTTCGAGGTACACGATGTATCCTACGTTTTTCCCAATGGCGACTATGGACTGCGTCGTATCAATTTTTCCGAGACGCATGGCCGGTTGGTGGGTATTATGGGCGCCAGCGGTGCAGGCAAAACTACCCTGCTCAATGTATTATGCGGCATCGAAAAACCCTCAGCAGGTGAGGTCCTTGTCAATGGCATTAACCTGCATACCCAAAAGAAGGAACTGGAGGGAGTAATTGGCCTTATTCCACAGGACGACCTGCTTATTGAAGACCTGACCGTATTCGAAAATCTCTTCTATAGCGCTAAGCTTTGCTTCCGCGATAAGTCCGACGAAGAGCTTACCCATATGGTCAATACCACCCTCTACAACTTGGGCCTGCTCGACCGGGCGCACCTGAAGGTGGGAAATGTCATGAATAAAACCATCTCCGGCGGACAGCGCAAGCGTCTGAATATTGCCCTCGAACTTATCCGCGAACCCTCTATCCTATTTGTGGATGAACCTACCTCGGGACTTTCTTCCCGCGACTCGGAAAATGTGATGGACCTCCTCAGGGAACTGGCTCTGAAAGGAAAACTGGTATTCGTCGTTATCCACCAGCCCTCGTCGAATATTTACAAAATGTTCGACAAAATGATTATCCTCGATACGGGTGGTTATCAGGTATACAGTGGTAATCCCGTAGAGGCCGTAATGTATTTCAAACGCATCGACCAGCAAATAAATAGCGATGTGGGCGAATGTCCTACCTGCGGCACCGTCAATCCCGAGCTCATCTTCAACATTATGGAAACCCAGGTGGTCGACGAATACGGAAATTATACCGGCGTCAGGAAAGTGCCGCCTGCTAAATGGGAAGAGTACTATTATACTCACTTCCCCGTTGAAAAAATTGAGCCCGCCCGTGAGGCTCCGCCTAAGTCGCTCAATATCCCAAGCCGTCTCAAACAGCTTAAAATATACTTTACCCGTGACCTGCTGGCTAAAATAAGCAACCGGCAATATATCCTCCTCAATTTGCTCGAGTACCCTTTGCTGGCTTTTATCCTCTCGTACATCATACGATACATTGCCGATCCAACCTCGAATGTGTATATTTTTCGTGAAAATGAAAATGTTTCCATATACATTTTCATGAGCATTATCGTGGCGGTTTTCTTTGGCCTTACCGTTAGCGCCGAGGAAATTTTCCACGACCAGAAAATTCTTAAACGGGAAAAGTTCCTCAATCTGAGCAAGAATAGCTATTTGCTTGCCAAAATTTTTATACTCTTCACCCTTTCGGCTATTCAAACTTACTCCTTTGTAGTGATAGGGAATACGATACTGGGATTAAAATCCATGTATTTTACCTATTGGATCATGCTTTTTTCGGTAGCTGCCTTTGCCAATGTGCTGGGTCTGAACATTTCCGCCTCCTTTAATTCGGTTGTTACCATCTACATCATTATCCCCTTTGTGATGATTCCCATGATGGTACTGAGTGGCGCCATGTTTAGCTTCGACAAACTCAATCGCAATATCTCCAGCGTTGATAAGGTGCCCCTGATTGCCGACCTGATGCCTACCAAGTGGGCCTACGAAGCTCTCATGGTTCACCAGTTTAAAGACAATAAGTACGAAAAATATTTTTATGACTACGAAAAAGAAATTAGTAACGCAAACTTTAAAATCGTCTATTATCTTCCCCAACTGCTCAAGCATCTCGATGCCGTAATGACCGAACTTAACAGTTCGCCCAAAATTGAAAAAACGCTCGACGACTTTCTTATTTTACGAAACGAGATTTTGATTCAGAAACAACAGGTGCCTGTGGTACCCTGTACCGTGGATACTTCGCTTACCCTTGAGAAATTTAACCTGCAGGCTGCTATCAATGTGGCCGATTATCTGGGCGCTTTGACCGAATATTACGAAAAAATATACGATGCCGCCGATAAACGCAAAAACAACATGCTGGCCTACCTTAACGAACATAAACCCGATGTGTACAAAATGTTCTACGATACCTACTACAACGAACACCTGGCCGACATGGTGAAAAAAGTGTTTGAAAAGGAAAAAAACAAGCTCCTCATCTACAACCATCATCTCGTCCAGCAAATTGATCCCATTTATCTTGATCCTATTCCCAAAAGTAAATACGATTTTCGTACCCATCTGTATGCCCCACGTAAGCATTTTATGGGGCGGTTTTACGATACTTACTGGTTTAATCTTTTGATAATTTGGATATTTACCTTAATTTTATACATAACATTGTATCTCGATTTCTTTAAGCGTCTTTTGGATTTGCCAGATACAATTAAACGCTTAAAAAAATAGTTATTCATTAAGATGAAGCGTATGACAAAGAAAATTATTTTCGTTGCCTCTGCCCTTGTTCTCATAGGTGTCAGCATCTATGTCATTTATGTCAATAGTCACCTGCGGCCACACGAAAATCTGGATGTACCTTATGAGGAGGTAAACAAAGGGGTTATTGATATTGAGGTAGAGGCTGTTAAAAGTATTACCGAAAATATTTCCTCGCCAATAGAAATTGCTGCCCTGATCAAGGAAATGGGAGTGCCTTTCAATCGCGACTATCTGGCGCCGACGGAATATGTATCGGGTTATAGCACCAACTATGCACAGGCATTTGCGCTAGGTGTTTTTAGCGCCGATCTGGGTTACCTCAATATGTACAACAAAACCGGTTCGGTAATTGACTACCTATCGACCATCAAGAGCCTGGCCGATAATATTAATGTGGGGCAGTATTTCGATTTTGCTACCCTGAAACGATTGGCCAGCAACAGCGCTAATGTCGATTCTCTCAAGTACATCTCCGTTCATAGTTTTAACCAGATCGACCAGAACCTGCGGCAACGCAAGCGTGGAAATCTTAGCGCTCTCATTATTGCAGGCGCATGGCTCGAAGGTATTTATATTACCATTCAGGTATCGAAAATCAAACCCGAACCCAAGCTTCTTGAAAAAATTGGCGAACAAAAAATCATTCTTTCCGACCTAATGACCCTTCTTGCCTCCTATGCCAAGGACCCTATTTTCAAAAATTACGTCAATGAGTTTAATACCATAAAATCCAAATTCGACGAGGTGAAGATTACCTACGAACAGGGTGAACCGGTAACAGTTATTGAGAACGGAATGATGACCGTGGTGCAAAAAGATAGAAGTGTTGTGCACCTTACCACCCAGCAGCTCAACGAAATATCCCAGACAGTGGAGCAGATTCGAAACAGACTTATCAGACAGTAATGGCGAAGACAACTGGATTGGGAAACATTACAAAATTTTTGACTATGATGCCAAAGAAATGCAAACAAAATATTAATATTGTCGGGCGGATATCTGGTAAACGAAACATGACCCATATTACCTCATCATTTCGAATTACAAAATTGTTGTTTGTATTCGGCATTGCAATAGCCATCGGAGGTTTTTCTGCACCGAAAGCTATGGCGCAGTCGGGTTCAAAACTGGTGGAGCTTTGTAATTCTGTGGCGGGTGATGATGCTACTTATCTGAAGGATTTTTATGTAGAACTCGATGCTGCCGGCCCCGAGGGAAAAGCACCTGAACAGCGTTTTACCATTGTTCTGAGCAAAAATACCGAGTACCGTTTTACCGTATGTAACGCCGAAGGATCTCAAGGGAAGGCCATACTGCAACTGTACGACGTATCGAAGTTATATGCCAGTACCTATAATCCGCAGACAGGACAAACTTTCCAGTCGTTCAATTTTCAATGCCAGAAAACCGGCGCTTATCACCTCATTGTGTCGTTTCTTGATGGGAAAAAAGGTTCGGCGGTAGTCATCGCCTCTTTTGTACGAACGCTTTAGAAAAACGCTTGTGGGTTGTACTGGATTCGAACCAGTGACCCCTACCCTGTCAAGGTAATGCTCTAAACCAACTGAGCTAACAACCCATTTTACTGCTGCAAATATAAGGATATTTTTTTTACCCTGAAATGTTGCCCGTTTCTTCGCTCAAAAATTGAAGGGATAGTTTCCTATCCGTTTCTCCTACAATTCCGGAGTGGCTGATAATCACCTATGAACGTTCTCCTGTAAAACTGTATCAATTTTTTGCAATATTTTTCCGGTCGATCCCAGATTTTCAGCTACATAGTTTTTACATACCGCACAGGCCTGTTGGTATAACTGTTCGTCGTTCAACAGGGCCTCCAGGGTTTGGGCAAATTGTGGATAGTTTTTCACCGAAAATGCCCCCTTGCGGCTGGTCAGATCTACCGCTTCCTGAAACTTCTGAAAACGTGGTCCGAAAACTACAGGTATGCCATAGGTGGCAGCTTCCAAAATGTTGTGGATACCTTTTCCAAAACCACCCCCTATGTAGGCTATGTAGCCACATCGGTAAATTGATGATAATATGCCAATTACATCTACAATCAATACTCGATAGTTCCCCAGATTTTGTCCCGCGGTGATTTGTGAGTAGCGAACAGCAGCGCCATTGAATTGATCTGCCAGATCGTTTAAATGTTTTTCATCATCTACCTCGTGCGGCACCACGATGTATTTGTATTGAGAACGATGAACAAGTTTTTCCTTAAAGTATTTTACCAATAAATCTTCATCAGCAGGCCATGTGCTGCCGGCAATGATAATTTTCGACTGCCCGGCAAAATCATCAATTATCGGTAAATGCTTGCTTGCTGCGGCAATCTGAGCTACGCGGTCAAAACGTGTGTCGCCACATATTTCTACCTGCTGAATGCCTATCTGTTTTAAAAGATCGGCCGACTGTCGGTTCTGTACAAAAATGTAGCTGAACTCATACAATAGTTTTCGGTACCATTGCCCATACCAGCGGAAAAAAAACTGGTTGGGTCGGAATATCGCAGAAAAACAGTATACCGGAATGCCCGATCGATGTGCCTGGTGAATAAAATTGTACCAAAATTCGTATTTGATAAAAAAAACAGCCTTAGGCTTAACTATCTTATAAAAGCGTCGGACGTTCCAAATCAGGTCAAAAGGCATATAAAAAATATAGTCGGCTCCGGCATAGTTCTTCTTGGCCTCGTAGCCCGAGGGCGAAAAAAAAGTAAGCAAGATCTTGTACTGAGGATAACGCTTGCGAATTTCTTCTATGACTGGCCTGCCTTGCTCAAACTCGCCGGTGGATGCAGCATGAAACCACAGAATAGGACTATCGTCTTTGATTGTCTCTTTCAGCCTTGCGAATAAGCGCCAATGCCCTTGTAGCAGTTTTCTGGCTTTTCGGTTAAATGGATAAGCAATGACAAAAATACCATATAATATGGCTATACCTAAATTGTACAAAAATATCATACATCACTTTTTTGGAAGCGATACAAACGTATAAATTTTTTAGCATGCAACAAAAGATTGTCAGTAAAACACGCCTTGGAGGTACAGTTTTGTTTTTTCTTCTTTGGGATTGTTGAGGACTTCCTGTGCCGGTCCGTGTTCCACTATTTCACCCATATGCATGAAGATAAGATAGTCGGCAATCTGTCGGGCTTGTCGCAAAATATGAGTAACCATCACAATGGTATAGTTTTTTTTCAGTTCGGCAAATTTCTGTTCTATAGCCTGTGTAGAGATGGGGTCGAGTGCCGAGGTGGGTTCGTCGGCAAGGATAATTTTGGGATCAACGGCCAGTCCCCGAGCCAGGCAAAGTCTTTGCTGCTGACCAATGGATAGCCGCGAGGCCGGTTGATGCAGCCGATCCTTAACTTCATCCCATAGATTCACTTCCCTGAGATAATATTCTACACGTTTGGCCAATATTTTTTTATTTTTTCTTCCGCCTATTTTCAGACCAAAAGCCACATTGTTGAAAATACTCATGGGCAGCGGAAAAGGTCGTTGAGCCAGCAGTCCCATTTGTTTTCGTATCTCGGTAATATCGCGTGAAGTATGCAGGATATCCTCATCTCCAATAAAAATTTGTCCCGAAATATCAATGTCCGACGACAGGTCTGTCAGCCTATTGAGCGCCTTCAAAAGGGTAGTCTTCCCGCAACCGGATGGGCCAATGATAACCGTAAGCTTATTGGCCGGAATATCAACATTGATATTTTTCAGAATATGATGCTTGTGAATATACAGATTTAGGTTACGTATGCTGATAGCCGAAGTCATGGTTCAGTGATTTTTGAGTTTTTGATATAAATATCTCGAGAGTACGCTGATGATCAGTACCATAATGGTTAATACTACCGCCGAGGCATATGCCCTGTTTTTTACCTCCTCGATGGGCGAATTGAGCTGAAAAAAGATGGCCAACGGAAGGGTAGCAGCAGGCTGAGCAAGTGAGTTGGGGATACGGTCCGAAAAGCCGGCAGTGAATATTACTGCAGCGGCATCGCCAATGGCACGTCCCATGGCAAGCAATATTGCAGTTACAAAGCCTGTACTGCATTGGCGGACAAATATTCTGAAGGCAACCTCAGTACGGTTGGCCCCTAACGAAAGCCCTGCTTCAAGCAAACCTTCCGGTACCCCCCTGATTACCTCATCCATCGAACGTATCATAATGGGTAAGATAAATACGGCCACTGTAATTATACCAGCCAGTAGCGAGGCTTTCATGCCCAAATATATCATTATCATAAAGGCAAATGCCCCGTAAACAATGCTGGGAATACCCCACAATGTGTCCATTAAAAAACGGATAACATGAACCCAGCGTTCGTGATTTTTCATGTGAATGTTTAAAAACAGAGCTACCGGAAGCGCTATCGAAAGGGCAAGGATCACAGCCCCAACCGAAAGATACAACGAACCCACGATGGCATTGGCTATACCCCCTTCGCGACCAAAATAATAGCCCCCTTTGGGCGGTTGGGTGAGCATCTCCCAGCTAAGGGCAGGTAAACCATTTCTGAAAATAGCAAACAGAATTAATAGCAAGACTCCCGCCATCAACATAGTGGCCAAAAACATAAGGACACGAAACAGATTTTCTTCTATCTTACGCCAGTTCATGGGTTACATGCTTTTTTCGAAACGCACAATGATGTATCGGCTTATAACATTGAAAAATAATACAATCAAAAGTAAAATAAAAGCGGCCAGCATGAGTGCCGAATCGTACAACGGGATTGAAAGCATCTCCCCATAGTTGTTGATGAGCAAGGCTGGTAATGGATAACCGGGCTGAAAAATACCCGTCGGAATTTTTACTACATTGCCTGCTACCATCAAAACGGCAATGGTTTCGCCAAAGGCTCTGGAAATACCTAAGCCCGTGGCCGAGATAATTCCCGGCATCGCCTTGCGAAGGATGACTTTTTTGACCGTTTGCCATCGCGTGGCCCCCAGCGAAAGCGTTACCTCGGTGAGTTCGACCGGTATATTCCTGAAAATTTCAATGAGAATGTTGAGGATAAATGGCAGAATCATGATGGCCAGCACTATACCCCCGGCCAGTATGCTGTACCCCGAAATGCTGATACCAAACATGCGGGCCAACGACTGTACGGCCGGAACTACTGCAATAACTCCCCAAATCCCATAAATAACCGAAGGTAAACTTGCCAGAATATCAATCAAGGGATGAGCCCACTTTAATACCCATGGCTTGGCAAATGTGGTAAGATGAATCGCAGACAATATCGCAACCGGAAGCGCTAACACAATAGCGATGAGGGTAATCCAGAGCGAGCTTAGAATAAATGGGTACAAGCCAAACTTACCACTCAATGGTTTCCATTCGGCCGAACCTATCAAATCCCAGATGTTGTACTGAGTGAAAATGGGAACTGACTTTAGATATAAACCCACCCCAATTACAAAGGGCAGCAATAGTATAATTGCCATTCCTCCCAGCATCCATCCCTGGGTAAGGTAATCTTTTACTTTTCGATAGATATATCTAAATCGACGGAGTTGCATAGAAACAAAATCTGTCTGGCAAAACTAAACAAGAATATTTTAACCTTTTACTATTTTTTCACTATTTTCCGATAAAAATTTTGGGACAATCATAGCCCTCCTCGCATTTTTTTTAAAAACTGCATTTCTTTGAACAGTCGGTTTTACTCTTTTTTTGGTTTTATTTTTAAGGGTATTCGCATGCTTCGCATTTAGCGACCGCTGATTTTCGTAATCGGTTTTAAATTTCTAATAAGGGGGTAGTTTTTAGAAATTTCAAAACAACAAAAATTATTGATTGCCTGAGTTTTAATTTTGATAATGCGTTTTTTTATTTTTGGCAGAGAAAATGGGAAAAAATATCAAAAGAGCATATACAAGCTATAAAATGTTATTTTTAAAATTGCAAGTTTATTAAGGTTTTTAGCTATCCACACAAGAATTTTTATGTAATGCATATCTTAAAGCTAAACACAATAACGAATGAAACGAACTTGTGAGTTCCATACGGCCGACGAACTAACAAAAGAATTCGAGTATAACCAAATGGTAGTCAGTAACTTATAATATTGTTTTCGGATGAATAAAGATTATTGAAAGAGGAAAATAATTTATGCAATACGATCCCCAAAAACATCACCGCCGTTCCATACGGTTAAAAACGCGTATGGGCAAAAAATTTTTCGTCCATACATCGCATTTTGTTTTTTCATTACCGAAATTGTGTACCTTTGTTCAACGTAAAATGTTTTATTTGCAACGTTTTTAGCGAGGAGAGGGCAAAATTATAATTCTATTCTCCGCTAATTAAGTTGCATTTAGTGATTATTTTTGCTGTGTAAACCTGAATGCGTAGCGACCAGCAGATGGGCACGCCACGATAGGTACCAATAGCCGGCATGAACTCCGGAGGCATTAAATGTCAGTCATTACCGGTAGGGTCGGTAGTAAAGATAGCATTCAAATACCTTCACAACCCTCAAGGGTAAGTTTAAAAATTTCATAAATTGCCATGAGTGGTATATTGACCGAAATATATGCAGCAAGCGCAAAGAATTTCGCTTTTCGGCCCTTATGCTATCCTCTGTTTTTCTTTATTTATATAATTACTTGTCAATCAGAAACTTATAAAACCATTTTCGGATGAGAGTTTTCATCTTGGGGTTTATGGGCAATGGCAAGACTACCGTGGGTAGGCGATTGGCCGATAGGATCGGATACCAGTTTATCGACCTGGATGAAAGCATTGAAAATGAGGTAGGACTTACCGTGGAGGAAATTTTTTTCCTGCATGGGGAGCAGCATTTTCGACAATTGGAGCATAATCAACTGCTTAGTGTTTGTAGCTTAGATCATGTCATCGTAGCTGTGGGCGGTGGTACCCCTTGTTTCTTCGACAATATGGAAATTATGAATCGCGAAGGTACTACTGTATATCTCAAATTGTCCGAAGAAAACATTCTGCAACGCATTCTTTCAATGCCAGCTGATGCAGTTCAGGCACGTCCGTTGATTGCCAATAAAAGCGAAGAAGAATTGAAGGTTTTCATTCATGAGGTCCTGCAAAAACGAGAACCGTTTTATAATCAGGCCAAAATTGTTGTCGAAAATCATTACAATCAGGTCGAACAAACGGTTGACATTATTCTGTCTCAGCTGCCTTTGACCCAGAAAAGATAGGTCGGTACGTGGTACGTATTGAACAAAAGACATATTCTTGACCTTTTATGTAAAGAAAATAGTCGCCGGTTGTGCTGTTGGTAAGATTATGGCTGATTTTCTGAAAGGGTTGAATTTTAAATACATATTGAACTATGAAAATACATTAACCGCAAAGAATGCAAAGATATACGCAGAGGGCGCAAAAGAATTTTTTTTGCAGTTTTTGCGCTATTCCTCGGCGTCATCAGCGGTTGTTAGACAATAAATTAAATTTATTTTCGGAAGAAACGAGCATGTTGACGGCATAAATACAACAAACCGATGAAAATAGTACGCCATGCGAGTTCCATCCGGCCGAGTGGCTAATAAAAGAAGGTAAGTATAACCAAATGGAAGTCAGTAACTTATAATTTATTTTCGGATGAAATTTTCATATTATGATAAAAATTACCAATAAAACCCATTATGCGCTACGTTTTTTGATCCATGTTGCTGAGGTATATCCGGGCGGACACCTTTCTATTGCAGAGGTAGCGTCGAAAGAAAACATTTCGGAAAAGTTTCTGGAGAGCATTGTCTCACAGCTAAAGTCCAAGGGTCTTGTTCGGGCCAAGCGTGGTGCTGGTGGAGGCTATCTTCTTTCGTTGCCACCTTCTCACATTAGTCTTTTTCAGGTAATCGAAGCGGTCGAGTCAGAGACGCCGGGTATGTCCGATGAAGCAACAAGTGATACCCATACGGCTTACATTATCCGCAATCAGATTGCCGAACTCGACAAAATAATGACCCAATATTTAAAAAGCCGGACACTTGCAGATCTGCAGCAGGAATACGATCAGCTGCAGGCCGGACAGATGTTTTATATATAAATTTTGCAGCTATGGCCAAAGGTTTTAATACAAGAATACTTCATACACCTGCAACGCGTAAGGATGTTCATGGGGCTATCCAGTATCCAATATATGCCAGTTCGGCCTATGAGTTCGATACGGCTGAAGATATCGAGGGGGCATTTAAAAATACGCGGCCAGCCTTTGCTTATTCGCGTACTGGTAATCCTACGGTCGAATTTTTTGAGACTCGTGTAAAAAATATTACGGGAGCACAGCATGTGGTAGCTTTTGCTTCGGGTATGGCCGCCACTACTGCTACTGTCATGTGCCTCTGTCAGGCAGGTGACAATATTGTGCTGTCGCCAAAAATGTTTGGTAATACCGTCATGCTGTTTGCCGATACCCTACGATCCATGGGTGTGGAAGTCAGGTTGGCAGATTTTACGCGTCCTCAAACTGTGCTTGAACAGATCGATCATCGGACCCGTATGATCTTTTTCGAGGTGCTCAACAATCCCTTTCTCGAAATAGTCGACCTCGATCAGCTTTCGTCGCTTACTGTTGACAAGAATGTTGTTCTTTGTGCTGATACAACCCTTACCCCTCCTAATGTTTTTGATGCAGCTCGTTGGGGAATTCATATCAGCATTATGTCCTCAACCAAGTATATTTCCGATGGCGGCGTATCGGTAGGGGGACTGGTGATTGATCATGGTACTTTCGATTGGGCAGCAGTGCCCGCTTTAAACGCTTTGGCTCAGCAACAGGGGAAAAATGCATTTGCGTTTAAACTGCGTAAAGAGATTCTCCGGAATACCGGCGGATGCTTGTCGCCCTTCAACGCATTTCTGCAGTCGCTGGGGCTCGAAACCCTGAGCTTGCGCTTTCAACGCATGACCGATAATGCTCTTCAGCTGGCTCATTGGCTGGAAAAACATCCTGTCGTCAAACAGGTAAACTATCCTGCTCTGCCTCATTCGCCTTATTACCGGCTGTGCCAGCAATATCTGAATGAAAAAGCAGGCGGACTTTTGACCTTTGAACTCGAAAGTCAGAAACACTGTTTTGCCGTAATGAATAGGCTTAAGCTTATTAAGCGTGCTACCAACATTAGTGATAACCGTACCCTGATTATTCATCCGTTTTCGACGATATACGCCGACTTTACTCCAGAATTGCTGAAGAAAATAAATCTAAGCGAAGGACTTATTCGTCTTTCGGTTGGAATAGAAGAGGTTGAAGACTTAATTGAAGATCTTTCGCAGGCTTTGCAAGGATAAAATCAGTCGCTTGCCTTTTGTGTCTTAGCGGTGAGGGGGGGATTCGAACCCCCGGTACCCTAATCGAGTACGACAGTTTAGCAAACTGTTGGTTTAAGCCACTCACCCACCTCACCAGTGGAGCTTAATCAAAATTGCTGCACAAAAGTATAAAAAAAGGCCAATTATAAAAAGGTTCTACAAAAAATCTTATATCTCTTTCATGACAAAATTCTGCAATTGCTTATTAGAACTAAGGTTTTGACGAATTATCCCTGCTTTTTTTCCGATGTGTACTGCACATAAATAATCCGGCGGAGTATTGAGTCTCCGCCGGGGTAAAATGTTTTCTTATTTGACGATAATTTGCAAATTATTTTTTGTTTACATCGCTGCCCGATGGACTATTGCCGGATTTACTTATTGATTCCCGCATATTGGTATCGGCTTCGATGTTTTTGATGCGGTAATAATCCATAATACCCAGGTTGCCCTGTCGGAAGGCCTCGGCAATAGCAAGCGGAATCTGTACCTCGGCTTCAATAACTTTGGCACGAGCTTCCTGAGCTTTTGCTTTCATTTCTTGTTCGAGTGCAACAGCCATAGCACGGCGTTCTTCGGCTTTTGCCTGTGCAATATTCTTATCGGCATTGGCTTGGTCCATCTGCAATACAGCACCAATATTTTTTCCAATATCGATATCTGCAATATCGATCGAAAGAATTTCGAAAGCTGTTCCTGCATCCAATCCCTTGGCCAGTACAAGCTTGGAAATACGGTCGGGATTTTCGAGCACCTCCTTGTGCGATGCCGATGAACCAATGGAGGATACAATGCCTTCGCCGACCCTGGCCAGTACGGTTTCTTCACCAGCGCCGCCTACCAATCGTTTTATGTTGGCTCTTACGGTTACGCGGGCTTTGGTAATGAGCTGAATACCATCCTTTGCCACGGAAGTTACGGGAGGTGTGTCAATTACTTTGGGATTGACCGACATTTGGACTGCCTCGAATACGTCGCGACCCGCAAGGTCTATTGCTGTTGCTGCCTTAAAATCGAGCGGAATATTTGCCTTATCGGCCGAGATAAGCGCATTAACCACCTTTTGTACATGCCCACCGGCCAAATAATGGGCTTCCAACTGGTCGGCACTTAGGTCAAGCCCCGCTTTCTTCGAGTTTATCAATGCATTGACTATGATAGAAGGGGGTACTTTTCGCCAACGCATCAGTATCAGCTGAATAAGCGACATGCGTACCCCTGTCAGTATGCACTGAAACCACAGTCCCAAGGGTACCAAATAAAAAAACACCCACAGCACTACCAGTGCCAGGGCCGCTAATATTAGATAAATTCCTATCTCCATGATTATCAATTTAGGTTAAGGGTTTTACATATATTTTCTGTTGTTCAGTTTTTACAATTTCCACTTGCTGGCCTGCCTCGATGAAAGGACCTATCGACTCAGCCTCAATTACGTTATCGCGCACGATGATTTCGCCGATGGGCGACATTTTGCTTTTGGCAATACCCCTTTCTCCCGGACGAAGGGTAGCTATAAAATCATCTCCTACTTTACTGTCGATGGTCGTGTGCAGTGAAAGCCTTTTCCACGTAGCTGGCTTAAGCGCTATGCCTATGGTCACAACAATGGCGATAAGGGTTAGCAACAGGGTAATATTACCCACCGTACCTCCGAAATATTTATAAGCCAATATTATCCCTGCCGAAAAAAATACCAGTGAAGCTACACCTGCCACACTTACTCCCGGTACAATTAACAATTCAATGACCAATAGCAACAATCCGGCCAGGATAAGTGCAACAATTATGGCTACCGACATCGAATTAAGAGTTGATGGTAACAATCAAACCCCTTCTTGCCAGTCCTTTTTTATAGGGAAGTAAATCGTCGTATGTACCCCGTTTGATGTCACATTTACCCTTGTAATGTACCAGATAGGTGCATTGTTCGGCCTGTTCGGTATCGTGGTTACATACCTCTATCAACGACTCTATTACATACTCGAAGGTATGAATGTCGTCATTGTGTAAAACGAGCGAATAAATTTCCCCGTTACCATTATCCTGCAAGTTTTTGTTTTCGGGTTTTTCCCGTACCTTGCCCAAATTTTTCATAATCCTGTTTTTTACCTGATTAAAATTAAATTATTTAATTTCAATCTGTATTCAAATTTACGTTTTTTTATTAAAAAAATATCAACAACAGGCGGTGATTCTCGTTACCAGTAAGCGTAAAATTAACATTTTTTATTGTTCGCCATTCTTTTCAAGCTCTTGTGCTCTGTTGAGGGGTATCTTTTTGTTGTCGTAATAGGCCACAATAAACGCTTCTTTGAACCCGGCTTTCTTTACAATCTGAAGCGAACTGTCGGCTATCGAGTAGTCAGAAAACACCCCCGCATAATACTTAAACAGTTTTTTATCATTCAAAAACTCTGCCACAATGGGTTGAATGCCTCCGAAAAAGCTCGGATCGACCTTCTTACTGAAAACTCCCAGTTGGATCGTATATATAACGCCAGCAGGAAAGTTTAATTGTTCGGGAATGGGATTTTCGGCCGAATAGGCGGGTTGATTTCCATAGCTAAATTGGTTAATCCGGTTGAGCCGCGTAAGGGTATCGGCGGTCACGGAAGTTTTGTCCGGTAAAATATTGGCATATATAGAATTAGCTTCGGTTTGCCGGCTTTTGATTGCTTCTTCATTTTTTTTCCATTGAGCGTAAAGGGCTTTCCGATTGTCATCGTTGGGCAGTGCATCAAGTTGTTGTCTTAGACTGCGATTGACGATTTGCAGCGAGTCTATTGTTCTTTGCAGAGTCAATGCCTTTGCAATTTGTGATATGCGGTCATTGTTGTTGTAGCTTGTTTCTGTTGTAGTTTTTCTGACGTTTTTTTCGTTGCTGGCTGAAGTGTTTCGGGCTGCAAAAGTATTGCGAAAAAAACAACGATCGCTGAGCGTTTCTTTGTCGACCGCAACAGCAATTGTTGGATTGATTGTAATATCGTACAGGATAACGTTTGACAGTCGGCATGATCTGTCGGATAGCAGGTAAGCATTTGTTTTATCCCTCGGAAAATAGAGATAGTCGTTCCAAGGCGAATTGATAGGAAAGGGGAGGGGTTGGGCAGTACCCAACGGACGTCCCGTCGAATCAGTGTTGCATCGGTAAATATCGTATCCCCCCAGTCCCGACGAACGGTTTGAGGCAAAATACAGAACATGGTTGACTGCATCATATACGGGCAATATGTCGTCGGCATCGGAATTTATCTGTTCGCTGCATTCTTCTGTGCGCCAAGTGCCGTTTTTTCGGTCGCGGATCTTATAGAAAATGTTATAGTTGCCATTTCTGGAAGGAGCAGAATAAAATGCAATGAAACCGGTGTCCTTTTGTCCTATAACAAAACCGGGATAATTCTGCTGTTCTTCATTTACCGGGCAGAGGTATAAATTGCGTAATTGCTGAAGATACTGGGGTAGGCTGTCAAAGGGAAACGTAATTTTTGCACTACCCTGATAGGGGGTAGGCTTTTCGATGATATGAATCCGTTGTTCCAGGTTGGATAGAGAATTTAGGATCTCTTTGCTGTATTTTGTTCGGCTATTCATTAATCTACGCGCGCTGACAAAAGCCTCTCGTGCTTCGTCCCATTTGAATTGTCGGTAGTAGGCCAATCCCAGATAGTAATATCCTTCGGCCAGCGGGGTCTGATCGAGCGAGTTTTTCAATAGTTCAATAGCTACATCGGTTTCTTGGTTAAGCTCAATGAGGCTTGCCGCATAATAAAATCCAAACAGCGGATCCCCCGGAAAACGTATCATCAGACGCCTGAATTGTTCAGCAGATAGTTCGTAGTTTTTATGTTCGAATAATTCAATAGCCTTAAGCGCCTGTGATGATAGTGTCCGCTGACATTTACCACTGAGCGCTGAGGCAGCAAATCCAACAACAAACAAAATATAGATCCATCGTGCCCGGGGCAGAAAATACTTCTGAGTTTTCGGTTGCATGCAACAATTATTGTCCGTTCCTGTTTATATATAAAGTGCAAATATAAACTAAACTCTAAATCATAAAGTTATGGTACAGGTTGGAGATATGGCCCCCGACATTATGCTGCCCGATCAGCACGGGAAAGTGGTTAGCCTGAAGGATTTTGCAGGCAAAAAAATAATTTTGTATTTCTATCCCAAGGACGATACCCCCGGATGTACAGCCGAGGCCTGTAGTTTCAGGGATAATTATGAGTCGCTTCTGGCAAAAGGTTTTGCTATCATTGGCGTCAGTGCCGATGACGTTGTTTCACATCAGAAATTTGCTGCAAAATATCAATTGCCTTTTTCGTTGGTGGCCGATCCTGAACGAAAAGTCATACAAGCTTATGGCGCATGGGGCGAAAAGGTAATGTACGGGAAACGTTCGGAGGGTATACTTCGCAAAACTTTTGTAATTGACGAACAGGGCAAGATTATTCATATCATTGCGAAGGTTGATACCGCAAATGCTTCCGAACAGATCCTGAAGCTTTTTTCCGAATAGCTATCCTAATTTCTATCCCTGCTTTTTTGCTGCGGTATTGCTTAGGGATGAGTGTGTACTTACACCTTGTTCTTTGTTGAAAAAAAAAACAAGGCGAGCGGTTATTTCATTTCGATAAAAATGCCTTAACTTCGTTGGGTGAAAAAATGCTGAAAAACAGCACAACATAAGGAAAAATATATTATGGAAAAGGAACCGGCTGCAAAAAAAGAAGCGAATAAAGAAAAGTTAAAAGCATTACAACTTACCATCGACAAGATAGATAAGGATTATGGTAAGGGAACCATTATGTGGATGGGCGATAAGCCGACCAATGATGTTCCGGTTATCTCATCGGGGAGTATTGGATTAAATGTCGCCCTGGGGGTGGGGGGTTATCCACGGGGCAGGGTCATTGAAATTTTTGGTCCTGAATCATCGGGGAAAACTACGCTGGCAATTCATGCTATGGCCGAAGCACAAAAAGCGGGTGGCATAGCAGCATTTATCGATGCCGAGCATGCTTTTGATAGCACTTATGCTGAAAAGCTGGGAGTTGATCTGGAGAATCTGCTCATTTCCCAGCCCGATAATGGAGAGCAAGCCCTTGAGATAGCCGATGCCTTGATTCGTTCAGGCGCTATCGATATTATCGTCATCGACTCAGTGGCAGCACTTACCCCAAAAGCCGAAATCGAAGGCGATATGGGCGACTCGAAACTGGGGCTTCAGGCTCGCCTTATGTCTCAGGCACTGCGAAAGCTCACCGCTAATATCAATAAAACCAACACCTGCTGCATATTCATCAATCAGCTGCGTGAAAAAATTGGCGTTATGTTTGGTAACCCCGAGACTACTACTGGCGGTAATGCCTTGAAATTTTATGCTTCGGTTCGCCTCGACATCCGTAAAATACAACAAATCAAGGAAGGTGAGGAAATCCTGGGAAGCCGAACCCGTGTTAAAATTGTGAAAAACAAGTTAGCACCTCCCTTCAAAAAAGCCGATTTTGATATTATGTACGGGGAAGGTATCAGCAAAACCGGTGAAATCGTTGATCTGGGTGTCGAACTCGAAATTATCAAAAAAAGCGGTTCATGGTTTAGCTATGGCGATACTAAACTTGGCCAAGGCAGAGATGCCGTTAAAGCTCTGCTTAAGGATAATCCCGAACTCATGCAGGAACTGGAGGAAAAGATTATGAAGGCCCTCCAAACCACCGACAAAAGTATTCTTGCGGATAAATAAAAAATTTTTTGTTGTTGAAAAAAGTTCATTACATTTGCAACCTCAAAAAATGACTTTGAAGTTGTTGAAAAACATTTAAACACATGGCAAATCATAAATCGGCTGTAAAAAGAATACGCCAAAGTGAACGTCGTCGTTTGGCCAATCGTTACCATGCAAAAACAGCTCGTAATGCTGTAAAACGCTTACGTAATATGACAAACAAAGAAGAAGCACTGGCTATGTTGCCAAAGGTTGCTTCGTTGCTCGATAAACTTGCCAAACGAAACATTATTCATGCCAATAAGGCTGCCAACCTCAAAAGCAGTCTGGCTAAGCATGTGAACAGCTTATAAACGAATAAAATAGGGTTCACTCACAAGCCTTCAATTATGAAGGCTTTTTTTGTTTGGTTAATTTGAATATGACAATTGAGTCTGTAAGGTGGATACGAAATTAGGACAAAAAAACTACCTTTGCAGACTAAACCAACAGGCATGAATGCCAACACTCGTATACGGGTAATTCTGGCCGATGACCACACTCTTTTTCGTAACGGGCTCAAACTTTTGCTGTCAAATAATGTTGATGTGCAGGTAGTCGGTGAGGCATCGGATGGAAATGAACTTTTGTCGTTGCTGACAAAACTGCCCTGCGATGTAGTGCTGATGGACATTGAAATGCCGGGGATAAACGGTTTTGATGCTACCCGAATCATATCGGAACAATATCCTGAGGTTAAGGTGATATCACTTTCGATGTATGGCGAAGAAGAATACTATTATCGTATGATTGAAGCGGGAGCCCGAGGATTTTTATTGAAAAGTTCCGAAATAAATGAGGTAAGTGAAGCAATACGGAGGGTTATGCAGGGAGGAACCTATTTTTCTTCGGATATTTTGTACAATGTATTAAAAAACATTCATACGGTTGTTTCAAAAACTGACACGCAGGCTTTGCATTTGTCGCAAAGGGAAAAAGAAGTGCTGGAGCTCATCTGTAGGGGCATGTCGAATCAGGAAATTGCCGACCAGCTTTTTATCAGTAAACGAACAGTCGAAAAACATCGTGCCAATCTTTTGGCCAAGACAAATACAAAAAATACAGCCCAGTTAGTAATGTTTGCAGTCGAAAATAAATTGATTGAATAGCATGAGTGAGAAAAAGCTAACTATCCCCGAATCCGTTATACGAAACATTGCCGAAACCTATCCTACTCCCTTCCATCTTTACGATGAAAAGGCAATACGGGAAAATGCACGTGAACTGGTAAAAGCATTTTCGTGGAACAAAGGTTTTAAGGAATACTTTGCAGTTAAGGCCACTCCCAATCCGGTAATTGTAAAAATGTTGAAGGATGAGGGATTTGGGGCCGACTGCAGTTCGTTTGCTGAATTGGTCCTGGCCGACCGGGTAGGTATTCGGGGCGAAGATATTATGTTTACCTCCAACGATACCCCTGCGGAGGAATTTGTCAAAGCCCGGGAATTGGGGGCAATAATTAATCTCGACGATATCCGGCATTTCGATTATCTTGCGCGTCATGCGGGCCTGCCCGATTTGATCTGTTTTCGCTATAATCCCGGTCCTCTGAAAGAGGGCAATGTAATTATTGGACATCCCGAAGAGGCAAAATATGGCCTTACCCGTGAACAACTCTTTGAAGCCTACCGTATAGCTAAGCAGAGTGGTATTAAGCGTTTCGGCCTGCATACCATGGTTGCTTCGAACGAACTCAATCCTTCTTACTTTTTCGAAACAGCCGAGCTCCTTTTTTCTTTGGTAGTGGAAATCTGGAAAGAGGTTGGTATTACTTTCGAATTTGTAAATCTGGGAGGAGGCATTGGCATTCCTTACCGACCGGGCGAAGCACCCCTCAGCTGGAAAGTGCTGAGTGTGGGTATACAGGAAAAATACGAACAGATTATTAAAGCCAGCGGACATCCCGACATGAAAATATTTCTTGAATCGGGACGGGCTATTACCGGACCCTATGGATATCTGGTTGCACGGGTGTTGCATATTAAGGATACCTATAAAAAGTATGTAGGCCTCGATGCAAGCATGCACAACTTGATGCGCCCTGCTATGTATGGCGCTTATCACCATATTACTGTGTTGGGTAAGCAACATCTGCCCCATAACGTTAAATACGATGTTACCGGTTCGTTGTGCGAAAACAATGACAAGTTTGCCATCGACCGTATGTTGCCCGAGATCGACCCAGGCGATATTGTGGTAATCCACGATACAGGCGCTCATGGGCATGCTATGGGATTTAACTACAATGCCAAGCTCCGTTCGGCCGAATTGCTGTTGCGCCCCGATGGATCAGTAGTTCAAATCCGACGCGCCGAAACTATCGACGATTACTTTGCTACCGTTAGCTTTGAACAGGCCAATAATTTCAAATAACAATAACCCGTTTTGCTTTTTGTTTTGTATCGCTGCTAAAGAAAAAGCATTATCTTTGCACCAAAATACAGGCCTGCTGATTTCGGCGCAGGCAAAGTTAATCGGGGTGTAGCGCAGTTGGCTAGCGCACCACGTTCGGGACGTGGGGGTCGTGTGTTCGAGTCACATCACCCCGACTTTTTTATATAAGGCAAACAAAGCATTTACCGCCTACGGGTGTTATTTTCGTAGCCCTTTGGCTCGGCAAAGCGCATGTAAATGTTGGTCTCGACAACTGTGAATCGGATAAGTTTTGCCATATTTTCCAATACTTAATCTTGTCAGTGCTGGTCCTTATATTTTTCCGTTGCGGTTATTGCAATCAACATATAATCAGCAACTTATGATTCTTTTCGAATGAACGAAAGATATCTTATGCCGTTGTGTATCATTCACCATGGGCTTAATTCAAATTTTTTATTTCTATTCAAAAAAAAAACATTGAATTTTTCATTTTTGTGTATCTTGGTATTATCTTTGCATACTGAACGTTCGGTATGTTATTATTATGAACAGCTCCAGAGATTATATCATTGACAAGGCTTACGAGCTTTTCCTTCAGAAAAGCTATGAAGGCGTGTCCATCAGCGACATCAGTGAGGCTGTTGGAATGACCAAAGGCGCTTTGTATCACCATTTTACCAATAAGGAGGATCTGTTCAAAGCGGTTATTGATAAATATCTCGTTTTTCCCGATGTTCGGGTTGATGTTGAAAATACCCCCTTATACCGTTTCAACGAAATCGTGGTCGACGAAATTCATCGGATGTTGCGCAATATGTTTGCGCCCAATGTTACTTTTATCCCAATTCATTATATCACCATGATTTCTGATGCATTGCGTCATTATCCCGGTTTTAAGGAGGATAAAGAACGCTATATTGAGGAAAAAGCATCAGTGATTCGGCAGATAATCGAGTCTGCTGTTAATCGGAAAGAAATTCGCAGCGATGTGAATACCGAGACCTTGGCACGGCTATACCTTTCCATTGCTATGGGTTTGGCCGGAAATCTTATTATAAAAAACTATTCGGTCGATGAATCGATTGCGTTGCTTCGGGAACAGATCAATCAAATTTACCAATTATTGAAGGTATAATTTTTTTTTTTGAAAATACATACCGAACGTTTAGTATGTCAAAAAATTAAAATTGAAAAACATGACAAAGAAGTATTGGATAGTAGTGATGGCGGTGCTTTTGGCAGGATGCCAGAAGCCGATGAATCAAGAGGTAAAAGTATCGGAGGCTATACGGGTAACTACCTATAGGGTAGCTTCGCAGGACAAGGCCACGGTGTTGCAGTACAGCGGTACAGTTGAAGCATATCGCACAATTCCGCTTACTTTTCAGGTTCAGGGAATAGTCCAACAGGTGTTGGTTCAGGAAGGCGATCGTGTAAGGAAAGGGCAGTTGTTGGCCGTAGTCGATCCTGCAGATTATGAAAATGTATATCGTGCCTCTCTGGCCAAATATCAACAGGCAAAAGATGCTTACGACCGGCTAAAGACAGTGTATGACCAAGGGAGCCTGCCCGAAATTAAATGGGTAGAAATTACCACCGGACTAGAGCAAGCACGTTCATCCATGGAGATTGCTCGTAATAATCTTAACAAATGTCGCTTGTATGCTCCCGAAGATGGTTTTATTGGTCGACGCAATATTGAACCGGGACAGTCGACGCTGGCATTAACCACAGCACCATTGGAACTGGTAAAGATAGAACAGGTATATGTTAAGGTGCCGGTACCCGAGCAGGAGGTAAACCGTTTGTGTGTGGGACAACAGGTTAATTTTAACGTTGCTGCAACGGGCAATCAGATGTATACGGGCAAAATTACCAACATCAGCCCTGTAGCCGACATGTTTTCCCGTACCTATGCTGCCAAAATATTGGTTAGCAATCCATCCTATACGCTTAAACCCGGAATGGTATGCGACGTGAAAATTCCATTATCAGCTAACGGAACCAGCTTACATATCCCTTACCGTGCTGTAACTACCGATGATAATGACCGAGCTTTTGTTTTTGTAGTCAACATCAATACTCATAGGGTCAGCAAACGTTTAGTTCAGGTAGGGCAGTATGCGGGATCTGATGTCGAGGTTGTTGCTGGATTACAGGCAGGAGATCTTATAGTCCTGGATGGGAAGGAAAAACTTTCTGATAATCAACAGGTAGTTTACTAAAGAACGGTTCTGTATCTTGAAGTGATACCAGTACCCTTTAGTCACCAGCAGTGCCATCGGTTTAGAAAATGGATATAAGGTGATTGGTATAATTTGATAAAAATCAATAACTTAAAAAATTTACGGATGAAGAAGATAGGCTTAATAGAGGGGGCAATGCGTCACCGCAATGTGGTGCTGATTATAACCGGAGTTCTCATCATTGCCGGAGTAATTGCCTTACTGAAAATGCCCCGGAATGAATATCCACAGTTCACCATTCGACATGGTGTAATTGTGGGAGTGTATCCTGGAGCAACAGCCAGCGAGGTAGAGGAACAGCTCACCAAAAAAGTGGAGAATTATATTTTCAGTTACAAGGAAATTAATAAATCCAAAACCTATTCCTATTCAAAGGATGGTATAATGTACATATTTGTTGAGCTCAATGACAATGTTAAAAATGCCGATGAATTCTGGTCAAAAATCAAGCATGGGCTCGACGAAATGAAGCGAACCCTTCCACCGGGCGTAATTGCATTGGTAGCTAATTCCGACTTTGGCGATACAGCTGCGCTTTTGATTACACTTTCGTCCGATACCCGTTCTTATCACGAGTTGGAACAACAGCTCGAAAAGCTCGAAACAGAAATCCGAAAGATCCCTGCTACCTCAAAGATGCGAAGATATGGTCTTCAGCAGGAAAAGATATATATTCATATTCGTCAGGAGAAGCTGAACGAATACAACATAAAGACTTTGGGCTTGTTGGGAGCTTATCAGACCAATGGGCTTGTGGGTTATGCGGGTAAGATCAAGGACAGTTCTATGTATCTTCCGGTACATCTTCCTCCCAGTTTTCGTTCCGAAGCTGATTTGGCCGAGCAAATTGTATATGCCGATCCCCGCGGTAATGTGGTACGTTTGAAGGATATTGCTACTATTGAGCGTCGTTACGAAGATCCAGACAATTATATTAAGCAGAATGGCAAACGTACAATATTACTTTCGCTCGAAATGCAGCCGGGCAACAATATTGTTGAATATGGTCGTCAGGTTGATGAGGCAATTGCTCGTTTTCAAAAACATTGTCCTTCCGATATTACTGTAGCTAAGATATCCGAACTGCCCAAGTATGTGCGCGACTCAGTGAATGATTTTCTGAGAGAATTTTTTATAGCTATTGCAGCGGTTATATTGGTTACCATAATCTTGCTACCCATGCGTGTGGCTTCGGTGGCAGGTATTACTATTCCTATCGCTGTGTTTATTACGCTGAGTATATTGTATATGCTTGGCGTAGAGTTGCATACCGTGTCACTGGCTTCTCTTATCCTGGTTCTCGGGATGATTGTGGATAATTCTATTGTGGTTATCGACAATCATGTTGAAAAAGTGGATCACGGCATTTCTCCATGGCACGCTGCCATTAAAAGTGCCGAGCAACTTGTTGCTCCTATCGTAACAGCAACTTTGGCTATTATGGTTACCTATGTGCCCATGGCTTATCTGGTGCCCGGTACTGCCGGTGAATTTCTCGAAACTATTCCTATTGTTGTTTCAGTGGCTCTTACGGTTTCTATCCTTGTAGCTATCTTTCTCGTTCCTTACCTGAATTTTGTATTTATTAAAAAAGGTATTAAACAAAAATCAGGGGATTCTTTTCTGAATAAACTGCAGGATTGGTTTGATGCCCGGCTCGAGCAAGCTTTCCAACATCAACGTCTGGTAGTGGGTATCGGAGTTGTTGCAGTTGCCCTTGCTATTGCATGGTTTACCACTATCGATCAACAGCTTTTCCCCGAACTCGAACGAAATCAGTTTGCTATTGAGGTCTACCTTCCTACGGGTTCTTCGTTGGAAAATACAGCAAATGTAATGGACAGCATTGAAAGGATGCTACTGAGGGATAAACGTATTGTCAACGTCACGGCTTTTGTAGGAACCAGTTCGCCTCGGTTTCATGCAGCCTATGCACCCAATATGCCTGCATCGAATTATGGTCAGTTTGTTGTTAACACCATATCCGATAAGGCTACACGTGAAGTGGCAGACGAATATGGTCCCAGGTTGATGAACCATTTTGCCAATGCACATGTAAAATTTAAAATTCTGGCTTTACAGCTCAATAAAGCCCCTGTTGAAATTCGTATCAGCAGCGATACTATTGCTCATATACGTCAGGTCCAGCGTGAGATCGAACGAATACTCGACCAAACCCCTCACATTGCATGGTATCGTAACGATTGGGAAGATAAACAGCAATACATCCAGGTAAATGTCGATCGCGACAGGGCTAATCGATTGGGATTATCAAAGGCTTACATTGCTACCTCGATCATGACGGGCACCGATGGAATTCCATTGACCACTATCTGGGAAGGGGATTATCCGATTCAGGTAGTTTTAAAACAAGAGGATAAGGGTGTAAAAAATGTAGCAAAACTTAATAATCAATATGTTACTTCTGCATACACTTACCAGGCTATTCCTTTACGTTCGCTGGCTGATTTTACCCCTGCATGGGAGGAAGGAAATATTGTGCATCGTAACGGCACCCGCACGCTGATGATTTCTATCGACAATGACAATCAAATGGCTGCTTCGCGAATTTTTGAGAAAATTCGTCCGCAAATTGAAAAAATTCCTCTCCCCGAAGGAACTCACATCGAATATGGAGGAGACTACGAGGCTCAGCAGGAGGTTTTTAACCCTATGTTAGTTGCACTTATTATCAGTATTGGATTTATCTTCTTCATTCTGCTTTTTGAATTTAAGAAAGAAAAAACAGTACTGTTGATAATGAGTGCAATGTTGCTGACATTTCCGGGTGCAGTGTTGGGCTTGAAACTTATGGGATATCCTTTCAGCCTGACTGCTTTTGTGGGTATTTCAAGTCTATGTGGTATGGTGGTTCGAAACGGGATTATTCTCGTTGATTATATCCGTGAGTTGCGTGAAAAGCAACAAATGACCGTTAAGGAAGCAGCCATTGCTGCAGGTAAGCGTCGTATGCGTCCCATCTTTCTTACTTCGGCGGCGGCGTCGGTGGGAGTTATCCCCATGATTTTGAGCCGTTCGCCACTGTGGGGACCACTGGGAACTGTTATATGCTTCGGTTTGCTTGTCTCTATGGTACTTGTACTGTTTATTTTGCCGATTGTATATACCTATATTTATAGCGATAAGCCTAAAAAACAGGGTTTCTGGTCTATCCCTCTGCGTCCGGTAGTAATTCTGCTGATGCTGGGTTTAGCTACACCGTCATTGCTGGGTCAAGGCACTGTACTTACAGTCGATTCGTGTAAACGCCTTGCCTGGCAAAATAACTGGGAGGTCAAAAAAATTAGCATGGAATTGGAAGCTGCTCGACAAGTGAAAAAAGAAGCCTTCACCAACTATTTTCCCAAAATATCGGCAGGGGCAGCGGTTACACGATTTAACGATTATCTTATTAAAACACAAATCCCGGAAATGAAACTGCCGGTTTTTAGCGTCACTCCTACCGGACCGCAGCCTACCAACCAGTTCACTTATTTCCCGGGTATGCCCCTGAATCTGTTCGATTACCTCAATGTAGGTTATGTAGTTGCAGCTCAACCCGTCTTTACCGGTGGACGCATTATCAATGGCAATAAACTGGCAGCAACAGCAGTTGAGATTAATCAGGAACAGTTGAAAAATACCCAGACCGAAGCTATGGTTAAAGCCGAAGAACTCTTCTGGCAATACATTGCTCTGCAGCAAAAACGGGCAACCATCGACAGATACCTGCAACTCCTCGATACCTTGTCTCGCGATGTTACTGTAGCCCGTAAGGCTGGACTAATCAATCAAACCGATTTGCTAAAAATACAACTTAAGCAAAATGAGCTGAAGGTGACTAAGCTGAAACTCAATCACGGAATTAATCTCGCCCGTGAAGCCTTGTTACAGCATATCGGATTACCCAACGACACTACTGTACAGTTTGTTGCTGATAGTATTGTGGTGGACGATCCCAATAAATATTTTACCGATAGGGAGGCGGCAATAAAAGAACGTAGCGAATACCGCATGCTCGAAGGACTGGTGAAGGCCGAACAATTACAAAAACGAATGGCAGTAGGCGAATGTCTCCCTCAAATTTCGGTAGGGGTATCCGGCTTGTATCTCGATGCAGCCGACAGGACAACTACCCGGGGACTAATATTTGCAACCGTTTCTGTGCCTATTTCCGACTGGTGGGGGGGAAGCCATAAAATTCATCAGCATCAGGCCAAAGTAAATGAGGCTCAATTCCGCCTCGAACAAACGGCCGACCTGTTAAAATTGCAGATTCAGAAAGCATTTAACGAATTGACGGAAAATTACTTTCAGGTTCAAACTGCAAGACAGTCGGTTGATATGGCTACCGAAAATCTGCGAATTACTACCGATAATTATAAAGCAGGTGTGATGTCGGTCGCCGATCTGCTGGAAGCTCAGGCCGAGTACCAAAAGGCTCTCGATTCTCTCACTGAGGCACAGTGCAATTTCCAGGTAGCCAAAGCCCGATATCTGCAGGTAGTGAACCGATATCAATAAATATCTATCTTCTGCAATGGCATAATGCTACATTATGCTACATTGTACTCATTGATATCAAGTAAACCGGGAATATTGCAGATAAATTGTGCGTGAAAACAATTAGGATGAACGGCTGTGAGTATAGCCGAAGGTTTGGTTGCTGTATCTCTTACCACTTCGGCTATCCACGCTGGTCGTTCGAATATGTCTGTAATACATTGACTTTTGCTGATACTTATAGTCTGTTTGTCGATATTGTTGACGAATAGAAATTCAGCTCTTCTATTTTTGAAGCAAAAATGTGCAAAATGTTCAATAGAAAGTCAATCTATTCTTTGTTTCGTTTGGGGCATTTATTGTGTTGGTACTTACTGGTAATGTTTTTATTTACATCCTGTTCCGACGTGATTGAGTACAGTCCTTTTGATACTCTTGTACGGCAACGGGAAAGCAATCGAAAAAACATAAATAAAATAGACGCCACTTCGGTCGATACATTAGTATTTGTATTTATGGCCGACTCGCACATTTTTTATGATGAACTAAAAGATGCAGTTGCATGTATTAATGCTGATCCTTCTGTTCGCTTTGTTGTAGTTGGAGGCGATATTACCAGTTTGGGGCTCGCACAGGAGTATGAGTGGTACTATGAAATTATGAAAAAATTAAAGGTACCTTTTGTGACAGCAATCGGTAATCACGATTACCTTTCGAATGGTCAAAAAGTATACAATAAAATGTTCGGCCCTACTAATTTTACTTTTGGTGTAGGTAATTATCTTTTTATAGTTTTCGATGATGTGGTATGGGAAAACAATAATCGTTCTCCTGAATTTTCGTGGTTAAGCCGTCAGTTGTCTGATACAGTGCATTTTAAATTGCTGGTGACTCATATTCCTCCATGGTCCGATCAGTTGGAGCATAGTTATCAACCTGTTTTTAAGCAAATACTGAGCGATGGTAAACCTTTGGTTGCTCTTTTTGGACATACTCATGCATTTGATTCGGGCCAATATACAGGTGTTACGTATGCTGTTACCGGTACCATTGAGGATAGAACATACTTGAAAGTTACTTTATCCGGAAATATAGTTAATATTCAAAAAATTGATTATTAGAATATTATGTATCGAAAAGTAATGCTTGGGTTGATTTTTTGTATAATATCATTTGCAAGTATTGCTCAGAGGAATAACACAAGTTCAATTCATCGCAGGCTAAATCTGCAATATGCCGGTAACATAGGATTGATTTCGGTGGGTACTGGCAGAGAATTCTATAAAGACCAATTTATGGTTGATTTACATTTGGGTTATTTACCTCGTCGTTTTGGTCATTCACAGGTATTTACTATTGCAGCAAAAACATCTATAGTGTTTATCAAAAAGGAAATACAACAATTTCATTTGAATGGTTATTGCGGTACGACATTGGCATATAGCATAACCAATAATACTTATCTGCGATATCCTTCTTATTATCCCAATAGTTATTATGATTTTCCAAATTCATTTCATTTTTTTCCATATTTGGGGTTGTTAAGTTATAGGCATCAAAGTCAGATTGCCTATTACCTCGAGTTTGGGAGTACCGATTATAAATTAATAGCAGCGTATAGAAATAATTGTTTGGGATTAAGGGATGTTTTAAATATTTCCTTGGGACTAAGTTATTTTTTGAAATAAGTATTTCTTGCAAATATTGCTTTTATACATATTTGGGCACATCAAAAAATAATAGATTAAGATTTTATTGGTCCTTAACAATTTTTGTAGCACCCGAAAGAGCATCGATGTTAACGTTTGGGTCAAAAAGAACCTGTTGGCTTTCCTTTTTAGCAACAGATGCAATTGATAACGGCGATAAATTTATTTCTCCTTTTACTAATTCGGGTACATTATAATTGCGCAGAAATAAATTATAAAATTCCGGATCTTCTTGTGGAATAACGAAAGGTTTGGAAAAATTACCATTATTAAAATGGCTGATAAACAATCTCGTATTGAAACCGTCAAGACGTTTGCTTGAGAAAACAATCCATTTTCCATTATAGGACCATGAATGATAACTATCAACGTTGTCGCTGTTAATTTCTAATGGCTTGAATGTATTATTTTGTAAGTCATATAGGTACAAGTCGGCACTTTTAAGAAAAATAGGGAAACAGCCATGATCCGCCACAGTAACCAAAATATATTTTCCATCGGGAGAGAATCGGGGGAATGTAATACTTTTTTTAATAATATCTGCATCAATAACGGTTTCGGGGTCACCCCATGTGTTAGTTTTTGCATCAAAGGCAATACGCATTAAACTATAACGCATCGAATCAACTACTATATTGGGGTCGAACTTGGGTGCATAACAAAAGTATAGGTATTTTCCATCGGGTGTCCACGTAGGATAAGTTTCTCTTCCACTTCGGGATATTTTCTCTGAAGTTGTAATTTCGTTTTTTTCAATATCGTATACAATCAGATCGGACGCTTTATCAAGGACTTCAATTGGGTCGGTTGCATTGTTGTTAAAGCTTTGGCTAATTCGGTTTACTGAAAAAGCAATCAATTTACCATTAGGATGCCATGCCGGATATACTGCCGGTGACATGGTGAATTTTGTTTTGGTTTCTAATTTCTTCAACTGGTTATCAATACTCAATATGGTGCCTTTATTGATTCCACGTATATGAAATACCATCTTTTCGGCATTATGATTCCAAAAATTGTGACAATTTACACAAGCATGATCTAACAAGCGATTTAATACTATTGGTTTTTCCTTGAAACTCGACAAATTTCGCTGATATATGCCCATTTCGTACCAGAGCACATGTACAGGCCCTATTAGCCTGTATATCACGTACTCATCAATTGAATCGGAAGAAATATAATTTGTGAATGGAGCGAATTTTACCCATCCGGTATCTTTCTTGTGGACAAAAATGTTATAGCTTACAGAATCTGCATTATTGTTTTCTAAAAAACGATGCCACAATTTTATTCCAATCCTTATCAGGCACGAATTACTTTTTACAACTATTTTCTCTTGTTTTTTATGACTGATAAGTTCTACATAATAGGCATCTCCCGTTTCCTTAATTCTAAAATTGAGTGGGGCACTATTCACCGGAATAACTACCTGGGTGTAGTCGGGGAAAATATTAGCCCTCCTGCTTAGGCTTTTTACGTTTTGATTATTGCCCGGTTCATTGTTGCAGGCGCTTAGCAATGCAAACACTGACAAAATTGTTAAGCTGAACCTAATATTATTCATATTCTATTTTGATTTCTTTTTTAGTAATTATTGGACATACAAATTGCATATAATACCAGTACGTATCGCCAAAAGAGTTTCTTAAACTTTCTTTTGCTACCTCGAGATTCCCGTTGTAATAGTTTATTATTCCAATGTAACTTTTGAATCTTTCGATGGTTTCTTTTCGCAAAGGCCAGTTTTTTTCAAGACTATATTTGGTTAAGTATGCCAGTATGGCTTGTTCGTATATTGCAGGTAAATAGTTGTTTTTTGAATAGTATTTCTCAAGAGTTTTTATAAACGGTGTAAGTTCGAGTTTCATTAAATAATAAGCAAGAAGATATTTTACCGCCATCTGATTTGTAGAATCTTCTTTAAGCAATAACGATAATTCTGCTACAGGATCTTTTTTGTTAATAAAAAAATTGTTCTTTAACATTTGTCGCTTTTTCAACATAAGATTATAATCACTCTGTAAAGTGCTGCTATCATTGATACACTGGATGTAATAAGCTGCAATATCTTTATGTAAAAGACTTGTTGAAAGTTTACGGGCAAAACGTAAAGCTGCCTTATAATTGCCCATGATTATAAATAGTTCGGTAAGTCGTTGCAATATATATGGATCGTTCTCGGCATTGATGTGCGCTTCCAAAGCCCAATATTTAGCTGCTCCTATGTGTCCAAGATGATAGAACAAATCGCTGTTGTCCATTAATGTTGATCTTTCGGTGAAGTAGCCAAGATGTAAAGCATATTCGCCCCATTCCTGGGGATATTTAAATAAATCAGTAGTATATTTATCTGTAAAGAATAAGGCTTGATTGGTATAAAAGTTTATTATCCTATCATTGGATTGCAAGTCGCCAGCTAGCTTAAGTATTTCTTCCCATTGCCCGCTCCGAGCATAATACCTTACTTTATACTGATTGTTAATATTTTTATCGTATGGAAAAATAATTATAATAGTGGCAGATATAATGATTGCCAATGTTGAAAATAATAACTTATTTTCTGATATTGGCTTATTGTTCAGTATTTTCAAAATAATCAGGGATATGGGCAATATTGAGTATAAAATCAGGTAATACTTAAAATTTCCGTAATTGTATGTCAGAAAATCTTTGCCTAAAATTATCTGTTTGAAAGTGAAATAGTAAATATAATTGGCAGCTATATGTAAAATGCTTACAATAGAAAATGCAACAATAAAACTGAAGACCAATTTTTTGTTATCAGATTGCAGATATTCGCTTAATATGATAATTACACCTAAATAGATTAATGCTATGCCTCCTGCTACATGAACGAGCATTACAGCCAAAAAAAGAAATTTCAGAAAGCTAAGCAATAATGTACGAGTTTTTATTATGAAGTATAGGTATACAAAAATGATAGCTAATATAAATTGTATAATATAAAATAATGGGAAAGAATAGTCTTTAAGTGGTGCAAATATTGTGACGGTTACCAGCATGGAAAAACCAAGTGTCAGCGAAGATTTTAAATTAAATAATGAAAATATTTTTCGTGAAAAATAAAATGTGATAACCGATAGTAGGATTAGTATTATAATGCTCCATAAACGGTAGCCCAAAAATTGCCCAATAGCATTTGCTAATCCTTCGGCTAATCCAGACGGGCTTTTTAAAATATTTGTAATGCTAATATAGTCGGTATAGAATGCGTACGGTTGAACTTGGTAGCTAATAGGAATATTTATGATATTTAGGTATATTCCCCCAATCAGCAAGAACACAACCATCAAAATTGGGTCTTTCTTAAAGATTGCAAACATAAAATGTATTTTTTTGACTCAATTTTAATAAAAAAATAAACTTATTTCGCCCTAAGGACAAAAATAATATAGTTCTGCAACAATATCATAGCAAACATAAAAATTAATCTCAAATGAACGTCATACATTGTACGAAAATTGTTGTGGCAAAAATTGTGGGGGCGAAAAATGTTTCGCCCCCATTGATTTTTTTTTCTATGTTTGTTGTAAAATAGAAAATCATGAACTGTTGTAAATCCAACAGCATGATCATTAAAATATCAAATATTTGTTCTTTTCTTGTCTATTCGGCTACTTGATCAGAAACTTAAAAATATTTTCTAATGAACCGTTTAGCATTGTCCAAACTTTCCTATCTTGTGAAATCGTGTCTGGGGTATTTTACTCCGCGGTTATGTCCGGCATGTGGGAGCAGGAATAATCTTGTGGTCGATGCAAAGTATGGGGTTACAAGATTGCTGGAATGTCAGGAGTGTTTTTTGCGATTTCGGCATCCTGCGGATACCGAAAAGTTTAATTTCAGCTTTTATCAAAAACGCTATATACAACCCGATACAATAACCACTGAGTTGCCTTCGGAGGAAAAGCTGAAGATCTGGCTGGATTCTAACTTTAAAAATAGTCCCAAAAATGCCCGAACTCATATTGATATTCTGCGGGCATTATCTGGCAATTTAACCAATTTGCATGTACTGGATTATGGGGCAAGTTGGGGATACACCGCCTTGCAGTTCAAACATGAGGGCATGAAGGTCAGCTGTTATGAAATTTCAGAGGTCCGTGCCGATTTCGGTCGGAAGCTAGGAATTAACTATTATGCTGCCATTGATGAGATAGATTGCATACATGATGTGTTTTATAGCTCTCATGTAATAGAACATTTACCAAGTCCCGAAATTCTTTTTAACGTGGCTAGCCGATCGCTGAAAAAAGGAGGATTGTTGATATTGTTCTGCCCTAACGGCAGTGCCGATCATCAAAAAGCTAATAAAGCAAATTACCATCAGGGCTGGGGGCTCGTACATCCGTTGTACTTAACTGGTCAGTATTTTGCCAAAAAACTTAAAGATCGGCCCTACTTTATTACAAGTAGCCCTTTTCCTTTGGATAAAATCGGTAATTGGGACAAAAAATCACAGTTAATTACCGATCTTTCGGGGCATGAGTTGTTGGTCATCAGCATTTGGTAATTGGCGGCAAGTTTAAAAATTATCGGTGAACATATTGCTGCTCATAATATTTTTCATATTCGCCCGATACTACACGCTGAAGCCATTGTTCGTTTTGCAGGTACCAGTCGACTGTTTTTTCGAGACCAATTTCAAAGGTCACCGAAGGTTCCCATCCCAGTTCTTTCTTGATTTTTGACGCATCAATGGCATAGCGGAGATCATGTCCTGCCCTGTCTTTAACAAATTGTATGAGTTGTTGCGATGTGCCCGGTTCGCGGCCCAGTTTTTTATCCATAATATCACACAACAGGCGGATAAGATCAATATTGCGCCATTCGTTGTGCCCACCAATGTTATAGGTGTCTCCGGTTTTGCCATTATGAAAAATAAGATCGATAGCACGTGCATGATCCTCCACGTACAACCAGTCACGGATGTTTTCGCCCTTACCATAAACTGGTACCGGCTTCATGTTTTTAATGTTATGTATGGCTAGTGGAATCAGTTTTTCGGGAAACTGGTAAGGACCGTAATTGTTGGAACAGTTCGAGATTACTACAGGCAACCCATAGGTATGATAGTATGCCCGCACAAGATGGTCGGAGGCTGCTTTCGAAGCAGAGTAAGGACTGCGAGGGCTGTACGGCGTGGTTTCTGTAAAGAAACCCTCCATACCCAACGACCCATATACCTCATCGGTCGATATATGATAGAAACGCTTGTTCTCGAAATTATTGTTCCAATAATACCGGGCGGCATTCAGGAGTACAACCGTGCCTACAATGTTGGTCTGGATAAACTCCATCGGGTTGGCAATCGAACGGTCTACATGCGACTCGGCTGCCAAATGTATTACTCCATCGATCTGATATTTGCTGAAAATTTCTGCTATCGCATCGTGTTGCTTGATATCAGCTTTTTCAAAACGATAGTTGGGAAGATGTTCGATATCCTTTAGGTTTTCAAGATTGCCGGCATAGGTCAGCTTGTCAACATTCACAATCAGATATTGGGGATACTTCTTTACCAATAACCTTACTACATGCGATCCGATAAATCCGGCTCCTCCGGTAACAATAATGCGGCGTTGATACGACATAGGTTTTTACTTTATGCAAAAGTATTAAAATTTTTCATATTACGTACTTGCGAATTTTGTTATTCTTGGCCGGATAGATCAATATATCTTGTATTTCTGCACAAATGATCTTTTATTCTCTGGCTGTATTCAGATGTTCGATCAGCCAGTACAGTTTTCCATTTCGTTCTGCTTTTCTGATGGGTGAAAGATCAATTTCCCGCCTTACCCTGTTCAGGATTGTAGTATAATCCTTCTTTTCACCCCATATCGTAGGGAAATTGTAGTGGGCTTGATAAAATTTAAGGCAATGATAGGCAATGGCTGTTTTGAGGGTTTCGCTTTTAATGCGGAGGGTAAAGGGTGAATTTCGGGCCGGATGAATATGAATATATTGTCTGTTGTTTGCATTTGACCTTCTTAGCGTCCATTGCGATGTATCGGTAAGCTGAATAATTCGGTAACCACCCGCCGATCGAAGCCATGCCTCGTATTGGGACAGGCTGGCTATGTCAATCCGATGCAAAATGTGTAACGTCTCTTCCACGATTTGACGCACCGTCATCTGTCCTACATACAAATCGATGAGTGAATGTCCAATCACAACCAATTCGTTTTTCCATTGGGGTGGCGGATTGCTGACGAATTGTTTTATTGTTGGCATATGATGCTTAAGGGCATTAAAAAGAATGGGGCTGTCCATAGGTTTGCAAGCATTCTGCGTGTGCTGGGGTAAAATTATACAATTTTGATACAATAAAATCGCTTCGATATTATGACAAAATTACTTAGCTTTGCCTGTCAAACCATAATTATTGAAGTTATGAGAAAAGTAAAGTTTGTTTCGGTTTTCGTTTTTCTGGCATTACTATCCTCTGTGCATGTCTTTTCTCAGAATCATGCTATTGGACTTCGGTTTTCGGAGGATTTTGGTATCACGTACAAGCAAAATATTAAGGGAACTACCTGGGTCGAACTCATCGGTCATATTCGCGAACACTCCCTTGGTGTAACAGGTCTGTACGAAGCCTACCAACCAACGCCTTTCTCAAAATACTTTAAATGGTACTATGGTGGAGGAGCATTCGTAGGTTTTGGCAGTGTTCATGACGATGGTTATACCTTTGCTGGTCTGCGGGGGGTATTGGGCTTGTGTTATAATTTTAGTGACATTCCTTTTGACATCTCGCTCGATTGGATGCCTACCGTTCAACTGGTCGAGGACTACAGTACCGACTTTTTGCTCTTTGGTATTTCCATTCGGTATACTTTTTGATAATTTTTTTAGAGAATTTTTTTCATTTTTTTTGAAAAAAGTATTACTTTTGCACTCGCAAAAAAGAAAAGTGGTCCGTTCATCTAAGGGTTAGGATTCAAGATTTTCATTCTTGCCATAGGGGTTCGAATCCCCTACGGACTACAGTCAAAAAAAGAGGCGTGACAACGACGCCTCTTTTTTATTTTTCTGTTACGCGGGTGGTTGGGAGACCATCATTTACATGCGGCGAAGTCACAGACTTCGCCGATCAAAAGAGCAGGTAACCGGTTCACACGGCCACATCGGCTTTGATGTGGGGGTGGGGGTCGTAACCGATTATTTCTATATCCTCGTATCGAAAATCAAAGATGTTTTTCACCTCGGGATTGAGTCGTAGCTGAGGCAATTTTCTGGGTTCACGACTCAGTTGAAGGTGTACCTGTTCGAGGTGATTGAGGTAAATATGAGCGTCGCCCAGTGTATGAATAAATTCACCTACCTGTAAATCACATACATGTGCAATCATGTGCGTAAGTAAAGCGTACGAGGCAATATTGAAGGGCACGCCCAGAAAAATATCGGCACTGCGCTGGTAAAGCTGACACGATAACTTGCCCTCTGCTACGTAAAACTGAAACAGGATGTGGCAGGGAGGAAGCGCCATTTTGGGCAGGTCGGCAACATTCCATGCACTTACTATCAAACGGCGCGAATTGGGATTTTTCTTTATTTGTTCAATTAACTCGCTGATCTGGTCAATATGTTTGCCATCGGGGGTAGGCCACGAACGCCACTGGTAACCATATATCGGTCCCAACTCTCCCTTGGGATCAGCCCATTCGTCCCAAATGGTTACCTTATTTTCATGCAGATACTGAATATTGGTATCGCCCCTTAAAAACCACAGCAATTCGTGAAAGATCGAACGGGTGTGCAGTTTTTTGGTGGTAAGAAGTGGAAAACCTTCCTGCAAATTGTATCGTGCCTGATAACCGAATACACTCAATGTACCTACGCCGGTTCTGTCCTGTTTCTTTACCCCGTGTTCCAGCACATGACGGAGTAAATCGAGGTATTGCTTCATAATATTGAATGTTTTTTGCTGCTTTTATTGCTCGTAATTTTTGTCGGAAAGTTAAAAATTTCGATGTAAAATCACCATAAAAAAAGCTGCTCCATATTTTTGCGGAGCAGCCCGGATTATTTTTAGATAAATAAGAGATTAGTCGAGTGCCTGGCCAACATTCGATGAAATTTGGTTAATTTGTTCCATCTGTTCCGGAGTCAGGTCGCTGAAGAAATAATTAACAGGATTCATTTTTTCATCATTTTTCCATACTTCGTAATGCAAATGAGGACCTGTCGACAAACCGGTGTTACCTACCAGCCCGATTACCTGGCCCCTTTTTACCACTTGTCCCGGAACTACCTTAAATTCATACAAATGGGCATACAACGTCTTATAACCATATCCATGGTTGATAAGAACCATTTTGCCGTAGCCATGTAAATTGTTTTCTACCTTTTCAACAACCCCATCGCCTGTCGCAAAAATTTCTGTTCCTACCGGTGCAGCAAAATCAAAACCCGGATGAAAAACCTTAATTTTATAAAAGGGATGTATGCGCCATCCAAATCCTGAGGAAGTTCGGACTAAATCCTTGTTTATCACAGGTTGGATACAGGGTATGCTGCGTAACAGCTGTTCTTTGTTTTGTGCAAGTTTGATCAGTTCGTCGTACGATTTCGACTGAACATATACCTGCTTCATGATTTTATCAATGCGACGAGCAGTGCTGATAATAAGGTCGGAGCTTTCGTATCCTTCCAGTTCTGCATACCGGTTGACCCCGCCAAATCCAGCTTCCCGGACCGACCGTGGAATGGGCTCTGCCTCAAAAATCGAACGGTACAGGTTGTCATCGCGTTGCTGTAAGTCCGCAAGTACTGCACTGATCTGATCTAACTTTTTCTGAAAAATTTCAATCTGTAGTTTCAACTGGTCATTCTCCCGCTTTAACATGCGTTCTTTGGGAAAATCTAAAAATTGTGAAAAAGATAGATAAAAAATAACGGATATGGCTAAACCTGCAAAAAAATAGCTTAAAATCTTTAATATCAAGTCTTTTAAGCTAAACCTCAATCGGTCAAAACTTAACGATTCCGGATTGAAGCGATATTTTATTTTCCCCATCGAGCTATTCTTTTAGGTTTAAACAAAACTTACCATATTACGCAACAAAACTATATGAAAAAATATTAAAAATCCAACATATAATGCAAAAATCTGTTAATCAGATAATTTCTGAAAAAACAGTTTACCTTCGAAAGTGCTTGATATTTTTAGTGTTTGTATATATTTGTCAGATTTAAAAATGTTATCTAATTTTTCATAAAGAACAAATTTGTTTTTCTTTGCAAAAAAATGAAAAAAATATGAATTCGAATCAGATAAGGGAGAAGTTTCTTGAGTTTTTTCGCAGCAAGCAGCACGAAATTGTACCATCTGCCCCCATGGTAGTGAAAAATGATCCTACCCTTATGTTTACGAATGCGGGAATGAACCAGTTCAAGGATATATTTTTGGGAAACGAGCCGCCACGGTATAAGCGTGTAGCCAATACGCAGAAATGTTTAAGGGTTTCGGGCAAACACAATGACCTTGAGGAGGTAGGACACGACACCTATCATCATACCATGTTCGAAATGCTTGGTAACTGGTCGTTTGGCGATTATTTTAAACGCGAAGCTATCGATTGGGCATGGGAGTTCCTTACCGAATGGATGAAAATAGATAAGGATAGGCTGTATGTTACCATTTTCAAAGGAGATCCCTCCGAAGGTCTGGAACGTGACGAAGAAGCCTACCAGTGCTGGTTAAAGAATATTGACAAGGACAGAATACTTGATGGAAGTAAAAAGGATAATTTCTGGGAAATGGGTGATACAGGTCCCTGTGGCCCTTGTTCCGAGATTCACATCGATTTGCGTGATGACATCGAACGCAAGCAGGTGGATGGTAAAACATTGGTAAATACCGGACATCCTTTGGTTATTGAAATATGGAATATTGTATTTATCCAGTTTAATCGGAAGGCGAACGGTCAGCTGGAGAAGTTGCCTGCAACGCATGTGGATACAGGAATGGGTTTTGAACGCCTATGTATGGTTGTGCAGAACAAAAAAAGCAACTACGACACCGACGTATTTTCGCCTATTATCAACGAAATAGAACGTCTTACGGGGCTCAGCTATGGCAAAGGTGGAATGACTGACGTTGCTATGCGAGTAGTAGCCGACCATCTGCGGGCGGTATCATTTGCCATTGCCGACGGACAATTGCCCTCCAACAACAAGGCAGGCTACGTCATTCGCCGTATCCTGCGGCGTGCCGTGCGGTATGCTTATACCTATCTCAATCAGAGTGAACCATTTCTGTGCAAATTGGTGCCAACCTTGGCCGATCACATGGGCGGGGCATTCCCCGAACTGAAAGCCCAACAAAAACTCATCATTCAGGTTCTTACCGAGGAAGAATATGCCTTCCTCAAAACGCTTTCGACAGGCATTCGCTTGCTCGACCAGATTATGGCCGAGGCAATGGCTAAAAATCAAAAAACCATCAGTGGAGTGTCGGCATTTGAACTGTACGATACCTACGGTTTTCCGCTTGACCTTACTGAACTTATTGCTCGGGAGAAAGGGCTTACCGTTAACCGTGAGGAATTTGACCGGCAAATGGAACAGCAGAAAAACCGTTCACGTACCGATGCCCAGGTCGAAACCGATGATTGGGTTGTTCTGCGTACCGACGATAGTAACGAATTTGTCGGTTACGACATGGTCGAATGTCCTGTTCATATTGTGCGTTATCGGAAAATTACTGCAAAAGGTAAAAACCTTTACCAGCTTGTACTTGACAAAACACCTTTCTATGCCGAAAGCGGTGGACAGGTTGGTGATAGAGGCGTACTGGCAGGAGATGCAGAACAGATAGAAATTATCGATACCAAAAAAGAAAATAACCTGATTCTTCATTTGGCCGAAAAATTGCCTGCCGACCCCAGCCAGACTTTTATAGCAAGGGTAAATGTGGAGCTGCGGCGCGATGCCGAGGCCAATCATTCCGCAACCCACCTGTTGCACCTGGCTTTACGCACTATTCTGGGTAAACACGTCGAACAAAAAGGTTCGTTGGTACATCCCGATTATTTGCGGTTTGACTTTTCGCATTTTCAGAAGCTTACCCCGGAAGAAATTGAAAAGGTCGAAGATTTTGTCAATGAACGGATACGTGCCAATATTGCATTGGACGAGAACCGACACATGCCTTTTGACGAAGCCGTAAAAATGGGAGCTATGGCTCTGTTTGGCGAAAAATACGGCGAGAAGGTACGTGTGGTACGTTTTGGCGAGTCGGTTGAACTATGCGGGGGAACTCATGTGAAATCGACAGGTCAGATAGGATTCTTTAAAATTATTTCCGAATCGGCTATTGCTGCCGGAATACGTCGTATCGAAGCTATTACGGGTAGGCAATTTGCTGTCTATCAACGTAACCTGGAGCATCAGTTCAACGAGGTGAAAGCACTGCTTAATCAACCTCAGGATGTGGTGAAACAACTGAATGCTTTGCTGTCGCAAATGCAACAATTGCAAAAAAAGGTCGAACAGTTCAAAGAACAACAGCTGCATCAGATCAGAAACGAATTATTAGGCCAGAAGGCCGAATTTAAGGGCATAAACGTAATTAAGGCTCTGGTAAAGGTCGACTCGGTGGATGATTTGAAAACCCTTGCATTTCAGCTCAAAGCACAAGTCTCTGAACTTTTTCTGGTTTTGGGGGCAGAAATTGGCGGCAAGGCTCAACTGTTGGTACTTATTTCCGACTCTTTGGTAAAAGACAAGCAGCTTAATGCCAGCAACATCATCAGAGAAATTGCAAGGGAAATCGAAGGGGGTGGGGGTGGACAGCCCTTTTTGGCAACTGCCGGCGGAAAAAATCCAGCCGGATTGCCCCGCGCCATCGATGCTGCTTTGAAATACCTTGCATGAGTTGCCAAAAATGTTAACCTTTGCAGCCAATTATTAACCCAACGTCTTAATATGGAACCGTTAAGGCTTTTTGATCTGGTGGACTATGCCCACCAGCATTACTCTTTTAAGGACGATTTGCTGGCAGGAAAGTATCGGAGCGAGTGGAAAAAATTCAATTCCAGCGATTTTGTTCGTTACACCCAACAGATCAGTTGTGCATTTCTTTCTTTGTTGGGATCCCGTAAGGGTGGCCGTATTGTAACCATCATCAACAATCGGCCCGAATGGCTAATGATTGATATGGCCATTATGCAGGCCGGTTTTGTTCATGTCCCCGTATATCCTACCATTAGCAAGGATGATTACAAATTTATTCTGGGACACTGCGAACCGACGGCTCTCATTGTTTCCGACAAATCTGTTTATGAAAAAATAAAATCCATTTTACCGAATACATCGGTGCAATATGTGTTTTCGCTGGTGCCCCTTGATAATACCATCTCATGGGACCAGCTGCTTAAGATAGGGGAGGAACAGGAAAGCAAATATCTGGAAGAGCTGAAGAGTTTGAGGGAAAGTATCAAGCCTGATGATATTGCAACCATAATCTACACCAGTGGCACAACAGGTGATCCCAAAGGCGTAATGCTGACGCATGAGAATATCCTGAGCAATGTTATTGCTACATCAAAGGTGCACTGTCTGGGGGCAGATAACCGGGCACTCAGTTTCCTTCCCTTGAGCCATGTGTACGAACGTATGCTTAACTATCATTATCTTTACAAGGGGATAAGCATTTATTACGCCGAAAATATGGGCACCATTGCCGATAATTTGCAGGAAGTAAAACCCCATATATTTTGCGCTGTTCCGAGGATTTTTGAGCTTTTCTTTGAAAAAATACAGGCCAAAGGGCACGATTTGCCTTTCCCCCTACGATGGATCTTTTTTCATGCAATCCGTCAAGGGGTAAATTACGATATAGATAAGAAAAAAAGCATTTTTCGACGAATACATTACAAACTGCTGAATGCGCTTGTTTATAGCAAAATATATCATTCGCTGGGAGGTCATCTTCGCATTGTGGTTTCGGGAGGTGCATCATTGCAGCCGCGTCTGGCAAGGTTTTTCTGGGCAGCTGGAGTACAATTACTCGAAGGTTATGGCCTTACCGAAACTTCTCCTGTTATTGCGGTAAATCAGTTGGCCCCCCTGAGGCGTATAAAAATAGGAACGGTTGGCCCAGTTATCGAAGGCGTTGAGGTCCGGCTGGCTCCCGATGGGGAAATACTCTGCAAAGGCCCTAATGTGATGAAGGGTTATTACAAGGCCGATCATTTAACCGCCGAGGTAATCGATTCCGATGGTTGGTTCCATACCGGTGATATCGGAGTGTTTGTCGAAGGAACATTTCTTAAAATCACCGACCGCAAAAAAGAAATCTTTAAATTATCCAGCGGGAAATATATCGCCCCCCAACCCATAGAAAACCTCCTGAAAGAATCTGAATTTATCGAACAGGCTATTGTAATTGGTGAAAATGAAAAATTTGCCAGTGCACTTATTCTGCCCAATTTTTACTACCTGCACAGCTGGTGTACTTATCATAAAATTCATTTTCAGGACAATGAAGATTTAATCAAACTTCCTCAGATACAGGCTTTATATCAGGATGTAGTATCAACGGTAAACCGTCAGCTTGGACAGACGGAACAAATAAAACGCATACGCTTGCTTGCACATCCCTGGTCGTATGAGACGGGAGAGCTCTCGCCTACCCTAAAACTTAAGCGAAAATTCATCCAGCATAAGTACAGGGATATTATCCGGGAGATATATCAAAAGGAATAGCCCTTCTGGTTTACTACGATTGCTTTACTGCGGCTTATTGTCGCTTTTTTTCATCAGTACGGCAATGGGGGACGGTATTTCACAGGTTCTTTTCCTCTTTGTTTATAGTCTGAACAGTTGTTGTATTGGATGAAAGTTCCTGGAAGGTAAACAATCGGTAAATCTTTGAAAATAATTCGGCCGGATCAATGGGTTTGGTGATGTATTCGTCGCAGCCTGCGCTAAGGCAACGATTCCGGTCGCCCACCATAGCAAATGCAGTCTGGGCAATTACTTTAATATGAGGCTTGTACTTTTTAATAAGTCGTGTACTCTCCAACCCATTAACAATGGGTAACTTAATATCCATCAGCACCAGATCAATATCCGGATTCTTCAGACACTCAGCGAAGGCACGCAGCCCATTGTCGACATGAATAATGGTTGCCCCCGTCCTACTAAACAATTCTTTTAAATAGGCCGAACTGTAATAATCATCTTCGGCAATCAGAATTGTTTTCCCGCTCCAGTCAAAATTGGCTACCATGATTGTTGTTTTTCTTAATTATTTACTTATCCTTCGCATTGATGCCCCTGATCGTTCGATTCGTGCATTTTTAATTTTCGGAGGGTTTACCATTTATGTCAAAGTTATAACAAAAGTAATCGGCTTTTGAAAAAAAAATATCAACAAATTGTAATTAGCTATGTGTCAGTCGAAAATATATTCCCCAAGGCTGTACTTTCTCACCGGAAAATATTTTTAAAAAATGTTTGGCAGGAATGCTTTGGCGGTAACATTAAAAAAAATAGTAATTTTACAGCAAATAATTACATGAATATATGGCAAAAGAAAAAGTAGTACTGGCTTATAGCGGAGGTTTGGATACCTCGGTTATATTAAAATGGTTACTCGATAAGGGTTATGAAGTAATAGCCTATATTGCCGACGTAGGTCAGGATGAAGATTTTGAAGCAGCAAAAGAAAAGGCTTATAAAATTGGTGCATCAAAGGTTTATATTGAAGATCTGAAACGTGAACTGGTTACCGATTATCTTTTTCCGGCGATAAAGGCTAATGCAATTTATGAGGGACGTTACCTGCTGGGAACGGCTTTGGCACGTCCTGTGATTGCCAAGAGGCAGATTGAGATTGCTGAAAAGGAAAAGGCTAATTATGTCGGTCATGGAGCCACCGGAAAAGGCAATGACCAGGTTCGTTTCGAACTTACCTATTATGCGCTTAATCCGAGAATTAAGGTTATTGCGCCTTGGAAAATGCAGGAATTTCTCGACCAGTTCAAGGGCAGAACCGACATGCTGAAGTATGCCGAGAAAAATAATATTCCGGTTAAAGCTACCCTTAAGAAGCCATATAGTGAGGATGATAATCTGATACATATCAGCCATGAGGCTGGTATTCTTGAGGACCCCAAGCATCCATGGAGCGCCGATATGCTTACCAAAATGGTTCGTCCGCAAGATGCACCCGATAAGGAAACCAAGATTGCTATTACTTTTAAGGATGGAATTCCCGTTAAAGTTGTCAATCTCGATGAGGGGGTTACCTACACCGATCCACTCGAATTATTCGTTTATCTCAATAAGGTTGGCGGAGAGAACGGGATTGGCATCTGCGACATGGTCGAAAACCGTTTTGTAGGCATCAAATCACGCGGGGTTTATGAAACACCGGGGGCTACCATCCTGCGCATTGCCCACATGGACATTGAGGGTATTGCTATGGACCGTGAGGTTATGCGACTGCGTAATATGCTTTCGGAAAAGTTTGCCGAGCTCATTTATTATGGATTCTGGTTTAGCCCCGAAATGGAATTTTTGCTGGCTGCTATCAATAAGAGTCAGGAACTCATCGACGGAACCGTATATCTTACCCTGTACAAAGGTAATGTTCTGGTCGATGGTCGTGAGTCGCCCAGTTCATTGTATAATCAGGATCTGTCGAGTATGGACATTGAAGGTGGTTTCGACCAGAAGGATAGCGCCGGATTTATCAAAATCAACGCCATCCGCCTTATGGCGCATCATGCTATTCTCAAACAACAACGGGTTGAGCCTTTTAAATAAAAACATATTTTGTAAAAAAGGAGCCTAAGCTCCTTTTTTATTTTCTAAAAATTAAAGTCATGACATCGCTGAGGGATCTGGTGGTTAAAAATCGCAGTTACCGGCGTTTCGATGAGAATTATTACATTCCTAGTGAAATGCTTGAAGAATTTGTTGATTTGACTCGCTACGGTGCCTCGGGGAGGAATGCGCAGCCCTTGAAATATATCCTCTCAAACACTGCCGAGGGTAACCAGCTTATTTTTCCGTCTTTAGCATGGGCGGCTTATTTGAAGGATTGGCCCGGACCAGCGGTTGGAGAGCGTCCGTCGGCCTATGTGGTTATGTTGCTCGATAAAAATATTTCGGAACAGCCACTGTGCGATCATGGTATTGCTGCACAAACCATCCTTCTGGCTGCTGTGGAAAAAGGACTTGGCGGTTGTATCCTAATGAGTATTAAAAAGGATCAACTGCGGGAGGCGCTGCAAATCCCTGCCTCGTTCGAGATTCTTATGGTCATTGCTCTGGGAAAACCTGCCGAACAGGTGGTCATTGAACCTATGCCTCCCAATGGTGATTTTAAATACTGGCGCGATGAACAGGGCGTTCATCATGTTCCCAAACGTTCATTAAAAGATATTATCTGGAAAAAAATATCCTAAGTTTTTGAAGTAATCAGTTCGCTGTATCGTGCAAATAAGCGTTGAGCAGCCTCAAAACTGGTAATCTTTCCGGATAATACTTCCTGTTCCACTTGATCGATAAGTTTTACCATTTCGTGATGTTGGTAAAAAGATTGGTTGATCATTTCCTGCAGGGTTTGATGAATCCAGAATTTTGCCTGTAGGCGGCGGTTTTGATCGAAATAGCCATTAGCTACTGTGTGCTGGTGGTACTCCTCGATCAGTTGCCATATTTCGTGAATACCTATACGTTGGTGTGCGGAACAGGTACAAACCCTGGGGCGCCAGCCGGAAGGTGCCAGGGGGAAGAAGTGCAGAGCATTTTGTAGCTCAGCTTTTGCTCTCATAGCTCTTTCGACGTTATCTCCATCGACCTTGGTAATCACTATGGCATCGGCCATTTCCATAATACCCCGTTTGATGCCTTGAAGCTCGTCGCCGGCACCGGCTAATGCAAGCAGCAGGAAAAAATCGACCATGCTGTGTACGGTTGTTTCGGACTGGCCGACTCCGACTGTTTCCACAAACACCACATCGTAACCTGCTGCTTCGCACAGATAAATCGTTTCACGCGTTTTTCGAGCGACCCCTCCCAACGACCCGGCCGAAGGTGAAGGACGAATAAATGCATACGGATGCGATGATAGATTTTCCATGCGGGTTTTATCGCCCAATATGCTTCCTTTGGTGCGTTCGCTGCTGGGATCGATGGCCAGAACGGCCAGCTTGTGCCCCTTCTCGACTACATGCATGCCCAAAGTTTCAATGAATGAACTTTTTCCAACCCCAGGAACCCCAGTAATGCCAATACGAAATGAGTTGCCGCTGTAGGGTAGGCACCGCTGAATGATTTGTTGGGCTAAGGCATGGTGCGCAGGCAAGTTGCTTTCGACCAGCGTAATAGCTCTGCTCAGTATGGTGCGGTCGCCACGACGAATACCCTCTACATACTCATCGACCGATAGACGTGGCCGACGGATATGTTTAAACCGTTCAACCGATTCCTCACTGATTGCGGGCGGTTGCGGTATCCCCTCGTTTACCCGCAAGGCACTGTCGTTATGTTGTTCTTTTTTGGATTCCATTTTCAATAATTTTTACTGCTGACGGCAATTCTGATCCGGCAACTACTGGAAAAAGTTCCGCATTCTGCCCGACAAAGTTACTTTAATCAGTCTTATCCAAGAGCAATGTGGAAAAATTTTGAACTATTGTTAAAATTAATTTCTGCGCCTCAAACATTAAAGACATTGTGAATTGGGCATGTAGTAATAAAATCAACAAATTGTGATGATGAAATGCAGATTTTACAAGGGGTTCCCTCGTATTCAATACTTTGGTCTTGCTTCGGCCACAGTTATATTATTTGCAATTTACTTACGGAAATATCTGGTATGTTTTCGCGCAATGTATGAGTAGTTGCTGTTGATTACTAAGGTTTTGGCAATTGGTACTTCGGCCTTTTGCCACTGGGTGGTTGGGCGGATTAAGTAGGCAGTATCGTCAATTTTTATTCGTACAGGCATGCTAAAGTCCTCGTTGGCTTTTTGGAAGCGGTAAAACAGAAAAGCTTTTCCCTGATAAGCATCGTAGTAATATTCCCACTGCAGTTCAGGACAGCTGCGGTTGTAATAATATTGCCGGAAGAACGGCGTATAATCCTGACCGGTTTTGGCATTGACCAGATCAAGAAAATCCTGACTGGTAGCAAAGCTGTGCCGGTGTTGCCGGTAAAAGGTACGTAAGATATCACTGAACAGTGAATCGTTGTTGATACAATTACGGAGGGTATGTAACACAAGAGATCCCTTGAAGTATACATCCCCGTCGTTATAGTCCCAGAAGTTTACGCTGTGGGGCAATATTAAAGGTTGTTTGTTTCGTATAAAGATGGACTGTACCAGCAGATAGCGAAGATAAGCCTCATAACCCTGAGTAGCTTCAACATATAGAGCTTCGCTGTATGTTGCGAATCCTTCGTGGATCCATATGTCGGCATAGTCGGTTGCTGTTACGCTATTGCCCCACCATTCATGAGCGGTTTCGTGCAGGATAATATAATCGGCTCCGAGGTACGATAAATTTTTATATCTGTTTCCATAGGCTATGGCACTCTGATGTTCCATACCTTCGTATGGACTTTCTACCAGCTTGTAACCATCATAAGGCCAGGGGTAAGTTCCGTAGAAATGCTCGTACTTATTGACAATATCGATGGCCTGGGTAAAGTGTGCCTGTGCTTTTGTTAGGTTGTAGGGCAATACAAAAAAGCTCATCAGAAACTGGCTGGAGTCGCTTTGGTAGGGAATCGTAAATTTACGATAGTTGCCTATGTAAAAGGTTGCGTTGTAAGTATTGATGGGGTAATGAACTTTCCAGGTATAGGTAATGTAGCCGTTTTCGGCGACCGAGTCGACCAGTATACCGTTTGCTACGCAGTACAGAGGGGCAGGTACCGAATAATGCATGGTCATGCTATCGGGTTCATCGCTCAGGTGGTCCTTCGATGGCCACCAAAGACTCGAACCCGACAGTTCGCAAGCCACCCCGGCCCATAGATTCCCTTCCTTATCCTTTTTCCAGACAAAACCTCCTGCCCACGGTGGACGACGGGCTTTCTGGGGTTGGCCATGATAATAAACAGCAAAACGAATATATTCGTCTTTCCGGATTGTTGATGGAAAATCAATAAATACGGCACCGTATTCGCGTTGGTATTTCAAGGATTGCCCATCCCAAACAACCGAGTCGATCTGCATATTGGGGTATAGGTCAAATTGCAATCTTTGAAAATCGGTGGTAGCTTGGGCAAAAAAATCAACCTTCCCGGCAATCGATTTTTGTTCCGGAAAAAATTTCACGTTAAGATCGTAGTGCTTGACATCGTAGCACGTTCGCAAGGGACTTAATGATCCCCTGAGCGAATCGGCCTTGGTAAAGACTGGATATTTGTATGGTCGTGCAGGGGTTTTATAATGTCGGTTAATTACCAGTACACGGCACGAGCTTGAAAGCACAACCAGCAATACCAGCCATAGAAATCGTAATAAATTTACTTTTATCAAAAAATAAATTCTCATACAGAAAGTTTTAAATGATCAGCTTTTGAATTGTGTAAATAAAATAATGTTTCAAAGATAGGATATTATGTTGAGTAGATGGGAAACAAAGCTATAATAATTAATTCTGCCAAACGGGTTTCAGGGGAAGCTCTTTTGCCCGACAAAGTCTGTGATTTCGCCGCAGGTAAATGGTGGTCTACAGATCAACCGCGTAGCGACCAATTTTGCCGCTACTTTCCAATACTCAATCTGGTCAATCGTGGTCCTTACATTTTTCCTTTTTGAACTTTGTGGTTCTCATAATCAATAGATAACCAGCAATTTATAAATTCTTTTCGAATGAACGGAAAGATATACCTTATGCCTTCTGTGTATCATTCACCCTGTGCCTAATTCAATTTTTCTAAATGCTGGATATCTTTCATGCCGCAATAAAGGCAATATTGTTGGTCAAATGAAGTAAAAAGGGAGATAACTGTTCTTCAAAAAATGAATTTCAAAAATTTAGTAGTATTTAACAATATATAATTTGACAAATTATTGCGGATAAGAAAATTTTATTTCATATTTGTAAAAATGCTAACTCAAAAAAAGTGAAACTATGAAAAAAATGCTCATGATATTACTGGCCTCAATGATGGCAAGCGTTCAATATGCGCAGGAGAAACAGTATACCGAGGCCGATGCTGCCATGTATTTCAATCAGAGTATTGAATTGATGAAAGTAGATCTGCCTTTGGCGATTCAGAAACTCGATAGTTGTTTGATCATATGTAATGTGCTTGGTGATTCGGCTCTCGAGATCCGTGCAAAAGCCGAGCCATTTTTGTGCGATTTGAATCTGCGTTATGCCGGAGATTTATATTATAACCAAAAACAGAAAGAAAAAGCTGTAGCGGCTGGCCGTTATACGCTTTCGTTGTGCGAAAAGTATCACAACGAAGATGTTGGTAATAAAGCCAAAAAGCTGTTGGCGCAGGTTTATTCTTCCTTGGGTTCTGGTTATTTTTCTGCAAAGGCATACGATAAGGCAGTAGTGGCTTTCGATAGTGCTTATTATTTCGATGCTGGACTTTATACTATGCTGCTGAATAAGGCTATCGCCTACAGAGCTTTGAAGAATATGGATGCTTTCATCGAAAATATTGACAAGTTTATCGGTATTGCGTCGCAGGAGAATGATTCGGCTCAGGTGAAAAAAGCTCAAAAAATGGCTATCGAGTACTTACGTGCCGAAGGTTCCCGTGCCAATGCACAAAATAAGGCAAAAGAGGCTGAAGGGATACTAATCAAAGCGCTTTCGTATGGAGAGGATAAGGATGTATTCTATTATCTGGCTGATGTGGAAACCAAACTGAAGAAGTATAAGGAAGCTGTAGACTATGCCCAGAAAGGGCTGACTATGGAAACGGGTAGTGCCGAAGATAAAGCCAAGTATTATTATGCTTTGGGTACAGCCTACCTGGCACTGGGTAAAAAAAATGACGCTTGCGAAGCCTTCCAGAATGCTGCATACGGCAAATTTGCCCAGGCGGCTAAAGCACAGATGGTCAATAATAAATGTGGCCAGTGATTGTTCTGAGGTAACAGTTAGTCCCGAATACAAAAGACGCTTTGGAATCACACAAAGCGTCTTTTTTTGTTCTTCAATTAAGAAAATGACTAATTTTGAAGTTTAAAGCGAGAAAATATGTTGCGTCCCATCAATCAGGCAGTGGTAATTTTTGGAGCCTCAGGCGACCTTACCTATCGTAAGCTTTTGCCGGCACTTTTCGATTTGTATAGCCAGTCGGCTTTGCCCGAAAATTTTGTTATACTCGGCGTGGCCCGTTCGCCAATGACCCGCGCTGCCTTCTGTGATAAAATGAAAGAAGGAATAGAAATGTTTTCGAATCTGGCTAAAAAATATGAATCACTTATCGAACCTTTTCTGAGTCGTGTCGATTATCTTTCTATCGACACTTTCGATAAAGCTGAATATGGCAAATTGCGGCAGAAGCTCATAGAGATTGATCATGCCTTTCATACCGATGGTAATTATTTGTTTTACCTGGCCACTCCTCCCAACATGTACGAGATTATAGCTTTTAATCTGCAGGCGGTTGACCTTCATCGTGAGGAAACGGGCAGGTATTTTCGTCGTATTATAGTCGAGAAGCCTTTCGGTTATGATCTGGCATCGGCGCTTGATTTAAATAACAAACTTCATGCGGTTTTTTCGGAGCAACAGATATACAGAATTGACCATTATCTGGGTAAGGAAACCGTGCAGAATATTTTGGTTTTTCGGTTTTCCAACGGATTGTTTGAGCCCATCTGGAACCGCAATTTCATTCATCATGTCGAAATTACGGCTGCTGAAACACTGGGTATTGGTAACCGGGGTCGATATTACGAGCAGGCTGGGGCTATCCGCGACATGTTGCAGAATCATCTGATGCATTTGCTTGCTCTTGTTGCTATGGAACCACCGGTATTGTTTGAGGCTCAGGCTTTGCAGAACGAAATGGTAAAAGTATTGCAGGCTTTACGCCCTTTAGATAAAGAGAGTATCGAAAGCAATATTATACGCGGACAATACACGGGAGCAAGAACAAATCGGGGCTTTCTGGCCGCTTACCGCGAAGAAAAAGATGTTGCGCCCGACTCCAATACCGAGACCTTTGTAGCCATGAAGGTCTTTATCGATAATTGGCGCTGGGCCGATGTGCCATTTTATATCCGGACGGGTAAACGCCTTCCATCGCAGCTTACCGAGGTAATTATCCATCTGAAGGCCACGCCTCAATCGTTGTTCAAAGGTCAGTGCACCGGTCCTTCGTGCAACAAAATTATCCTGCGTATCCAGCCCGAAGAGGGTATAGGGATGCAGTTTGGGCTCAAATCCCCCGGATCGGGCTACAACGTAAAACAAGTACAGATGGATTTTAAATACAGCGAACTTGCTAATGTTTACATCCCCAGTGCCTATGAACGTTTGCTGCTCGATGCCATGCAGGGTGATCCGGCCCTTTTTATCCGTGGCGACGCTGTTGAGGCTACATGGAAGTTTATTGATCCGTTGCTCAAATACATCCAGTCTAACAAGGATTTCAAATTATATGGATATCCCTCGTGTACCTGGGGACCCGAGGAAGCTAATCAACTCATACCCGAGGGTTGGAGTGAATATCCTGCTTATTGTTCTATCGAGGAGGAGCCGAGGTTTACCATTCTGGGCTAAGCTCAGCCTGTCGATGCAATTCCAGTTTGCCTGTGTTTAATAGCAAGCAGGCATGGAATATAGGTGATTTTATATCAACAGTTTAGTCCTGTACTCCCACCACAACCTCAAATCCGGTGTGTTTTCGGATATTGAGTACCTGCCCGCTGTCAAAAATCAGGTATTGGCCTTTGATTCCTATTAGTCTTCCCGAGATCTCCGGTGTTTTCAGCAAATCAATACCCGAAACTTTCGGGGGATATTCGATCACCGGATATTGTAGTTGTATAACCATTTGATTAGTTTTGAGGTATATGTGCCATTCGGCCGGCAGCAGCGATGGCAGTTTTTGAACAGCGGCACTAAAATCGGGATTTTCAATGATTTTATTAGTCAACATGCTTCGCCAGTTGGTTTTGTCGGGGAAGGATTTTTTTAGTTCAACTTCAATACATCCGGCAATGTATCGGTTAGGTGTCCTGGCGATAATAACAGCCGAAGAGGCTCCCTGATCGATCCATCGGGTAGGTATTTGCGTGTAACGGGTTACCCCAACCTTAATCTGGTCGGTGGCGGCAAGGTATACAAAATGGTCAATCAGGCAATGATTCCGTGCAAATTCCATGTCGCGCGCAATACCTTCGTGGGCTCGGCAGAGCTCGGGGTGTAGCACACATTCTTCGGCTTCGGGAGCTGTAGTAAAACACGGATAGCAGAATCCCTGTCCAAACAGTCGGCTGCTTTTTCTGCCACATTTTATGCAATATTGATTACCGGTATGCAAAATTTTAATTTCTTTTCCCAGCAAAGCATTGACGTCGATTCGCCTGTCGGAGGTATGCCAGTAGTAGCGCACTGGCCGATCTTCCTCAGTCTCCATCTTGTCCAGCAGTAAGGTAATTGGTTCCATAGTTTATGTTCGGAAAATTTTGTTATAACGCAAAATAAAGGAAAAAACAAGAAACGTTTTTTTTACAGTAGAAAGTTCGCATGAGGGATACTACAGCCGCTTGGAGAAATAATAAATTTTCGCTTATTTTTATACAGAGTTATGATGTAGTAAAATTTTGCAAAAAAAGTGCATAAAAATACATGAATGAATTTGTTTAAATTTAATAATAATGCGTTTTTTCAATATTTAAAAAATAAAAAATAATGAATATATTTGCAAAAATATTTTTTGATAAAACATAAACAATCTAAAAATGTGCTTGTTAATTTATTAAGAAATGCTTTATTTTAACCAATAAAATACAATTGATGTCTAAAAACATTAAAAATAATTGAAAGATGCCCAGTTTGAAGGAAAAGCTATACGAAAAGATTGAACAGTGGCGGCCACGTACTCAAAGACTGCATGATGAATATGGCGATGTAGTGGTGGATCAGATTACGATAGGTCAGATTATTGGTGGCATGCGCGATGTGAAGTGTCTGGTTACCGATATTTCGTACCTCGATCCCGAGGAGGGGATACGTTATCGGAATTACGCGCTTCCTGAGCTGTTTGAGAAGCTACCGAAGCCTCCGGGAGCAGAATATCCCTATGTTGAGGGATGTTATTATTTATTGCTCACGGGCGATATTCCGACCGAAGAAGAGGTGGCCGATGTGGTGGATGAGCTTTCAAAAAGGCGAATACTCCCCTATTACGTGTATGATGTTATTGATGCTTTTCCGGAAGTAAGTCATCCGATGGCAATGTTTTCGTCGGCCATACTTACCATGTCGCGTGAGTCGCTATTTGCCCGAAAATATGAAATGGGCATGCGCAAACAGGATTACTGGGATCCTATGTACGAGGATGCGTTGAATCTGCTTGCCAAACTGCCCGAGATTGCTGCATACATTTATGCCAAGCTGTATCGCAATGGAAAGCATATCGAGTCAAATCCTTTCCTTGATTTTGGTGGCAATTTTGCTCACATGATGGGCATTGGGAAGCCCTATGACGATGTATCGCGTTTGCATTTTATCCTGCATGCCGACCACGAAAGTGGCAATGTAAGTGCACATACGGGACATCTGGTGGCAAGTTCGTTGTCCGATATCTATTTGTCCATTTCGGCCATGATATGTGGCCTTGCTGGTCCTTTGCACGGACTGGCTAATCAGGAGGTGCTCAAATGGCTGCTCGAGGTGATGGAAAAGATGGGTGGTAAACTGCCTACCGAGGACGAGATGAAACAGTTCGTGTGGGATACGCTTAAGGCTGGGCAGGTAATCCCGGGATTTGGGCATGCCGTGTTGCGTAAGACCGACCCCCGTTATATGATTCAGCGTGAATTTGCGCTTAAACATATGGCCGATGATCCTATAATGCACTATGTTGATATGCTGTATCGGGTGGTGCCGCCAATTCTAAAAGAGCAGGGCAAGGCTAAAAATCCATGGCCTAATGTAGATGCTCATTCTGGGGCTATCCAGTGGCATTATGGGGTTCGTGAGTATGATTTCTATACCGTACTTTTTGGTATTGGTAGGGCCTTGGGAATAACTGCCAATATCATCTGGGATCGAGCCCTGATGTATCCTCTCGAACGTCCTAAGTCGCTTACTACAGATATGCTGGAGCAAATAGCAATGGCTGCTGCCGCTAAAAAACAATAGCATTCTTGCTTGTTTGCAAATGAAATCACAGGGTCTATTGAAAATTTGACAATCATTTACGGCTTTTCAATAGACCCTATTTTGTCACAGCAATGGAATCAATAATATGATTGTGTCCTTTTTGTTTTTTACACGGCATGGGCGTTACCGTGCGGCATAAATTAAGAAGTCCCTTCCTGTACGAAGGGACTTCTGCACTAACCAATTATTAACCCGAAAAACCAATCAACCCTGCAAACCAACCATTCTCAGCTTTTTGTATATTTTTTTGCGATGCGTGTTTACCGTGTGTACGCTAATATTCAGGGTTTCCGCAATTTCTTTTCCCGTTAGACCTTTTTGAATGTAATTCCATATTTCTACCTCTTTTCTGGTGAGTATACCTCTTTCATATTCGCTGAAAAAGGTTGCGCTGTATACTTTTTTTGTGGCATTGGCGGTCATTTTGCATATGGTAAGTATCTGTTCGTTTCTTGTGCTGTAATGCGTCATGTCGAAACAGGTGATAAAAATGAGCCTGGGGCGACCCGAAGAATCGTATTTGATACAACGGTTGTGCAATAACAGATGTACATACTGATTGTTCCTGTGCCTGATGCGTATGTTGTATGAAAAAATGTATTTCGGCCGTGATCTGACGCTGATATTCTCAAAAAACTCGACTAAGGTCCTGTACAAAGAATGTTGTGTTGCCAACGTATCGGGGTGATATTTCGTGAAAATGTGCGACAATGATGCATTGGTCCATTCTATGGGCGAGTATCCCAGTACATGTTGAATGGATGGGCTTACGTGTATCACCTTTCGCATAGCCATATCGACCAGCATATGAAAATATGGCCCTGTACAGAAAGAATTTTCACATCCTTTGGCCGACTGGATGTAGGGTTCATATTCTAACGGAGCTATTTTATCCGCCTCATATACAATATCTAAAGGATCGTTGGATATTTTTTTCTTCTTTCTGCCCATAGAATACTTTGTTTTAATAGGTCATATACGAATATTCAGATAAAAAAGTTTTATCAAACATAATAAATTTTCAGACGTTATGTAAATCAAAACATAAATATCTGTTTAAATGAATTTTACAGAACGTTAAAAAAATGAAAAAAAATTATTTTTGTGGATAACAAAAAAAATATTTTTATAAAATATTGATTATTAATAATATAACAAATAATTAAGGAATTAAATGTTACATAAATTTACATTAAAAAACACAATAATGCAAATGTAACAGTAATGTATTGAGTTTTTAATAAAAAATTTGTAATGAAAGTGCAGCTTTTTATTGACTTAAAAGTTTTTTCAGAGCAGTTTTATTGGAAGAGTAAGTAATGTTTTTGGCTTCGGGCGTGTAGAGTTCTTCAATTCTTTTCTTATGGTATTCTACCACTTTACCGCGAACCAGCTTGAGTGTACTATTAATCATTTTATTTTCTTCAGTAAAGGGTTCGTCGAGGATAGCAACGGCTGCAGGCAGCCAGCGCTGGGGAAACATATGCTGGTATTTGCCCCCTGTTTTAAATTCGTTAATTTCGGTCTCAATGAGTTTAAGAGCTTCTTCTATCAGATTGTCGGGCTGGGATGAGTGTTTTTCTTTCATCCACCTTTTAATGGCCTCTTTATTAGGGACAACAAGGGCTACGGTGTAGGGGTTCTGGTTGTTATAGAGCATGCATTGTTCGATATAGTGGCAGTGGCTTACGAGTGCCTCTTCAATCGCTTCGGGGCTGTATTTTTCGCCGTCATTACCGATGAGAAGACTCTTAAAACGTCCCAGAACATACAAAAATCCGTCGTTGTCGAGGTATCCCATATCGCCGGTGTGGAGCCAGCCATTTTTAATGGTTTCGCGGGTAGCTTTTTCATTTTCCCAGTAGCCAGCCATAACATTTTCACCCCGGATAACGATTTCTCCTTTTTGTCCGATGGGTAACTCCTTTCCGTCTTCGTCACAAATTTTTATATCGAGATACTTTACGACTTTTCCCGATGATCCCAGCTTGTGTGCTTTGAGCGAGTTGGCAGAGATGATGGGAGCGGCTTCGGTAAGGCCATAGCCTTGTAACATAGGTATGCCGATGGCATAAAAGAATCGCTGAAGATCAATATCAAGCAGGGCGCCGCCACCCACGAAGAACTGCAATCGTCCGCCAAAGTTTTCCCGTATTTTCTTGTACAGCAGTGTATCGAAAAGCTTCACCATCGGGGCAAGCAGAATCCTCCATCCTTTGCCACGATTGAATCCTATACCATTGTATTGGTATGAAACGGCAAGAGCAAATTTAAACAGCTTTTCGACGATTTTGCCTTTTGCTGCAATACCCTGTTCGATGTTTTTTCTGAAATTTTTGGCCAATGCGGGGACGCTAAGCAAAAAGTGGGGTTTGATTTCCTTTATGTTGACGGGGATATTTTTAAGGGTTTCCAAAGGTGTTTTGCCCAGCTGGACGGCAGCAAGTGATCCGCCGGCTTTGGCCAGGGTGTAAATACCGGCAGTATGGGCAAAGGAGTGATCCCATGGGAGGATGAGCAATGTGGTAAAGTATGAGGGGACATCGATAAGGCTGAGTGCCTGTTCGGTGTTTGCAGTATAATTGCGATGAGTAAGAATTATCCCTTTGGGATCGGCAGTGGTACCGGAAGTATAGCAGATATTGGCATAGTCCGTGGGCCGAAGCGATTGCCGGCGTTGAACGCAGGTGGCTTCATGTGTCTGAAGATAGATCTGGCCTCTTGCTACAATATTTTCGAACGATTCGCAGGAAAAATCCGTGAGCGGTATCAGTTGATCAAGAAAAATGACAGTGGTAATACTTTTTAGCTGGGATCCGCATGCTTCAATTTTTTTTGCTTGCGAGGCTGTGGTAAGTAGTATTTTTGAGCCTGAATGATTCAGACGAAAAATTAAATCCTGTGTTTCGTTGATTTTAACTGATATGGGTACGCTAATGCCTCCGGCGTAAAAAATGCCAAGCTCGGACATTACCCATGCAGCACAGCCTTCGGCCAACAGGGCAATACGATCATCCTTATTGATGCCCATTGCAATAAGTCCTGCCCCAAAGGCACGCGATTTCTCGTAAACAGTTTGGTAGGTGTAGGGTTGATAAGCTGTACCCGTTTTTTCCCACAGAAATGGATTAGAGCCATATTGGGATACACTGGCTTCAAACAAATCCAGAATAGTCATCTTTGTCTTGTTATTACGTTATTCAATACGTTTCAACCGGGCAAAAAAGATTCCGTCTGTCAGTGTGAGGTTCTTTCTACTAGTGCTGTTATAAGCAGTCCCTTCCAAATATCCCTGTAAGGTATTGTAGGTAATTTTGGCTATGGTCAGCTTGCCCGATGTCCTATTTTTACCATCGCACAGATATGTTCCGGTCGAATCGCTATAGCTGATTTTTATGTAGCCGGTTGAGTCTATTGCCTGTCCAATGGGATATTCTTTATTGAAAATCAGGTCAATATTTCGGATTTCGACCACTAAGGTGGTACGGTTGTATACCCCGTTGATTACATATTGGTTGGTAGATGCAATATAGCTGGCCACGCAACTGAGTGTTTGCTGAACGCTGTCAACCTTGATTCGTAACTTGCCGGGGGCTAGCGGTACATTGGGAATACGGTTGGCATCGTAGTGAGCAAAATTAAGATTGATCTCGCCTTTGATGGGAACACTGTCGTTACCGCCGGGAACCGAATAGGTAAAACTTGCCTGAAATACGTTGTTGTATTGATATTTTAGTACGTTGAGTTCTCCTTGTTCAATTACTTGAGTCTGAGAAGTATTGCTGTTGATATAAAAAAGGTAGGCAGAACTGCTGTCGGGATCGGTCTCAAACAGACGGGAAAGGGTATATTTTTTTTCGCTGAGTGAAACTATATTGCGTAGTCCCACTACAATGTAATCGGTGGATGAATTATCTTTTAGGGCGGTTATTTCAAGAAATGTAGTATCATTTACCACAGAGTAGTTAATTTCTTCAATTTTGTAGGTAACTGTACTATCGCCTGTGACGACAGAGATATGATCTTCTGCTACTGATACTTTCGAGTTGTTTTCGTTTTTCGAGCATGAAGAGATGCCTATACAAAGTCCAATCCCCACGCAAAGTAATGTTGTCTTGATTTTGTTTTTCATTATCATGCAATTTGGTAACGATGGTCAAAATTACATAATTTAGGTAAATAAAGTGAGGTTATATTGAAAAATTTAATCTTGCAACGGCTATGATTAAGATGGCACAGCAAATCCCTGAAGTTTTCATCCGTAAATAATTTATAAGTTACCGACTTCCATTTGGTTATACTTACCTTCTTTTGTTAGCCAGTCGGCCGGCTGGAACTCGCATGTTTAAAATATTTTCAGCCGGGATTTGATTCAAAATAACCCACTTCTTTTTGGATTCACTTTTGAGCTTAAAATAACCCATCGGCCGGCTGGAACTCACAAGTTCGTTTCATCGGTTTGTTGTGTTTACTGCATCAACAGGGTCGTTTCATCAGACCGATAGAGAAATTTGAATGCCCCGATTTATCCGTTGTAAATCCCCAAAAGATTATGCGGTCAGGACCGACCTTTAGCTGCAACAAAGTTGCAGACTTTGCCGAGCGAAAGAGGGATTTACCGGATAAATCGAAAAATTCTATTTCTCTTCACATCACTGTATCACTGGTAAGACTGTTAGATAATTGAGCATGTGAATATGAATAATGTTTGGCTTAAATTTGTGTGGTGTCAATAATCATACTAAAATAAATTTGAATATTTGTTATATCATTGTATATCAAATATTTACATAAAATAAATTTTATTTTTTGATTTGATTTTGAAAAAATAATTTGTTAGATAAGAAATTACTTTTTAAATTGCCCTAAAATTTAAACAATAAAACGGATGACAGGCAGGATAGTTTTATTTCTGTGGGTACTGCTGCTTTTATCGGTAAGTAGCTGTAACAATTCCGGAGGTAAACAGGTAAATAGCCGGGAAGTGCAGAACGATACTATGGGCATGCAGCAGGAGAAGAGATTTCAGACGGTTTATTATCGTTTTCCTACTCCCAATGAAGTATTTTCTTTCATTAAGAGCGAGAAACTGGCATTTGATCCTTCATTGATAAATCCGGTATCGAATGTTTCGAAATATCTTGATTCAAAATCGCAAACCGTTGCGTTGGGGGTATATATTGCTGATCTGGCTTACATTACCATTTTTGAGTCCTATAATAATTCACTTGCTTATTATAAGGCTATTCACAATCTTAGTGAGAAGGTGAGGATAACCTCGGCCTATGATTTGGATGTAGCCAAACGCATAGAAAAAAACCTGCTCAATCTGGATTCCTTAAAAAATATCTCGGTCGAATCTTATTCGAGCATGGTTGAATTTCTGATAATGAACAATCGTGAAACTACGTTGGCGCTGATAGCCTCGGGTGCCTATGTGGAATGTTTTTACATTGCTTTTAACCTGGCAGGGAAATATACCCCCTCTAATCCGCTGATTGCAAAAATTATGGATTTGAAGTATGCCTTTGACAATTTGTACTCGTATTTGCAGATATATTCCGACAATCAGCAGGTGAAGGAGATGGCCCAGCAGCTGAGTAATCTGAAAGTTTTGTTTGATCAGATCAAAGAAGATAAAACAAGTAAAACCCGGGTACGACAGGATAAAAATGGCCATCTTATTTTTGAGGGAGGTACCAGATTGCATATTGACGAAAAGATCTATAATGAGATCCGGGATGAGGTGTATCGGTTGAGGAAGAAAATTATTTAAGTAAATGCATAAGAGAAAGGCATGGCTGCCGGAAGAATGTCTTAGAGCGGTATTTGTATAACTAAAAGGTAGTAAGTGATTTAAAGATTATTTTCGGATAAAAAAATATTTTTCACATGAAGGTATTGAGATTGATAGGATGGCTGCATGTATTACTGGGCATAGTTACAGTTGTGCAGGCACAGGACTGTTATTATTTTCATGAATATCAGTGTAAATTTCCGGACAACACGTACTATTTGAATGGACAGTCGCGTAGTGCTTTGTTTACCTATGGCATGACATCCCAGTTTAAGATGGTGACCTTTGGGGGAGAGGATTATCACATCAGCATCTGTTATCAGTTTAAGATTAAGAATGTGCGTTTTCGGTTAATAGAAGATAACGAGGATAAGACAGTACTTTTTGACAATGCGGAAAATAAATACACCACAGAGGTTAGTTTTTCAAATAATGTAGCCCGAAGGATTATTATTGAAATTTCTGTTCCCGATGAGCCCACGGCAAAAGATCGTGGGACGCCCCAGTGTGTGGGTGTATTGATTCATTCCCGTAAGACTTATCAGGAACCTAAGAATAAGCTGGGGTTTTAGTACTTAGTGTCCAGCGATGAGGTTGTTCAGGTATTTCATGAGCGTTTTCAGGCTCACGTTAACGTTGATTTGGCCATTTTCGGCCACCGAAACTTGACCGCTTTCTTCTGATACAATTATTGCAAGGCAGTCGGTAAGTTCGGTAATACCCAATCCGGCTCTGTGGCGAAGGCCGAAATGGGCGGGTAGGTCGGTACGTTCGGAAATGGGTAATATGCACCGGGCTGCAAAAATTTTTTCATCCACAATGATGATAGCTCCGTCGTGAAGGGGGTTATTCTTAAAAAAGATGCTTTCGATTAGTGCAGCGGTGGTAGTGGCATTAATGATTACACCACTTTCGGCATAAAGTTGCAGGGCAGAATTTCGTTCAATAACAATAAGTGCGCCTGTTTTGTTTTTCGACATATTGTTGCAGGCCCGTGCAATTTCTTTTACCTTAATCTGGGGCACTACATCTCGGTTGAGAAACAGATTCTGCAGCCCAAATTTACGTGACATATAACGTGTACCCATTAACAGCAGGAAACGACGAATTTCGGGCTGAAATACTACTACCAGAGCAATAATGCCCACTCCGATAATCTGCCCTAAAATAGAGGAGAGCAGCTGCATGTTCAATGCCTTGGTAATATACCAGATGAGGTAAATCGAAAAAATGGTCACAAAAATATTGATAGCTACTGTACCTCTGATTAGGGAATAGAACTGATACATAAGAAAGGTCACCAGCAGGATATCGAGTACATCGAGGAAACGTACGGTAATAAACAAATCAAGCATAGCCGGTGTAGTTTAATGATAGCAAAGGTAGGAAATTTTATATATTTTGCCGGCAAATATTTTACAAGTCATTGTTTTTCTTGTAGTTGTGCAATATATAAGCCATTTGCTACCGATGGAAACCGGTAAAACTTTTGTCTTTGATGATTATCATCCTTGTTCGGGATATCAGGGCATTTATCTACGTCCGAGTAGTTTTAGCACTCCGTTAATAAAGGTAAGCGGGTGCGGGGGATTACCGGGGACATAGAGGTCTACCGGATATTTTTGGAGGAAGCTACGATCGATGGCTGGGCTGTCTTCAAAAATACCTCCACTGATAGCGTCGGTTCCGGCAAGAATGATAATTTTAGGATCTGGAGTTGCCTCGTAGCAGAATTGCAGTGCCTCGGCCATATTTTTTGAGATGGGGCCGGTGATGACCAGACCGTCGGCGTGGCGGGGAGAGGCTACAAACTCGATTCCAAATCGTCCCATATCAAAGTTGACGTTATTGGCGGCATTGAGTTCCATTTCGGCTGAATTATCTCCACCGGCCGATACCTGTCGTAATTTCAGGGAACGTTTGAATAGCTGTCGTATTTCTTTTCGCACCAGTGATTCTTCGAATGCAATCGGTTGGTCGTTACCCTCGGTCACCACAAGTGCTTGGCGGAGATTGGTTGCAATCTTGTTATCTTTGGTAAACTTAATTTTTTCAGGGAAACGGGCGGCACATTCACCGCAAAATATGCAGCGTCCCAAATCAATTCGTACCGGGCCCGGCAGTATTGCTTTTGTGGGACATAATTCACAAAGAGCCTGCTCATCCACCTTTGATGTGGTAATAACAGGACGTCCCTTAAAAATACCGGGTACTTCTGCTTTTACTACATCGGGAATGTATTGCTTGCCCTGATGTTTTAATATTTTTAAACTCTTTATCATAGCCTTTTCTTATAAATCATGACCACAGTACGAGAGGTTGAAACTCTTGTTGCAAATGGGAAAATCGGAGATTTCGTTGTTTCGAACGGCCAGTTCCAGTGCTTTCCAGTTGTGGAACGATGGATCCTTTATTTTGTACGCCACAATTTTTCCTTCGTTGTTGGTAATAGCACAATGGCAAATCTCACCCCGCCAGCCTTCGGTAAGTGAAATTACAAACACATTGCCGGGAACAGTGGCTGGTAGCGCCATACGGGTCGTGTAATTGTCGGGTAAATGACGGATCAGGTTACGGGCATATTCCATTGACTGCACTACCTCCTTGTAACGCAGCATTGCCCGTGCATAAACATCTCCGCTGGAGAGTATAACGGGTTGATGGACAAGTGTATTTTCGTAAAGATTATAGGGATGCGAGTGACGTATGTCGCGCAAAAAGTTGCAGGTACGTGCAACCATGCCCACAAAACCACATCGTATAGCTGTGCTGGAATCGACAGTACCTGTTTTTTCGAGTCGTGAAAGGGCACTGGGAAGGCTGAAAAGTTGTTCAGCCATTTCGGTAAAGTCGGGCTCAAATTCGTTTAATACTTGTTGAAGTCTGTGGGCAAGATGTTCAGAAAAAGGGTAATTGATTACGCCTGGCCGTATGAGCCCTTTGGCAAAGCGATTGCCAGACCATTCCTGAAAAAAGTTGATGATAGGAGTACGTAATCGTCCAAATACTGAACTCCCCAGTTGATAGGCAATATCGGTACAGATTGCACTTAAATCGCCGGTATGTATGGCTATACGTTCAATTTCCTGAGCTAGCGTACGGCTAAAATGAAGATCGTAAGGGGTATCATAGCCCACGAGTGTTTCCCAAAGATTTGCAAAAGCTGTTGCGTGCCCAACCGTGGTATCGCCGGCGATATTTTCGGAGAGAATGCTTCTTTGTAAAAGGTTATCCTTGTTAACCATCAAGGGTTCGATTCCCCTGTGCTGATAACCCAGTTGTATCTCAAGACTTAGTATTTGTTCGCCATTGCAGATAAACCGGAAATGTCCGGGTTCAATAATTCCCGCATGAATAGGCCCCACCCCTACTTCATGCAGTTCTTCGCTGTCGGAGCTAAAAAACGGGTAACTATTAAGCGGAGAAGAGCTATGACGTACAGGTTTGAGCCATGGATGATCGGTAAATGCTATTTTGAATTGCTCATGTATTTCTCTTTCAAATTTTTCCATGGCTAAAAGCGAAGCAGTGAGCGATTTCAAACGATCGCTTGCAGCTACTCGGGTTGCGGCAATGAACAAGCAGTGGTCGACATCATCGGCTATAATTATGATGAGCTTAATGCCCTTGTCGTCGACAGGATAACCAAAATAATTTACGCAATGATACCGCTTCCTGTTTTGCAGAAGATTCTTGCAATAAGTATAAAAAGACTCGTAATCGTGCTCGGGAATTGAGGTCACGGGTACGACTGTGTTATTATTTGTTTTCAGAAAATTCTGATTCATAATATAATAGCTTTACTAATCATATCGATAAACCATCCGGGTTGAAAGTAAGCCAGGTAAATGGCCAAAATAGGCAAAAAATATTGGGTTGCAGATTCCCATGGACTAATAGCAGGTATGGCACTTTCGTTTATTTGCAAGGGAGGGGTAAAAAGCATTTTCATTACATTGTTACTTAGCCCCCAAAGGATGATGGTAAGAAGGGTAACTACAACTATTAATACAGCAAGCATATGATTGCTGAATAGACTTTGGAACAGGATAATTTCGCTTACAAATAGTCCTGAGGGAGGAATAGCGGTAAGGGAGACAAATCCCAGAAGTAAAGCAATAGCACCGGCTTTGTTGTATTTAATATAATTTCCAATATCGTAAATACTTTTGCTTTGATATACCCAGTAGATTTGGTTGTATTGGAAGAACAAGGCAGGTTTTATCAGAGAGTGTAGCACCATGTGAAGTAAGGCAGCAAAAGCACCTGTTTTTCCCATGGTAATACCTATAACCATCAGCGACATGTGTTCTATGCCGGAATAGGCAAGCATGCGCTTGATATTTTTCACCCGCGTCATGTACACTGCTGCGACGAAAAGTGATATCAGGGCTGAGATAAGTAATAATGACTGTGCCCAAAATTTAAGCGGTGTTTGATTTAAAATAGCATAATATCTATATACCGAAATAAATCCTGCATTCATAAGTAGACTGGCAAAGATAGCCCCTGCAGGTGCGGGTGCTTTATCCTTGGCGTCGATGCTGGCCGTGTACATGGGGATAAAGCTCATTTTAATAGAAAATCCCAGCACAAAGAAAAGGAAAGAAAGCTTCAACCAGAAAGGGTTAAGTTCGCGGGCATGCTGCATCAGGTTGGTATAGCTCAGATCGGTTATCTGTGCTTGTTTACCCGCTGTACTAAGGAAAAGGATTCCAATGTAAATAAAGGTCACGCTGATAGCTCCCACAAATACATATTTCCATACTCCTTCGAGTGCCCTGATGTTGCGATGATGGTAAATGAGTACCGATGCCGAAAGCGTAGAAAGCTCAACAAAAATCCAGGAAACAGCCAGATGGTTCGATACATAAATGACGGCTATTGCTGTAACCAGGATTACCATCGCCCCAAAAAATAATCCCTTTGAATGTGGTGTCTCTGTAGGATTATGTTTCTCTACGTATCGGTAACCGTGGAAAAATGCCACAATGCTTATCAGGCAAAGCGTAAGGGTAGCTATTTTTCCCAGTGTATCAAAATTAAAATATTCCGAGTTGCTTTGAGTGCCAATAATCATGTTGGCGCCATAGGCCATCAGTGCCAATGAATACAGGACTAATAGGCTGTAGCTGACCCATCTGTTCCTGTTGAAGATGAGCCCGGCGCCAAGTATTCCGCTGATGATCAGAAAATAGTATATTTCCATACCTTTTATCAATCTTTTAGGTTACGTAATAATCCCACATCCGGGTCTTTCAGCACATCGCCAATTTTATTGAAGAATACTCCCAGAATCAGGACACTGGCAAAAATATCGAGCATAATTCCAAGGTTTACCAGCATAGGCATTTCGTTGCCTGTCGATAACGATAACAGAAAAACCCCATTTTCTAATATCAAGTAGCTAATTACATGGGTGATAATTTTTCTTCGTGACATAATAAGGTAAAGTGCTGAAAATAGGGTTGAAATGGCCACAATGAACAAATTTTTGGCAATAAATATATCGTTGAGTGAAGTAGTAATGACAATTGAAAGCAGAATAATAGCTGTTACGATCATTAGGGATACAAAATTGGGCAAATAGGGTTCGGTTTCTCTTGTTATCTGGTTACGTTTGATAATGGTATTCAGGAACCATGGAACAGCTATGGTTTTAAAAATAAGGTTTTCAGCAATAATCAGAACAAGATTATACACCTCAATCTTAGTAAGCAAAAAATAGGAAAGCCCCGATAGAATAGCACCCTGCAGAATAAGTATCCACAGGTATGTTTGCATGCGGTTTGCAATTGCCGCATAGAGCAGGGTCATAATAAATAATATCAGCAAAAAGTCAATCATAGTTAAATAATTTTACCCAGAAACATTAGAATTCCCAAGAAGATGAGTAGAGAAACAGAGCTCAGTATAAGGATATATTGTGGATTGTGGTTCATGCGGAATCTTGCCATAAAAGATTCGATGGTGCCCACAATGATTGCAAAGATTATTTGTATGCCCAGGAATGCCGCTACGCTTTGAGCCAAGGAGAGCTGTCCGATGAAAAAGTTGGCGATCAGTGCTCCATACATGGCAAATTTCAGGTATGTAGTATACAGTATCAGGCCAAGATCAAAGCCGCTGTAATCGAGGATCATTACTTCGTGGATCATAGTCAGTTCGAGGTGGGTTTTGGGGTCGTCCACAGGCATGCGGCTGTTTTCGACCATGGCAATAAGCATAAAAATGATAGCAGCCAGAATGCCGATAAAATAAGAAAGCTGTGAATTGTAATGGACGCTGGCAAAAATTTCGGCAAATGAAGTTTTACCCGACAATAGCGTAAATGATCCCATGATGATAAAGAAAGCCGGTTCGATAAGAGCCGAGAACAATACTTCGCGGCTGGCTCCCATGCCCTCAAAACTACTTCCCGAGTCAAGAGCAGCAATGATCATCATAAATTTTCCCACCGTAAGCAGGTAAGCGAAAAGTACAAAATCGCCCTGAAAAGAAAATACACCTTGTTGCTGGCCAAATGGGATAAAGAGCGAAGCCAGAACAACCGTGCTGAAATATACCAGGGGAGCAAGTTGAGTGATCGTCGAGCTGGTAGTGCTGTAAACCGAACCTTTTCTGAATAGTTTCAGAATGTCGTACAGAGGCTGAAAAATACCCGGCCCTTTCCGGCCCGAAAGAATACTTTTGGTGCGGATGATGATGCCACCAAAAACAAGACTTATCAATACTATCAGTATTATGCTTACCATGTGATCGAGTTTAAATAACTAAATATTACCTTGATCTGTGTAATGATGACGGGGAAAACCAACACGGCTAAAAGAAAAATAAAGCCATATAAAATGTAAACCTGAATATTGCCATTTTGGATAAAAGCAAAATAGTTGAGGATTTTTCTGATTCCCTGTGTGGGTTTATCTATCAGCAGATGCTCGACATGATCTTCGGCATGGGTCTGATGAACAATTTTCCGGGGATGGATTTCCTTAGGATATTCTTTCTTCTTGTTTATCAGTAGTATAGGTTCAGCCAGTTTCCGGTAGGTCCGCACAAAGGATGAGGCAGTATATTGCATTTTTTGCGTGTTACCGGTATATCCGCATCCCCAGGTGACATGCCGACGTATGGTTTGTCGCTGTTGAATAAGTTTTTTTATGCCCCACATCAGAATTACGCTAAGTAGCAGCAGCGCAGAAATCCAACCCACCTGACTGACGGGGGTGTCGGGTAAAAAGTATTTGCCCGTCTCTATATCGGTAATAAAAATGCCTGCTACCCGACTCAGCGAGGGCAGAACAGTCGATGGAACTATGCCTATCATCACGATAGCAAGGGCGATTATCAGAAGAGGTACATTTTTTAACCATGAATCGTTGGCATGATATTTAATTTCCGGATCCCGTGGATTGCCCAGAAAGATAATACCAAACGCTTTGGTGAAACAGATAACAGCCAGTCCTCCAATGGCTACCAGACTAATAATGATGATCAGCAGCAGAAACATCAGCGAATAGGTGTAGGAGGTAAATCCATGGAACAATCCTGAGTAGATCAGGAATTCGGAAATAAAACCATTGAAGGGGGGTAAGCCGCTAATGGCTATCGAGGCTATTAGGAAAAGCCATGCGCTTTGGGGTATAGTACGTATGAGTCCCCCCAGTTTTTCAACATTTACTGAATGTGTTGATTGATATACATTTCCGGATACATAAAAAAGTAGCGATTTGAATAATGCATGGTTCCAAACATGCAACAGAGCACCGCCCATACCCAGATAGGCCAACAAGGGCTGGTGCATTCCCAGTCCAAGGCATCCCAGTCCAATGCCGATGCCAATGATGCCAATATTTTCAATACTGTGGTAAGCCAAAAGTTTTTTCAGATTATGCTGAACTATTGCCAGCATCACGCCATACACCCCGGTAATTGCCGAAATAACAATCACAAAATAGCCGATTGCAGTATAATGGTTATTGATCAATAATAAGGTGCGTAAAATACCGTATATGCCAATTTTGATGATGACCCCAGACATGAGTCCCGAAATGTGTGCGGGTGCAGCTGGGTGTGCATGCGGCAACCAGGTATGGAAAGGAAAAAAACCTGCTTTTATTCCAAAACCAATAAAAAATGTCAGAAACAGTATAATCGCCTCGTAAGCCGGCCATTGGGAAAGTTGCTGGGGAATTGCCGCAAAATCGAAACTCCCCGTCTGAGAGTATAACCATACAAATCCAAGTGTTAAAAACAGAACCCCAACATGGGATACAATTAAATAATAGATGCCTGCTTTTAATACCTGATTTTTGTGACTGTCAAAAATTACGGTCAGAAAGGTGGAAAATGCCATAATTTCCCACACCACTAAGAATATGAAGCTGTTTTGTACGATGCAAATATCGATTAAGGAGATATAACTGAGAACAACGGCACTCAGATGAATATTGAGTTTTGTGGAATTATCGGTGTACTGTTGCAGGTAATGATATCCGTACCACATCCCCATTGCAAAGGAAAAAGCTATAATGGCCATAAACCATGCCGACAACAGATCGGCTTTTACGCGAATGGCGCCGGCAAAGTAAGATCCAGGATAGAAATACTCAATGCTGCCAACGTTAAAAACTTCTGTTATTCCCGCAATAGTCAAGAGGGCTGCAAGAAATACCCCAATCGTTCCGACCAAAAGTTTTAAACGTGGTTTTAGAAAAAATAACGAAATAATTGTAATTATGCCAAGTATATTTAGAAGCTCAATTATGGTTTTAAAGGGAAGCATACTTTTTTCAGATTTTTCGCAAACATAGAGCGAATAAAACTATTTTTTTACCCTATGAATCAATAAAAAAATTGATCTTTGTCAAAAAAAATAGCATGCAACTTGTCAAAGAGGCCTTACTTGAGCAGTTTACTTTCAACAGCCGACGGGAGTTTGAGTCGCTGCCAGAGAATATCCGGCTTGAGTTTTTCGCTCACATGGTTGTGCGTCGTTATCGCAAAGGGGATGCCTTGTTTGTTGAGGGGGGGTATCCTGCGGGTATATTTTACATACTCAGGGGTTATGTAAAGAAATTTAAGCTTTTGATGGGTTATGGCGAGCAGATCATTAGTATTTATGGCAATGGCGAACTGATTGGATATGCAGCATTGTTGAGTCAGGAAAAATATCCTGATTCGGCAGTTGCGCTCAGCGAATCGGAGGTAGGCTTTATTTCTGCCGAAACCTTGCAAATGCTGCAACGTAAATATGATGATCTGAATCGCATGTTAGTGCGGAATTTGGGACATGAATTTGGTGTACTATCCAATATCATTGCCTCCAATGCGCAGCGAAATGTCCGCCAGCGTGTAGCAATTGCCTTAATCATATTGGGCGAAAAAATGACTGCCGACGGCCAATCAGTTCGGAATTTTCGTGTGCCGCGGCGGGAAATAGCCAATATGGTTGCCACAACGGTAGAATCTATTGTCAGGGTTTTGCGCGAATTTCAGAGAGAGGGAATTATTTCTGTGGAAGGGAGAAAAATTACCATTCATGACGAGCAAGCCTTGCTTAAAATTATTCAGTAAAATATGCCTTAATTCCAAAACTTAACAATTTCTTAATTTTAGGCTGATATTGTGTTTACAATATCTAAATTATTTTGTAACAAAAAAGTGAAGATAGGATAATTCCGGAAAATCATGGCAGAAGAAGTAAAATTACTTACAGAAAATTACAATTTATATTATGGTGATTTTCATGCGTTAAAAAATATCAATTTTAAAGCTTATAAGCACACGGTGACGGCATTCATTGGACCTTCGGGATGCGGAAAGTCTACCTTACTTCGTGTATTTAACCGTATGAACGAGCTTATCGACAATGTTCGTACCGAGGGGATAGCCATAGTTGATGGGGTGGATGTAAGTGATCGCACACAGTCGGTTGAAGAACTTCGTAAGAAAGTAGGGATGGTATTTCAGAAGCCGAATCCGTTTCCCATGTCTATTTTTGAGAATGTAGCCTATGGTTTGAAGGTCAATGGTATCCGAGACAAGGATTTTATCCGTCATCGGGTAGAGACATCGCTTATGAAGGCTGCGCTTTGGGATGAGGTTAAGAATAAGTTATCGGCCAATGCTTTTGAACTTTCCGGTGGGCAGCAGCAGCGATTGTGTATAGCTCGTGCGCTGGCCATTGAACCGTCAATTTTGCTTATGGATGAGCCTGCTTCGGCGTTGGATCCTATTTCTACAGCAAAAATTGAAGAGTTGGTCCACGAACTTAAGTCAAATTATACCATTGTCATCGTTACCCACAATATGCAGCAGGCTGCCAGGGTAAGCGACTATACGGCTTTCTTTTATTTGGGTGAACTGGTAGAGTGGAACGATACCCAGACCATGTTTACCAATCCTTCTGACTTGCGAACGCAGTACTATATTACCGGCCGTTTTGGCTAATTAAAACTGTAAAATATGACACATCTCGAAACCGAAATCAGACAGTTGAAGAACACTCTTCTCGAAATGTGGGAGCTTGTCCTTAACCAATGCTATAAGAGTGAAAAGGCAATAGAACGTGGGGATAAAGATCTTGCCCGCGAGATTCTGGCCAATGAGAAACGGGTCGATGCTTTTGAGCTTAAGATAAACATGGATTGCGAGCGTATATTGGCCTTGTTTAATCCAGTAGCCAACGACCTGAGGTTTGTGCTTTCGGTAATGCGCATAAATTCTGAACTGGAACGGATAGGCGACTACGCCCGAACCCTGGCCAAGGTGGTGAAAGAAATATCGGGAGCATTCTCTGACAAAGAACTTTCTGATATCCACCTGATTGCCATGGCCGGACTGGCTTCAAATATGCTACAGCTGACGTATAATGCTTTTGAACAGGAGAACGTTGAACTGCTTCGCCCTATTTTTAAGCATGACGAAGAACTCGATCGTCTGAACAAGGACTCGTTTAAGACGATAGTACGGAAGGTCAAGGAACACCCTGAAGAAGCAGAGAAATACCTTGAACTGCTGAGGGCTACCCAGCGCATCGAACGCATGGGCGACCAAGCCAAAGCTATTGCCGAAGAAATTGTTTTTTATCTCGAGGCCAAGGTGGTACGGCATCAGAAGGATAAAGACAAGCTGATTTAATTTCAATCTTACGGCTATGGATACTGAAAATAAAAAAATTCTCATTGTCGACGATGAGGAGGATATTCTGGAGTTTGTAAGTTATAATCTGCGCAAGGAAGGTTATCAGCTGTTTACAGCCCAGAACGGCAGGGATGCGATTCGTATTGCCAAGGAACAGGTACCCCATCTTATTCTGCTCGACGTGATGATGCCCGATATGGATGGAATTGAAACCTGCCGCGAGTTGCGTAATATGCCGGAGTTACAGTCATGCATTATTGCATTTTTTACGGCCCGTAACGAGGATTATTCGTTGATAGCCGGTCTTGATGCCGGGGCCGACGATTATATTACTAAACCCATTCGTCCCCGTGTGCTGGTCAGCAAAGTGGCCGCCCTGATGCGCAGACATAACCCGCAAAAAACAACTGCCGACCCCGTTATTGCCCGTGGTAAAATTGTTATCGATACCGAAAAATATCTGGTATTCGTTGATGGCAGGGAAGTCTTTCTGCCAAGAAAAGAATTTGAATTGCTGTACCTATTGGCCTCAAAACCGGGTAGAGTATTTACCCGCGACGAAATATTTAACCGTATCTGGTCCGACGACGTAATTGTGAGCGACCGTACCATCGACGTTCATATCCGGAAAATACGCGAAAAGCTTGGTGATGAAATCATCAAAACCGTCAAGGGAGTGGGATATAAATTTGAACAGTACTGATACAATATCGAAAATGAAATTGCAAAAACCTATCCACTTACTTGTAGTGGGTTCATTAGCGGTGGCTGTTTCGGGCACTGCTATGTATCTTTTATTTAGCCGTTATCAAGCGTCATATGTATATTCCATCGTTGTATTGTTCCTGCTGTCGTTGGTGACGTTTTTTGTTTTCAGATACATCCTCGAAAAGTTTATTTACGAAAAAATAAAAGTCATCTATAAAACCATACATACTCTTAAGCTCCCCAAGAGGGACAAGCGAGAGCGTGTGAATCTGAATGAAGATGTTCTGGAAAAAGTGAGCTGGGATGTAAGTCTGTGGGCTCAGAAACACCAGCAGGAAATAGAGGATCTGAAGAAAATGGAAGCCTATCGCCGCGAGTTTCTGGGTAACGTTTCGCATGAGCTGAAGACACCGCTGTTCAATCTGCAGGGTTTCTTGCTAACCTTGCTCGAAGGAGCCATCGACGATCCTCAGGTTAATCGGACCTATCTCGAAAAAGCGGCCAAAAACCTTGAACGAATGATCAATCTGGTGAAGGACTTGGAAATTATAGCCCATCTCGAGTCGGGCGAAATTAAAATGAACTATTCGCGGTTTGATATTATCAGTCTTACCCGCGAGGTCTTTGAGATGTTGGAACTTAAGGCAAAGCAAAAAAATATTCAACTGATATTTAACGAAAAACATGATGATGGTTTGCCCATCTGGGTGATGGCCGACAGGGAGCGTATTCGGCAGGTTTTACATAACCTGATCGAGAATGCTATTAACTATGGAGTTGAAAACGGGCGTACCAAGGTATCGTTTTATGAGATGAACGACCTGATTTTGGTTGAAGTTTCGGACAACGGTATTGGGATAGAGGAAAAACATATTCCACGATTGTTCGAACGTTTTTACCGTGTAGATAAAAGTCGCAGCCGGAATCTGGGTGGCTCGGGGCTGGGATTAGCCATCGTAAAGCACATTATTGAATCGCACGGACAAGCCATTCATGTTCGAAGTGCTCCCGGCGTGGGGTCTACTTTTTCGTTTACTCTGCAGCGCTATTCAAGTTAAACTGCTCAAATTCAGCTTTTTTTACCTTCGTTTTTGTATTTTGCGGGGTTATTATATTTTTGCAGCAGTTTTTTTAAATCAAAAATTATGGCAACAACAGCAGATTTTAAGAACGGTTTGTGCATAGAATTCAATAACGACATTTACACTATTGTACAGTTTCAGCATGTTAAACCCGGAAAAGGGGCGGCTTTTGTACGGACAAAACTCAAAAGCCTTACCACCGGAAAGGTTATCGATAATACTTTTGATGCAGGGGTGAAAATTACGCTGGCCAGGGTTGAACGTCGTCCTTATTCCTATCTTTATAACGATGAATATGGCTATCACTTTATGCACAACGAAACTTTTGAACAGGTTACACTTCCCAAGGAAATGGTGTATGGGGCTGACCTGATGAAGGAAGGGCAGTATGTGGAAATAGTTTTTCATGCCGATACGGAAACCCCGCTCAGCTGCGAACTTCCTCCATTTGTTGTCCTTGAAGTTACCTATTCCGAACCTGGCGTAAAAGGCGATACGGCTTCCTCTACGGCTATGAAACCGGCTATCGTAGAAACCGGCGCCCGTATCAATGTACCCTTATTTGTCAATGTGGGCGATAAAATTAAAATCGATACCCGCGATTACTCTTATGCAGAAAGAGTAAAGGAATAAGAGCTACTTATCGCATTCTTTTTTTTCTCGGAACGGTTTTGCATACTTTCCAGTTTTTTTACTGCAGGATTAATATCGTGCCAGTGGGGTATTGTGCTGTTTTGATCCCTACGATGGTGGAGGTTTGTGGCTTTCCATTGGGTCAAAATATATCATTTGACTATTTTTCCTGGTAATTCTAAAAGACGTTCATTACCTGACATTATTTCTCTATCGCTGGTCTTTTTTAATCTTTTTGTAGTTGTTGTTTTATATTAAGTCGTCCGGCATCACATACATCCGGTCCTTGCTGTTTACTTTGTGAATATTTTGTTATTTATTGTTTTTCATAAAGTTTTGTCTTAAATTTAACATATATTTTCCGGTTTTGCATATCACTAATCAATGGTTATTTTTCTTTTTAAATTTATTGCATATGTCAGCAGAAATCATTCCTACCGGTATAAAAGGGCTCGATGTAGTGCTCAAGGGGGGGCTGTTGCGAGGACATACCTATTTGCTCGTTGGTGTAGCAGGAAGTGGTAAGACCATTCTATCGATCCAGTGGTTGCTGGAGGGGGTGAAGAATGGAGAGCATTCCATGTTTATCAGCATGGCTGAGCCTGCAGATCAGTTGCAGGCTAATGTTAGTGGCTTTAATTGGGATTTGTCAGGTATTCGTATTGTTGACTTAAGCCCGAATGGTAAGCCTGAAGTAGTAGAGGAATATCATGTATTGACTCCTGAGGAGGTTGAGCCCGGCCACACATGGCAGGCTATATACGATGCCATTGAACAATTCGATCCGCAGCGGTTAGTGATTGACTCTGTAACTTTTATGAGTTACTTGTCTACCGATACCTTTCAGTTTCGCAAGCAACTGCTGGCGTTTGTAAACTATCTGAAGGGTAAAAGATGCACAGCCTTTTTGATATACGAGCCTGAGGAAATGAGCAGGGATGCTTCACTGCCACTAACGGTCGATGGAGTAATCATGCTCCGAAAGACATTATCCAGCTCCAAGGTATTGGATATACGTTCGATAGAGGTACAAAAGCTTAGGGGGCGTGATTACTGGTCTGGCTTACATCCCTTACGCATTACGCAGGAAGGGATAATTGTGCATCCTCACCTCATTGAAAAAATGCATACGCCTAGTTTGTCCAACGCTAAAATTTCTTCAGGCATTTCCCGACTCGACGAGATGCTGCATGGGGGTATCGAACTCAATACTATTACTTTACTCACCGGGCCTACGGGCGTGGGAAAAAGCAGTTTGGCGATGCAGTTTGCCCTTTCGGCAGCCAGGGAAGGACGAAAAGTGGTCTACTACTCTTTTGAGGAAACACCCGAATTCATGATTCTCCGGGCTGCAGGTCTCGGACAGGATATCGTACCCTATATAGACAAAAGTTTGATTCAATTACGGCATATCAATCCCCTGGAACTTTATCCCGACGAATTTTTAAATATGATCCGATCCGATGCAACAGCTAATACGTCGGTCCTAGTCATCGACAGTATCAGGGGGTATCGTTTGGCCATGGAACAGTTTGGTGATATGGATGCCCACATCCAGAACATGGTTAATTTCCTTAAAACTGCAGGAATTACGGCTTTTGTTATCAATGAACTGGAATACATTAGCAGTACAGCCATTCGCCTGACCGAACTGGGTATAAGCTTTATTATTGATAATGCCTTGTTACTCAGATTTGCCGAATATAAGGGGTCAATTATCCGGATAGTAGGCTGTATCAAGAAAAGACTTGGATCTTTTGAACCGGAGGTTAGGGAACTTCGGATGGATAAAAATGGACTTCAACTCAGCGACAAGTTGCCCTGTTGCAGCCTGTTCGGTGGGACAGTTGGAGAAACTACGATAGCAAGTTGAAAAAATACCGGAAAGTGAAAGTAACTATAGCTATATCGGGAAATATTGATAACAAGCTTGTAGCCGACCTGTTGGCTGAGGAAGGGTTAGCCTATGAGGTGTTACATGAGGAAAAAGGGGACGAGAAGTTGTTCCGGACATCGGGCATGGTTATAGTAGATTCGGTCAATGCTCGTAGGTATGCGTCGGTATTACAAGAAACTAAAAAACGTTCGAAGGTATATATCCCGGTGCTGATATTGTTACCGGCCTTTGAAAAGGCTGAAAAATGGCTGGCCGAATGTTTCGATGATATCATTCGCATACCCACTTCGCGCAGGGAGTTAAAGACCCGTATACTACTTCACGTGCAGTTGCACCGGCAGTCGGTGCAGATTTTAGAAAATACTGAACAGAAATACCGTACCATATTTGAAGCTACGGGGACGGCTACGCTGCTGGTTGCTGAGGATACTACTATACTTAAGGCTAATGCCAATGCACTCAAGCTAACTGGTTACACTCCCGAAGAACTCATAGGAACCTCATGGACAAAATATGCCTCGCCCCGGCATGTGGATTTAATGTTGCAATATCATCGGATGCGACGGGTAAACCCCGAAGCAGCCCCCAAAAGTTATGAGGTATGTGTGGTAAACAGAAATGGCGAGGAGCGTAATGTAATTCTTACGGCTGCTATGGTGCCCGGCACAAGCGAAAGTGTTGTTTCGTTGATGGATATAACGGATCTGCGTAAGGCTCAGGCTCTGGTCCGGGAAAGCGATGAACGCCTTCGTCTGGCTATCAATACCATCCCCGATGCTATCGCTATTAGCCGACTTTCAGATGGGTTATATGTGGATATCAATACCGGCTTTGAACATTTGAGTGGATTTAGCCGCAATGAAGTCATTAATCACACAGCAACCGAACTGAATATCTGGGAAAATGCATTGGACAGAAACATGTTGGTACAACTGATGCAGACACAGGGTTTTGTGCAGAATTATGAAGTGAATTTTCGCAGGAAAAATGGCGAGATCGTACCCACTATAATTTCTTCGGCTATTGTTGCTATCAATGGAGTGAACCATATCATTTCCATTGCCCGTGATATTTCGGAAATTAAAAAGGCACAGGAACAGATTCGCTTGCTCAGCAGTGCAGTTGAGCAAAATCCTGTTGCTGCCCTGATAACGGATACCAAAGGGACCATAGTGTTTGTCAATAAACGTTTTACCGACCTGACCGGATATACGATTTCGGAGTTAAACAATGATGTGCATATTTTATTTCGTTCCAATGATTTCACAGGGCATTCCATGTCATTGCTGCTGGAAAAAGCAGAAAGAAAAGAAACTTGGTCGTTGGATCTCAAGGTTACCCGAAAGGATGGTTCGGACTTTTGGGCTTCTGTTAGTTTCTCAGCTATTTTCAGTCCGCAGGAGGTAGCAAGCCATTATATGATTACATTGGAAGATATTACGGTCAAGAAGCAGATGCTTGAGGAACTGGTATTGGCTAAGGAAAAAGCTGAAGAGAGCGACCGGCTAAAAACGGCTTTTCTTCATAATATTTCGCACGAAATCCGAACTCCCATGAATGCTATTCTGGGTTTTTCGGAATTTCTGGCCGATTCCGAACTGCCGGAAGAGAAACGCAAACAATTTGTGGAAATCATTCTCCGCAGCGGACATCAGCTTTTATCAATCATTAATGACATTATCAGCATAGCCATCATTGAGGTCGGTCAGGAAAAGCTGTATGAGACTGCGACCAATCTGGCAGAGGTGATTCAGCTGATTTACAATCAATTTTTGCCCCAGTATCAGTATCACAATATCGAACTACGGTGTGATCCGGTACTGTTCGAAAGAGATTATTATGTTGTAACAGATAAGACAAAGCTTACGCAGATTCTGAGCAATCTGGTGGGGAATGCTTTGAAATTTACCCATCAGGGTTATGTCGAGATGGGTTTTCAGGCGGCCGGCGAAAGTATACTTTTTTATGTACGAGATACGGGGATAGGTATCCCCAAAGATGCACAGGACGAAATTTTTAAACGTTTCCGGCAGGTTCGCAGAACCGATGGCAAGATATATGGCGGATCAGGGCTAGGTCTTTCCATTTCTAAAGCATATTTAGATTTAATGGGAGGACGGATTTGGGTTGAATCGGAGGAAGGGAAAGGCAGTTGTTTTTATTTTACCATTCCTAATCGCCGGGTTGCAAGCTCTCAGCAAGACAGTGCTGTCCGTGAAGAACCCGTTATTCAGATGAGTCGTAAAAAACGTATTCTCGTGGCTGAGGACGAAGATTCCAATTTTGTTCTAATTGAGGAATACCTTACTGACTTAAATGTGGAGATTATCCGGGCAAGTGATGGAGAGGAAGTAATAGCTTTTGCCGAAAAGTATCAACCTATCGACGTAATCTTAATGGATATAAAGATGCCTCGCAGGGATGGACTGGAGGCCACGGCAGTGATAAAAAAGAAGTATCCGGATCTTCCAGTTATTGCCCAGACTGCCTATGCGCTGGATGAGGACAGGGTGAAGATTCTGCATGCCGGTTGCGATGGATATGTATCAAAACCCTTATCTAAAGATCGGTTGATGCAAGTCTTACAGACCTATCTTGTATGAAAGGTTTCTGCGATTATTACCATCGTTGTTTCTTTCTCAGCCGGTAGCGGTAAGCAATAGCAATACCATTGAGCAGGAAAGTCACTATCAGGAGTACAATGATGCCGGCGGCGGCATTATTTGCAAAGGCAGCCTGGGGTCGGGAAATCCAATTGAATATTTGTATGGGAAGTGCCGAATATTCGTCCATGGGACTGGTAGGTGCAAAAGGTACATACACCAGCGCTCCGGCCACAATCAGAGGAGCTGCCTCGCCAATGGCTCTTGAAAGAGCAAGAATAATGCCCGTTAATATATTTCCTGCGGCGGCAGGTAGTATGAGCCGGTATATGGTTTGCCATTGGGTGGCCCCCAATGCATACGAACCCTCGCGTAAGCTGTTGGGAATTGCCTTCAGTGCTTCCCGGGTGGAAACAATGATGACTGGAAGTATAAGCAAGCTAAGCGTCAGGCTACCCGTTAGCAGACTATTGCCCAGTGACAAGGTTCGGGCAAATAGTTCAAGCCCCAGTATGCCGTAAATTACCGAGGGAACACCGCTCAAATTGGCAATATTTTTTTCGAGCAAGCGCGAGAAACGACCTTTTTTTCCGTATTCCTCCAAATAAATAGCCCCCATTACTCCCACCGGGATAGCAAAAATGGCGGTTAGAACCATGAGCCAGATGGTGCCCATCATGGCCGTATAAATACCTGCTTTCTCAGGGAAACGTGAAGGGAGCGAGGTAATGAAATCCCAACTCATGCGGGGTAATCCCGACTTAACGATGCTGATCAGAAAAACCACCAGTACGGTCAGGGAGATAGCCATGGTTATCAGCCCTGCGATCTGAAAAAGGCGGTCGTATATTTTTTTGGTCCGATTATACGTCATACTTGCGATAATAACGGTTTTTAATCCATACACCCAAGTTGTTAGTCAGGAATGTAAAGACGAAAAGTGTTATGCCACAGGCAAAGATGGTACTGTATTCGAGGGAATTTCGGGGGACGTCTCCCATACTCACTTGAACGATGTAGGTCGATAGGGTTTCGACCGGCACCAGTGGGTTAAAGGTGAACCTGGGTTGTTGTCCTGCAGCTATAGCAACAATCATGGTTTCGCCAATGGCTCTGGAAACAGCCAGGATTATCGAAGCGATAATTCCCGATGAAGCAGCTGGGAGTAGTACCCGTATGCTGGTCTGCAGACGCGTTGCTCCCAGTGCATACGAAGCATGTCTAAGGGAACGCGGTACGGAAGCAATAGCATCTTCACTGAGTGACGAAATAAGCGGCATAATCATGATTCCCATCACAATACCCGGCGATAATGCATTAAAACCAGCCATCCCCGGAATAAATGATTGCAAGAATGGCGTAACTACAGTAAGGGCAAAAAAACCATATACTACCGTAGGTATCGATGCCAGCAACTCAAGAATGGGTTTAATGATGCTGCGAAACGTAGAATTTGCATATTCGCTCAGGTAAATAGCCGTGATAAGCCCCATGGGTAAGGCTACCAGCAGTGCAATGGCCGAGGTCAGAAAGGTTGCACTCAGCAGTGGCAGAATTCCAAATTTTTTGTTGGCAAACAATGGTGTCCATTCGGTGCCCGTGAAAAATTCTGCGATGGATACATGTCTGAAAAATACCACTGCCTCGTACAAAAGCACCCAGATGATGCTGACGGTAACCAAAATGGTTAGGGCGGCACTTGCTTTAAGTAGCCACCCTACCAGTGCTTCGGTACGCTTGAATTTCATCCGAAAATAATTTTTAAGTTACTGACTTCCTTTTGGTTATGCTTACCTTACTTTTATTAGCCTCTCGGCCGGATGGAACTCGCATGTTTATATATTTTCATCTGTTTGTTGTGTTTACTGCATCAACATGCTCGTTTCATCCGTAAATATTTTTTAAGTTACTGACTACCTTTTGGTTATACTTGCCTTCTTTTATTAGCCTCTCGGCCGGATGAAACTCGCATGTTTATTGGATTTTCTTTGTTTGTTGTGTTTATCTGATAAACATGCTTGTTTCACGTATGGTAACTCAAATACTTTTTACAGTTTATTTTTGTGTATGTTTTTGGAGGAATTCGTTCCAGCGGTTTTTGGCTATCTGGTACGAAGCGCTGTCGAGACTTACATAACCTACCTGGGGAGCCAGCTTCATGCAGTTGTCGAGATAAAATTCCACAAAGGTTTGTACCTCGGGTCGGTTGAGTGATTTGCTGTTGATATAGATGAAAAGCGGACGCGACAGGGGTGCATACGTTTTATTCTGAACGGTTGTAGCATCGGGCAGGATAGCTCCTTCACCGTTAGCGGGATTTTCATCGTCGATGGGTACCAGTTTGAGCTTGTCCTTATTGTTTTCGAAGTAAGCCATACCAAAGTATCCCAGCGCAAGTTCGTCGGAAGCTATTCCCTGCACCAGCACATTGTCGTCTTCACTGGCGGTATAGTCACCCCGACTGCTCTTGGCTTTACCTACAATAGCTTCGGTAAAATAATCGTATGTTCCTGAGGCCGTACCCGGACCGTACAGGTGAATTTCTTTATTAGGCCATTCGGGACGTATCTGGTTCCACTTTGTAATCTTACCCTGTGCCTCAGGAGCCCAGAGCTTTTTCAGTTCCGATACCTTCATTTCTTTTACCCAGGTATTCTTGGGGTTTACCACTACCACCATTCCGTCGTAGGCTACCTCAAGCTCAAGGTAATCCACCTGATTGGCTTTGCAGGCCTCGATTTCCTGTGCGCTGATGGGACGTGAGGCATCGTTGATGTCGGTTTCGGCACGGCTGAATTTTTTAAATCCACCCCCTGTACCCGACTCTCCTACGCTTACCTTTACGCCAGGATAGATATTACGAAATTCCTCTGCTACGGCCTCGCTCAGGGGAAAAACCGTACTGGAACCATCAATGAGTATTTCGCCTTTCAGCGCTTCCTTCTTGCCTTTGTTACCTCCGCAGCTGACTGCAAATACAGCAGCTATCAGCATTAACGATAATTTTGTTGTAATCTTCATATTGTAACGTTTTTATTTATGTTTCTGAAAATCATCCAGTTTTTTGTTTGTATTACCTTTTTGTTAATTAGTATTCACGGTTTTTATCAAAAAATAACAGGCTATTAAAAATTTCTTAACAAAGGTGAGGATAAAATGTAAACACAATAATAAGCGAATATTAAGTTATTGTTAAGAAGAATTATAATTGCTATTTGTTGTCACATCTGTTAATGGTAAAGTTACCCAAACATGGCGGGAATAATTTCCTACGGAAGTTTATGTGAGTAACCAGACAAAAAAGCGCTATTTTTAACTTTATTCTGTCAACCATGAAAAAATATTATTTTTATTTTGTAATTTGGCAACAAACAAATTTATCACTATATGATCAACTTAAAATTTCTGTTGGGACTATATCCTTCGACGGTCAAAATTGAGGAAAAAGAAAGAGAACTCATCAAACAGTATGAGGAATTTAAGGCCATAGAAGCATCGGAGGCACTGAAGCGATATTTCGAATTGAAAACATATTTGGGTTCAGACGAATTTCTACAGAAAAAAAAGGAGATAGCTTCGCTATCGTATAAAAGAACCGAGGCCTGTAAAAAGGAAGAAGAATATCAGCAGCTCAGGAAGTCGAAACGGATTGTGACCTATTACAAGATAATACAACATCCGCTGTATCAGAATTATCTGCAGATGAAGGATTCTGACGAACTAAAGCGTTATGCCGAACTTAAAGCGTTTGTTGAAAGCAGTGAATTTGAACAGAAAAAGGCTGCAATCAAACGGCTAACCTATAAGGCTTCGGATTTGTATGTCAGGGAAAAAGAATTTGATCAATTGGAACGTTCTCCTTTGGTAAAAAATTATTTCCGGGTGCTGTCGTCGGAGGCATATAAGAATTTTGAAACGATCAGAGATTCTGGGCTGCCAGAGCGTTTTCAGGAGCTGAAGGCTATTGTAGAGTCGGAAGAATTCAGGCAGAAAGAGCAGAAAATTAAGAAAGAACGTTTTGAAGATACCTCCGAACATGCCCGGCTTGTTGAGTATAAGCAGTTAAAATCCAGTAAGGCGGTAAAGAAGTATTTCGGGATAACGCAATCACAGGCATATGCCGTGTACCGGGAATTGCATGACTCTCCCGATCTGCGTTATTATCAGGAACTCAGCCAATATATCCGTTCCGATGAATTTGTCCGCTTAAAAAGCGATAAAGAAAATTTTGAAGGATCCGAAGCACAGCAAAAAGAAAAGGAATGGCTCAATCTGAAGCAGGATGCACGATTTAAAACTTATGAAAAGTTTGTTGCTTCGGGGCATTATCGTATCCTTACCGAAGTGCTGGGGTCGGGTGTACTGGAACGTTTGCAGGAACTTGAGTCGATAATTAACAGTCCGGCTTTTGCTGAAGTGCAGAATTATTACAGCCTTAGCTATGAGGAACGTTGGCAGCGGCTCGACGAAAGTAAAATCAAAGACGAATACCTGCAACTGAAAAAAGATCCTCGACTGATTAGCTATTTTAGGTTTGTTGAATCGAAAGAATATGATCAATTTCAGCAGGCAATTTCATCGGGTATCATTGAAAGGTACGAAAAGTTAAAGGCCGAAATTGAGAGTCCCGAATTTCAAAAAGAAAAGGCCTATCTGTTGCAACCTTTCGAACAAAAGTGGAAACAAACCGAGGAATATGCCCGTTATGAAGAATTTCAGAAACTGGCGGCTGATGAACGAATAAAAAAATATCTGTCGTTTACCGCAACAGCTGATTTTAAACTCTATGAAGAGGTAAGCCGTACCGGTGAAATTGAACATTTTGAGGAGCTGGAGAAGTATATTCAGAGCGAAGAATTCAAGCAATATAAATCATATATGCTGCTTAGTTTCAAGGAGAAGTGGGAGCAGACCGAAGATCATGCAAAAGAGGAAGAATATAAGCGTCTTGAAGCCGATGCTAAAATTAGGTGGTACCTGAAGGTTAAGGATAGCAACATTTTTGACGAGCTAAAGCAGTGGCAGCTTACCTTTTTTGATGATTTTGAAAGTACACAGCTCGATACTTCGCGCTGGCTTACCCGTTACTACTGGGGGGATAGTTTTCTGCACGATGCTTATTCATTATCGACCGATCGTCATTTTAATACCGATGGAGCTAACATTACCCTGCGCAACAGTCGTCTGGTCATAGAAACCCGAAAGGAAAAAGTAACCGGCAAGGCATGGGATCCCATGTTTGGTTTTATGCCCAAGGAATTTGAATATACTTCGGGACTGGTAAATACGGGGAAAAGCTTTCGGCAGCAATACGGACGTTTTCGAGCTAAAATACGCATGAGCGGCCATCCTGGAGTTACTTCGGCCTTTTGGATGGTGGGCGCTCAAATCATTCCTCATATCGATATTGCCAAATATGCAGGCAAAAAAATATGGATGAATGCTTTCTGGGGCAATCTGGCCGAGCCTCAGGGCGTGAAACGGGCAGGAACCAGCCTGTTGAGCCTCAAACCTGCTCTTAAAGAGTACATTTATGAACTCCGCTGGACGCCTAAGGAACTGACATGGTATATTAATGGTATCGAAATGTTCAGAATTACAGACGGCGTACCCCAGGAACCCATGTATATCCAGCTAAGCTGTGGCATCATGGACGATATCGGGGGTAATCATCTACCTACCACAATGGAGGTCGATTGGGTAAAATGCTATCAACAGGTCGAAACACAAACTGCCGATAAATAATGCTGACAAAAATTTACAATGGCTTTGTAAAGGTACTGGGCGATATCAAGGTCTTTCCGTACCCTATGTTTATCCTGTACGATCCAGGAAGCTACAGGATAAAGGGCGACGAAATGCGTGAGGTAATGCAGGCGGTCCAGCCGGGAGATATTCTGGTACGTGGTTATGTCAATTATCTCGACGGGTATCTAATCCCCGGGTTTTTTAGTCATGCCGGTCTGTACTTGGGCAGGGTCGACGACGATGCCAAACGTTTTGTTAAGCCTCAGGGTATGCACCTGTTTCGTACCGGGGAGCAGATGGTTATTCATGCCATGGCCGAAGGAGTATTTATGGAAGATATCCTCAACTTCTGCCGCTGCGATTATATGATGGTACTTCGCCGGAATACTTCCATAGAGTCGGAAGCTGCCCGACATATAAGTTTTGATCAGGTAATGGCTAAGGCTTTACAACAGCTGGGATCACCTTACGATTTTCAGTTCAATTTTTCCGACATACGCAAGCTATCCTGTACCGAGCTGGTGTATGTTTGTTGCAGGGATTTTATTACCGAATATGGAATCGAACCCAAAAAACATCGATTTATTTTTTTCTCCAAAAATATTCTTTCGCCCGATGATTTTGTAAAGTCTCCTTTGCAAAAGGTATGGCGAAGCCGTGCCATTCCCGCCCGTGCTGCCAGAAAATTGGGGATATGAGGGATATAGGGACGTTGTTACACACCCCATGCTTTATAATCCTACCGTCACTTTGAATCATTTTCCCTTGTTTGCAAGGAAAATTTATACCTTTGTTCGGACAAAACGCTGTTATGTTACGAGGAAAAAAAGTTTTGGTAACGGGAGCTGATGGTTTCATTGGTTCTCACCTGGTAGAGATGTTGCATCATGAAGGTTGCCAGGTTAGGGCACTTTCCTATTACAATTCATTTAATTACTGGGGGTGGCTCGAGGATGTTGCTTGCCGGGATGAGATTGAGATTATTTCAGGGGATGTGCGGGATAGTCATTTTTGTAAAAAAATCACCCGCGATATGGATGTAGTATTTCATTTGGCGGCGCTTATTGCAATACCATACTCCTACATAGCTCCCGACAGTTACATTGATACCAATGTCAGAGGGACGTTGAATATTTGTCAGGCTGCGATTGAAAATGGCGTACAGCGGGTAATACATACATCGACCAGTGAGGTTTATGGTACAGCCCGGTATGTACCCATTGATGAAGAACATCCGCTTCAGCCCCAGTCGCCATACAGTGCCAGTAAGATTGGTGCTGATGCCATAGCGATGAGCTTTTACAACAGTTTTAGTTTACCCCTTACCATTGCCCGACCATTCAACACCTATGGACCGCGGCAGTCGGCCCGTGCTATTATCCCTACGATTATTACCCAAATAGCTTCGGGGAAAAAAGAAATTCAACTGGGAGACACCCGTCCCACACGCGATTTTAATTTTGTACTGGACACCTGCAGAGGATTCATTGAACTGGCTAAATGCGACAAAACAATTGGTCAGGTGGTCAATATAGGGTCCAACACTGAGATTTCAATGGGTGAACTGTTTCAACTGATAGCTCGCCTGATGGGAACCGACGTAACGCTGATGGAAGATCCACAGCGATTTCGTCCCGACAAATCGGAGGTATTTCGTTTAAGATGCAATAACGAAAAAATAAAAGCACTTACGGGTTTTGCACCACAATATACTTTGGAAGAAGGACTTAAACGTACCATTGCATGGTTTACCGATCCATCCAATCTGGCAAGGTACAAAGCAGGAATTTACAATGTTTAGGCAGTAGCCCTATTATCCGGCAGGAATTTTCAGCATGGCAAACGAAATTAACATATTATTCTTAGGCGGTGCCCGCCGGACATCACTGGCCGAACGCTTTTTTCGGGCAGGCGATAAAGTAGGTAAAAGGGTCAATATTTTCTCGTATGAACTTTCGACCGAAGTCCCTATACTGGCTGTTGCCCGTGAAATAATTATCGGAAGACGTTGGAACGATCCGCAGCTGCTGGAGCACCTGAAAGAGGTAGTTGAACAAAAAAACATACATATCCTTTTGCCATTTGTCGATCCCGCAGTTGAGGTTTTATCCCGGTTTAAGACTGGGTTTCATCATCCGGAGGTGATGGTTCCGGTTTCGGATGTGCAGGTGGCACAGACTTTTTTTGATAAGGTACTTGCACAGCAATGGTTTATCCGGCATGGTATTCCTGTTCCTGAGTTTAAGGGTACCTATCCGGTAATTGCCAAACCGCGTAAAGGATCTGCTGCCAAGGGACTGGCGGTTTTCTACAATGAAGATCAGCAGATGGCTTTTTTTCAGACCCATTCGGCCGATGATTACCTTTTGCAGGCTTATCTCGAGGCCGATGAATATACCGTTGATGCTTATGTATCGGTGCACGACCACAGGGTGCTGGGGACGGTTCCCCGTCAACGCATCGAGGTGTTTAACGGAGAGGTGGTCAAATCGGTAACGATAAGGGACGAACAGATTATTCGTTATGCGGAAAAGATTTTGCTGGCAGCTCCATTTGAGGGGCCTATAACCCTGCAGTTCTTACGCCAACGGACCACCCATGAACTTTATGTTATGGAAATAAATCCACGGTTTGGCGGCGGGGTTATCAATTCCATTGAAGCAGGTTTTGATATACCTTTGTTACTTTTACAGGAATATATGCATTTGCCGGTAGGTCCGGTGAGCAGCTGGAAGGAAAACCTCGTAATGATGCGAACATTTAAGGAAATATTTGTATGCAGATAATCATTGATCTTGATGGTACCATTTGTACCGAAGAGAAAACCTACAGTCGTAGTCTGGCAAAACCGCTCGATGATGCGGTTAACTCGGTCAACGCTTTGTATGATCAGGGGCACACTATTATTATCTATTCTGCACGTACGTGGATGGAATATGAAATGACGGCAGCTTGGCTTAAACAGCATAATATTAAATATCATCAGCTGGTGATGGGTAAACCAATAGGGGATGTTTGGATTGATGACCGTGCCATTCGCTTTACCAACTGGAAAGAAGTGATGGAACAACTCAAATCCGGAAAAAATGGCTAAACATACTTGTGCCATATTTACTACTACCCGGGCCGAATATGGCTTATTTCTTCCTTTGCTCAAAGCCATTGAGACAGATAACGACCTTCATTACCTGCTTTTTGCCGGAGGTACACATTATGCCCCTGAGCACGGAAAAACTGTCCGGGAAATCCAGCAAACCGGTGTAACAGTAACCGATACTTTTGATTTTTTGCTCAATACCGATAGTCGTGAAGGGCTAATTCAGTCACTGGGAGTAGAAACTTTTCAGCTCGCCGGTATTTTTAAGCATTATCATTTTGATACAGTCATTGTTCTGGGCGACCGAATTGAACTATTGCCCGTGGTTACGGCAGCTGTGGTTTGCAATAAAGTTATTGTTCACCTGTACGGCGGTGAACAAACCAAGGGCGCTATCGATGATCAGGTACGGAATATGATTACCAAAGCGGCGCATATCCATTTTACTTCCTGTGAGGCTTATGCCCAAAACATTGTTAAGATGGGTGAGAACCCTCAACGGGTATATAATGTGGGATCGCTGGCAACCGATAACATGGTGAATATTCAACGTCTCGATAAAGAATCCCTCTTCAGGATGCTCAATCTTCGCACCGACCGGCCTGTAGCCCTGATGACCTATCATCCTGTAACACTTGATGTGGAAGGTCTGCCCCCGGCGCAACAAGTTATCAACGTTCTTGATGCACTTGAATCCTTCCCTCTCCAGCTGGTCATTACCGCCCCTAATATGGATCCGGGCCATGATGCTATCCGAAACGTTATAGCCGAACGAATCAAACATCGGCCCGATTATCGCTTTATTGATTCGTTAGGGGTTCAACTATACCATTCTTTATTGCCTCATTGCGAATTGGTGATAGGAAATTCATCCAGCGGAATTGTCGAAGTACCCTTTTACAAAATACCTACGGTAAATATCGGTGACCGCCAGAAGGGCCGTCTGCGGCACCCCAGTATTATTGACGTAGGATACGAAAAACAGCAGATAATTGAGGGGATAAAAAAAGCAATGGATAGCAATTTTAAGAAAGATATCAGCCGCATGTCCTATCTTTTTGGTAGCGGCAATGCGGCGCAACAAATTGTCAGTGTCTTAAAAAATTTACATATCGATGAATCCTTTTTACGAAAGTAACCGGCAACATACCATCATCATAGCGGAAGCCGGCGTAAATCATAATGGCAGTATCGAACTTGCTCGCCGCATGATCGATGTTGCAGCAGAGGCCGGTGTTGACTATATTAAATTTCAGACATTTACCGGTGAAAAAGTTATCAGCCGTTATGCTCCAAAAGCCGAATATCAAATTCAGCAAACCGGTAGCGAAGAGTCTCAGCTCGAGATGGTCAAAAAACTTGAACTGTCGGAACAGGAACATGTAGATCTTATGCATTATTGCAGGCAAAAGGGAGTAAAATTTCTCTCCACCCCGTTCGACCTCGATAGTATTGATCTTCTGGTACGACTGGGACTGGATACCATTAAGATACCTTCGGGCGAGATTACCAATCTTCCTTATTTACGAAAGATAGGAGCACTAAACAAAAACCTGATAGTATCGACGGGGATGGCTACGCTGGGCGAGGTGGAAAAAGCACTGGAAATACTTACAACAGCGGGTACCGATCGTCATAAAATAGTATTGTTGCACTGCACGACCGAATATCCTGCTCCGATCGAAGACGTTAATCTTCGTGCTATGCTAACCATGCATCAGGCTTTTCAAATACCGGTGGGTTATTCCGATCATACTCCGGGTATCGAAGTTGCTATTGCTGCAGTGGCCTTGGGGGCTGTTATTGTTGAAAAGCATTTTACCCTCGACAAAAACATGGAGGGCCCCGATCACAAAGCATCCCTCGAACCTTCCGAATTGAAACAACTGGTAATTGCTATCCGGAATATTGAAAAAGCCCTCGGACAGGGACGTAAAGTACCCTCACCCTCGGAAATTAAGAATATACCCATTGCCCGTAAAAGCATTGTTGCTTTAAAGCATATTAGCCGGGGCGAAAAGTTTACCCCCGAAAATCTTACGGTAAAACGTCCGGGTAATGGAATTTCACCTATGATGTGGGATTTCGTTATGGGTAAAATTGCCCCCAGAGATTTCAGTGAGGATGAATTGATTGAACTTTGAGTCATGAAGCTTGAAATAAACCGGCATATTATCCGTTTCGACGAACCGTTACGAAATGCCCTCGAAAGGCTCAACCAACTGTCGGGGAAGGTAACCCTTTTCGTGGTTAATAGAAAGGATCAGCTTATTGGCACCCTCACCGATGGCGATATTCGTCGTGGATTGTTGATGGGGAAAACCATCGACGAAAAGGTCGAAGAATTTATGTTCCGGAAATTTCGTTTTGTTCGGCAAAATGCCATTGATGTCGATCAAATCCGAAATTTCAGGCAACAGCTAATCAAAATTTTGCCTGTTCTCGACAACGAGGATAGAATAGTTCGTCTCATCGATCTGAGCGATACCTTCAATTTTTTACCTATCGATGCGGTATTCATGGCCGGAGGACGTGGGGAACGTTTGCGTCCGCTCACGGATACTCTGCCCAAGCCTATGCTCCCGTTGGGTAATAAGCCCATCATTGAGCACAATATCGACTGGCTTGCCAAATACGGAATACAGAATTTTTATCTTTCGGTCAATTATTTAGCGGAAAAAATAATCAACTATTTTGGCGACGGTTCAAAAAAGGGATTAAACATTCGTTATGTACGGGAAAACTTTCCGATGGGAACAGCCGGATCGGTAAGTCTGATTGACGATTTTGCCAACGATACCGTGCTCATAATGAATTCCGACCTGTTTACGAATATCGATCTTGAGGAAATGTTTCAGATATTCTGTCACGAAAAGGCCGACATGATGATAGCCACCATTCCTTACAATGTGGAGATCCCTTTTGCCGTGCTGGAATTTTCAGATAATCAGGTGGCCTCGCTTAGGGAAAAACCGTCCTATACCTATTATGCCAATGCTGGTATTTATCTCGTAAAACGTGCAGTTCTTGATTATATCCCCAAACAACAGAAATTTGATATGACAGACCTTATAGAAAGTATCTTACAGCAAAAAGGGCGAATACTTAAATTTCCCATATTGGGTTATTGGATCGATATCGGCAGGATCGAAGATTATCGCAAGGCACAGGAATATGTGAAATATCTTGGCCAGTGAGATGCAAGCATGTTGCGGAATAGGCTTAACCAACAGAGGAAACAAACCTGCGGGCTTATGCCGACCGGCAGGCTAATCAAAGAACATAAGTTGAATCAAAAGAAAATCAGTAGCTTAAAGATTATTTTCGCATGACGGCTGAAGATATACTGTATCTTATCCCGGCACGGGGTGGATCAAAAGGAATACCCCGAAAAAATATTAAACTGCTGGGGGGAAAACCGCTTATTCATTATTCGGTAGAAGTAGCGCGCCGGATGACCGACGATGTCCATATTTGTGTGTCAACCGATGATGAGGAGATTATTCGTGTGGTGCAGGCACTCAATATGCAGGTTCCTTTTATCAGACCATCTGAACTGGCACAGGACAATACGCCCACCTATGAGGTTATTTTGCATGCAATTGATTTTTATCGTTCGCAGGGGAGAAATTACAAAGTGGTGGTTTTGCTGCAGCCTACTTCGCCCTTTCGAGAACCCCGGCATATCCGAGAGGCCATAAATTTATTTTCGTCCGAAATAGATATGGTGGTATCGGTTTGCGAAACCAAATCCAATCCCTACTATGTGCTTTTTGAGGAAAATGCTGATGGTTTTCTGGTAAAATCGAAGCAGGGAAATTTTACCCGACGTCAGGATTGCCCGAAGGTATTTGAGCTGAACGGTTCGATATATGTGATGAATGTTGAGAGTCTCAGACAAAAACCTTTGCAGCAATTCGATAAAGTCAGAAAATATGAGATGGAACGTAAATATTCCGTCGACCTCGATGATGAGTTAGATTGGGCATTTGCCGAATTCCTTCTTCAAAACAAGATTATATGAGTTATAGACTTTTTCTTTTCTTTAGAGATCTGTTTTTATCCTGCGTAACTATTGGCAGGGTAGTGGTGAAATCAAAATGGTTTATTCGTATTCCACAGAGAAAAGATAGCGAAAATATAATAGTTTTGGGCAACGGACCCTCGTTGGCAGTAAATCTCTCCCGCGATCTGGTCGTGCTTGAACAGCATCCGGTGCTTTGTGTGAATGGTTTTGCACTTTCCGAAGCTTACGAGAAGATACAGCCAGCCTGTTATGTTTTGGCCGATGGGGCTTTCTGGGCGGATGAATTGCCCGAGAAAACCCGCCATTTTGTTGATAGTACACTTGATGCAATAGCCCATAAAACCCGTTGGCCAATGACATTGTTTCTGCCTGCTGAGGGCTTGCGATCATTCCGACGTAAAAAAATCGGAATCCTCTCAAATCCTTATATTTCGGTTCAGGAATACAATGCTACCGTTTTGAGAGGATTTAAAGGACTGGTACATGCATTATTGCAACGTAATTTGGGAATGTTGTCCCGACAGAATGTTATGATCCCCAGTCTGATTTTGGCCTTAAATATGGGATATAAACGTATATTGTTGCTGGGAGCCGATCACTCTTGGCATCGTAATCTTTTTGTCACCAACGATAATCTCGTTTGTTTGAAGGATGACCATTTTTATGATGAATCCCAACCCCCTGTTACTATAATGATTGGAAATAGGCCTTCGCGATTGCATGAACAGTTTGAGGCCATAGCAAAGGCTTTGCGTGTCTACTGGGAAATAGTTGCTTACATGCAAAAGAAAAATGCTGTCATTATTAATGCTTCCGAGCTTAGCTTTATCGACGCTTTTCCTCGCGCTAAACTGCAAGACCTGTTTTAACATTTTTTATGAGATAACCCCGACCATATCTGGACTTAAATTTGTTATCCTTCTCTTCCAAAAATAATTATTATATGCGTTCACAAAAAAAATTCACTTTCAGCGCCGATTATTACCTTGTGTTTCTGTACCGTCTGGCTATTGTATATCTGTTATTCAGTCTCAGCCGCCTGATATTTTATTTGTACAACCTCGATCATTTCGATATCAGTTTTGATCGTTTGATTACTATCTTCCGCGGAGGATTAAAATTTGATACTACGGCCATTCTTTATACCAACCTACTGTTTATTGCCCTGACTATCCTCCCTTTTCGGTTTCGCCACAACGAGGTTTATCAGAAAGTGCTGAAGTACATTTTTTTCATCACCAATGGTATCGCCCTGATGACCAATTTTATAGATATTCCCTATTACGATTTTGTACTGGAGCGAACTACCATTTCGATATTTGATCAGTTCAAGCATGAGACCAATCTCCCGGGTTTGTTTGTTCGTTTTATTTTCGAATATTGGTATATCACGCTGTTGTATATTTTCAGCATCTGGCTCATGGTATGGCTATACCACAGGGCAACGATTTCGGAACCTTTTCCCAAAAGAAAAATCTGGTACTATCCTTATCACCTTGTGCTTGCGCTGGTTACGATAGCCCTTACCATTGGTGGTATCCGGGGTGATTTTAAACACAGTACCCGTCCTATTACCATGAGCAATGCAGGCGAGTATGTCAGCCATCCCAACGAGATGGCTATTGTGCTCAACACACCGTTTTGCCTTATTCGAAGTACTGAAGGAGCCCATTTTACTCGGCAGCAATATTTTTCGGCCGATACTTTAGCGAAAATTTATAATCCGGTGCATGTTCCGGCCGATACTTCTGTATTTAAGCCGATGAATGTAGTAGTCATCATAGTGGAAAGTCTGAACAAAGAATTTGTAAGTCGATTTTATCCCTATCTCGATGGGGGTAAGTATAAGGGCTACTGTCCTTTTCTCGACTCGTTGGTGGATGTGGGGTATACATTTAAATATTCATTTGCCAATGGGCGTAAATCCATTGAGGCTATGCCCTCGGTATTGGCCTCAATACCATCAATTGAATCGCCGTTTGTGTTGTCGTCGTATTACAACAATTCTATGACCACATTGCCCAATTTGCTAAAGTCCATGGGCTACAAGTCAGCCTTTTTTCATGGGGCTCCCAACGGATCGATGGGATTTCTGGCTTTTAGCCGTCTGGCGGGTTTCGATGAGTACTACGGGAAAGATGAATATAACAACGACAAGGACTTTGATGGTACATGGGGGATTTGGGATGAGGAATTCCTGCAGTACATGGCACATACGCTCGATACTTTTCATCAGCCCTTTATGGCCTCGGTATTTACCGTAACCTCGCACCATCCCTTTTTGCTTCCCAAGCGTTACGACAGCGTATTTAAGTCGGTCGATTTTCCCTTGCAGCGGTGTATCGAATATACCGATTTTGCCATTCGACGTTTCTTCCACACAGCATCGCACATGCCATGGTATCGCAATACCCTTTTTGTGATTACGGCCGATCACGTAAGTCTCAATCAACGCGAAGAATTTAAAAATCCCATAGGCTATTTTGCTGTACCCATTATCTTCTTTCACCCCGGAGGTCATTTGCGGGGTTTCGATACCCTTAGGGTAGCCCAGCAGATCGATATTTTACCGACTATCATGCATTATTTGGGGTATAATCGTCCTTATTTTGCATTTGGCCAGAATTTGTTCAATACCCCTTACGAAAAAAAGTTTGCCGTCAATTATCTCAACGGTATTTACCGTTTGTACCATAAGGATTACATGATAGAGTTTAATGGTACACAGGTATTGCATCTTTACAACTTCCGTCGCGATCCGTTGCTGCAGCACGACATGCTGGGGCGCGATCCTGCAGTAGATCAGGAAATGGAAAACCTTATCAAGGCATTTGTGCAGCAGTATAAAAACCGCATGATTGACAACTGTTTGACCTTGCGTAAGGGATGTGAATAGAAAAAAATTTAGGGGATACATTTTGCAATAATTAAAAAGATTTTTACTTTTGCAGCACCAAAAATAGTATTGAGAGTTCTTATTATTCATGCGGGAATAGCTCAGTTGGTAGAGCACAACCTTGCCAAGGTTGGGGTCGCGGGTCCGAGTCCCGTTTCCCGCTCCAAATTTTATCCCGGTTAGCGGGATTTTTTTTTAACTAATGATTATCTTTGCTGAAGATATTGTGGTTGCCCGAATGGTGGAATAGGTAGACACGTAGGACTTAAAATCCTATGGGCAGAAATGTCCGTGCCGGTTCGATTCCGGCTTCGGGTACGTAAAAGAGCATCCCTGGGAGGATGCTCTTTTATTTTTGGGCATGGAAATATTTTCTACCTTTGGGAGCAATAACAGTTTTAATCTTATGAATAGCGCACAGTTGCTACAGCTTATTGAAGAAGAGTTGAATGGTCTGACTACCGGCCGACAACCTGCTGAACTATATGAACCTGTTCGTTACATACTTTCGTTGGGAGGGAAACGTTTGCGACCCCGATTGACATTACTTGGCTGCTTGGTGTTTTCGGATGATATACGGCCGGCTGTTCCTGCTGCCTTAGCGCTGGAGGTTTTTCACAATTTCACCCTCCTGCACGACGATATTATGGATAATGCTGCTCTTCGCAGGGGGAAGCCAACAGTGCATGTCCTGTGGAATTCCAATGTGGCGATTCTCTCGGGTGATGCTATGAGCATACTGGCCTATCATTTGCTGGAACAGTTGTCGCCCGAGAAACTGGCTTTAGTCCTTCCGGTTTTCAACGCTACTGCTTTAAAAGTATGCGAAGGTCAGCAGTACGATATGAATTTTGAATCGAATTTCTCGGTATCCGAAGCCGAGTATATGAAAATGATTGAACTCAAAACGGCTGTACTGATTGCCGCTTGTCTTCAAATTGGTGCAATCATGGGCAATGCCAGCGACCATGATGCCCGATTGCTTTATCAGTTTGGGATTCATCTGGGGCTGGCTTTCCAACTGCAGGACGACCTCCTCGATACCTTCGGCGACGAAAAACTCCTGGGAAAAGAAATAGGCAAGGATATAGCTGCTAACAAGAAAACCTATTTACTGATCAAAGCACTTGAAAAAGCTTCAGCCGACCAGCGTAAGGAACTTGAGCAATGGATGACGGATACCGGCCGACCTGTGGCCGAAAAAATTGCAGCCGTAAAAAATATCTTCACAGCGTTAGAAATTGACAAGCTGACACAACTGGCTATAGAACATCACATTAGCAAGGCTGGAGAATATCTCGAAGCTGTTGGGGTAGGGGCCGACCGGAAAAAAGAACTTCTATCGGTACTGGAAAAGTTAAATCATCGTCGCTTTTAATCGGTTGATTCGATCCCATACCTCAGAGGGTATTTTGGCCCCAATTACCTGAATGACTTCACTGGCAACGAGTGAACCCAATTTTCCGCAGGCAGGCCATGGCCAGCGATTGAGATATCCATACAGGAATCCTGCTGCATAAAGGTCGCCGGCACCGGTAGTATCGATGGCTTTAACCTTTAAGGCTTCGACAAAATATTTTTCTTTCCCCGTTACAATCCACGATCCACGGGCACCAACTTTTACCACAGCTATCTTACACATCTGTCCTATCGTCTCAGCTGCTGCTTCGGGATCGAGGCCTGTGAGCGCATAGGCTTCCTGCTCGTTGGCAAATACTATACCTACTGCGTGGCGGATGATACGGGTAAGAAAGTCCCGGTTAGCTTCAACGACATTATAACTGGCCAGATCCAGCGATATTGCCATTTGGTGCTGTTGAGCAAAGTGGATGGACTTTTCGATGAGCTGGTGGTTGTATACCAGATATCCTTCGAGGTGTAGTAGTGAAAATCCATTGAAGAATGAAGGGTTCAGGTCGTCGGCAACCAGTTCGACTGCGGCGCCCAGATAGGTTGCAAAAGTACGCTCCGAGTCGGGAGTGATCAGTGTAAGTGCGGTCCCCGTATCGGTTTGATCGGAATATAACAGATGTGCCTGTATTTGCTGTTGCTGCAGTTGACTCGAAAAAAAACTCCCAAAGCTGTCGTGACCAATTTTACCCACATAACCCGTCGTCGTCCCCAGACAGCTGAGTCCAAAAATGGTATTGGCCGCCGATCCGCCCGAGGCTTGCCGAAACTGCGAACGGTCCAGCTTGTTAATCAACTCTTCTACTCTTTGCTTATCTACCAATTGCATCGAGCCTTTGGCAAGTCCATTGTCGTTGAGAAAAGCTTCGTCTACATTTACCAGAATGTCTACCAGCGCATTGCCAATACCCAAAATACCTTTTTGCATAGATTTATTTTAATGTTTGATGTTCGTTTAACCATTTATTTTTTGTAGGCAGAGCTCATTTAAACAATCCCTCATCGCGTACGAGCAACAGGATGGCCGAGTGGGGAACAACATAATATTTTTCCCGGTCAAATTCAATCTCAAAAGCATTTTTATGCAGGAAAACAGCCATATCGCCCTCTTTGGCCTGAAGGGGTACATATTTTACCGTATCCGATTTTTCTTTCCAGGGTTCGTCGGAATCAAATACTGCAGGAATCGGATAACCTGGGCCTACTTTTAGCACATAGCCTGTCATGATGTTCTCCTTTTCCTGTATCCCGGGAGGCAGAAAAAGTCCACTTGAAGTACGTTCCTGAAACGTGCGGGGTTTGATAAGTACCCGGTCGCCAACAACAATAATTTTATCAAGTCCCTCCGGCTGAAATTCCAGTTCCATACAAAAAATTTTCCGCAAAAATAAAGTTTTCAGTTTTTTAATTTGAAAATAATTTTGGGAATTACTATTGTCCGATAAAAATTAAATGGAATTAGGCGCATGGTAAATGATCCGCATCCGCTGCTTATATGGCAGCACACCGATGACGCTGATTCGACGAATTTTCACAGATTTTATCCGTGAATATCCGTATCCAATATTTTATTCATCATTGATGATTATCTGACAGTTTTTACATAAATGTTTTATCTCGGAATAATGAAAAAATTTGTTTTTTTTAATAGTAGGTTGTATATTTGGATGGTTCAGGATGCGTTCCTGGACGACACGAGACGGGGGATGTGCTTATAGCATATCCCCCGTTGGAATTTTTAAAGGTGCATATTATCATTTTGCTCAATCATATCAATAGCTTTCCTTATAATTTTTTTAACATTGAGTTGCCTATAATATTAAATCTTCAAAATCCATTTTTCCTGATAATTTTTATAAATACATATCGGCATTTTGAAAATTCATAAATATTTTTTACTTATGCAGCCAAAAAGACTTAAAAACACACACCTATGAATGTATCATCGTTTAAGCTAAGCTTAAAGGAAAAGCTTGGCTATGCTACGGGCGATTTTGCCTCAAATCTTTTCTGGCAGCCCTTTACCATTTTTTTGTTGTATTACTATACCGATATTTTTGGACTTTCGGCCGCTGCGGTAGGTACTATGTTTCTTGTTACGAGGGTTTGGGATACATTTTTCGACCCTTTGGTAGGAATTATATCCGACCGTACCCAGACCCGTTGGGGGAAGTTTCGTCCTTACCTTATGTGGTTGGCAATACCCTTTGGGGTAATTGGTGCGCTAACCTACCTTGCGCCCGATCTGAGTCAGGGGGGTAAGCTAATTTTTGCCTATGTGACCTATACGTTGATGATGATGATTTATTCGCTCATCAATGTACCCTACTCGGCGTTGTTGGGAGTTATCTCTCCCGATCCACACGACCGCGAGAGTGCAGCTTCGTATAAGTTTGTTTTTGCCTTTCTGGCTGGTATTATAGTACAGGCTGCAACTCTGCCACTTGTCAATCAGCTGGGAAAAGATGATGCCCGGATTGTACAGGCTCATCTGGCAGGGGATAAGTTGATTATCGAAGAAAAAGGGTCGGGTTCGGCTCGCATTATTGTTACGGCATGCGATAGCAGTGGATCTACCCAATCGACCGAATTTGTTGTGAAGATTCTCAAGGAAGGGGCTATTCCGCCTAAGGCAATCAGTCAACCCAAAACCGATACTCTGTGGACGGGTTTTCGTAACCGCGAAATCGATTTGAATGCATATTTTGCAGCTTTGCCAAGCGACCCGCTGAAGTTTGATGTGGAGACCGACAACCCCCGTGTCGTTGATGTGTCGGTCAACAAAAACAGACTTATATTGTCGGAAAAAGGGAAGGGACTGGCCACCATTACTGTACATGCGAGCAATAAAACAGGAACGGCCACTTTGTCTTTTCCTTTGGTAATTTCGGATCCGGGAAATCATTTTCCCAGGGTAGTGAATCGTGCCGATTCTCTTGCACTGAACAGGAATTTCAAGGTTCATACCGTGTCTGTCAAGGATTGGTTTGCTGACGATGATGCCGGTGAATCACTGCATTATTTTGCTACCTCGTCTAATCCCAAGGTCGCTGGTGTTACTGTTAAGGATGGGCAATTGGTGATCAAGGAGGTGGGACTGGGTATGAGCCATGTTGTTGTGTATGCCTATGATTCCCGTGGCGGATATGCTGCCGATACCCTTGTGGTTAGTATAGTACAGCCGGGGAATAATCCTCCTGTTGTGCAGCATCCCCTTCTCAATCTGATGCTCGACAAAGGTTTTAATACCGATACTCTTTCCCTTGCCTCGGTATTTTCGGATATTGACGGAGATCAGCTCAGCTATTCGGTTACGGTTGTCAACGAGGCAAAGGGCTATTTCCATACCATGACGGTGTTTGCTGTTATTGCTATACTCATGTTTTTTGTCACTTTTGCCACTACACGCGAAAGGGTTCAACCGATCAGCGAAAAAGTTTCGTCGATAAAAGACGACTTGAAAGATTTACTGCAGAATAAGCCATGGCTGGCCTTGTTTGCGCTCAGTATTTTTATGCAGATATATGTGGCCATCCGGCAGAGTGCTATCATCTATTACTTCAAGTATTATGTTGGCAACACGCAATTAGCTTCGCTGTATCTGGTGGCTGGTACGCTGGCCTCGCTGGCAGGAGCCTTCCTCATACAGTTTGCTGCAAAAAAATACGGTAAAAAGACTTCTTTTATTGTGCTTATCATTATGGGTTCGCTGTTTACCGTGCTTACCTACTATGTTAAACCCGACCAGCTGTTGCCAATGTTTGTGCTGCAAACCGTCCTGCAGTTTTTTACCGGTCCGTTGTCTCCTCTGTTGTGGGCCATGTATACCGATTCGGCCGATTATTCCGAGTGGAAAACGGGTCGTAGGGCTACGGGGTTGATCCTCTCGGCATCGGTATTCTCGCTCAAGTTTGGCTGGGCTATCGGTAGCGCCATTACGGGTTGGTTGCTGGCTTATTTTGGTTTTCAGGCCAATGTGCTGCAGAATGCTCATGCGCAGGATGGTATACGTCTGCTGATCAGCTATATCCCAACCATAGGTTTGGTGCTGGCAGGACTTACCATGCTGTTTTACCGGCTCAACGAGAAAACACTGGCTCAGATGACCGCCGATCTGGCACAACGCCGGAATGCAAGCAGAGAATAGTTGAACATTTTACGTCCCCAACAGGTGAATTATCTCTTTTGGGATGCAGAGAGGTATTTGTAGGGGACGGTCATGCACATAAAATATTTTCATTTTTAAAAACAGAAAATTATGCAATACGGATATTTTGATGATATACGCAAGGAATATGTAATCACTCGCCCCGACACCCCACGTTCATGGAGCAACTATCTGGGGTCGACCGATTATGGGGCAATCATCACCAATAATGCTGGTGGATATAGTTTCTACAAGTCGGGGGGTATGGGTCGTTTCACGCGTATTCGGTTCAATGCTATCCCCATGGATCAGCCCGGTCGTTATCTTTATCTGCGCGACAAAGATAACGGCGACTATTGGTCGGCTTCGTGGCAGCCGGTAGGTAAACCACTCGATCAGTATCAGTCCGAATGCCGTCATGGATCGGCCTACACCATTATCAGCTCAAAATACGACGCCATAGCTACCGAAACCACTTACTTTGTACCGCTGGGGCAGACTTTCGAGGTATGGTGGCTCAAGGTAACCAATACCGATTCGCGCCTCCGACGTTTAAGCGTTTTTACTTTTGTAGAATATGCCAACTGCTGGAATGCCCTGCAGGATCTGCTTAACCTGCAATACACGCAATACATAGCACGCATGTCGGTAGTAGATGGCATCATCGATCATGGCACCAACATACATATTCCGCCTATGCCCGACAATTTTGCCGAAAACGATCAGGGACGGCATACTTTTCTGGCCTTTCTTGGGGGCGATATTGTAGGGCACGAGACCGATCTGGCGCGTTTTTTAGGCCCCTATCGTACCTATGCCAATCCACTTGCAGTAGAGCAGGGGATGTGCAGCAATTTTATGGCTGCCGGCGATAATGTGTGCGGGGTTACACAAATCGATATTGACCTACAGCCTGGAGAATCGCGGCAGTTAATAGTGATCATGGGTATTGGCGAAGCTGCCAGGGAAGGTAAAGAAGCGGTTCGTAACTTTGGAGATGTAGCCATTCTGGAACGTGAACTGGAACGTTTAAAAAACTACTGGCACAGCCGTATCGATGCCATGCGTGTTCAAACTCCGGATGCAGAATTTAACAGCATGCTCAATATGTGGAGTCCGTACAATTGTCAGGTAACCTTTAACTGGAGCCGTGCAGCCAGCCTGGTGTATACCGCAATGGAACGTGATGGACTGGGTTATCGCGATAGCGTACAGGATGTGCTCGGAGTAATTCCCAATAGTCCCGATGAAGCACGGCAACGTCTCGAGCTGATGATTACCGGACAGGTATCGACCGGTGGAGCAATGCCTGTGGTCAACCGGATTAACCATAAACCCGGACAGGAAAAGGCGCCCGAGGAACATCAGTACCGTTCCGACGATTGCCTGTGGTTGTTTAACGCTGTGCCGGCTTATGTAAAGGAGACCGGAGATCTTGACTTTTATCACAAAATACTGCCTTACGCCGATAAAGGCGAAGATACCGTTGTCGGCCATCTGCGTAAGGCTATTGAATTTAACCTCGAACGTACGGGCTGGTACGATTTGCCGAGCGGATTACTGGCCGACTGGAACGATTGCCTTCGTTTCGGACGCAAGGGAGTCAGCATGTTTGTAGCAATGCAGATACGTTTTGCCCTCAGGGAATATATCGAAATATGTGATCTGATCCATAACGATGCCGAAAAACAGTGGGCTCAGAAACATCTGCAGTTGGTCGATGAGAAAATATGGCAATATGGCTGGGACGGCGAATGGTTTTTGAGGGGTTATACTTCGGCCGGTGAAAAAGTTGGGTCGCACGAGAATAAGGAGGGGAAAATTTACTTGAATCCTCAGGCTTGGGCGGTAATCAGCGGAATTGCTGGGTCGGATAAGGGTAGGTTGGTGATGGATAAGGTACACGAATGGCTGGCTACCGAATATGGTATAGCCTTGTGCAATCCGCCATATACCTATGGGGTTGACTTTCAGACGATACGTTCTGCGCTGTTCAATCCCAGCATGAAAGAAAACGGGGCTATCTTTACCCATACCCAGGGTTGGGCCGTAATGGCCGAAGCCATGCTGGGCAGAGGTAACCGTGCTTACCAGTATTTCAGGGCGTATATGCCTGCAGCCTATAACAACCATGCCGAAATTCGTCAGATAGAACCATACGTGTACAATCAATCCACACACGGAAAATATAGTCCGCATTTCGGGGCCTCGCGCTTACCATGGCTTAGCGGATCGGCTACATGGTCGTACTACGTGGCAACACAGTTCATACTTGGCATTCGACCACAATATCATGGGATCGAAATCGATCCCTGTATCCCTTCGGAATGGAAGGAGTTCTCTGTGGTCCGCCGTTTCCGGGGAAAAATCCTGAATATTCATGTTACCAATCCCAATGGCGTTGAAAAGGGCGTAAAACTGTTGACGGTAAATGGTAAAACACTCGAAGGTAACCTTATTTCGCCCGATATCCTCACTGCCGTGAATACCATTGAGGTTGTGATGGGGTAGTAACTTTTTGGGGAGTTTAGTTGCAAAATCATTAACTTAGCCGTGAATTTTCATGTGCTATGATTGACCAGTCCACCATCGATCGAATATACGAAACAGCCCAGATAGTGGAGGTGGTTGGCGATTTTGTAAGTCTCAAGCGGCGAGGGACCAATTATGTAGGCCTTTGTCCTTTTCACAACGAGAAAACTCCTTCATTTTCGGTGTCGCCCTCCCGGGGCATATATAAGTGTTTTGGATGTGGCCGGGGGGGTAATGCTGTCAATTTTATCATGGAACATGAAGGGCTGAGCTACTATGAGGCTTTACGTTACCTTGCCCGCAAGTATAATATTACGATTGTTGAGAAGGAGACTACCCCTGAGGATATTGCTCTCAAAAATGAACGGGAGAGTCTGCTGGTTGTGACGGCTTTTGCCGGCCGCTTCTTCCACGAGACCTTGGTCTCGACCGACGAAGGACGTGCAGTGGGACTGTCGTACATTCGTGAGCGCGGCATACGCGACGACATGATTGAACGGTTTCAGCTGGGATATGCTCCCGAAAATCGTCACGCTTTCACCGATGCTGCGCTAAAAGGAGGATACAAGTCCGAATTCCTGGTCAAAACCGGATTGACAATAGAAAGGGACGGGCAATTTTTCGACCGTTTTGCCGGCCGGGTCATGTTCCCCATCCACAGCCTTTCGGGGCAAATTATTGCATTTGGAGGCCGTACCCTTTCTTCCGACAAGAGTGTTGCCAAGTACATCAACTCGCCTGAGTCGGAGATTTACCACAAAAGCAAAACGCTTTATGGTATTTTTCAGGCCCGCAAAGCCATTATGCAACACGACAAGTGCTATCTGGTAGAGGGCTACCTCGATGTTATTTCTATGCATCAGGCGGGGATTGAGAATGTGGTAGCTTCGTCGGGCACTTCATTAACGAACGACCAGATCAGGCTCATCAAACGATTTACCAACAACATTACTATCGTTTACGATGGCGACCCTGCAGGTATCAAGGCAGCCTTGCGGGGAATAGATATGGTGCTGGAGGAGGGGCTCAATGTTCGCATCGTGCTGCTGCCCGAAGGCGATGACCCCGATTCATTCTGCCGTGCACATCATCCCTCCGAAGTTATCGACTTTTTCTCAAAAAACGAAACCGACTTTGTGTTGTTTAAGGCACGTTTGCTCCTGAACGAAGCCCAGAACGACCCCATCAAAAAGGCTACGCTCATCTCCGATATTGTGCAGTCAATTGCCGTCATACCCGATCCCATTGTACGTTCGGTGTATGTCAAAGAATGTGCAGTATTGCTTCAGACAGGTGAACAAATCCTGTACGCTCAGATTATCCAATACCGACGTAAGTATTTTGAAAAGAACCTCCCGCTTCAGCATGTGGGCACCTATCAGTCGGTAGTTACTCCTCCCCCTCCTGTAATACCCAATGTTGTCAGTCGGTTCGAAACCAATGAACGGGAAATAGTGCGCTTGCTACTCAATTACGGTAATCATATCCTGTTTCAGGGTAATCATCCCCATTCGTCGGATCTTTGGATTATTACGGTGGCACAGTACATCATCTCGGAGATTCTAAAGGATGAGCTAATTTTTCAGCATCCCGTGTATAAAATTATTTTCGAAGAGTATGCCCGCTATTATTTCGACGATAGCGAAATGGCCTTGGAATATTTTGTGCGTCATCCCAATCCCCAGGTCACGACGGTTGTCAGCGATTTAATTGCACGAAAAGATGTGATCAGCAAAAAGCTATTTGCTCGTTATACCGAAAATCTCATTGAGACTGAAGAGATGAAACTGCAGGAGCTTGTGCCTGCGGTAGTAATGGATTTTAAAAATAAGAAAGCACTGGCAATGTTGCATCAGATGATAGAGCAACTGAAAGAAGCCCAGCAACAGCAAGACGAAGGGAAGATATCGATGCTCTCGGCCCATATCCAACACTTGAATCAGATTAAACGTACTTTTGCCATAAATTTAGGCAATCGGACAATTTATCCTTAACAACAAAGAAGCTAAGATGATTTGTGATGTTTTACAGCAATTGACCCGATACCGGAATATACTTCCCCATTTCGAGGCTATCCATGCTTTTCTGAACCGTAGTGACCTGCTGGAATTACCTCTTCAGCGAATGGATTTAGTTCCGGGCGTATATGCTATCCTGAGCGAATATCAGACCCGACCGGCCGATGAATTGCGCTGGGAAGCACACCGAAGGTATCTCGATATTCAGTATTTGATCCGGGGAGAGGAACGCATCGGTTATAGTGCCGAACCAGATTTTCAGTGCATTGAACCTTACGATGAATTAAAAGACATAGCTTTCTTCACAGGCCATGGATATGACCTTCCCTTGGGGCGCGACTATTTTGTTATCCTTTTCCCGGGCGAGTATCATATGCCGGGAATTATGACTCATAGCCCCGAAATGGTTCGTAAGGTGGTGATCAAGGTTTTATGGGGATGACAAGAATTGTTTCCACCAGATGGCAGAATTTTTAAGGTAACGCTTTTGCGTGGCAAAGTCGGTATATACGATACCAAATCGTTGGCGGTATCCTTCGGCCCATTCAAAGTTATCCATCAGTGTCCATACGAAATAGCCTGTGACAGGTATTCCCTCTTTTTTGGCCCGTAAAACCTGCGTAAGGTAATCCCGGAAGTAGGTGATGCGCTGAACATCATTAATGGTATTATTTTCCAGAACATCGTCAAAAGACGCCCCATTTTCGGTAATAACAAATTCTTTTACGGGATATTGGCCGAACTGTTTAAGGATCTGATATATGCCTTCGGGAAATATTTCCCAGTTCATGGTTGTTGTTTTGCCCAGTTTTGAGGGTTTCACCTGATAGGCTTTAAGGATAGGTATGAGGGGATTTCCTTTCAATACGATACGGAAATAGTGTTGAAGTCCCCAGAAGTCGAAGTCGAAAGCCAGTTTTTGTTCGTCTCCGTCGCACATGTGTTTGTCGATACGGTGCAGAATGGGAGCCTGGGCATAAGGGTAGCCTCGTTTGAGGGTAGGTTCGGCAAACATGCGGTTTACAACAGCATCGATACGTTCGGCTGCTCTGACATCATGTTCCGATTGGGGGTTGTAGGGGTATATGGGCGAACAGGAGAATGCGGTTCCAATATGGGCCGAGGTGCCTGATATGTCGCGTATAACCCTTCCGCCTTCTGCCTGAGCCAGAGCAGCGTGATGAGCTGCCCGAAAAAAATTATCTATTCCAGTTTTTCCTGGTGCATGGATGCCTATCCCGTAACCAAAGAGGGTAAAGCTGAGGGGTTCGTTGAGGACAATCCAGTGTTTCACGCGATCACCGAAAGTCTTGGCGCATAGATAGGTATAATCGGCAAACCAATCGACAATGTCACGGTTTATCCATCCGCCTTTATCTTCGAGGGCCTGTGGTAGGTCCCAGTGATACAGGGTAATCCAGGGCGTCAGGCCGTGTTCCAGACAGGTATCTATTACCCGTTGATAGTAATCTAAGGCTTTGATATTCAACTCGTTTATTCCATCCGGTAATAGACGTGGCCACGATAGCGACAGACGAAAGGCATTAAATCCAAGGTTGGCCGTAAGCGGAATATCGCTGTCGTATCGGTGATAAAAATCGCAGGCAATATCGCCATTTGAACGATCACGGATCTTTAGTCTCTTTTTGTGGGTGAAGGTATCCCAGATCGAAGGGCCTTTACCATCCTCGAAAGCTGCCCCCTCGATCTGGTAGGCAGCTGTGGCGACACCCCACCAGAATTCCCCGAAATCGCTTGCATTGATATTGGCAGAAAAAGGATTAAGATCAGCTCGTACATAATTTTCTATCCCTAATGCTGTTGCGGTAAGTCCCAGCAGGCGTAAAAAGTCGCGTCGTAACATAAAAGCATTCGTTAATATAGCCGTATAACCAGGATACGGTGGTCGATAAGCACAAAAATTAGGGTAATGAGAGATGAATAAAACAAGTACCATCCTACCGGGATGTACTCGTTGGGCTTTATGCCAAGTTTAAAGTAATTGTAGGCAATCAGAACCAATTTTTCAACAACATAAACAATTACCGTGGCTACTGCTACCCCTACAATACCATAGCGGGGAATCATCAGCAGCGTCAGTCCGATGTTAAGCACTATGTTCAGTATCGAGGAAAACATTACCACCCTGTTCTTTTTTAATCCGATAAGTATTGTCTGGGGAAAAACCAGTCTGCTGGTGATCAGCAAAATATATACCATGAAAATGTCGGAACTCTGAACAAAATTGCGGGTAAAAAGCAGGTGAAACAATATATCGCTAAAAAACAGCAATAGAATGGATATGGGGAAAAGAATATGCATCAGTCGCAAGGAACGTTTTTTCAGGGTCAGCAGGCCGTACTTAATTTTATCCATCGAGGCAAACTGGGTCAGCATGGCATTGTTTAAACCGCTGGCCAGTGTGACTACCAGAGGCACCTCTTTGGCACCATAGCGGAAAATGGCAAATTTTTCCGGCGAAAATTTGGCCGAAACAATCAAACCGTCGATGTATTGTGAACTTCCGCTGAGCAGGGTGCTCAACATCAGCGGCAGCGAAAGCATAATCAGTTCTTTGAGAAACTCTGGCGAAACCCGGGGGATACTGTATTTTTTTAGCAGTACTACTACCCACACAAACCGTATTGCTGAGATAATCACCAAACCCCATATCCCCCCTTCGATGCCATACCCCATTTGTACCGGCAGAATAACGAATATCACCTGCAACGTAAAGGTAATCAGTCCATAGACCAGTATATGGGTAGCTTTGTGGTATAGCAGATAAATATACTCGACCAGGCATGAGGGGCTGCTAAAGAAAATATACAGCAGCAAAGGAGTAGCATAGGGCAGTGGGTGTCCGTCCTTATAAAATGCTATCTGATTTTTGAGCAGAAAACCTAGGGTTGTTATAAAAAAACTTATGAAAAGGATAAGCAAGAAGGCATTGTAAAGTTCGGGAGACTTTTGCTGAGTATTTCGGTGGATAAAACTTTGGTTATTGTTGAAAAGAGGCAATAACGACTGAATGATACCGGTTATCCAGAAAAAGGTGACTGCACTGGCCAAAAAAAGCAAAAGTTCAAAATCGCCGATGTCTTTTTTGGTAAGTTCGGTACGCGTAAAGACGGCACTGATGATGAGAAACGATACAAAACGCAGCACCTGAAAAAGCTGCAACCCCAGGATGTTGGAAATGGAAAATTTCTTTCGCAAGGTTTATTGGTGTTAATGCCGTAAAAATACATTATGATTCGGCAAATACCAAACCTCAGGACACCTTTTTATAAGCTTTGTACCATCGGGGTATGGCATCGGTAAGCAATACAATTACGGCCAGCATAATGATTACCGTAAGGGTAGAATTTATTATACCCTGACCTACATTTTTCCCGGAAGTGATCAGGGGTAAAAATAAATTTTTAAGGTTGAGCACCCCGCTGGTAAGCGTGGTGATTGCCACAAAAGTCATTGGGACCAAAGTAACCCATGCATATCTGGCTTTACCCTCGTTGATCAGGTATGAGGTGCCGATGATGAGGGCTATGGCAGCCAGCATCTGGTTGGCCGATCCAAACATAGGCCAGATGCTCGATACGGTTCCCGTATATATAAAGTATCCCCAGCAGAATACCACTATGGCACTTATCAGAATGTTTCCCCAGATATTTTTTGTTTGCCCGAGAGGCTTATAGATATGTCCCAGCATATCCTGCGTAATAAAACGGGCTATACGTGTACCTGCGTCGATAGTTGTGAGAATAAATAATGCCTCGAACATGATGGCAAAATGATACCAGTATTGCATCAAGGCTTTCATTCCGGGTATTGCTGAGAAAATTTGAGCCATTCCAACCGCCAGGGAAACAGCACCTCCGGTACGTCCTGCAAGGGTTTCTCCTACTTCCTTCGATAATTCGTTGATTTCGGAATGGGTGAATCCCATAGCGTGAAGGGTAGGGAGAATTTGCTGTAATTTTTCGGGCGAGACGTTGATGATGAAGTAATCGAGTGGGTGAAGACTGGCTGCTGCGATCAGGGCCAGCAGGCTTACAAATGCTTCCGAAAGCATAGCTCCGGCGGCTATGGGTTTAATGTGCGATTCTTTCATGATCATTTTGGGGGTGGTACCCGAGCTTACCAGCGAATGAAATCCCGAAATAGCTCCACAGGCAATGGTAATAAACAGATATGGATACAAATGTCCCGAAATAATGGGACCGTGCCCATGTACGAACTGCGTAAAAGCGGGCATTTTCAGATCGGGAGCTACGATGATGATACCCAGTCCCAAAAGCGCTACTACCCCAAGCTTCATGATGGAGCTCAGGTAATCGCGGGGGGTAAGCAAAAGCCATACCGGTAGTACCGATGCCAAAAAACCATAACCGGCCAGCATGAGGGTTAAAGTTTTCTTATCGTACAAAAAATAGCTGCCCCAGGTAGAATCGGGGATATGTTTTCCTACTATTACAGCAGCAGTCAGCATGATTACGCCAAAAGCAGTTGCGGCCGTTATGGCATGCTTACGGGCAAAAAACATCCATACGCCCATGATAAGTGCAATGGGTATTGTGGCAGCAATGGTAAAGGTCCCCCATGCACTTTCGGACAGTGCGTTCACTACTACCAGCCCCAGCCCAGCAAGCGCAATAATGATGATGATAAAAATAGCTACAGAAACTACGAAACCGCTCCGCTTGCCAATTTCTTTTACGGTTACCTCAGCAAGCGAACGAGCATCAAAACGCGTCGAAGCCGTAAGTATCACAATGTCGTGCACGGCTCCTGCCAGTACGGCTCCTACCAATATCCAAACAAATCCGGGAAAATATCCGAATTGTGTTGCCAATACTGGACCTACCAGTGGACCTGCCCCGGCTATGGCTGCAAAATGGTGACCAAATAATACCCATTTGTGGGTGGGAACAAAATTCTGGTTATCCTTCAATCGATACGATGGCGTAATGCGGCTGTCGTTGAGCGTTAGTACTTTTGCTGCAATAAAACCATAATAAAAACGATACGCCAAAGCCAGTACTGCCAGCCCTGCAATAATAAGTGGCATCGAATTCATGGCCGGAAAAATTTTTTGACTATAAACAATTGAAAATGTGTTTTGTCTTATTATTCTTCAGACAAAGATATACCCACCTTTTTCATTTCCGGATAGCGGATAAAAAATTTTAGTGTGAGGATGCGATAATGTTGTGGGACGGACGGCCAGCTTATTCCTCTTCTCCTTTCAGATACAGGGCATCAGGTCCTCTTTCTCCAGTACGGATACGAATAACCTCATCCACATTGGAGATAAAAATTTTACCATCCCCGATTTTCCCGGTCTTTGCGGCTTTGATGATTGCATCCACCGTTTTTTCGACATTGTGATCCCGGACAACAATTGATAGCATGACACGATCAATGCTGTTGGCTTCGATCACGGCCCCCCGGAAAATAAAATCCTCTTTCTCTTTCCCTACACCGATAACATCCCAGTACGTAAAAAAATGAATGTCAATCTCATGTAGGGCTTGCTTTACAGCCTCAAAGTGCGATTTGCGAACGATAGCTTCTATTTTCTTCATTTGATGTAATTTTTATGTCTTTTTAATGGAACATTCCTTGTTTATTCTCAAAATTATTGTCATTTGCTGATTGCCTATACCATGTAATAAGTTAATGTGAATGAGTTTCCATGGTTGTTGCCAACAGATACATCAATGCAATACCTGCGATTACCATGGTAACCTGTATGAGCGTTGCATGTTTCGATACCTGCTTGTTGAGCTCGGGTATCAGGTCACTACCGGCCAGATAAATAAATCCACCGGCAGCAATTGGAAGTATGTACTGGCTAAGGTTTAAAATAAAACTCCCTGCCCATAGCATAAAGATTGTACCCACCAGTGCGCTTAATGCCGAAACAAAGTTCCACATCAGTGCTCGTTTGCGCGTATAGCCGGCGTGCAACAGAATTCCAAAATCAGCAATTTCTTGGGGTACTTCATGAACACATACGGCAAGCGTTGTAGATAGTCCCAGCCAGCTGTCGGTCATCCATGCGGCTGCAATTAATACCCCATCGGTAAAATTGTGAATACCATCGGCCAGCAAACTTATTTTTCCCAAAGGCTTTATCGTATGTTCGTCGACATGGTGGTGGTGCCAGTGAAGTAATTTTTCGGCAATAAAAAATATTACTATGCCTCCGCAAATGAGTATCGACGGTACATGGCTATGAGAAAAGTACTCGAAACTCTCGGGAATAAGATGCATAAAGGTATTTCCCAAAATAACCCCCACGGCCAGACTGACCCAGATAAAAACAAGCTTTTCCAGTTTCTCGTTCGATAGCTTGAAAAATACTATCCCGCTGAATGAGATAAGACTTACTACCAACGTGCTTAATACAGCGGGAAGCCAGCTTTGCAAAGTCATATGTATTCGTATTGTTGAATCTACAAAAATAGCAAAAAAAATTATGTGACTACTGCCGTAGAATTTAGACAAATTTTATACAAAAATTTGATAATGAAATTTTTGCAAATTTTCCAATCTTGTGTTTTCGATTGTTTGGCAAAATTTCAATTATTTTTACATTTGTTGAGCCAGTTAACATAAAATAGTCATGATAAAAAGAATATCTTTTACAGTCATTCTCGTATTACTGCCCCTGATTCTTTTTTTGCTTATTGAGTTAGGATTACGCTGGTCAGGATATGGCAATAATCTGTCATTGTTTGTACCATCTCAGGGACATAAGGGATACTATGAAGTGAATCCACTGGTTACCAAGCGTTTTTTTTCGCAAAACAATCCAACTTCGCCTGGTAACGATCTTTTTCTGATACACAAACCCGAAAATGCCTATCGTATTTTTGTGTTGGGTAGTTCAACAACACGGGGTTTCCCTTACGATATGAATGTTAGTTTCAGCCGTATTTTGTATTATCGTCTTAAGGAGTTATTTCCCAATCGGCCGGTTGAGGTAGTCAACGTGGCAATGGCTGCCATCAATAGTTATGCTCTTGCCGACTACATCGATGAAATTTTACGTCAACAGCCCGATGCTATTTTAATTTATGCAGGGCACAACGAGTATTACGGTGCTATGGGGGTAGCCTCGGCTGAGTGGGGAGGAAATGTTCGCTGGGTGAAAAAACTGCATCTTACCTTGATACACTTACGAACCTATCAGCTTATGCAAAAGGTTGTACTGGGCATAATGTCGGGAAAACAGAAACCCACAACCGCTACGCTCATGCAAAGGATGGCAAAACAAAAAACTATTGCCTATGGTTCGCCTGAGTACAAGCAGGGAATAGAACAGTTCAGGCAAAATATGGATGAGGTTCTTTCAAAGGCAAAAAAACATAAGGTCCCCGTTATCATCAGCGAATTGGTGTCGAATGTTCGTTCGCTTGCTCCTTTTCAGTCCATGGCGTACCTGAACTACCCGTTGGCCGATGCAATATTTAAAGAGGCCCGTGCAACCGAAGAGAAGGGCGATTATGCCAATGCACGGCAGCTGTACTATCAGGCTAAGAACCTTGATGTGATTCGTTTCCGTGCGCCCGAGGATATTAATAAGGTTATTCATGATCTGGGTAGGAAATGGAATGTGCCTGTTATTCCTATGATTTCTGTTTTTGAAAAATACAGCCTCCATGGTATCATTGGTGCTGAGCTTATTCTCGAACATTTACATCCCAACGATCGGGGCTATTTCTTAATTGCCGATGCTTTCCTGCATGCCATGAAGGACCAGCATCTTGTTTCCGATCACTGGGATACTCTTCTGATGAAGCCTTTCGATGCCTATCTTAAAAATTGGGGATACACAGCACTCGACAGCCTGGCTGCCGACAAGACTATAAAATCCCTGATGGCAGGTTGGCCCTTCCAGCCCGAAACCGTTGTGAATCGATTTCTTTATACCTATCATCCCTTTTCGCTCGAAGATTCGTTAGCACTGCTCAGCGTAAAGTACGATAACCTTTCTCTTACGCAGATGCATGTAGAACTGGCAAAAAATTATGAAAAAGCTGGTAACTTCGAAAAAGCCTTCAGAGAATATCTGGCGCTCGTCTACACCCATCCCTATGAACTGAATTTTTATATCGAAGGTCTGCGTCTGGCCGATCTGACAAAATCCGATACATTGTCATTTCTGCTGTTAAAAGACATGCCTATGATCGATAGCTTGTCATTTGCCTTGATGCGGTTGGGTAAATTTCAGATGAAACACCGCCAATATTCGGCTGCATTGAATTATTTCAAAAGAGCACTTTCGGCTGCAAAAAATGACAATGATAAGATTTATGCCTTGGAAGCCATGTATTTTGCCTTTCTGGGCATGGATAAAAAATCAGAAGCTAAACGGATATTGTTTCAGATACATGAAATAAATCCCGATTACAAGATTTCATCGCCCGAGAAAAAGGATGTTGTTGTAGTGGTCGATCCTCGGGTGAAGCCTCTGATAGAAGAGGCCATACAAAAAGCAAGGCAGCATCAGTTTAAAGAAGCAGCCGAACTCCTTCAACAGTCAATCCAGATTCAGGAAACGGCATTTGCCTATCAGGTATTGGGAAGTGTGCTCTTTCAGATGAAAGACCCCGGTGCTTTTGCCATGCTTGAACGGGCTTATCAGCTTAACCCAACCGACGAGACTACTATCAATAATCTGGTAGTCCTGGCGGTTATGCAGAAAAATTTCCAGAAAGCCAGATTCTATCTTGAAAAATATAAGAATGTCGGACAGCCTGATCAATATGCTAATTTACAGGCCATGTTTAATAAAGCTTTCCCCAGTAAAAGACCATAGCAAAAAGTTTTAGACCGACATTGTATATAAAAACTAAAAAAATTTCTATGCGAACCCAATTTACCGATAAGGAACAGCGTGATGCAGGATTAGCCCTTCTGCTTTTGCTGCTATTGCTTCGAATGATGAATTTATTTACTTTTTCCGATGTTATTCTGGTCTTTGTGTTGTTGCTTATCATCCTTCTGCCTCGAATACTGTATCCTTTTGTATTCCTGTGGTACAACCTGGCAGATATAATGGGTCATGTGGTTTCCTTTATTTTCTTAAATGTAGTTTATTGGTTGCTGGTAGTGCCCATGGCTTTAATACGTAAAATAATGGGCAAGGATAGTCTTAGGCTCCGACAGTTTAAAAAGAATACACATTCGGTATTTCACGAAAGAAATTATACCTTTACAGCAAAGGATCTGACAAATACTTTTTAGGAGGGTTAACTATGGATTTTTTTAAAGAGCTCTGGCAGTTTCTTAAGGTAAGGAAAAAATACTGGTTGCTGCCACTTATTTTGATATTGCTTTTCTTTGGCATCATAATTTTTATGACTGCTGGCACTGCGATAGCACCATTCATTTATACCTTATTTTAATGCCTGCTTATATTCTGGGTATATCGGCCTTTTACCACGATAGTGCAGCAGCATTGGTGAAGGATGGTATCATCGTAGCGGCTGCCCAGGAGGAACGTTTTACGCGGAAAAAGCATGACGCTGGTTTTCCATCTCAGGCCGTTCGTTATGTCATTGCAGAGTCTGGTATTGAACCGGCGGACTTGAAGGCGGTAATTTTTTACGAAAAACCCTTTATCAAATTCGAACGCTTGCTCGAGACCTATCATGCGTTTGCTCCCCGTGGATTTACCAGTTTTGCTACGGCTATTCCGGTGTGGATCAAGGATAAGCTTTTTATGAAGCAGCAGCTTCGGCGCCGATTGTCAGAACTTGGTATTCCCCGTGAGGTGCCTTTGCTATTTCCTGAGCATCATTTGTCGCATGCAGCCAGCGCTTTTTTCCCATCACCATTTGAACGTGCCGCTATCCTTACCATCGATGGTGTGGGGGAGTGGGCAACAACTACCATTGGCATCGGTGAAGGCAATCGCATTACACTTCTCAAGGAGTTGCATTTTCCTCATTCGGTAGGGCTGCTTTATTCGGCTTTTACCTATTATTGCGGATTTAAGGTCAACAGTGGCGAATACAAGCTGATGGGGCTTGCCCCCTATGGACAAAAGGGTTCGCAGGCAGTAGAGAATTTTAAGCAGCTTATAACTACGCATTTGGTCGATATTCGTCCCGATGGTTCCATACTGCTCAATATGGATTATTTTAATTACGCTACCGGCCTTACCATGACGCATAACCGGCGCTGGAAGAAATTGTTTGGCTTCCCGCCCCGACAGCCCGACCAACCTATTACGCAGACGTATATGAATCTTGCTCTTGCTATTCAGGAAATTACCGATGAAATTGTGATGCGGTTGGCCCGAACTGCTCGAGAGCTTACCGGATGCTCTTCTCTGACAATGGCTGGAGGCGTAGCGCTCAATTGTGTTTCAAATAGTAAAATTCTGGAAAATAAAATTTTTGACGAAATATGGATTCAACCGGCTGCAGGCGATGCTGGAGGCGCTCTGGGATCTGCTCTGGCGGGCTGGTATATCTATCTCGGTAACGATCGTCAACCTTCACTGCCCGACGCTATGCAGGGAGCTTACCTGGGCCCGGCCTATAACCGTGAATATATTGGGAAACTACTTGAAAGACTGGAGGTACGCGCTATCTGCTTTGAAAATTTCGACGATCTGGCTCAGGAGGTTGCCCAAATCATCGACCATGGTAATGTGGTGGGCTGGTTTCAGGGACGTATGGAATACGGACCACGCGCACTCGGAAACAGAAGTATCCTTGGCGATCCCCGTAATCCCGAGATGCAGAAACGTATGAATCTGAAAATCAAGTTCCGCGAAAGTTTCCGTCCCTTTGCGCCTTCACTCCTTGAGGACGATAGGACCGAACTGATGGAATATGGTTTTATCTCTCCCTACATGTTGCTGATCGACAAGGTGAAACACAACAGATGTCGTCCTATACCTGCCGAAATAGAAGATTCGGGCGAACTTTTTCAACGTTTATACTTTGTACGATCCGATATCCCGGCGGTAACCCATGTTGATTACACAGCACGCGTACAAACCGTTACCCAACAATCAAATCCCCGCTTCTGGAAGCTGATACATGCTTTTAAACAGTTGACTGGCTATGGCATACTTATCAATACCAGCTTCAATGTTCGCGGCGAACCCATTGTTTGCTCGCCCGAGGACGCCTTACGGTGCTTTGCCAATACCGATATCGACTATCTGGTATTAGGCGATTTCCTGATAGCAAAGTCTGACGTGGTAGCCCTGAAAGACCGGCTGGGCAAATATAGCTTTGAACCCGATTAATTCTTGAACGATGGCCACAAATGTACAAATTGAAGAAAGTTGGAAACAGCTGCTTTCCGACCAGTTTGAGGCCGAATATTTTTTACAGCTGAAAAATTTTCTTGTCGAAGAAAAGAAAAAATATGTAGTTTATCCTCCCGGCCCGCTTATTTTTAATGCATTCAATAAAACACCTGTCGATAAGGTGAAGGTAGTAATCATGGGACAGGATCCCTATCATGGCCCAGGACAGGCACATGGTTTATGTTTTTCCGTGCCCCGGGGAATAAAGCCGCCTCCTTCATTGGTCAATATTTTTAAAGAACTTCAGTCTGATTTGGGTATACAACCCCCTGCTCACGGTTGCCTTGAAAAATGGGCCGAAAATGGAGTTTTACTCCTCAATGCTACCCTAACCGTACGCGCCAACCAGCCTCGATCGCATTTTAACAAGGGTTGGGAAATTTTTACAAACGTTGCCGTTGAACGTCTGGCACGTCACCGCCGGCATCTGGTTTTTTTTCTATGGGGTAATGACGCTAAAATGAAAGAATCACTCATCGACCCCAATCAGCATTTGATTCTAAAGGCTGCTCATCCTTCTCCTTTTTCGGCTAATAATGGATTCTTCGGATGTAAACATTTTTCAAAGGCTAATGATTATCTCCAAGATCATGGCATTGAACCTGTCGATTGGAAAATCAATTGAAAACAGGTAGGGAAAAATTAAAACCAGGCGTATAATGTACGATTAAAATATATAATTTTACGCTTTCGAATGATCCCTTAGGTATGAACGTAACGGCTGAGGATTACCGGTACGATTATTTAATCCTTCCAGAATACAAACCGGTATGTGAGGTTTTTCCCATTGTGCCGCCTCCCATTGAAACAGGCTATGTATATCATTTTACCACACGAAGTAATTTGCTTTATGAAGTGCGCTTTGCTCCTAAAGCAGGTAACATTCTTGATGTAGTGGTCAACTTTACCGTCGAAAGCGACGAGTTCGATGAGGACTATCCTGTTACCAACCGTGGCGAAATTTTCAGTGTTATTGCTACCGTCATCGAAATTATGAAAATGTTTCATCACCATCACAATTTTACCCTATCATACGAATTTGCTGGCGAATTCAAAGAAGATGAACTAAACGACAACAACCGCCCCAGTATCCGGTCGCGGCTATATCTGCGTTATGCCGAACGCCTACTCAATCACAACTGGAAGGCTTTGCTGAATGGCAACAAGGTAATCATAAAACGCAAATACTAATGGACCCCTTGTTAAAAGTCAGCAACCTGAGGATTGTTTTCGCCGGATCGGCTATTCCTGCTGTTGATAATCTAAACTTTGAACTTTTTCCATCCGAAACCTTGGGTATTGTTGGTGAATCGGGTTCGGGTAAATCGGCTACGGCACTGGCATTATTGCAACTCCTGCCCAAAGGTACGCACATTCAGGGGCATGCATTTTTTTATCCTGATGGTAATGAGTCTCAACCCATCGATTTGATTGCTTTATCCCAAAAAGATATAAGCCGATACCGGGGGAAAGATATCTCGATAATTTTTCAGGATCCAATGGCATCGCTGAATCCATCCATGCAGTGCGGCGATCAGGTTGATGAGGTTTTACGGTTACATACCGAACTTTCTGCCTCCGAGCGCAAGAACAGGGTGATTAAGCTATTTGAGGAAGTGCAGTTGCCACAACCCGAACAAATTTACCGTCGATATCCCTTTCAACTTTCGGGGGGGCAGCGCCAACGGGTGATGATTGCTATGGCCCTGGCCAGCCAGCCCCGAATCCTCATTGCCGACGAACCTACTACCGCACTCGATGTAACTACACAACAGGAAATACTTGCTTTGCTCCGACAACTCCAGCTACAATATTCGCTATCTATTATTTTTATCTCGCACGACCTGCGACTGATTGAACGTATTGCCAATCGTGTGATTGTAATGCAAAAAGGCCGACTGGTGGAACAAGGGAATATTCCCGAAATATTTCTGCATCCTCAGACTGAGTATACCCGTCATCTACTGGCTTGTCGTCCTTCACTACACGATCGTAGTAAACATGGCCAGACAACAGTTCTGTCCCAGTCCGGTCCGCATTATCACAAAGACCCCTTACTCGAAATTCGAAATCTTGAGGTCGATTTAACCACTTCACGGATGTTTGCTGGGAAAGACAAAAAAAGAATTTTACAACAGATTAACTTAAAACTATGGGAAGGTGAAACACTGGGTATCGTTGGCGAATCGGGAAGCGGAAAAACTACACTGGGCAGGACCCTCATGCAGCTCATTCAGTCCTATACCGGGGAAATTTTGTATAGGGGTGTAGCGGTATCGGATCTCATGGCCAGGCAGCGCAAACAATTTTACCAGACCATACAGCTCATCTTTCAGGATCCTTATGCTTCACTTAATCCTCGTATGAGTATCGGTGAACTGATACGTGAACCCATAGTAGTACACCGGCTGATTGCTACAAAGTCAGAGCAAATAAAAAAAGTAAACGAACTCCTTGAGGCTGTTCAGATTGATCCGCAGTGGTATCATCGTTATCCGCATCAACTTTCAGGGGGGCAGCGTCAACGTATTGCCATTGCAAGATCCCTGGCACTCCAGCCCCGTATTCTTATTTGCGACGAATGTGTATCGGCACTCGATACTACTATTGCTGCTCAGATATTGAATCTACTTAATGACCTCAAAGCAAGATATCGGCTTTCGTATCTTTTTATTTCGCACGATCTGGGCATTGTGCAAAATATGGCCAACCGTGTAATTGTACTCAAAGAAGGCCATATCGTTGAGGAAAACTTTACAGACCAGTTATTTGATCAGCCTCATCACGAATATACCCGAAAACTCATTGAAGCATCGTTATAACTTAGTATTCTCCCTCTTCGATCTTGCGTATGTCGTTCTCATCCAGTTTCTTGTCTACATCGGGGCAATTGATGGAATAAGGGAAATCACGGGGTGCAGTAAATGGGCCGTCAGAGATAAGTAAACTTTTGTCGGCGTATACCTTTTTCATATAGATAGCCCAGATGGGGAGTGCCATATTAGCCCCTTGTCCCAGTTCCAGACTTTCGAAGTGAATAGCACGATCCTCAGCACCTACCCACACACCGCTTACCAGATCGGGCGTAATGCCTATAAACCAGCCATCGGAATGGTTTTGCGTAGTGCCCGTTTTACCGGCAATGGGATTAGTAAATTTGTACATATATCGCAAACGTACAGCTGTACCTGCATTAACCACTCCTTCCATCATACTCAGCATCAGATAGGCTGTTTGCTCACTGATGGCCTCGGTTTTTTCGGGAACAAAGCTGGCTACCACGTTGCCGGTTTTATCCACAATTTTAGTTACCAATAAAGGCTTAATATAAATACCCTTATTGGCATAGCAGGCATATGCTCCGGTCATTTCGTAAAGGGTTACTTCCGAGGTTCCCAGTACAAGCGACGGATACGGCGCCAGATAGCTGGTAAATCCCATTTTACGCATGATCTCAATGACCGAAGGGGGGTTAAACTGTTTCATGATCCAAGCCGAAATGTAATTGACCGAATTGGCCAACCCCCATTTCAGTGTTACCATTTTCCCTTCGTAGTCGGGACGACCCGAATTTCGCGGACTCCATATGGTATCCCCCACTATAAAGGTAACCGGCACATTGGGTACCTGATAACAGGGTGAATATCCCTCTTGCATGGCCAGCGTATACAGAAAAGGCTTGATCGTAGATCCTGCCTGACGCTTGCTTACCATTACATGGTCATACTTGAAATGCTTGTAGTTGATCCCTCCTACGTAAGCTTTTATATGGCCCGTGTGCGGATCGACCGACATCAAACCAGCCTGCAGAAAAAATTTGTAGTAGCGTATCGAGTCATAGGGCGACATGATGGTATCGCGCTCTCCATTCCATGAAAAAACGCGCATGGAAACTTTTTTCTTGAAATTTTTTAAAATATCTTCCCAACTATATCCGGCATTGCGTAATACACGATAACGTTCACTTCTGCGGATAGAGAGTTCCATAAGGTAGTTAATCTGGTCGGGTGTTAAATCGTAAGAAAAAGGAGCAACTCGGCTGCCTGCCTTTTCTCTGAAAAAAGCTTTCTGCAGGTCGTTTTTCAAATGCTCGGCTACGGCTTCCTCGGCATAGCGTTGCATACGCGAATCGATGGTAGTATAAATTTTTAAACCATCGGTATAAATATTGTATGGAGTTCCATCGGGTTTGGTGTGCTTATTACACCAGCCATAGATTGGATTACGTGCCCATTCGGTTGAGTCGGCCTGATAATCTTCATAGGAAACATAATCATTGCGCCGGGGTTCTTTGGCTGTCAGAATCAACCGGAGTCGTTCCCTGAAATAGGTCGCAGTTCCTTCATTCTGATCCTGAGGAGTATACTTCAGCCGTATCGGTATTCTCAACAGTGAGTCATATTGTTGTTCATTAATATAATGGTATTCTTTGAGCTGTCCTAATACTACATTACGTCGTTGTAATGCCCGTTCAGGATTTAATACAGGCGAGTATCGTGTAGGCGCTTTAAGCATTCCTACCAGCAAAGCCGCTTCTTCAATGCTTAGTGAATCGGGTGTTTTGTTAAAATAAGCCTTTGCAGCCATTTTTATCCCAAACAACGTTCCACCAAAGGGTACCGTATTTAAATACATGGTAATTATTTCATCCTTTGTATAATTTCGTTCGAGTTTGATAGCTGTAACCCATTCTTTGAATTTGGCAATCGATAGTGCTACCATGCGGGTTCCCCAGAAACTATAAAGTGTGGTATCTCGGGGAAAAAGATTCTTAGCCAGCTGCTGGGTGATGGTACTCCCTCCGCCTGCATTACTGCCCAATAGAATGGTTTTGAAAAAGACCCGTGCCAGACTCCGGAAGTCAATCCCTGAATGCTTGTAAAATCTCGCATCCTCTGTAGCTATCAAAGCATTGATTACGTTGGGCGAAATCTCGTCGTAACGCACAAACGCCCGGTTCTGATAGTAGTATGTTCCTAATAACACCCCATCAGACGATATCACTTCCGAAGCAACATTATTTCTTGGATTCTCCAATTCCTCAAAGGTGGGCATAAAACCGAAAATACCCAGCGCTATACCCGTAAAAATAAGTATCAGCAGTACATAAGGAACAGCATACAAAATCCAGAAAATCTTTCGGTAGTTCATGCAGTAAAATTTATGTTTTACAAAAAATAAAACTTGTAGATTAAGACTGTCAGAAAAATTTGTTCGAAACAGCCATCCACAGCCCGATACAAAGAATTGACATCTGGCAAAATTACAATTATTTAGTTTAAAATTTTGAAGTTACTCTACTTATTCTTTTACTTTGTGCAGATTTTTTTATGAAAGTGAGCAAAAACAGCACGGAAATATGGAAGATAATCTTGTAATTGTAGAGTCTCCGGCTAAGGCAAAGACCATAGAGAAGTTTCTGGGAAAAGATTTTCATGTAGTTTCGAGTTACGGACACATCAGGGACTTGTCGAAGAAGAATCTGGGTATTGATATACAGAATAATTTTAAACCCGACTATATAGTCTCGGAGGATAAAAAGAAGATTGTAGCGGAACTGAAAAAATTGGCCCAGAAGGCCAAAACGGTGTGGCTGGCATCTGATGAGGACCGTGAAGGAGAGGCAATTGCATGGCATCTGGCCGATGTTCTTGGTTTGTCGGAAGATAAGACTCGTCGCATTGTTTTTAATGAAATAACGAAGAATGCCATACTCGAGGCTATTGCAAATCCCCGGGGCATTGATTACAATTTGGTAGATGCTCAGCAGGCCCGGCGGGTACTCGATCGACTGGTGGGCTTTGAATTGTCCCCTATTCTCTGGAAAAAGGTTAAGCCTCAGCTTTCGGCAGGCCGTGTCCAGTCCGTGGCCGTTCGTCTGATTGTCGAACGCGAACGTGAAATTATCGCTTTCAATAGTACCTCACAGTTCAAAATTGTAGGCTTTTTCGAGGTAACCGATGCCCAAAACAAAAAAACAATTCTCGAAGCCGAACTCGAAGAAAAATTCAATACCTTCGAAGAGGCTCAGGCTTTTCTCGAAATGTGTAAGACTGCTGAGTTTAAAATCACCGACATTACTAAAAAGCCATCCAAAAAATCGCCTGCACCCCCCTTTACCACTTCTACCCTCCAACAGGATGCAAGTCGTAAACTGGGTTTCTCGGTAGCTTACACCATGTCTGTGGCTCAGCGTCTTTACGAATCTGGGAAAATTACCTACATGCGAACCGACTCGGTTAACCTTTCGGATCTGGCTCTTAATACTGCCCAGAAAGAAATTCTCAAACTTTTTGGTTCCGACTATCATCACATGCGCCAGTACAAAACCAAAATCAAAGGCGCCCAGGAAGCTCACGAAGCTATCCGTCCTACCTATATCGATCAGCAGACCATCCAGGGTACACAGGCCGAAAAACGTTTATACGAACTTATCTGGAAACGTACTATTGCCAGCCAGATGAGCGATGCCCAGTTCGAAAAAACTATTATTACTATAGGTATATCCAATCATCCTTTGCATTTTATTGCTACCGGCGAGGTGATGCTGTTCGATGGTTTTCTGAAAGTTTATTCCGAAGCTTCATCGGACGATGAACCCGAGCAGCAAAAAAAATTATTACCCCCTCTGAAGGAAAAACAAATTCTTCAATTGCAAAAAATTCAGGCAGTTGAGCGCTTTGCTAATCATCCTCCCCGTTATACCGAGGCCAGTCTGGTAAAAAAACTCGAAGAATTGGGGATTGGGCGGCCCTCAACATACGCGCCTATTATTTCTACCATTCAACAACGCGGTTACGTAGTCAAGGAAGATCGTCCGGGAACCGAACGCAGCTATAGAATCATCGAACTCACCCAGGGAAAAATTACCTCAAAAACCGAAACCGAAATTACCGGGACCGAAAAAGCCAAACTTTTCCCTACCGACATCGGTATGCTGGTCAACGACTTTCTGGTTGATAAATTTGGTAACATTATGGACTACCAGTTTACCGCCAATGTCGAGAAACAGTTCGATGAAATAGCGGCCGGAAAACTTCGCTGGACGGATATGATCCGCCAGTTTTACGAGCCCTTCCACCGTCAGGTCGATTTAGTTACCTCGGTGCGTGATGTGCCGCGCAACGAACGCTTACTGGGCGTTGACCCGGCTACGGGAAAAAATGTGTATGCCCGTATGGGACGATTTGGCCCAATGGTCCAGATCGGAGAATCAAATGATACCGATAAACCTCAGTACGCCCGACTCCAGCCAGGACAATATATTGAAACAATTACCTTCGAACAGGCTCTTGCCCTGTTTAAACTACCTCGTTCACTTGGCGAGTTTGAAGGAAAAGAAATTACTGTGGGAACCGGTCGGTTTGGCCCTTATGTCCGGCACGACAATAAATATTTTTCATTGGTCAAAGGAAAAGACGACCCCTATACCATTACCCTTGAAAGGGCTATAGAGATTATCCTGGAAAAAAGAGAGAAGGAAAACAACAGAATCATCAAAACCTTTGAATATAAAGGTTCTGTAATGCAAATCCTGAATGGTCGCTTTGGCCCTTATCTGGCTTTTGATGGTCAGAATTATAAAATTCCCCGGGATACCGACCCCGCCAAACTTACCCTTGACGATTGCGTTGCTATTATGGAAAAAGCACAACAAAAAAGCGAAACTGGCAGTACCGCTAAAACCAAATCAAAAAGACAAAAAAAGTAGTAAATTTAGGTTTTCTCAGTACAATATTTTTGTAAACAGTAAGTTATAGATTTACACAACCATTTCCTGCTAATGAAGCATATTCTGGAATATTTTGATCCTGTTTCGCTTGATCGGCCTTCGTACGAGGAGTATATTCTGCATCAGCAATCATTTTGCCGGCACATTGATATCCATACTCCGGATTATAAGCCTGAAGGCAAATACAATATTGCCCTTATTGGCCTTACCGAAAATCGTGGAAGTTTTGCCGGTGAAGTTTCACAAGCGGCAGATGCTATCCGTAATCAATTGTATTTACTGAATTTTTTCCCCAAAAAAACTACAATTGTCGATCTGGGAAATCTCAAAACCGGTCCCGCACTTGCCGATACCTATTATGCTATTCGCGATATTTGTCTCGACTTGCTGGCGCAGGATACACTGCCGATCTTCTTCGGAGGAACACAGGATGCTACTTATGGCATATCCCTTGCTTTTGAAAGCATGAAAAAAAGTTATCGACTCACTACTATCGATTACCGTCTTGACTGTAATTTCGAAAATTTTCAGACCCTTCATTTTCTTAACTATCTCAACCAAATCATTCTCAACCAGCAATATCTGTTCGAACTATGTAACATCGGGCATCAGCAATGTTTTGAAATTCCTATAAATTCCGATCTGATTGAAAATCTCTTTTACGAAAACATTCGCTTGGGTCTGATTCGCAACAATGTACCGCTTGTTGAACCATATCTGCGCGATACACACATTCTGAGTGTCGATATTTCGTCGGTCAAGCACGCAGATGCTCCGGGGCAGGTGATTGCATCGCCCAATGGCCTGAGTGCCGAGGAAATTTGCCAGATGGCAAGATATGCAGGAGTGTCAGACAATACGAAAGTGCTAGGCATATTTAATTATCTTCCGACAACTGATACCGGTCAGGTTACAGCGTCATTGGTAGCCCAGATTATCTGGTACTTTATTGAGGGGTATACCTATCGACTTAACGAGTTCCCCAATGACAAAACCCCAGGTTTTCAGCAGTTTTATGTCACGCTTAATGAGGAACATCATTTAAAGTTCTATAAAAGCAAAGTTTCCCAGCGATGGTGGGCTGAAGTCCCTGCCAAAACAGGCGATGCAGTGTATATAGCCTGCTCGGAAAATGATTATTTATTAGCCCTGAAAAACGAAATCCCCGATCGATGGATAAAAGTATTTAAAAAACTGAACTAAAATATTTTTAACAGGTTATATCTGATTGATTGAATGATAAACAAAAAAAATCCTATATAAACATCAGTTCAATATTTTTTACCAATGTAATTTTTTTATATTTGTCAATTCAATAAATAAGCATTGAAGCGATTGAACCAAATATGGCCGAATGTGAGTAAAGTAAGTACCATAAAATATTTTTTGATACTGATAGGTACAGGCGCATACATATTTGCAAAGGGCCAGGATGCTATGTTTACGCATCACATGTTCAATCGGGCGATGGTTAACCCAGGCTATGCCGGTAGTTCAGAACTTATGGAAATTAGCATGCTAAACCGCAACCAGTGGTGGGGATGGTCGGGTGTATCGCCCCGATACACCAATGGTACTGTTACATTGCCGTTTAATCTTTTTGGAATGTCGCATGGAGCGGGCTTAGCATTCAATAATGATAAATTTGGTGTAAATAATGACATCGGGGCAAAACTTATTTATGCTTTTCAACGTAAAATAGCAATCAGTGACGGTACCTTAGGTATAGGTATATCAGCTGGTATCAACAGCTCTACCTTTGATGGAGCCGCACTTAATGGTGGCAACGATCCGCTGGTACCATCCCAGAAATTAACCGGAATGACTATTTTCGACATGGGAATTGGAGTTTATTACAAGACAGAAAAAATATATTTTGGTTTATCCTCAACCCATTTGCTTACCGGGACGAGAGATTACAAATTATCATCAGGATTGGATGTACTTCCATTGCGCCCCCAGTATTATGCCATGGCGGGATATGCATATCAGCTTCCTAATCCTATGCTTACCGTTGTCCCTTCTTTCCTGGTTCAGAGCGATGGCAAAATGACTTCGCTTAGCTTCAACACCAACCTTGTTTACAATAACCGAATCTGGGGAGGTGTATCCTATAACATGGGTACTGCTGTTTCCGCTCTTTTTGGCTTGGAGCTTATGCCGGGAATAAAATTTGGTCTCAGCTACGATTACGATACCAGTATTCTGCACAGAGCCTCAAACGGAAGTATCGAAGTTTTTGTACTCTATGGATTCAAATTAAAAAAGGAAAAAATACCTCAGAAGTATAAAAGTTTAAGATATTTGTAAAAAGTTTTATAATTAAAAAAAATAAATTAATTTTAGAAAAACTTTTATTGGGTTTTGAAACTATAACATATCTGTTATGAAAAAGATATTATATCTTGCTGTAGTTGTGGCACTTACCGCAAGTTGTGGAAAGTCAGATAATGGAGAATTGGTGGGGGTATCCGGACGAAAAGCGTACTTTGAACCCGAGCCCTATGGAATGGTTTTTATCAAACAGGGAAGTTACAACATGGGGCCAAGCGATCAGGACGTAGCCTGGGCGCAAAACTCTCTTTCCCGTACCGTAACCATTCAGGCATTCTGGATGGACGATAGCGAAATTACCAATAACGAATACCGCCAATTTGTGACTTGGGTAAAAGACTCTATCATGCGTCGTATGTTGGCTGCTCAGATTGAGGATTTTGCCATTGCCGAGGATGAACTGGGAAATCCCATTGATCCTCCCTTGCTTAACTGGGAAACAGAAATTGATCCGCAGGATGAGGAACAGAATAACATCCTCAATGAACTGTATTTATCCAAAGAAGAACGTTTCTATTTTCGCAAGGAGATCGATACCCGTAAGCTCATGTATGAATATTATTGGGTCGACCTGAAACAAGCTGCTAACAAAAACAATCGCTATAATTTCGAAACCAAACAATACGAGGGAGCTGTTTATAACAACCGTGGCGAACGTGTCGAAATAGTAAATCGTTCATCATTTGTTTTCCGTGATGTAATCAATGTTTACCCCGATACGCTGTGCTGGGTAGCAGATTTTACCTATTCATACAACGAACCGATGGCTACCATGTACTTTTGGCATCCTGCCTACGACAATTATCCGGTGGTTGGGGTAAGCTGGAAACAGGCAACTGCTTTTTGCATCTGGCGTACCCAGTATCTTAATACATACCTTACCCGTCATGGTCAAACATTTGTTCACGATTATCGCCTGCCCAGCGAAGCCGAGTGGGAATATGCTGCCCGTGGGGGGCTCGACCTTTCGATGTATCCTTGGGGAGGCTATTATACCCGTAATAACGAGGGTTGCTTTTTAGCCAATTTTAAGCCCTTACGGGGTAACTACACCGACGACGGATATGCTACTACCTGTAAGGTAGGTTCCTTTGAGGCTAATGAATATGGTCTGTATGATATGGCCGGAAATGTTGCAGAATGGACATCAAGTGCTTTCGACGAATCAGCATACATTTATACCCATGATCTTAATCCTGATTACAAGTATAATGCCCTTCCCGATGATCCCCCTGTCCTCAAACGTAAGGTGGTAAGGGGTGGATCATGGAAAGATATTGCTTACTACTTGCAGGTAGGTACCCGCTCATACGAATATCAGGATACCGCTAAAAGTTACATAGGTTTCAGATGTGTGCGTTCTTATTTAGGAAATAGTGAGTAACCGATAAAACCCTAAAGAAATGACCCTTTCAGAACTAGTACAATCCTCTGGTTGGAAGAACTTTATGGCCAAACTCTACGGGTTTGGCGCATCAGTTGTTATCATCGGTGCAATGTTCAAGATCATGCACTGGCCGGGTGCAGGGATTATGATTGTGGCAGGGCTGAGTACCGAGGCTATCATTTTCTTCTTTTCGGCCTTTGAACCTTTGCATGAAGAGGTAGACTGGACACTTGTTTATCCCGAATTGGCCGGTATTACCGATGATGACGAAATGGAGAATTTCAAAGAAAGCATCACCAGCAGCAGGGGCAATGTGGTGCTTGAGAAATTTGAAAATTTGTTCGACCAATCCACCCTTACCCCTGAAACATTGGAGAAGCTGAGTGAAGGCTTTGCCAAGCTTAATAATACTGTTAGTGGCCTTGCCGATATCTCCGAAGCTACAGCAGCAACCAAAGCCTTTGCTACTAACTTCCAAAATGCAGCTCAGTCGCTCGATTCGCTTACCAGCTTGTATGCTGAAAGCTCCAACGGTCTGGCAAACTCCATTTCTGCCTTGTCGAGTACCTACCAGAAAACAGCTCAAATTATTGAGCAAACCGGACAAAAGGTTTCGGAACAGGTTCAGCAGAGTGGTATGGACATGGCAAATGCCTATCAAAAGTTGGCCGAATCAATCAATGTTTATTCATCGGCCATGACCAGCGGAAGTCAAGCCTATGCCGGACAGGTAGAGAAATTAAATAAAAATCTTTCGGAGTTGAATGCCCTGTATGAACTACAGTTGCGTGAAACCTCCGACTATCTTAAAAAGAACCAAACGCTCTATTCGGGAATGGATAGTATTCTGGCTAACCTCAATGAGTCGGTTAATGAAACTAAACGTTACCGTGAAGAGATGGGTAAGCTGAGCGAACATCTGGCTGCTCTCAATAATATCTATGGGAACATGCTCTCGGCTATGAACTATACGAAAAAATAAACTGAAAACGTATGGCACACGGCAAAGAGACTCCCAGGCAGAAAATGATAGGTATGATGTACCTGGTGCTTACCGCACTGCTTGCACTTAACGTGCAGAAAGAGGTATTAAATGCCTTTGTTATCGTTGAGGAAGGGCTGGGTAAGATGAACGAAAACTATGCCGAAAACAACCGCAGTATGTATGCTGCTTTTGAACAAGCATATGCCGAGAATCCTTCAAAATCTAAAAAATGGCGCGACCTGGCTCTGGAGGTCAAAAAAATGGCCGATGAACGTTACGAAATGATTCAGGATCTGAAGCTAAAAATATTGCAAACTGCCCGGGAAAAAGAAGCTATCAAGGGAAGAGAAATTATCCCCGAAAATATTAATGGCAAAGAAAATACCGATATCCCTGCGCAGGTAATGATTACCGAGGGTAATGGAAAAAAACTGCGGGCTGCTATCGAAGGATTCCGTAAGTTCTTGCTCGATAATATTGACCCCAGCTACGATATCCTTCGAAAATCCATAGAAAAAGGATTGAATACGAGTGATCCACCTGCAAAGGAGGGAAAAACCGAGAGTTGGGAGAGTGAGCATTTCGAACACCTGCCTTTAATGGGGGTAATTACCATACTTTCGGGTATGCAGTCGAATATCCGAAATGCCGAATCAGATATGCTCCGATATTTGTACTCTATGATCGATAAGGGATCATTTAAATTTACCTCGCTCGAGGGCGTTGTTATTGCCAATTCCAACTATATTATCCAGGGTAACGAATATCAGGCAAAGATATTCCTGGCGGCATTTGATACCACTCAGGATCCTACTATTTATGTCGGGCCTTATGACTCGGTTCGTACTGAGGAAGGTTGGGAGTATAAAAAACGGGAGGGCTATCGTTACGATTCTTTACCAGTGAAAAATGGTAAGGGTATTTATACAGCCAGGGCAACAGCTGTAGGAGATAAGGTAGTAACGGGTCTTATTCGTTTACGTGCGCCTGGCGGAGGTAAGGATCTGTACAAGCCTTTTAAGGCCCAGTACCGTGTTGCCGAGCCGATGCTTGTGGTTTCACCTACCAAAATGAATGTTTTTTACCTGGGAGTGGATAATCCCATTGAAATATCTGTTCCGGGGGTTCCTGCCGATAAGGTCTTTCCTACCATTAATAATGGAACACTTGTAAAAGAGGGCAAGGGTTTTGTCGTGAGACCTGCCCGGTCGGGAACTGCCGAAGTTACGGTTATGGCAGAAATCGAAAAAACACGAAAATTAATGGGTACCAAGCAATTTCGCGTTAAGGTTGTACCCGACCCTGTTGCCAAGGTTGCCGGTATCAAAGGGGCAGGGGGTATCGAAAAAGCAGTGTTGCTTGCTCAGGCTGGCGTTGTGGCTGAAATGGAAAATTTCGATTTCGACCTTACCTTCAGGGTTACAGAATTTAAGGTATCGGTGAATATTGGCGGATTCTCGAACGATAAAGTATCCAAGTCGAACCGATTTACCGATGAGCAGTTTGCTCTTATTCGCCAGGCCAACAGAGGACAGAAGGTTTACATTGAAGATATTAAAGCAGTAGGCCCCGACGGTTCTACCCGTTTGTTGGGTTCTATTGCGCTTACACTTAAGTAGTAAAGTCGAAAATAATACAAATATGAAGCGGAAAGTCATTTTTATGGGGCTGTTGTCAGTAGTAGGTAGCTTATTGACGGTAAGCTTTGCTCAGGACAACAAAATTGAGGTTTATGTGAAAGAACATATCCCTAATAAGCGGCCTGTACCGTATGCTTACGTTCGTGAAGCCGATGTCATGTGGTCGAAAATTATCTGGCGGGTTATTGATTTGCGGGAAAAACAGAATTTTGCCCTCTATTATCCTACCCGACCCATCGATAGCCGTGTGAATCTCATAACGTTGCTACTGCATGGTATAGATAACGAAGGGGTGACCGCCTATAGTACCGACGATCCTCTTAATGAATTTAAACAGCCGCTGACGAAGGAACAGGTCGATGTGCAGATGGGTGCAAAGGTCGATACTATTAAGGTACCTGATCCTAATACCGGCGAACTGGTAACCAAGGTCATTCAGCGTGATCGCCAGATTGAAGCTATAAAACAGATAATGATTAAAGAAAAATGGTATTTCGATAAGCAACTTTCTACCATGCAGGTGAGGGTGCTGGGAATTTGTCCTATCCTGATCCGTAACAAAGAAGATCAGAATGGCAATCCTACCGACGAGATCGAAAAAAAGCTGACTTTCTGGGTCTATTACCCCGAAGTGCGTAATTTGCTGGCCAACCACGAGGTTTATAACCGCTTTAACGATGCCCAGTATTATTCTTTCGATGACCTTTTTACCCAGCGTCGTTTCTCCAGCTTCATATTTAAAGAATCGAACGTGTACGACAACCGTCCCATTAGCTCGTATACCAGCGGTATCGAAACACTATATGAATCGGAACGTATTAAGGAATCTATTTTCAAGTACGAGCACGACTTGTGGGAATATTAAACTTAGTATAAAATACTTTGCAGGGCTTTGGTTTCAAAGCCCTTTTTTCTTTTCAGCAATAAGTTGTATTTTTGGCAAGTTTTAAGATAGAGGGGGAATTAAATTGGTTGAATGAGGTAAAACTTCAAAGAATTTTGTTGCTGCTAAGATTTATCGGTAATTAATCAGGTACCTCCTGATTAAAATTACTAAAATCAATACAATATGTTTATCTAAAATGCACGAATCATGAATTCACTGGAATGTGTCAGGTCAAAAATCATTGATTGGGTCGAACTGGAAAGAGTCGGTTATCGGGCGCGGTTTTTTAATAAAAAGATTGTATTTACCAACGGTTGTTTCGATATCCTGCATAGGGGGCATATCGAGTATCTGTATCAGGCTGCCGATATGGGAGATTTGCTGATTGTAGGTCTGAATTCCGATGCTTCGGTTAGGAGAATAAAGGGGCCGGATCGTCCGGTTCAGGATGAAGAAACCCGTGCGTTGTTACTGGCTTCCCTGTCGTGTGTAACCCATGTGGTATTATTCGATGAAGATACCCCGTTGAAGCTTATTCAACTGGTACAACCCGATATTTTGGTCAAAGGCGGAGACTATGCCGATCTTGAAAAAATAGTTGGCTACGATATAGTCAAACAGCGGGGAGGCGAGGTTGTTGCTTTGCCCTTTGTCGAAGGCCACTCAACAACCCAGCTTTTGCAAAAAATTCAGCAGCTGTGATTCTGCATTTTCATTTTTGCAGAATATTTGCCATCTTTGCATGAATTTTGCACAAATCAAAATTTTAATAATCAATATTTTAAAAATATTTCTATGGAAAAATCGATTGCAATATTGTGTGCCGGAGGCCCTGCTCCTGGAATTAATACGGTAATAGGTTCGGTTACCAAGGTATTTCTCAAGAATGGTTATCGGGTAATAGGTATCCATGAGGGATACAAAACTCTTTTTAAGGGTGAACCCAATATTCAGATGCTTGATTTTCAGTTTGCCGACCAGATTTTCAGCCGTGGTGGATCAGCTTTGCGGATGAGCCGTTACAAACCAAAAGACGAAGAATTTAATTCCGACTTTTTTGAAAAGTATAATGTAAAACTGCTGGTTACCATTGGTGGAGATGATACGGCATCAACAGCAGCCCGTCTGACCAAATACCTGCAGTCGAAAAATCTTGAAGTACGTAATATTCACGTGCCCAAGACAATTGATAATGACCTCCCGCTTCCGCAGGGTATTCCTACCTTTGGATATCAGACCGCAAAGGAAGAAGGGGTACGTTTGGCCACCACTATCTACGAGGATGCTCGCACCAGCGGAACGTGGTTTGTGGTTAGTGCCATGGGCCGTGAGGCAGGACACCTGGCTTTCGGAATTGGTATGGCTGCTCATTATCCGATGATTATCATCCCTGAAATGTTCAATAAGAGCAAGGTAACCTTCCAGAATATTACCAACCTTATTGTTTCGTCCATTATCAAACGACTGATGATGGGGATGGATTACGGTGCAGCTATCGTAAGCGAAGGTGTTTTCCATTTCATGACCGACGAAGAAATCATTGGTTCGGGCATTCAGTTTACCTACGACGATCACGGTCATCCCGAATTGGGGAATGTAAGCAAGTCGCATATTTTCAATTATTTGGTTCAGAACAAATTGAAAGAGCTTGGGCTTAAGGTAAAAAGCCGTCCCAATGAAATGGGTTACGAACTCCGCTGCTGCCGTCCTATTGCTTACGATCTGGCCTATGCAACCCAGTTGGGCTTAGGTGTATATAAGCTCTTCAGTGAAGGAAAAACCGGTTGCATGGTTACCCTCGATCATCAGCAGAATGTTGTTCCTCTGTACCTCAAAGATGTATCGGACGAAAAAGGAAAAGTTATCCCCCGTTTGGTCAATATTGATTCGGAAAGGGTACAGATGGTGCTGCGCGATAATTTGCAGTTTATTACGGCCGCCGATTATCAGGAAGCAAAGAAATTTGTTAAGAACCCCGAAGAATTTGATTTTTATAAAATTCTGGGATGGTAAGACGAAGATTATAATAAATGATAAAAAAAACAGGAGCTTATGCGGCTCCTGTTTTTTTTTATACGGTAGCAATTATTTTTTTCGATTTTTCGATGTTTTCAACAAAAACATCGAAAAGGAACTCGGTATCTACAGGACCTCCGGTTGCTTCGGGGTGAAACTGGCAGGAAAATATGGGTTTGGTTTTATGCCGCATCCCCTCGTTGGTATTATCATTGAGGTTGATGAAAAGGGGTTCCCATTCGTCACTGAGGGTATCGTTATCGATGGCAAAACCATGATTTTGGGAGGTAATATAGGCTTTCCGGGTACCTACCTCAATAACTGGCTGGTTGTGGCTACGATGACCGTATTTAAGTTTATAGGTATCGGCACCGGCAGCAAGTCCCAGTAATTGATTTCCCAGACATATACCCATGGTAGGTATGTTATATTGTAACGCCTGTGAGAGATTCTTAATGGTTGCCGAACACATTTTGGGATCGCCCGGACCATTGGAGATAAAAAGGCCATCGAAATCTTCGCTGAAAATATCGTAGTCCCAGGGAACTCTTACTACGGTTACATCTCGCTTGAGAAGATTACGAATGATATTGTATTTTACCCCCGTGTCGATAAGTAATACCTTGAAACGACCATTGCCATATACAATTTTTTCTTTGGTGCTTACCTGCGCTACTAGGTTGTCTTTATTGGGATCATAGAAAGGGACATCCCGGTCGTCAATTACTATTTTACCGAGCATGGTTCCTTTTTCACGGAGTTGCTTGGTAAGGGCGCGGGTATCGATGCCAAATATACCTGGTACATTGTATTCTTTCAGCCAATCGGCCAGGCTTTTGGCCGCATTCCAGTGATTATGCTGGTATGAATAATCGGTAATGATCAATCCTGAGATGTGGATGCGATCCGATTCGAAGAATTTTGGCAGACCATTTTCCATGATGGCATGAGGAATGCCATAATTTCCGACCATGGGGTAGGTTAAAACGAGTATTTGTCCTTTGTACGAAGGGTCGGTAAGGCTTTCGGGATACCCTACCATGGAAGTATTGAACACAACTTCACCGGCAACTGAGGTGTCAGCTCCAAAGGAAAAGCCCGTCATTACGGTGCCGTCCTCGAGAATAAGTTTTGCTACCTTTTTGTCTTTGTTCATGCGAAATATTTTTATAAATTACTTATTATTAATAATTTACTAATCGGAAAGATCGATGAGCAACGGAGCAAAGCATAATTTCTTTGCGCCCTTTGCGAAAATCTTTACGTTCTTTGTGGTTGATGTTGTTTTTCATGGTAATGGTATGATGCTTTTTAAATTCATATCCAACTGCCATTATTTGTTTTGCATTTTTTTGAGTTCAAAATTGATAATTTCTTCGCACTGTTCGGGACCAATACGTTTGGCAATAATTCTGCGATTTTTGTCGAGGATAAAAATGCTGGGGGTGCTAACTACATTATACAATTCCTTAAATTTGATGCTAAAGGGATAGAAAGCATTGACCCAGTCATAGAGGTGATGTTCGTTTACGTAATCGACCCATTTGACTTTGGCTTCCACGCTAAATACTAGTGAAACGGCAATAACCTGCACATTTTTGTCTTTGAGTCGTTGGTAAACCTCATACATAACCGGTGTTTCCTTTTTGCAGTGGCCGCAATCGACATCCCAGAAGTAAAGGATAGTGAAGTCTTTGGTATAATTACTTAGCCGGAAGGGGCGGCCTACATAAACATTCTTTTTTTCGGCCGTGTCGTTCATGGCCATCAGGAAATGTTCAGCGGGTACATCGAGTAGTTCAATTTCGGGGGCCACTTTTCCTATCATGGTTGGCTTACGTTCTTCTACCTGTTTGCGGAGTTTTTTCAGGTAAGTTGAATCGCTCCATGTAGCTTCTTTTAGGTAATATTTGTCGGCAATATAGAGGGCAATATCATCGAATCCCATGATTTGGCTTTTGCCATAGGTATTAAAAAGGGTTACGAGCATGTACCTGAAGAGCTCGGGCGAGGTTCGTGAACGGGCGATCAACATATCGACCTCGCGCATGATGGTATCGGGGATCTGGGGAATGACCTTGTTGAGGTAGGTCATTAATTTTTCTTCGTAGATGGGGGTACGCAGCAGGCGGGCGTCGCTAATGTCCATATTGTCGAAGTAGTGAAAGCGGTAATATCGATACTGAAAAAGCGAGTCGGTAATATTACCCTTATCATCGCGGGGAGGATCGGGTACTTCTATGTCGGTGGTTGCTTTGATAAACTTGGCTACAAAGCTGTTGGGAGCCTGTTTGATCAGATTGTCGCGATACTTTTTGACCTCATTGTCAATAGCCTTCATTTTTTCGGATATGCGCTTCTGTTCTGCTTCGGAAGTGGTTTTCTTTTTTGCCTCAACCAAGGCATTCATCTCTTTGCGCTTATCACTCAGATAAAACTGATAATTGTAGAATATCTCGTTTTCTTTTGAGTTGTAAAATTTAATTTTTCGAAACAGATCGGTTGTGTCGTTTTCGATGCCAAAATGCTGATTCTCAGTGACCAGAAAATCGAAGTAAGTTTTGTTGGGCAGAAAAATCAGATACATCCCCTCGGGCAAGGGTTTATTCCCCTTAAAGACTCCAACTCCTTGTGCATTAATCCGAATAGTATCGTCGGGGTAAAGGTTGGAACCGAAGTGATGCCCCAATATGAGGGTGGTATCCCTGAGTCCGGCAATTTTTACTTTTATTTCATACCCTTTTTGCGAAAAGATACTGGTAGTAACCAACAACAGGGGAATAAGCAATCGTTTCATGGTGCAACTGGTTTAATTTCAACCGGTCAATTTTTATTGTATACACAAATTGTGCAAAGTTAAATATTTAGCAGAATTTTTTGGAAACAAAAATGGTTTACAGAAAGGAAATAGTTTTTAAGGAATTGCATGCCTTTATTTGCTTCAGAAACGAATATGTTTAGGCATAAAAAGCACCAAATGAAAATATATAACATGCGGATGCTGTCATTCTATGAGCGTATAAAATATTTTGTGTTTACACAATCTTTTTTATACTACCCATTCCCCCATCCGTTTTTGATGAACAATTTTACGGGATTATCAAATAATATCTATAGTTGTATCAAAACGTACTGTTTTCCTTGACATTTATCTACTTTTCCTTAACATTTCTTATCCCTGTTTTTTTCATTGTATAGTACTTTTATGTTTCGCAACTAACTTAAACATTAACTTAAAACAATCAGGTTATGAGAAAAACATTAGCTGCATTTTTGATTTCCCTGTTGGGAATTTCGGGCATGAATGCTACGCCATTCAATCTTCAGACCTTTGAGGGGGATGTGCCTGCAGGCTGTTCAATCGACACTATTGAAGGAGTGCCGTATTTGAAGGTACAGGTTAATGGGTGGAACACATTTTTTGATATAGAGCCCATCACCTGTACTGCTTATACAACGCTTAAGTTTTCGTACAAGTACGACAAGGACACATCGACCAACACGTTGCCTGTTCAGGCATTTTTTCAGTTGATTACAGCCGATTGGAGCGCTAAATCGTCGTTGACAGATAAGCCAGCCTCTGAAAATATCAAGGCTGTGACGGCAAGTTTTAATGCCGGCACTTATTCTAAGCTGCAGCTTGCAGTACAGCAAACGCAAGGATCATGGTCAGCTATAGCCGGTCCTGTTATTTACATCAGCAAGGTAAAGGTTGTCAATCCTTTTGATATTAGGACTTTTGAAGGAGATGTACCCGAAGGAGCATCCATCGTTACCATTGACGGAAAAAAATATTTAAAGGTAATACTGAACGGATGGAACTCAAGTTTTATGGTCAAACCTTTCAATATTCGTGAGGGTTATGAGGCTACTGTTGAATTTAAATATGCTCGTTGTCAGGCTACTGCCGATACCCTGGATATTTCGAAAATAAATGCTGTGGTACAGCTGATGGATACTGTAAATAAGGTCAAAAATCCATGGGGTGAAGGTATGGTACCTTCTTCAACGGGACTTTCGCAGTCGCCAGCTTCGCAATCGTTTAAGACCATAACAGCCAAACTTAGTTCAAGCATGAAATTGGTTAACCAAATACAATTCTTTGGTCAGCAGACGATAAGCTGGGGACCCACGTCAGGTGATACCATTTGGGTAGGAATGGTTTCCTTCAAATCTACCAGCCCTATTGTTTTAGATCCCGAGCAGGTAGATATTGAATTGCCCAATTGGATGAAGGTGGTTACCCTTGATGGCAAGAAATATTTCCAGGTTGTTTTGAATGGCTGGAACTCGACTATAAACATTGTACCTGTACCTTTAAAGGAAGGATATTCAGCGCAGGTTGAATTTAAATATGCTCGTTGTCAGGCTACGGCTGATACATTGGATCTTGCAAAGATTAACGCCGTGGTTCAGGTTATGGATACTGTAGATAAGGTAAAAAATCCATGGGGTGAGGGTATGGTACCTTCTTCAACGGGACTTTCGCAGTCGCCGGCTTCGGCTACTTTTAAAACAGTGACAACAAAATTGTCGAATGCTATGACCCTTATCAATCAGGTACAATTCTTCGGGCAGCAGACAATCAGCTGGGGACCGACTGTAGGCGATACATTATGGTTTGGAAAGATTATGCTGGTCGATCAGACTAAACCTACTGCTCCGGCTAATCTGAATGCCACAGTTGCAGGCAACGATGTTACCCTGACATGGGATGCATCGACCGACAATGATGGTATTGCAGGCTATATTGTTAAACAGGGGGATAATATCCTGGATACTATAACCAGAACTACCTATCAGGTCGTTGGTTTGGCTGATGGCACCTATACTTTCGCTGTGATTGCCATGGATAAGTCGAATAATCTTTCGGCCGAATCGAAAGTTGAGGGTGTTGTAGTTGGTACAAGCGTTGAAAATTCAAGCATTGTAACACTCACTATTTATCCCAATCCTGTAACAGACGTTCTGTACATCAGATCGGCCGATGTGATAAAAAACATCGCTATATACAATGTTACCGGTCAGTTGCAAAGAATAATGAGTCTCAATACCAATACGGCTGCTATCCATGTGGCTGACCTCAATAATGGTTTATATTTTATCCAGGTACAAACGACAAGCAGTATAGTTACGCAACGTATTATCAAAAAATAGTCCTTGCTGAATTGTAAAAAAGGTTGGCGTTATCGCCAACCTTTTTTTATTTGAGTGAAGCGGATTAATCCGAAAAGTATATCTTAGCAGAAAAAAATATAATGATTTCGGACAGAAAATATACTTTTGAGCTAATCTCCATAGGTTCATTATTTTTCATTTTTGGCTTCATTACCTGGCTTAATAGTACGCTGATACCCTTTTTAAAGATTACCTGCGAGCTTACCAATTTTCAGGCCTACTGGGTGACCTTCGCATTTTATATTTCGTATTTTGTTATGGCCATACCCTCGGGCTGGCTACTATACCGGATTGGTTTCAGGCGTGGGATTATGCTGGGACTTTTAATTATGGGAGCAGGTACCCTGATATTTATACCGGCAGCTCTAACCCGCAGCTATGGTTATTTTCTTGTTGGGCTATTTGCTCAGGGAATAGGTTTGGCTTTATTACAAACGGCAGTAAATCCGTATATAACCATTCTTGGTCCGATGGAAAGTGCTGCCCGGCGCATAAGCATAATGGGCTTGTGCAATAAGTTGGCGGGTATTATTAGTCCCTATATTCTTGGCAGTATTGTTTTGCACAATATTACCCTGTGGGTTCAGCGGATCGATACTGCTTCGGCCGGACAGAAAGCCGGTATGCTTGATATGCTTTCGTACAGGATAATACCTCCTTATGTGGTAATGGCGGTGGTACTGATTGCATTGGCGCTGGTTTTTGGTCGCCTTCGTCTGGCCGAAATAAATCCCGAAAATACTGATAAGGTTAATCCGCTGGATATTTTTAAATACCCTCAGATTATCCTGGGTTTTTTGGCCATATTTTTCTATGTAGGTGCTGAGGTGGTAGCTGCCGATACCCTGATCCTGCATGGACATGCCCAAGGCATATCCATGGAAACGGCCCGCATTTTTCCTTCTTTTACGCTATTGGCTATGATGTTGGGGTATATCGGAGGAATTGCTCTCATTCCTAAGTATCTTAGCCAGCAAACAGCATTGGCAATATCGGCAATATTGGGACTTTGTTTTTCTTTATGTGCTATCCTGTTTAATGGGTGGGTGAGCGTAATTTTTGTTATGGCACTTGGCTTTGCCAATGCTATTATGTGGCCTGCCATATGGCCATTGGCTATTAATGGTACAGGCAATCTTGTTAAACTTGCCTCATCGATTCTTATCATGGGGATTTTGGGCGGAGCCTTGATACCCTTGGGCTATGGCTGGCTTGCCGATGTGCTGGGAAGTAAAACAGCTTATCTTATCCTCTTGCCTTGCTATGGATATATTTTGTTCTTTGCTATGCGACCCTTTGGAGAGTCATCCGTCGTTTCGGAAAAAGTTTCTGCATAGCTGTTTTTTTAAATTTCTGTTAAAGAGGTATTTGTCGGACAATTGTTAGCAAATTTTCCCAGATTGTTAAAAACCATAGCTGACTGTTTTTTCCTATCTCGGTATAAACCTTGTACATTTGTAGCTACACATTGGTTGAAAGCCTGATGCTTCTATTGGGCTTCATTAAAAGGGAATCCCGTGAAATTCGGGAACTATCCCCGTAGCTGTGATCTCCGAACAGGTTGCTCAGCAAGCAACAACACAAAAGCCACTGTCCCTGAGGAAGAGGGGGATGGGAAGGCCGCTGAGCAATGGAGTAAGTCAGAAGACCTGCCAGTGTGTGTTGGTGTATCGTGCTTTCGGAGGAAAAGCAGGGTACTGGTACAAGACAGTTCCGCAGGGTATCTATCTTTATTCCGGTACACTTCTCTTTTCTTTCCGTAAGTAATGTTTAATCTAAAAATCAATTACTTATGGAAAATCAGGAAATTTTGCTTACTGAGAACAAGGACCGTTTTGTGGTCCTTCCCATTCGTTATCCTACGGTATGGGAACATTACAAGCGTCACGAAGCCTGTTTCTGGACAGCCGAAGAAATTGACCTGAGCAGTGATCTGAACGATTGGGAAAAACTCAATGCAGGAGAGAAGCATTTTATTTCTCATGTCTTAGCTTTTTTTGCTGCCAGTGATGGGATAGTCAACGAAAATTTGGCTGTGAATTTCATGCGCGAGGTACAAATTCCCGAAGCGCGCTGTTTTTATGGTTTTCAGATTATGATCGAAAACATTCACAGTGAGACTTACGCTTTGTTGATTGATACCTACATTAAAGATCCACGTGAGAAAGATCGTCTGTTTCATGCCATAGAAACCGTGCCTGCTGTTAAGAAGAAGGCTCAATGGGCACTTCGCTGGATAGGACAGGGCAATTTTGTTGAACGGCTTGTAGCTTTTGCCGCTGTCGAGGGTATATTTTTTAGCGGTAGTTTTTGTGCCATTTTTTGGCTAAAAAAACGGGGGCTCATGCCTGGGCTTTGTTTCAGCAACGAACTCATCAGTCGTGATGAAGGGATGCACTGTGAGTTTGCTTGTTTGCTTTACAGTATGTTACAAAACAAACTTCCCGAGGCCAAGGTCAAAGAAATTATTGGGGATGCGGTTGCTATCGAAAAGGAATTTATTACGGAGGCATTACCTGTTGATCTCATTGGCATGAACTCCCGACTCATGCGTCAATACATTGAATATGTTGCCGACTACTGGCTCGAGGCCTTGGGATATTCCAAAATGTACCACGTGCCCAATCCCTTTGATTTTATGGAAATGATTTCGCTACAAGGTAAAACTAACTTTTTTGAGAGGAGAGTAAGCGACTATCGTAAAGCAGGTGTTTTCAGCGACAAACAACAACAGCTGTTCTCGACGCAGGAAGATTTTTAGTTAGTCTTAATGTTATAATCCAAAATATTTGTTTATGATGTACGTAATTAAGCGCGATGGCAGGCAGGAGCCTGTCTATTTCGACAAGATAACCATTCGCCTGCAACGGTTGACAGACGGATTGAGTCCTTTGGTAGATGTTACGGAGGTGGCCAAAAAAACTATAGAGGGCATGTACAATGGTATAACTACCACCGAACTGGATACGTTGGCAGCCGAAGTAGCAGCTTCACGGGCAACCATTCATCCCGATTACTCTATACTGGCTGCACGTATTGCTATTAGCAATTTACACAAAAATACCTCCGAAAGTTTCTCGGCTACAATGCGCATGTTGTACGAACACACTGATGTACGCAGTGGGGTTCATAAACCATTGATTGCTCACGATATTTATATGTTGTCGGAGAAATATGCCGAGACCCTTGATGCTGCTATATGTCATGCACGCGATTATGAGTTTGATTACTTCGGCTTCAAAACTCTGGAAAAATCCTACCTGCTTCGACTCTATGGACGTGTGGTTGAACGACCTCAGCATCTTTTTATGCGGGTATCGCTGGGTATCCATAAGGACAATATGGAAGAGGTTCTTAGGACCTACCAACTCATGAGCGAGCGTTGGTTTATCCATGCTACTCCGACCCTGTTCAACGCTGGGACACCCAAAAATCAGATGAGTAGCTGTTTTCTGGTCACCATGAAAGAGGACAGCATCGAAGGAATTTATGATACCTTGAAGCAGTGTGCCAAAATTTCTCAGAGTGCTGGAGGTATCGGTCTTTCCATTCACAATATACGGGCAAAAGGTAGTTTTATCAACGGAACCAATGGTACCAGCAATGGTATTGTTCCCATGTTACGGGTTTTTAACGATACTGCTCGCTATGTCGACCAAGGAGGAGGCAAGCGTAAGGGGGCTATTGCAGTTTATCTCGAACCGTGGCATGCCGATATTGAAGATTTTCTTGATTTACGGAAAAATCATGGTAAAGAGGAGCTGCGTGCCCGGGACCTTTTCTATGGATTATGGATTCCTGATCTGTTCATGAAAAGGGTTGAGGCAAACGAGACATGGAGTTTGTTCTGCCCAAATGAGGCCCCCGGTTTGTATGATTGTTGGGGCGAAGAGTTTGACAGACTTTATCTAAGATATGAGCGAGAGGGGAGAGCTCGCAAGGTTATCAAGGCGCAGGACTTATGGTTGAGGATACTCGAAGCTCAGATTGAGACCGGTAATCCTTATCTGCTATACAAGGACGCGGCCAATGCTAAAAGCAACCAGCAAAATCTGGGCACCATACGGGGTAGCAACTTGTGCACTGAAATCATTGAATTTACCTCGCCCGATGAGGTTGCAGTTTGCAATCTGGCCTCCATAGCATTGCCTAAATTTGTTGAAAACAGTACCTTCCGGTTTGATATACTTTTTGAAGTTACCTATCAGGTAACCCGAAATCTGAACCGAATTATCGACGAAAACTATTATCCAGTCCCCGAAGCACGGAATTCAAATCTTCGACACCGACCCATTGGGATTGGTGTACAGGGACTTGCCGATGCTTTCATTCTGCTTCGACTGCCATACGAAAGCGAGGAGGCTATGATACTCAATACCAATATTTTTGAAACAATCTACTACGCAGCTTTAAAAGCCAGCAATGACCTTGCAAAACAGTACGGTCCTTATGAGACTTTTCAGGGATCTCCTTTGTCGAAGGGGCTTTTTCAGTTCGACCTGTGGGGCGTACAGCCTACCGATCGATATGATTGGCAAAGCTTGCGCGAATCAATCTGCCGTTTCGGCGTGCGAAACTCTTTACTCATCGCTCCCATGCCTACAGCTTCTACTTCACAGATACTTGGCAATACCGAATGTTTTGAACCCATCACTTCGAATATTTATGTCCGAAGGGTTTTGAGCGGTGAATACATTGTGGTCAATAAGTATCTGGTGAACGACCTGTTGCGGCTGGGATTATGGAACGATGTCATAAAAAACAAAATTATTGCTGGTAATGGTTCCATTCAACATATCGACGAAATTCCAGATGAGATTAAACAGTTGTATAAAACTGCATGGGAGATTAAGCAACGAACCTTGATAGACATGGCTGCCAATCGTGGCCCTTACATATGTCAGTCGCAGTCGCTCAATTTATTTGTAGCAAATCCTACAGCGGCCAAGCTCACCAGTATGCATTTTTATGCATGGAAAAAAGGGCTCAAAACTGGCATTTACTATTTGCGAACTCAAGCGCCTTCACAAGCTGTTAAATTTACATTGGGCAAAAATTACAATAGTCAATCAACCACTTTTTCTCCCATTCATTCGCAAAAACAATCTCCTCAAGGCCCTGATATAGAAATCAGTTCCTGCTCTATGGATGGGAATTGTATCAGTTGTAGTTCCTGAACAACAGTAAACACTTCGTCTTAAACTTCATTCTTCGTTAAAGTAATTTTTTGAAAAAAAATTAAATAAAAACTTACTATGATAACACACAATCTGGGTTTTCCGCGTATAGGGGCTCATCGTGAGCTGAAATTTTCTCTGGAAAAATTTTGGAAGAACGAGATTACCGCCGAAGAATTGGTATCTACCGGTCGGTTGATTCGTAAAAATAACTGGCAGATTCAGCAAGAGTCTGGCATACAATTGATTCCGGTGAATGATTTTTCGTACTACGATCATGTACTCGATATTTCGTTGATGACGGGCAATATACCCCCTCGTTTTTTGCCCATTGTGTCGTCGTTTGATCAGGATCCGTTTCGGTTGTATTTTGCTATGGCGCGTGGATTACAGGACGATACATGGGATATCCCTGCTATGGAAATGACCAAATGGTTCAATACCAACTATCATTACATTGTTCCCGAGTTTTATGCCTCGACACAATACCGGTTATTCTCGTCGAAGGTACTGGATGAGTTTAGTGAAGCAAAAGCGCAGGGGATCAATGCCAAGCCGGTGTTGCTGGGACCGGTGAGCTACGTGCTGATGGGAAAGATTAAGGATGACCACTTAAGTGCCTTTTCCATACTGGAGTCGTTACTGCCCGTTTACCAGCAGGTATTGCAGCAACTCGAAAGCATGGGCTGTAAGTGGATTCAGATCGATGAACCCATGTTAGCTTCCGATTTGCAACCCCAAGTGGCCGAACTTTTTCAGATGGCTTATCATGTCCTTTCTGCTCAGCTCAACTCTATGTCGGTGATGCTGGCTACTTATTTTGGCGAAATAACCCATAATCTGGGTATTATTAATCAGCTTCCTGTTGATGCCTTGCATGTCGATCTTGTAAGTGCTCCATCCCAACTCGAAGAACTGATCCATTCGTTAAATTCTCAGATTATTCTTTCGCTGGGTATTATCGATGGCCGTAATATTTGGAAAAATGATTTTGAACAGTCGGTCAAATCTATCAAAAGGTCGATTGAGATACGGGGAAAGGAAAAAATCATGTTGGCTCCATCGTGCTCGCTTCTGCATGTACCATACGATCTGGAACTGGAGACCAACGTGAAGGCATTGCCGGCGTTTGTTAAAACATGGATGGCTTTTGCCCGGCAAAAACTGCATGAACTTCGGGTTCTTGAGGTACTTACCTCTGAAGAACAAAAAGATCAGGCATGGGCATTTGAGGCTTATGCCGAAAATATCCGGTGCATGACCGATCGCAGGACTTCAGACAGAATAAAAAATCCTATTGCTGCTGCACAAGCCAGAAGAATTGCCAGCGAATCGGTAGGTCGCAAATCTACATTTGCACAGCGCTATGCTGTTCAGCAGAAATCGCTTAATCTACCTTTGTTGCCTACCACAACCATTGGTTCATTCCCGCAGACGGCCGAAGTGCGTAAAATACGTAACCAATATCGTAAGGGCCTTATTTCCGAAGCTCAGTACAAACGCTTTATGCACGCTGAAATAGAAAAATGTATCCGGTTGCAGGAGGAATTAGGACTTGATGTACTGGTGCATGGTGAGTTTGAGCGCAACGATATGGTGGAGTATTTTGGTGAGCAGTTGGAGGGTTTTGCATTTACCGAACATGGATGGGTACAGAGCTATGGTTCGCGATGTGTGAAGCCTCCTGTGATCTATGGTGATATATCGCGCCCGCAGGCAATGACGGTCGAATGGGCATGTTTTGCTCAATCACTTACCCATAAGCCGGTAAAGGGTATGCTTACCGGCCCGCTGACTATCCTGAAATGGTCGTTTGTCAGGAACGACCAGCCATGGTATGACACGCTGATGCAAATAGCTGCTGCGCTGAATGAGGAGGTGCTTGAACTGCAGGCCCATGGTATTAAAATCATCCAGGTCGACGAACCAGCCTTGCGCGAGAGTCTGCCCCTGAGGCAAAAGGACTGGCCAATCCATCTTCAGCATGCAATCCGGGCTTTTCATGTTACCGTCGCCGGTATCAGCGATACTACTCAGATCCATACCCACATGTGTTACTCCGAGTTTAACGATATCATTGCATACATTGCCCAGCTCGACGCCGATGTTATCAGCATAGAGGCCTCACGGTCGGGAATGGAACTGCTACAGGCTTTTTATCAGTTTAAATATCCCAATGCCATTGGACCGGGTATCTACGATATCCATTCCCCACGCATTCCATCAGTCGAAGAGATGTCTCATCTCATCCGGAAAGCGCTTGAGGTGATACCCGTGGATCAACTATGGATCAACCCCGATTGTGGGCTGAAAACACGTGGCTGGCCCGAAACCATTGCCTCTCTGAAAAATATGGTACAGGCCGCACAGCAGATACGCAGCCAGGTATTGTCGGCATCTAAGATTTAACCCTTAAAAAAATATACTATGGAAAATCTCATTCAGATAGAAAAGATTGTCAAAAGGGATGGCCAGATCGTAGATTTTAATCCCGAAAAAATAACATTTGCCATTTTTAAGGCTCTGCGTGCAGTGGGGCAGCCAGACAGGACAAAGGCAGAAAAATACGCTAAGCTGGTGGTTGAAAAACTCAAATCATCGTCTTTGGCCCGCATACCTGCCGTGGAGGAGATTCAGGATCTGGTAGAACGAACCCTGTTTGAGAATGGCGAATTTGAAGCAGGTAAAGCCTATGTGATTTACCGTTACCAGCATCAGAACATTCGACAAACGAAAGAGTTGTTTTCGAACATCGAAATGGTAGAACAATACATTAATATGAAGGATTGGCGAGTAAAAGAGAGCGCCAACTCTACCTATTCGTTGCAGGGGCTTAACCAGCATATTGCCACCCTCATCAGCTCACAATACTGGCTCAATCAGATTTATCCCAGAGAAATTACCGAAGCTTATCGCGAGGGGCGTATTCATATTCACGATCTGGGATTTATAAGTGTATATTGTGTTGGTTGGGATTTGGCCGATCTGTTGATGACCGGATTCCGGGGTATCGAAGGGAAAGTACAGAGCAAACCGCCCAAACATTTACGTTCGGCGTTGGGGCAAATTGTTAATTTTTTCTATACCATGCAGGGCGAATCGGCCGGTGCGCAGGCGTTTTCAAACTTCGATACCTATCTGGCTCCTTTTATCTACTACGATAACCTGAATTACGATCAGGTAAAACAGTGTCTGCAGGAATTTCTGTTTAATATGAACGTACCCACGCGCGTGGGATTTCAGACCCCTTTTACCAACGTGACCATGGATTTAAAGGTACCCGGGTTTATGAAAGACCAACCCGTAATTATTGGGGGTGAGATGAAAAACAAGAGTTACGGCGAGTTTCAGCATGAACTGGATATTTTCAATCGCGCTTTTGCTGAAGTAATGCTCGAGGGCGATGCTTCGGGGAGTGTCTTCTCTTTTCCGATACCCACCTATAACATTACCCCCGATTTTGACTGGGATAATCCCAACTTTGAACCTATCTGGCAAATGACGGCCAAATATGGCATTCCCTACTTTTCGAATTTTGTCAATTCGGATATGAAGCCCGATGATGTACGAAGCATGTGCTGCCGTTTACGCCTCGACAAGCGTGAACTGCAAAAGCGGGGTGGGGGGCTCTTTGGCGCCAACCCTTTGACCGGTTCCATTGGAGTGGTAACCATCAATCTGCCCCGCATCGGTTATGAGGCTTCCTCGGAACAGGAACTGTTCGACCGGATTGGTAAAATGATGGAGTTGGCCAAAAGCAGCCTTGAGATTAAAAGAAAAGTCATAGAACAGCTCACCGAAAAAGGATTGTATCCGTATTCCAGATTTTATCTTCGGCATATCTATCAGCGATATGGGAAATACTGGGAAAATCATTTTTCGACCATCGGAATTGTAGGTATGAATGAGTGCTGTATCAATTTCAACGGGAGCAACATTGCTCAGCGGTCGGGATTTGAACTGGCCATGAAGATCCTTAGTTTTATGCGTGAAAAACTACAGCAATTTCAGGAAGAAACCGGGCATATTTATAACCTCGAGGCAACTCCTGCCGAAAGTACCTCGTACCGTCTGGCAAAAATTGATAAAACACTCTATCCTGATATTATTGTAGCCAACGAACAGGCATGGAAACAAGGGGCCGAACCCTACTACACCAATTCATCGCAACTGCCTGTTAACTACACCGACGACCTGTTTGAAGCCCTCAGGCTGCAGGATCCCCTGCAAACCCAATATACCGGCGGAACCGTGTTTCATATCTTTGTGGGTGAAAAACAACTTCCGGTGGCTTCGGTCAAACACCTGATAAAAAAAATTACCCACCATTTTCATCTGCCCTATCTTACCCTTTCGCCGAGCTTCAGCATCTGTCCATCGCATGGATACCTATATGGCGAACATGAATATTGCCCGAAGTGCGAAAGCTATGGTAAGTTGCAGAAATGCAGCGTATATACACGCATAGTAGGCTATCTGCGTCCGGTAGAGCAATGGAATGCGGGTAAGCAGGCCGAATTTGCCGATCGTAATCATTTCGACAAAAAATGGACGATGGTGACTGATATGGCTTTTGTGGAACAGGAATAATAGTATACCTAAAAACAGGGGCGCTGCTTTCTGTGCCCCTGTTTGTTGTTCCAAATCCCATTACAAATGCATCAATTGAATTTACCCATCGGAGGATTTATCCGGCAGAGTTTAATCGATTATCCTGGCAATATTGCCTCGGTCATTTTCCTCAGTGGTTGTAACATGCGTTGTTACTACTGTCACAATCCTCAGCTGGTATTGCCTCGACTCATCAAAAACAACAGCCCTATTTCTGTAAATGAGATAATGGACTGGATTGAAAAAAATGCCGATCTTCTCGATGCAGTAGTAATCACTGGGGGCGAGCCAACCTTACATCCCTCTTTTCCCGATTTCTTAAGGATTTTAAAGCGTTTGTCACTTTCTATAAAACTTGACACCAACGGTACCAACAGTCGTATGATCGAATATCTTATCGGTAAACGGCTGATTGACTACGTGGCCATGGATATTAAAGCCCCGCTTCGCCTTGAAAAGTACAGGGAAATATGTGGACCGACTTTTACGGAACAACAGCTGCAGGAGATAAAAAAATCGGTCGATCTGCTGATCAATGGTGGGGTCGATTATGAGTTCCGAACTACATTGAATGCTTCGTTGAGTTTGGCCGATATACGAGATATCATTAGCGCCATTAAAGGACGCTATTACCTGCAAATGCCCAATGAGAACAACAGAACGGTACTTGATCCCTTGCGAATGGGAAAAGTTGCCATCGATGCCTCCTGCATACCAGATTTGGCCGCGACCATGCAACAGGTTACGTTGGAAGTTAGATAGCGGACAATTTGGGGGTGATGTTTTGAAGAGGATATTGGATTAAGGAGACATGCCTGCAAGTCGGCGGTAGTGAAGGATTGTTGTTGATACCCCAGAAAAAATCTGCTACCGGTCAACGATAGCAGATTCTCGTGGTTAGGGGTATGTCCTTTATTCCAAGTTATCTAAAACGTGCAGGGCGTAGGTATATGCGCCAATAGCAATGGCCTTACTGGTTCCCAGTCGTGATAAACCGACGCCTATTCGTTTCATGGGGTCGTAGGGGACAACTTTGTGGGTACCGGGCACAGGTACTTCCTTGGCCTCGCCGGCAGCAAACCGACTAAATTCGTCCTCGTTTTCGAGGTTGAAAACCTGAACTTCGAGGCGGGGCACTTCAGTACCATCGATTCGTTGAATGGGTTTATTCATTTCATTGACCAATGCTGGCAGGAAGAGGGAAGCGGCACCGGCCAGTCCTCCGCCGATAACAATCAGTCCGTCGATGAGGGTAATGGCATTGGCCAGAGCATCGCCCACAACCTCACCCATTTCGTTGAATGCCCGTATGGCCGCATGTACATCCCCCTCTTTGGCTCCATTGGCGATATCGTAGATATCTTTGGGGGTAAGATTTTCGGTATGACTGTAGGTAGAGTATTGCAGGTATACCCGGCGGATGGCACGGATGCTTGCGCCTTCTTCAGCAAAACTTTGCGGATAAAGTTTGTTCCGCATCAGCCAAATCTCGGCTGCAGCCCCATTGTCGCCCAGGAAGAGTTCGTTTTTTCGTACAATACCGGCACCAAAACCTGTACCCAGCGTAATACCCAGCAGATTCTGATATTGTTTCTGACTGCCTTTTTGTTGCAATCGCTGGTTGATCTCGGGCAAAAATCCTGCGATGGCCTCACCGTAAGCAAAAAGGTCGCCATCGTTGTTGATGAACACAGGTATCCCAAACTTCTCGGCCAGCATGGGTCCCAGCGCTATTCCTCCCCTGAAGGCAGGCAGATTGCCTAAATCGCCAATGATACCGCGGGCATAATCGGCAGGCCCCGGAAAGGCAAAACTGATAGCCACGGGATCTTTTTTTAAATTGCGCATTACCTCTTCAAAACCGGTGATGATATTTTTCAAACATTTATCCAGATTGTCGGCATCCGAGGGCAGGCGGATAGGGGTTACAATTTCTTCGTTTCCTTGTATGGCCGAAAAAACAAAGTTGGTTCCTCCGGCATCGAGGGTCATCACCACCCGGTTATCGTGTGCATAGTTCATAGCAATGAGTTTTATGGCTCAAATATAGTAATTGATTCTTTGCAGCCACGCAAAGAAGACTGGTTTTTGACAAGAGAGTGATTAATTTTTGGAATTTCATGTGTTCCTTGGCAAGGTAAGATCCTATTTCACACAGGTTTTTAAACATTAACTCACCACATATTGCCGGATGTGTGCTATTTTTTCCTTTATTTCTTTAAAAGTGTCGGGGGGAATATGAAATTGAATTTTCTGGGCTTTGATGAATTTGTTTAGGGTGTCGATGGAGATATCGTCGGGGGTATAATAAATTTCGAATTTATCGTACGATCGTGCCAGGGATTTAAACATCAGATAAAGGGTGTTAATTTCGGGATCCGACTGGTAATTGGCCAATAGGGCCAGCAGCGAACGTAGCGAATATTTCTGAAAAGCAATGCGTTCCATTATTTCGCGGCTGTCATTGAGTTCGTCGGCAATGCGCGAGGCAACGTACATGGCTTCGATCCAGCCACCTGCCAGAACCAGGGCAGCAGTCGAACCACGGTCGTTCTCCCGAAGATATTCCTGTGCCATGACATAAATATCGGTTGCATATTTTACGATGGAATCCCGATTAGCAAGGTTTTTCTCCATACTTTCCACTGCCCGGGCAAACATCATATCGGGTATTCCCAGCTGTTGCGAAAGTTTGTGGATTACGGTGAAGTATAGCAGCGATTTTTGATTCTGGCCAAACATTTTGTTATACCCCATATCTACCCCGTATACGCCAAGGTTGAGCGCTGCCTTATAGCTTGTCTCATACAGATTAACGTTTTCGGCAGGATTAAGAATATCGGGTGTGTAAAAGGCTCCAACTTTGTCGAAAATTTTATACATCTCGCTGGGCAGGTAAACCCTGTAAAAAATCTGACGGACTTCTTTAATGGTTTCTTCTACTGAGGCGATGGTGTCGTCGGCCTCAGTCATTCCGGGTTCTTTAGAGGAATGCGAGCAGCTGTAGCTAATGATGGCTGCAAACAATACACTGAACAGTATTGCCGGAAATATATTCGTTTTCCTCATATTACTATTCTGCAATTTTTGATAAAAATAATAAATGGATTTTATTTATGTGCATTTTGCAAAGTATTTTTGCTAAAATATTTCAAATGATGTTAAAAAACAATAGGCCTCGTTTGCTTCACCTGATACCTTTTGCCGCTCTTGGGGGGACAGAGAAGGATTGTCTGTATTTTATTGAGGCCAGTCGCGACGAATATGAACAGCGGGTATGGGTACTTGATGGGGAAGGACCGATGGTTGGGCAATGGAGGGAAGCAGGTGCCGATGTTAGCCTGTTGCATATCTTACATCTGTCGCAGCGTGAGTTTATCAGGCGGCTTTCAGCATATGCAGCAGCTGAAGATTTCGATGGAATTTTATATTGGAGCACCATTAAACTTCCCCTGGTAAGGTATGCTATGCGTGGGCAGCGTTGTCGGATGGCGGTGCATGTAGGTAATCCGGCAAATTTTAAACTGTTGTCGGTGCTTAAACAGATGGTGGATCATGTGCTGTATCCTTCGCCGGTTGATACCCGTTTGTTTGCCTGTTCACAGTATGTTTTACGTTCGCTGGGGATACATCCTTACTATCGGTATTTCAGCGCTACGGTTTCGTACAATCCTGTGCGTCTGCTCGAACGGAATCCTTACGTTGCAAGGCCTTTAGACAAGGATCGGGAAGTGATTATCGGGATGACCGCTCGCCTCGATCCTATCAAGGATCACCCAACCCTGTTGATGGCTTTTAAAAGTGTGCTTGCCCATTATCCTCATGCCCGTTTGTGGCTTATTGGAGATGGTATGCTCAGGTGCCAGCTCGAACAATTAGCACATCAGTTGGGGATAAGCAGTAATGTGGTGTTCTGGGGAAACGTCGAGGACGTATATGGCAAGTTGCAGCAAATGGATATTTTTGTGTATTCGACCACTCCGCGGGAGGGATTGGGAAATGCTTTGTCGGAGGCACTGGCCTGTGGCCTACCCTGTGTCGTCAGCGACCTACCTATGATGCATGAGATTACAGGAGATGATTTTGCTGCTATCTTTTTTAAACCCAATAGTGCCGAGGATTTGGCCGTAAAAATAGTTGAACTGCTCAACAGTGAGGATCAGCGAAAAGTGCTTTCGCAGAATGGATTTGACAGGGCATTGGCTAATTTTGATGCAAAAAGATATGCTTACGAACGTTTAAATTTTTTAAGACCGAAATTATGAATAGGGTGGGGGTTGCTGCCGTTGGCGATGTTTTGGATATTAACTGTTGGAGTAATATACCGTACTATTTTTTCACGACAGGGGTTAAACATAAGGTCTTTCATCAGCCTTGGCGATTGCATACAAACCAATTAAAAATTCACCGTTATCTGTGGAATGCTCGTCAGTTTTTGATTCATGGGCAGACGGGCGGATTTCAGTACAGCGATTATTTTCTCGATTTGGCCGAGAGGCAAATTCCATCAGGATATTTTGGCGATACGGTTATAAGCTTCAACCAGCTTTTTCCGCGAGCTTTGTCGTTATCCTCAAAAGGGGGAAGGGTATATTATTATATCGATGCTACCCTATACGATTTGTTTCACTTGCCTGGCTATGCTATTCGTGTGCCTGAAAAGGTTAAACAAAGGGCTATAGCACTCGAGAAAGAAAACTATGCCCGTAGCGAAGCTGTGGTGACCATGGGACGATGGATTCATAAAACGCTTCGTGAGGTGTATCAGGTTCCTGATCATAAGCTGTTTCATATTTTACCCGGTGCCAATTTTGTTTTACCCCAAGATTATCTATTTCCGCGGAAAAATGATGATAACAACAGGCTGGTGCTTGGTTTTGTGGGAAAGGACTGGAAGCGGAAAGGGCTTTTACTGTTGCGGCAGGTGCAGCAAATTATGCAACAAAAGGGTTATGAGGTTATCATAAAAGTTATCGGAAATTGTCCCGAAGAATTTTTATATACTCCTGATATCCAATATTGTGGATTTATAAATAAACAGACCGACACCGGAAATTTTATCAATGAAATTGCTTCCTGTGATATTGGTTGTTTATTCAGTACCGACGAGGCATTGGGGATTTCGGTGCTTGAATTTCTGAGGGTGGGCGTGCCGGTGGCTGGCTTTTTCTATCAGGGAATGGAAGATACCCTGCTCGAGGGGGCATCGTTCAGATTTTCTCCCTCTGATTCGGCCGAAAGTATAGCCCTTGCTTTTGAAAAATTTCTGCTTGACAATAATCTAAGAAACATTATGAACCAAAAAGCCCGGGATTATTCACAATACGTCACTTGGGATCGTTGTATTGAAGAGTGGAAACAACTATTGCAGCTTACTCATACTGATCCTGAGGGTTGATCCCAGAGAGTAGGGTAGTCATCGGCAAACTTGGCAATCACCGTTCGCATAATGGCTTCCCGCATAAAGCGGGTCTTGTTGCGAATCTTGTATTTTTTAAAGTACTTTTCTAAGGCCTGGTGCTCAAGATCGTTAAATGCAATGGTTGCTCTTTTCGTCCGACGAAGTTTTCCAGAACCGTTCATTCGAAAATAATTTATAAGTTACTGATTATCTATTAATTACACTAATCGCCGAGAACGCTGAGAAATAAAGCAAAGTCTGCAAAGAAAATCCTTTTGCGTTCTCTGCGTAAATTTTTGCGTCCTTTGCGGTTAATGTCATAGTTGGGATTATTGAATGATTACACTTAATTCATAAACCTACTACTATACCTCAATATTCAATCCTTAAACCATCAAATAACATAGCAAATACAAAGGTTCTGTGATTTTAAATTTGCTATAGTGCGGATATTCAAAGAATCCGGTGATAAAGGTAGCTGAATGTCTTATAAACAAAGGAACTGAGTTTGTATTTTTTATTAACTGTCTGGAAAAAAGCTGTTAATTACAGCATTATTTGTTGTTTTTGATGGGGTAGGTTTGCCTGGGAACTTTTTTGGGGCGTGGGATTCGGTTTGATTATTTAAAAAGTTTGGGTATGTGCGTTTTTATAAGCTGACCGTTTCGACAGAAATGGTTGGACATGAAACCCATAGGTTTTTTGCAAGCCATTTTTTTTACATTTTGCACTTGAATCATGTTTTTTTATAACTTTAAAAAAAGTTTTGGCAACTACTAAAACCTAAAGATATGCCAGCTAAAACCTTTGTTGTTCAGCATGCCGATGAGCTCTCCCGCGTTGCCCAAGAGCTGATCCCGCTTTTACATCGGTATCCGGTGGTAACTTTTAGCGGTAAGCTGGGAAGTGGAAAAACAGCTTTGATTAAGGAAATATGCCGGTTGTTGATGGTGAAGGAAACAGTAACCAGTCCTACCTTTACGCTGCTTAACGAATACGAGACTTCTACCGGGCGACCTGTGTATCATTTCGATTTTTATCGTATTACCCGTCCGGAGGAGATATATGATCTGGGATATGAGGAATATCTCTTTAGTGGCAATTTGTGTTTTATCGAATGGCCCGAGATGGCTGAAAATATCTTATTGCCCGATGCATTGAGGGTAAATATTGAGACAGATAATCACAAACGGCGTCATATTAGTATTGTGGAACCTGAGTCAACATTGTTGTCCTGAACCTGTGGTAAAGCATAGGTCGCTTACTTAGATTACGGAAAAAATGTTTTGTTGCTTCGGAACATAGTTATACTTTTGACGATGGTTAATTTTTAGATACGAAAAACATGATAATAGTAACAGGGGCAACAGGACTAGTAGGAAGTCATTTGTTGTATGAGTTGTGTAGCAGGGGTGAAAACCCTGTAGCGTTGACGCGGGATAAGTCCAATATCAGACAGGTAGAGGCGATATTTCGCTTTTATTCTCCGGAGGCCGAAGAACTGCTGAGTCGGATCGATTGGCAGGAAGCCGATGTGTGTGATTATGCCCGGATATATGATTTGGTTAATAAAGGCGATGAGGTATACCATTGTGCTGCCCAAGTGGTTTTTTCAAAGCGTGAAAAACAGCGGGTTATACAAACAAACATTAGCGGTACAGATCATGTGGTAAATGCTTGTTTGGAAAAAGGTGCCCGTAAGCTGTGTCATGTGAGTTCAGTGGCAGCTGTAGGAAAAGCCGAGGCGGGACTTCCTGCTGATGAAAGTTGTATCTGGGATAGTACCCGTCGGCATACGGTTTATTCGCTCAGTAAGTTTCACTCCGAGATGGAAGTGTGGAGAGGAATTGAGGAGGGACTCAACGCTGTCATTGTCAATCCTTCGATAATTATTGGCCCTACGCTAAGTAACAAGGGTACGGGGGCATTGCTGCAGGCAGCACGGCAGGGTATTAAGTTTTATCCCCCGGGAAGTATGGGCTTTGTCGATGTGCGTGATGTCGCCCGGATTATGATACTCCTGATGAAAAGTGATATCTCAGGCGAACGCTTTATTCTCAATAGTGAAAATTTAAGCTATAAGCACTTTCTTACCATGGCTGCCAGTCAGTTTGGGAAACCAGCTCCAACCATTCCCGTTAAACGATGGATGGCTTATGTTGCGGTTGGAGCCAATACCGTACTGTCGTTTCTGCAGCGAAAACCTGCCATGCTTACACGGGAAATTATTCAATCGGCTTTTGCCAACGATAGCTTTTCGGCAAAAAAACTTACTGAAAGATTGCAGTATGACTTTATTCCTATCAGCCAATCTCTGGAAAACGTGGATCGTTTTTATCATTTTCTGCAAAAACGCTAAACGGTTCCCTTTTAGTAGAATTTATTTATTTTTGACTCATTTTTTAGACACAAGAATCAATCAAAATGCAACAGGCGAGTAGTAAATATCCCTTACTGGATCAGATTGAATTTCCTTCCGATTTAAAAAAACTTAAGGTTGAACAGCTCGAACAATTATGTTCCGAAATTCGTGAATTTTTAATAAACGAGACCTGTACCAACCCCGGACATCTGGGGTCGAGTCTGGGGGCGGTGGAAATAGCAGTAGCACTTCACTATGTGTATCAAGCCCCGTACGATAAAATTGTGTGGGACGTAGGACATCAGGCTTATACCCATAAAATTCTTACCGGACGCAAACATGTATTCCATACGAATAGGCGTTATGGAGGAATAAGTGGTTTTCCCAAAATGTCGGAAAGTATTTATGATGCTTTTGGGGTAGGGCATGCCTCCACCTCGATTTCGGCTGCACTGGGTATGGCTGTTGCCAGTAAGCTCAAGGGGGAGATTGACCGGAAAATTGTGGCCATCATTGGTGATGCAAGCCTTACCGGTGGATTGGCTTTTGAGGGATTAAACAACGCCGGACACCTGAATGCCGACATGTTGGTCATACTCAACGATAACAACATGGCTATTGATGCACCCGTAGGGGCATTAAGCCAGTACCTTGTACAGATTACCACCTCGCAAACCTACAACCGTTTCAAAGCTGATGTCTGGAATGCGCTGAGCAAGCTTAAAAAACTGGGACCGATGGCACAAAAAACAGTTCAGAAAATTGAGGGTGCCATCAAAACCATGATTATGCATCAAAGCAATTTCTTCGAATCGCTCAACTTTCGGTATTTTGGAATTATCGATGGACATAATATTGTACAGCTGGTAAACATCCTGCGAGATTTGCGGCAGATTCCGGGACCCAAGTTATTGCATGTAGTTACGGTAAAAGGCAAGGGATATAAATATGCCGAGGAAAATAAGGTTCAATTTCATTCTCCCGGTCCTTTCAATAAGGAGACGGGCGAAATTATCTCTACCGAAGGGTCCGACAGCCGGATAAAATATCAGGATGTATTTGGGTATACCTTGCTGGAACTGGCGCAAATGAACGAAAAAATTGTTGGTATCACTCCGGCCATGCCTACCGGTTGTTCTATGAATATTGTGATGAAAGAATTGCCGCAACGGTGTTTTGATGTGGGTATAGCTGAGGAGCATGCGGTTACTTTCTCGGCCGGTCTTGCTACAGAGGGGTATATTCCCTTTTGCAATATCTATTCGAGCTTTATGCAGCGTGCTTATGATCAGGTGATTCATGATGTAGCAATTCAGAACCTTCATGTTGTTTTTTGTCTCGACCGGGCGGGACTGGTAGGTGAGGATGGAGCTACACACCATGGGGTGTTCGATATTGCTTACCTGCGTGCCGTGCCCAACATGGTAATAGCTGCCCCCATGAATGAAACGGAACTGCGTAACCTAATGTATACTGCCCAGTTGAAAAATTACGGACCCTTCGCTATACGCTACCCTCGTGGATATGGCGTGCTTAAGGAATGGAAACAACCCTTTGAAGAAATACCCATTGGCAAAGGGCAAATGGTAAGTGACGGTGAGGCAGTAGCCGTCCTTTCGATAGGCCATCCGGGGAATTATGTACAGGAGGCTTTTAACTTATTGCCTGCGCATATAAATCGACCGGCTCATTATAATATGCGATTTGTTAAACCCTTGGATGAAAATCTTTTGCACGAAGTGTTCCAGCGTTTTGACAAAATTATCACTGTCGAAGATGGCGTAATTGCAGGGGGATTTGGTAGTGCCGTTCTGGAGTTTATGACCCAGTATGGATATAAGGCCAAAGTAGTGCGTCTGGGCGTTCCCGATCGCTTCATCGAACAGGGTTCACTCAAAGAACTCCATCACGAATGTGGTTTCGATGCCGAAGGCATAGCACAGGCTATCATTGATATTTCTGAATAACACCTTTGTTGTATAGGCATGTTGATTTAGTTGTTTCGGGATTGGACAAGCTGCTGGAAAGAGCTTTTGTGTTCTGAGAAGTAGAGGGCAGAGTGTTTTTTCCTTGGCCAGAATCGTGTTTTTGAGTCGTTGCTGCCATAAGGCGTTGGGACGATTATGCAACCAAATTGTTCGGAGCAACATCCGATTGTTTACTATAATTTTGTTAACTTTGCCCATCACTAATTAATTTACCGGATTATGAATATTCCTTCAAATCTCTATTATACCAAGGATCACGAGTGGATTCTGGTAGACGGCAATGAGGGCAAAGTAGGTATTACCGATTTTGCCCAGCACGAACTTGGCGATATTGTGTTTGTGGAAGTTGAAACCGTGGGTAAAACCCTCAATCAGGGGGAAGTATTTGGCACCATTGAGGCTGTTAAAACCGTTTCGGATCTTTTTCTGCCCATGAGCGGTGAAATACTTGAGAAAAATCCCGCCCTTGAATCCCAGCCAGAGCTTATCAATAAAGATCCCTATGGTGATGGGTGGATTATCAAGGTTAAAATATCCAATCCCAGCGAAATTTCAAATCTTCTCAATGCTGAGGCTTATAAAGCGTTGATTGGGGAATAAAGTAAGGAAGAGGGGAATGAAGTATATCCGTAATTTTTGCATCATTGCACATATCGATCACGGGAAAAGTACGCTTGCCGACCGTTTGATTGAGATGACCCATGCCATCAGCGAGCGCGAGTTTCAGGATCAGGTGCTCGATAACATGGATCTGGAACGGGAACGAGGTATAACCATTAAAAGCCATGCTATCTGCATGGAATATGAGCATGAGGGTAATGTTTATACCCTTAACCTGATTGATACGCCGGGGCATGTTGATTTTTCGTACGAGGTGTCACGGGCAATTGCGGCATGCGAGGGAGCATTGCTGGTCGTCGATGCTACTCAGGGAATTCAGGCTCAGACCATCTCCAACCTATACATGGCACTCGAACACGACCTCGAAATCATCCCCGTGATTAACAAAATTGACATGGATGCAGCCAAACCCGAAGAGGTTCGCGACGATATTGTAGAACTGCTTGGCTGCAAGCCCGACGATGTGCTGATGGTGAGTGCTCGTACCGGACAAGGGGTTGACAGAATCTTTCAGGCCATCATCGAACGCATTCCCCCACCGGCCGGTGACCCCAATGCTCCCCTTCAGGCACTTATTTTTGACTCTGTATTCAATGCTTATCGTGGGATTGTTGCCTATTTCAAAATTGTCAACGGTACTCTACGCACCAACGATTTTGTGAAATTTTTTAACACCGGTAAAGAGTATCATGCCGACGAAATAGGAGTGCTCAAACTCAAATACGAACCCCGGTCCGAACTAACCGTCGGGCAGGTAGGTTATATTATCAGCGGAATTAAAAACTCGCGCGAGGTAAAAGTGGGTGATACCATTACCCATGTCGAAAATCCCTGCGAATCTGCAATTGCGGGTTTCGAGGACGTTAAACCCATGGTGTTTGCGGGGGTGTATCCTATCGATCCCGATGAATATGAAGAACTTCGTGCCTCTTTGGAAAAGCTTCAGCTCAACGATGCCTCGCTTTCGTTCGTCCCCGAATCGTCGGCGGCGTTGGGTTTTGGTTTTCGTTGCGGGTTTCTGGGGCTACTGCACATGGAAATCGTTCAGGAACGTCTCGACCGAGAATTTAACATGAGCGTGATTACTACCGTCCCCAACGTGTCGTATAAGGTTTATACCACTAAGGGCGAGATACTCGATGTGCACAATCCTTCCGGGCTGCCTCCCATTACCAATATCGATCATATCGAAGAGCCCTATATTCTGGCACAGATTATTACCCGTACCGAATTTCTGGGAGGTATCATGAAGCTTTGCCTCGATAAAAGGGGTATTTTAAAAAATCAGCACTTCACGAGTCACGACAGGGTTGAGCTTAACTTTGAGATGCCGCTGGCTGAGATCGTTTTTGATTTCTACGACAAGCTCAAAAGCATATCAAAGGGCTATGCCTCGTTTGATTACCACCAAAGTGATTATAAGCCGGCCAACCTGGTTAAGCTCGATATTCTGCTCAACGGTGACCCTGTGGATGCACTTTCAACCCTTATTCACCGCGACCATGCCTATGATTTTGGCCGTCGTATGTGCGAGAAACTCAAGGAACTTATCCCCCGTCAGCAATTCGATGTGGCTATTCAGGCAGCTATTGGTTCGAAAATCATTGCCCGCGAAACCATTAAGGCACTTCGTAAGGATGTGACCGCCAAGTGTTATGGCGGGGATATTACCCGTAAACGTAAGTTGCTTGAGAAGCAGAAAGAAGGGAAGAAGCGCATGCGTCAGGTAGGAAATGTGGAGGTTCCCCAGCAGGCCTTCTTGGCAGTGCTTAAACTCAATTAGTACACAAGAGTACAGGTTTTTTTCTGCTCACCAATAATGTGTTTGCTGTTCATCAGCCGTGCATAGAGGATGTAGATGCCGGCGGGGAGCAAACGTCCGTTGACCGTGCCATCCCAAGTAAAAGTGGCTTCGCTGCCTATGTATTGCTGGTAGGCAATATGTCTGACCCAGCGTCCTTCGGCCGTGTATAACGAAAGTGTAACCATCGTCGATGGTTCGGAGGGTTTAATGTCTATGGTCAGTATATCATCCACGCCATCATTATTGGGCGAAAAGGTAGAGTTTCGTATACATAGCCAGTTGTTGTTATTCTTCTGTTCTGCAATGAATTGCGAATTTTTTGCCCCCGGTGTAGCATATCCGGCCGAGGCTGCTGCCGAATGCCAGTTGTCGGCACGTAGGCCGCTTGTCCGCGGATTGACCCTTTCGATCGATACCCCACGCGTTCGTTGCAACAAAGGAAAGTGCATGGCAGAAGAATATACTGCCTGGTCTATTACCCTCCCATCGCCCCTTTGTAATTCCAGTCGGGCACCTAGGTCGGGTAGGGTGAAAATTTTTCCCCAACTAAATATATTGCCGGGGAAAGGACTGTGATAATATTTCAACAGCCTGTCGGCATCGTTGGTGATAGCAAGATATGACCCGGGCCCCATTATCAATCCCCGCGGGAGTGGTTGCACCCCGTTAATGACTTCACCGGAGATAGTATCCAATCGGATAAGATATAAGCTTCCGGCATCGAGAAATTTTTCGGTAGCATTATAGAGTTCGACGAACTCCGTGAGGCTATCGTCTGTTTCGAACAGGATTTCATTGATTACTATCTCGCCCGAATCGGGGAGTTCGGGTAACGTTATCGCAGGCAAAGTGTCTGTAACCGGTTGGGCAACACAATCGGTTACATCCGAAGCAACAGCAAGATGGTAATAAACATCTTTTTGCAATGTTTCGTTAAATTTCAGTTCAATGGCACGACCGTTATTTTGGAAAAAAGAGGTTCGTACGGGATGACCTATGGATTGCAGGGTATAATTTTCGGGCAAAAGCGAATGGGGATGCAGGAGCTCGCTAAAGAAAAGGATACAGGTACTATCATCGGGTAAAGCTATCTGGCTGAGAAAAGGCCTTTTGCGATCGGGATTTTTGCCGGCTACGGAATTGGTATATCCGGGGGTGCCGCCCGACAGGCTTCGGGAAGCTGCCCAGTTGCCGGATCCTCCACAGGGATTGTCGGGATCAATGATTTCAAGTGACCATCCTCCCTCGCGTTTGATTTTATCCGTATTGTAATCGCTCTGATATTGTACATAGCTTATAATTTCGCCTTTTTCGTTGCTAAGCCATAGGGTACCTTTTTCGTTATTGAGGAATCCGGATGGAAGTTCGTATATCACATGGTTCAGGTGATTGAACAGGCCATGGGCTTCCTTACTGGTAATAAGTAAATATGATCCTCGAGGCAAAAAAATATCGGGTAAGGTAATCTTGGACGAACCGTTGGAGAGTACCCATTTCGACATTGCAATATCATGGTTGCTGCGATTAGAGCATTCAATATATTCAAAGGGGGGTAACCCCTGGGTCGGGGTAGGATCAACCATCAGCTCGCTGAATACGATGTCGAAAGCACGTGTTTCGACACGGGATATGGGGAGGATTGTGTCGTTGATGATTAATCCGCCTTGCGACTGTAGCCGGATCAAATGCAGCTGACCGGAAATGCTGTCGTAAGATCCTTCGGGGAAGGTTACCGAGATATACTGGCAGCCCGACTCAATTCGGATACCGGCCATTGACGGGGAAAAATTTACGCTGCTGGCATTGATCGACGATGGATCAATCGGTGCGGTAAAATGTACCCACAATTGGCGGGATGAGAGAAAATAAAAAGTATCGACCCGAAAGCGATCTGATGCAACTGGCTTAGAACTTATAGCAATATCGTCGACCCACAGTTTGCGATCCTGTGCCGATGAATAGGTGTAACTGATGCCAAAATAACAGCTGGCAGGAATAATATCGCTTTTTACTTCCTCGCAAAATTGCCATAGACCGTCGGCAGCATTTGCGGCCCATAGTTGATAGGTTCCGTTGGGTAGACGAATGATTTTTACTATACCTATACCGGTACCGATGGATTTTTCCCAGTTAAAGGTTCCTTTGGTTAGGCGCTTAATTCCGTTAGCATTGATATGGTACAGATTCAGTCCGTCGTCGCTGCTATTGAGGTTCACTCCAACGGCAAGGGCAGTTTCGTTGCAGGGCATACAAGCGGATGGATTACCGGCTGCAATATAAAAAGTCCAGCGATTGGCAGAGGAGGGAAAATAGCTATGCCGGATTTTGAACTGCCAGATCAGTGTATCGTCGAAATTTAGCACGACAGGATAGGCATGGAAGAGGTAATCCGTTCCCGCCTGGCTGTTGTCGTAAGCATGATGTAATGATTTTGACCCTGAAAGTGGATCGTTAACGGAGATCTCCCATCTGCCGGCTTCGTTGGATATCCACCCCGAAAGGCTTGTATCCTTATCAAACGAAAAAATTTCCGTTTGTCCTTGCAAGATATTGCCTGATGAAACAAGCATCAACAGAATCCCCGTACGGAACATAGCCGATATCATGGGACTCAGGGATTAATCATTTGCCAGCGGGCAGCGTAACATAAAATTTGGAGCCCTTTCCTTCCTCACTTTCCACCCAGATTTTGCCGCCTTGTTTGGTGACAAATTCCTTGCAAAGGATCAACCCCAACCCGGTTCCTTTTTCGTTTTGTGTACCCGGCGTAATTACCTGTGTGTCGATACGGAACAGCTTGCTGAGCGTTTCTTTCGACATACCCATACCTTCGTCCTGCACAACAATTTCCGTCATATCCTCACGGGGTACGGCCGAGATGATGATTTTTCCTCCCTCGTAAGAGAATTTGACGGCATTTGAAATCAGATTACGAAGTACCAGCGAAGTCATTTCCGAATCGGCATATATCGTTTGATTGGGATCAATCATGTTGATTACCATCAGGTTTTTCTTTTCAATGTTGGCTCGTTGGAGTTCGATATTCTGTTCTACTAACTGGTGCAAATTGAGCGAAGTTGGATTATAGGATATACGGCCGGTTTGAGAACGTGACCAATGGAGCAGGTTTTCGAGCAAGGTATAAAGATGTTGGGCCGTTTTGTTGATTGTCTCAAAAAGTTCTATTTTTTCATCATCCGATAGCTTGGCAAAATCTTTTTTAACGATATCGGTAATGGTAATCATTCCTCCGAGTGGATTTTTGATGTCGTGTGCCATGATGGAAAAGAACTTATCCTTTGTATTGTTGAGCAAACGCAGTTCGGCTTCGGATTCGCGGAGTTGCTGATTCATTTTTTCAATGATATCGATCTTTTCCTGAAGCAGAAGAGCCGTCTTGTGTTTCATCTGGTAACGGTTATAGTAAAGGATAACCAGACTCAAAACAAGCAATACAGCGATAAGCAGCACAGCAATGATCAGGCGGTTTTTAAGTCTTTGCAGTTCGATAAACTGTTTTTCCTTTTTAAGCAGGGCTATTTCGGTCTCTTGACGGCGCAATTGACTTTGCTGGCTGGCCAGTTCAAAGTTAATCTGCATATCGAGCAGTTGCTTATTGGTCATCGAGATATTGATGCTATCGTTGTACTGATTGTAAAGCAGATAGTTATCCAGTGCTTCCTTGTACTGCTTCTGCCGGGAATAGTAAGTGTACAGGGCATAATATCCTTTGCGCAGAAGTTCGTAGTTAGAGATGTTTTTCCCTATGGCAATAGATTTTTGCAGAAGGGGTAATGCCTGAGCATATTGATTGTAATCGATGTAGATTTCAGCTATTTTTCGCTGGCAAAGGGCTACATTAAAAAGATAACCTGCCTGTTCGGCTTTTTGCAAGGCTTGGTTGAAATAATTGAGCGCCTGTTGTTTTTGATTGAGATTCAGATAGAGGTTACCCATAGCATTGAGGACAATGCTTTCGCCAACCTTGTCGCCCAGTTGTTGACGGATGGCCAGTGCCTGCTGGTAGAATTTCAGAGCCTCGTTGTACTTTTGCATGTCGGCATAGGCCGAGGCTATACTACTTAGGGCTACAGCTATTTGAGTTTTATCCCCCAGTTTCTGGCGTATCTCCAGTGCTTTTTGGTAATTTTCAATAGCCTCTTTATATTTTCCCATTTGCTGATAGGCATTTCCCATGCCATGATAAATAGCCGACATGCGGGTATAGTCGTCGATGCCACTACTGTATATCAGGGCTTCGCTGTAATGTTTGAGGGCTTTTTCGTAGTTGCTGAGTTCAAAATAGATATTACCAATATTGTAATAGGCCTGTGCTATTTCGCCTCGTTCTTCAGATTCGAGGCTTTGTTTGAGCGATTCGAGATAATACGACAGGGCTTCGTTGTATTTTTTGGCTTTCCAGTATGCGCTGCCCAACGCATTGAGCGACAGGGTTATGGCCTTGGGTTCACCTATCTCTTTTCTCAGTTGCAGAGCCTGTTGCAGGTAATCAAATGCACGCGGAAAATTATTCATTTCCTTGTAAACATTCCCGATATTATTGAGCGAAGCGGCTATCTCAGCTTTGCTGTTCAGTTCCCGGCGTAGCGAAAGGGCTTTTTCAAAATTAGCAATGGCTTGCTGGAAATCATTTTTCCGGAAATAGATACTTCCCAGGAGATTAAAGGTATTGGCCAGTTCGGCTTTGTTATTGATTTTTTCATAGAGGTTTTGGGCCGATGTCAGCAATTCTATTGCACGGGAGAAATTGCCCTGATCGCGGTAAACCAATGCCAGGTTGGCATACGAAGCGGCAATGGCAGCTGTATCCTTTGCTCGCAGCCGCATGGCCAACGCTTTCTGATAGTATTCGACTGCCTTGGGATAAAGGGCCTGCCGCAGATACAAGCTGCCCATCAGGTTGTAGGTCGACGCTACACCCAGCGAATCGGCCGAGACCTCAAAAAGTTTAAGCGCCTTTTGATAGGCTTCGAGCGCTTTATCAAACTCGAGCCGTTGCTTATTGATTTGCCCTATATGGTTATATGTTTCAGCCGCTTCACGGGTGTTGTTGTTTTTTAAATACAGATCGATGGCTTTTTTAGCCATATCAATGGCCTCGTTGTAACGAAGCATACGCAGCATACAGGCGCTTTTTATCTTGTTTGCCCTTGCCTCTTCATTGAGGTTACCTATCTTCCGTGCTGCAATAATGGCATCCGAAGCATACAACTCGGCCTCCTCAAGCCTGCTCTGCTTATAATATGCATCGGCTATCGCATTCAGCAAGGCCGGCTTCTCATTAACCGTTGCTATCTCAAGTTTCTTTTGCAAACTATCAATTATCGGACTCTCGGCAGCATGCAACTGAAAGCCCCAAAACAACAACATTAAGTATGCAATACACCTTTTCCAATACATGGCGAAAATATTGATGGTTTATTTTGTACTTTTATCCCCGTAAACAAAGTTCATCTTTTTTTTCTATTTGACAAACACATTGCTCAAGAAGTTATAAAAAAATACTAACATCTTTTACCTGTAACTTTTTCCCCAACATGTTCGTCAGCTAATTAAAACGAAAAAGTTCATGACGGTTGCCGAATACAATCTGAGCGTTGAACAATTTGCCGACAATATTTATCGCTTTATCCTGAAAAATATAAAAGACGAGGAGAAAGCTAAGGATATTGTGCAGGATACTTTCGAAAAACTGTGGCTGAAAGTCGATAGCGTATCGTTCGAAAAAGTGCGTTCTTACCTTTTTACTACGGCCTATCATACGATGATTGATTTGATCCGGAGAGAAAAAAAACAGGTCGATTTTGATCAGGTCAATGCTAATCATTACGCTCACACCGAACACTATTCCGATGTACAGGAAATACTTAATCAGGCTATCGAAAAATTGCCACCGGCGCAGAAATCAGTTATCCTGCTTCGCGATTATGAAGGATATTCGTACGATGAAATAGCCCGGATAACCGGATTGAGTGAGGCACAGGTGAAGGTGTACATTTACCGCGGACGAATGTTTTTGAAAAATTATCTGGTTAATCCCGAAGCTTTAATCTGATCACAAAAAATATCAGAGTTGTGATTAACCAGAATAGCTGATGGACAAATTCACTTAAAAGAATTATTGATAAATGATAAATTTAAACGCAAAAAGCGCAAATATTTACGCATAATGGTAGTTTGTAGAATTGCGACAGATCAATGATTAGATAATAATTTAGGAAAAAATGAAGATCACAAGCGACAATTATATTGCGATATTTATCAGCTACTTTGAGGGCAGGTTGACCGCTGAGGAGTCGGTGGAACTCATGCAATTCATTACCGAACATCCCCAATTGCAGCGAGAATTTGACCAGATGCAGACGGTTTTTCTGCAACCCGCTGATACCGAAAAGGTTAATTTTGCTCATCTGTTCAAAGACGTTAACCAGATCAATGCGGTCAATGACTACAATTTTGAGGAATTGTGCATTGCCGAACTGGAGGGCGACCTGCATAATCCAACATTACGGGGACAATTGTACCAGTGGATCAATGCCAATGAGGAGAATCAGAAAACGTTTTCGTTATACAGGCAAACCCAAACCCATCCCGACGAAAAGATTGTGTTTCCTAACAAGAAAGTCCTTAAAAAACGTGAAAAACAATTTAACCTCGGCGGCTGGGTCTACCGAAGCTTGGCTGTTGCAGCCTCGGTGGCTTTGCTTTTGGGTATGGCCCGATGGTGGTTAACCAACAGGGAAAGTATCAGGGTGCACCCTACTGCTTTTCCTGCAAAAAGTCAGCCGATGGCTGTTAATACCCCTGCCCAACCGGATCAGATTCGACAATCCGAACCTCATGCGGTTCGTAACCCTGCCTCTCCCAAAGTCCGTATTCCGGCGGTTACCTCCGATTCGGCAAAAGCTGATACCCGTGAACGTGAACCGCTGCAGCCGCTTGAGAAACTATCGCCACGAATGGCTGAGGCCGGAACATACCTTCCTTATCGCGAATTCATTGTTGTCGACGAAAAAATCTTCTACCGAAATCTACATGAATATTCCGACCATCAACCATATCTTACCCTGAGCGAATGGATGAACTATCAGGTGAAAAAAATAAAAGAGACTGTATTTAAATTGCCTGAGGAATATCCATTGACCCGTATTGCCGGGTCGAACCTTCAGCAAATGAACCTGCTGGCCGGAAATCATGTTATCTTTCGGCAAAATACCGATACCCTGTATGGCCGAAAACAGGTAGAGGTAAATCTGGGATGGGTAGCTTTCTATTTTTCCTACTCAAAGACAGGGGAATAAGCATGGGTCAAAGTATTAACAATGTAAATTTTTAAATTATGACAACGAATATGAGTATTAAAAAAACTTTTGGAACCCTGATGATTCTGGGAATGATTACGGGTATTCAGGCAAACATGATAAATGTTTCCGGACAAGATGTTGAACAAAATGTGGTGGTTACCCCCGATGCTCCGGTTCCCCCTGAAGCTCCGCTTCCCCCCGATACCCCCTCGTTCGGTAACGAGATGGATACTACAAAGGTATTGGGCGATAGACCCGAAGTGAAAAAAAACGGAGATACCACGCGTATCCGGCTGGGTAAAAAAGGGATTACCATCGTCGAAAAAGATGGTAAGACAATTGTAGATATTCAGGATGAAAATAATCAGGATACGACTGTAGAGAATGACGAGGGTTGGAATCCGAATGCTAAGCCTGGGAAAAAGAAAGACCATTCATTCGAACCCCATTGGGCAGGATTGGAACTTACGCTGAATAATTTTGTCACTTCCTCTTTTTCCTTTAATTTACCTTCGGAAGCTTCATTTCTCGAGTTGAACACCGGTAAGTCGATAGGTGTTCGTCTCAACCTGTTCGAATACAGTATTCCGATGGGTCGCTTTAACGGATTGTATACGGGTCTTGGGTTTGAGTTCAATAGCTATTATTTTAGCAGTGATAGCAATAATATTACAAAAAGCAACGGGCGGATTGTGGCCAAAATGAAACCTGCCGGCGCAAGTGCATACTCCAAAAATAAGCTCAAGGACACTTATCTGAACATTCCTCTGATGTACGAGATTCAGTTTCCGCTGGGCAATACCAAGCATCCTCTGTACTTTGCCGCAGGGGTAATTGGTGGACTAAAATTGGGTTCGCGCACCAAAGAGTACTACAAGTTAAACGGTGAAACCAGACACGAGATTGTCAAGGACGATTTTTATCTATCCCCCATCCGGCTGGGCTATCAAGCACGTATAGGTTTTCGGCATTTGCATCTTGTAGCCACCTACTACTCAACCCCGTTGTTCGTATCGGGTAAGGGCCCCGAAGTGCATCCCTTCGACCTCGGCCTGATGATTCTTAACTGGTAATATAACCAGAGACTCTATCCCATTTGACTTTACGAACGAAAAATTTTAACTCTATTAAACGCTTGGTACTTTTAAAATGCCAAGCGTTTTTTTGATTTAATCATCATTCAGAACTTTTGTTCTACTTTTGCAAAAAAAATCGATGAGCGATTCTACTAAACCGGCATGGCTAAAAATTAAACTTCGTCATAGCGAGGAGTTTCTAAGGGTAAAGAAGACTGTTGCATTGCACCGGTTGCATACCATCTGCGAGAGTGGTAGCTGTCCCAATAAAAGTGAGTGTTGGAGCCGGGGAGTAGCCAGTTTTATGATTCTGGGGAATATTTGTACCCGTTCGTGCAAGTTTTGCGATGTGCCGTCGGGAAAACCCCTTCCTCCTGATCCCGATGAACCTGCCCGGGTAGCCCGTGCCATACAGCTGATGGGACTGAAAAGTGTAGTCATCACCTCGGTCGACCGCGACGATCTCAACGATCTAGGTGCAGCCTTCTGGGCACAAACGATCCGAACGGTAAAGGAAATAAATCCGTCCATAAAAATCGAGACCCTCATCCCCGATTTTCAGGGAAAGACAACATTAATCGACGAGGTGATAAAAGCTGCCCCCGATATTATTTCGCACAATCTCGAAACCGTCCGCAGGCTTACTCCTCTGGTTCGTACCAAAGCGCAGTACGATACCAGCCTGCTTGTACTTGAACATATTGCTCGTTCGGGGGTTATTTCTAAGAGCGGCATAATGGTCGGACTGGGCGAAACCGATGAAGAGGTTCTGCAAACCATGGACGACCTCCGTAATATTGGCTGCCAGATTCTTACCATCGGCCAATATCTGCGCCCCTCGTACCAGAATATGGAGGTACACACGTATGTCACCCCCGAAAAGTTTGAATGGTACCGGCAAGAGGGGCTGAAAAGAGGATTTCGTTATGTTGAGAGTGCTCCCATGGTGCGATCCTCCTATTATGCCGAGAAACATTTTTAATTGTTATCGCTATGCAACAGGAATTTATAGGTCCAGCAACCCGGCAAAAGCTCATATTTCATCCGTTGGGGATGATTGACTATAAGCAGGGCTGGGACTATCAGGAAAAATTGTTTGCCGAGGTTATTGACAACAAGGGCAAAGGAATAGAACCCTTCACGCATCATCTTATATTCTGCGAGCATCCCCATGTATACACGCTGGGAAAAAGTGGGAATGAAAACAACCTGCTGATTAATTATATCCAGTTGCAGGCCAAGCAGGCCAGTTTTTATAAGATAAACCGAGGGGGGGATATCACCTACCATGGACCGGGGCAACTCGTGGGATATCCCATTTTTAGCCTCGAACACCTGAAAATAGGGGTAAAAGAATACATTCACCTGCTCGAAGAAGCTATTATCCGTACCATTGCACACTTTGGCATACAAGGTGAACGACTCAAAGGGGCAACAGGCGTATGGATTGATACAGCCCATCCTCAGAAAGCCCGTAAAATATGTGCCATCGGAGTTCGGTGCAGCCACTGGGTTACTATGCATGGTTTTGCTCTCAATGTCAATACCGATCTCACATATTTTCAGCACATTAATCCCTGTGGATTTACCGATAAAGCGGTTACTTCCATTGAAAAGGAACTGGGACAGAAAGTGGATTTTCAACAGGTTTCCGATATTGCCCTCAGTGAATTACTTGCCGTATATGGCTTCAGCGAATAGGGTTGAAGCCAAAATAATGACCCAAAATAGATTTGCTTATACCGCATTGTACAGGTAGTATTTGCTATAATTAGTTGTTGGTCTGCTGTTGGTTAGGTAAAAAGGGTTGCAATATTTCAAGCATGAAAACGAAATTTGTTATTCTTGGGTAATTGCCTCCCCCTCACCGAAGTCTGTCACTTCGCCACAGATAACTGGCCGTCTGCTGAGTGCCGCAATGATATATTCCGAAAAACTGCAAGCAAGCGCATCGATATTTTCCCCAAATTTACTATCTTGCACTTGCATTAATCGTTCTTTGAAAACATAGCCAC
>Ga0078972_1000385_pt1 | contig 182255 bp, 145 predicted proteins | sample YelNatPaOPGAMG01_FD_67568 | JGI IMG/M metagenome (GOLD analysis project Ga0078972, IMG submission 67568) | Hot spring thermophilic microbial communities from Obsidian Pool, Yellowstone National Park, USA - OP-RAMG-01 (SPADES assembly) (version 2) | ecosystem: Environmental > Aquatic > Thermal... | reverse complement strand
ATAACAAAACTGAATTTAAAAACGCTTTTTTTCATATTTTAAACCTCCTTTTTATTTTACTATTCTTATTGCACCAACTCCATTACAAACATCACAGAAAAATGCTCTATACACACCCAAAGATTCACCTGTATTAAAGAAAACACATGATGGATTATTTAATGATACCCTATCACCAGAAATATTACTGTCAGAACAACCGGGAGTATTAATTCGCCCTGCAAGAATACTTACATTACAACTAACATCATCAATGATTTCTCTTATAAGAGTTCTCCCCTTTTCTGCCACAATAAATACTTTACCATTAAAGGCAATATCAATCGGCTCATTAAATACAACCCCCCTGCACTCTCCTGTCAAAATTCCTCCAGTTGTGCCATCTATACCTGCAAAAACTACAAATTCATAGTTAATATCTGAATTTTTTGTTATTTTTGCAATCACATGTTTTCCGTAATCTGCCACTAATAACCTGTATCTTACAGAATCATATACCATCCCAGCTGGGTGGGAAAGAAAATATTTGGGATTTTCTACATGATTTAGTGTTTCTACAACACAACCTTCATTAAAAGGATTTGATATTTTCCTAATTTCACCGGAACCTGAATCGGAAATATATATAAATTCACCATCTGAAGCAATCCCCCACGGTTTATTAAATGAAGCACTTAAACAAAAAGCATCAGAAGAACTGCCTGTCCCATTTCCAGCAATTGTACTAACCTCATAATTATTGCTTAAAAGGTCGAGTTTTCTTATACGGTTATTTCCCATGTCTGCAATAATTAAGTATTTACCAATAATTTCCAACCCCCTGGGAGTATTAAATCTTGCCTGTGTTCCTGGAGAATCCGAAAAACCATGCTGCCCTGGATAACCAGCAACTATTTCAATATTTCCAGTGTCTAAATCAAATTTTTTTATAGTATGGTCTCCTGAATCACTTATGAAAGCTGAGTTTTCATAGAATGCAATGTCCGCAGGTGCTGAACCAAATTTTGCAAGTGTGCATACTTTCGTTTCGAACAAACATGCAGGGTCACAACCATCAGCATTTTCATCATCTCCATCGTCACACTTTTCACCACAATTCACTGTTCCATTCTTGCACCTCCCTTCTGAACCACTACAATCTACTTCCACCTCAGCCATATTTAAACAATCTAAAGAAATTTCATGGGGAATATCAATTTGAATATCATCGGGAATATCTTGAGAATCGTCAACAAAATAATCAGCATCATTCCATATATCCTGGTCATTGGTGTCTATTCCATCCTTATTGATAGAAGCATCTATGGGCTTTTTGAGCATTGATTCGACGATTTTCGAACACGAAAATAGTAAAAACACAGGAAAAATACTGAGGAGAGCAACTTTAAAACTATTCTTCATTTCAAGTATCCTCACGAAAAATTTACTTTTATTATAAATTCAAATTGCAATTTCAACAACAAAAAAACAGAAAAATTTTACTTAAATATTCGGCATGGTTCAAAAAATGGGCTTGATAAATCAAGCCCCTACAATAAACGATGGAATTTTTCCCTCTTTTTGCCATTTTTGGGGATTAATTAATTTTGTGCTTTTTATACTTTGAACCATGCCAAATATTCCAAATTTTTCAATATCTTATCCAAGCACCTAAGTCCCCATATCCAACATTGCGGTAATTTCGACTCCGAGCAATAACCAAATATATCATAATGTTTATAAACTCAATAATTAAAAACTTCCGTAAAATTATCCTGCGTAAAAGGAGAAACTTTTGTTTCCGCTATTTCTTTTTTAACACATTGAAGAATTTCTGTCGGCACTACTATTAAGTTATTTACACCTTCAACAATCCCATCTTTACCCCTGAACCGAATCGTAGCATTTACTCCAATTTTCTCTTCTAATCCAGCAGCACATTTTTCTATTCTCTTTCTCAATTCGCCAAAAACCTTCTCAATTTCCCCTTTTGATGGCACCTCCTGTAAAGATAAAACTTCTGTCGCATCTTCCCTATCTCTATCTATTAAATCCTCACCTACTTCCTCACCACTTACCTGACCCTGAACATCGGATTGCGAAAATGCATCCAGCAAAGTAATAGTTGGTCCCTTCTTCCCCTTCTTTTCCCCTTTTCCTGAAATTTTCTCTTCATCTTCTGCATTTATTATTCTTATAGTTCCCATTCTCTCATCCACTCCAGTTTCATCTTCTTCTATAACCTCTGTTTTAAAATCGGTTGCATCAAAAACTGTATAATTCAACCCTGCATCTGAAATTTCCACCGCATTTATGTTCTGACTAACCTTGCTCACTGAAATTTTATATAAAATAAATATAACCAGACTTACTCCCAATATCACCCCTGCTATCCACAGGATTTTATTAATTACTCTTCGCCGTGGAGAAATTATTGGCTCTTCATCTTCCTGAATTTTTTCTCTATCGTCGTAACTACCGCCGCGCAAAAAAGAACTATCAATTGAATCTAATGCTTTCCCATCAACAATTCCTCTGTCCCGTACATCTTGAGCCATTACCTGAATTGTAGGGGCATACTCTATACTGCTTCTCATCCCATCATCATAATGGATATCTGCAACAGAACTAAAAATAGCAGTTAAACTCTCCTTCATTTCTCCTGCACTAAAAAACCGCCGGGAAGGTTCCCATGCAAGAGATTTTCTTAAAAATGCTTTCAAATTTTCCCCAATAAGCCCTGGCTCAATTTCTTTAAAAGGGTCAAAGTCAGGGTCGAGCCTCTTTGCAAATACCTCTTGAGCTGTTGCTCCCTGAAATAGTGGCTTGAAAGTAAGCATTTCAAAAAGAATCGCCCCTACCGCGTAAAGGTCACACCTATGGTCAATTTCTCCTCTTCCAATTATCTGCTCTGGAGCCATATAATTTGGTGTCCCAAGAATTGTCCCCTGAACGGTAAGTTTTAAAGCCTCAGTCTCTCCACCAAGAGTTTTTGCCAGTCCAAAATCGAGAATTTTCACCATATTAGGATTTCCCTCCACCTCAACAAGCATTATGTTTTGTGGTTTTATATCCCTGTGCATAAGTCCTGTTCGATGAGCTACACTCAATCCACTTAAAATCTGAGAAAAAATATCAACGATTTCTACGGGTTTCCATTTCTCTCCCTGCTCTTTTCTAACTCGCATCAGAGTTGAAAGTTCCCTTCCACCCTTTACATACTCGAGAGCCATATAGGGAAAACCATTTTTGGGGTCAAAACCAAAATCCACCAGCGAAACGATATTAGGGTGATAAAGCACAGAAACTGCTTTAGCCTCTCTTTCGAACCTTTTTTTTGCTATATCGTCCAGAGTAATTGCAGAAATTACCTTCAATGCTACCTCTTTCATTAGAGGCATCTGAAGTGCAAGATAAACTGAACCCATCCCCCCCTGACCCAATTTTTTAACTATAAGATAACGGTCTATGAGTTTACCTATTTCGGAAGAAACTATGGTTTTCCCATCTTCCGAAAATGAATCTTTGTTTGTAAAAAACTCGAAAGGTATCAAATGATAACCATTTGAAGAGCAGGAAGGATTGGAACAAAGATTTCCAACTCCTTCTCCTTCAACCCCACAATTAGGGCATATACCATTTTTTTCATCCACTTTTATTCGCTATAAAATTTCACACACAATTTACTACTCACAGCCAGCAAAAGATACATAAACATTTTTATTTGTCATTATATCAGATTCAAAAGCAACAGCAACATGTGATTCGTATGAAGAAATATCTGGTTTTTCAGGATGGATTTCAGGTGAAGCAATGTACAATTTTTCTTCAACTGAATTACCCGAAAAATCTGTCCTCACAACAAACAGATAATGTTCTATCCCCTTTTCTTCTATTCCAGCGATGGAAAGCGAATCACCAGTATTTTCTATAGAAGGCTCAGTACAATTTCCATCACACAAAACCATTGCACTCTTTTCCCCTGTAATTCCACCACTATCAACATGCACTCCTTCTATATGATAAACACCTGCCTCCCTTTCCTGCCATACCACCCAAAAACCATCCTGAGGCACGCAATCAGGTTTTGATTCATCTTCTGCTCCTGTAGCAATCTGAATCGTTCCTGAAATGTTAGAACCATCACTTCCGACTATCGTTCCTAAAATATCCATTGTTCCTTCCATTCCATCTTCCCAGAAAATTCCTATAACCCCACCATTTTCAGTTAAACAAACCTTTCGACTCCTTGAGGAGTTATAAATTTTCCGAGTATTCGCATTACTCAACGAATTATCAATTAATGTTACATAAACTCCATCCTGAGCGCTCCATGCAACAGCAAACCCATTTTCCACTTTTACTATATCACAGCTCCTTTCATCACCACCTTTTCCTCCGGAAATATTTTGTGGAGAGATAACAACAATTCCATCACTTCCCAAAAGCGCAGCATAAACTTCAAAATCTCTGTCAGCCCCATCCTTTCCTATCCATGATGCATAAAAAGATTCTCCATCATATTTTAGAGCGGGAGAACCTGCACCTCCTGATTGGTCGGTAACTTTTATCTCATCCACTAAAAAATTTCTTTCAGTATCAAGTGCAGAGAAAAAGAGTTGCTTTCTACCAGTTCTCCAATCCTCCCACAAAATCCCAACAACTTCTCCTGCCCACGAAACTACAGGCGAAAAGGATGGACCTCCTTCAGAATTAAGCAGTACAGGTTCCCCTGAAGAAATCCAGGCTCCTTCGTCAACAATTCCATTACAATTCTCGTCAATCCCATCACATATTTCTTCAGGAGGAATGCACTCACTCCATCTGCAATCAATGCATTCCATTATTCCCTCAGTTTCGCAGGTAGTAGTGCATTGAGCAGGCTCACTTTGGTCACACTCTTCCCCTTCTTCAACAACTCCATTGCCGCATAAAACTGACTGGTCAATTTCATTCTCATCCCAATCATCTAAAATCACATCATTAAAAATATCATATTCATACTCATCACCTTCAGCATCTTTCGAATCTTTATGTGAAAGAGGGATAGAAAAATCCACAGCACATCCCCACGCTAAAAAGCAAAATATTGTAATGTCCCATTTTTTCATTTGCATTTTTTATTTATAGTAACCTTGTTCCTGCGAAAACAGGAATCTATTCCTACAGCAGAAATCCATAAATTTAAATTTTTATCCCTGAAAGGGAAAAATTTGCCCACGAGCGTTTACCATATAATTAAAAATCCCCATTCAGGTCCGACCTTCAGATTAAAACCAATCTTACCCTGGTTTTCACTCAGCAGTGCCAGCTTTTGTACAGACCTCTTAATTTTTTCCTTCCTTATCACCCAGATAGTGATTGAAGCAATTAAAAACGCCCCCGCAGAAATCGCAAGACCATTTGTAGCCCATTTCCACTTATCCCCTTTATCTCCAATATCGTATGCTTCCGGGCAATCTTCTCTTGAAAGTTTTCCTCCCCCACACTCAATAAGTTTAAATGTCTGGTCCTGTTTTAACTTGTAAGTAATTGCTCCCGAAACTATGACTCCAATAGAAAGAAAACCCGCTGCCCCTAAAAGCGACCATCCTGCAACTTCATATTTATAAAATTTTTTATCAAGACCAATTTTAGCCATAAAATTAGCATCTTCAACAAGACTTCCCATAAGAGGAGTCTTTTTTAAATTTACCGGGACTTGCACAGTTTCACCAATTGCAACAAAAATTTCCCTTATTAAAGGGTAATGACCCTCCTTATATAAATAAACCGTGTGTATTCCCGCAGGTACAGATATAGGGGTTTCAAAAGGACTATTATAAACCTTTTTCGCATCAATTATCGCTTCAAGTCCTGGGTCTTTATAATCAATTTTTATATTTCCAAAACTTCCTGCCATTTTGACTTTAATTTTTTCTACCGCAAACCTCCTCTCTACCGGTATATTTTCACCCCCTTCCTTGATGTATTTATCAAAAACTTCCAGAGCCTCTTCGTATTTTCCAAGCCTGTAATAGCAAACTCCAACATTATAAAGGACTGCCCAGTGTGAATATTCGCTATATGATTTTTGAAACTCCGCAAGTGCTGCTGAAATCATACCTTCCTGAAAAAACTCAACACCTCTGTTAAAATGAAGCTCTGCATTTTTTTCCTTTTGTAATTCCTCGGGGGGTTTTGATGGCTCAACAGAGGAAACTTCAACCTCTTTTTTATCTTCCTCCTTCTGCTCTTCGGTAACTTGTTTCTTTTCTACCGCGGTTTTTCCACCCTTACCCTTCTGGGCATAAGAAGGAATACAAATGCAAAACAAAGACAATGAAATTAAAAAAAATACAATCGCATATCCCCACTTTTCTAATTTTAACCTCAGCAACTTAAAAATTTTCACTTTGTATTTTCCTTTTTCTTAACCGGATACTTTGTATCTATCACAGGCGATTTAAATTCTTCACTCCCCTTTCTAACATATTTTACCTCAGGTTTCATCACCACCTCAATTAGAATGTCCTTTTGAACCCTCATATTTTTAATAAACGGGTAATAACCTGGCGCTTTTATCTCTATTTTATATGGCTTAACCCTTCTTTCAACAGGAACTGGAATCACCTCCGCTTCTACTCCATCAACAAAGACTTTTGCTTTTGGTGGAAGTCCAGAAAAATCAACAAGTGACATTTTCTGAGAAGGGAGTTGCAGACTCGATTCTTCAACCTGAGTTTTAACTTCCGCTTCAACTTTACTCTTTTTTATCATAATCTTTGCTATTTCTAATGCTTTAGCACCACTTAATGATGCAGAACCTCTTAAACCCCACGAAGGAAAAACTGTATTAGAAATTTCTTTCCCTTTGCCTGATATTGTAAAAATTCCCCACACAATCATTACAACTGCAACAACTGAAACAATGATTCCTGCAGGTAAAAGCCATATCTTTTCTTTTCCCTTTCTCTTTTCAAGCAATTTTCCTGCTGTGCTATCCCATGAAAGAAGTCTTCCCTTTTTTACAGGAGGTGAGATAATCTGTCCTTCTCTTTCTCTTTTTTCTACCGACTGTAATTTCTCTTCCTTCTCTACGGTGACAACCTTCATTGGAATTGTATCCATTACTTCTTCCTTATGAACAACAACAGAAAACTCCTCCCACATATCATCTGGTACTGGCTCCCTTTTTTCTTCAACGGGTTCAAGTGCACTCGACCTCCTTTCCCTCTTAACCGGGACAGATGAGAAGGGTTCAAGAGCCTCTATGAATTCACTGGCATCAAGAAATCTTTTATCTCTATTCCTGCTGAGTGCCTTCATAATAACTGCTTCAAGGTCTATCGAAATCTCTTTATTCCACCTGCGAAGTGAGTCAGGGTCCTTATTTATAATATCAACTATTACGGCGTTATAGTTCTCCCCTATAAAAGGGGTTCTTCCCGTAAGCATTTTATAAAGAATCGCACCAACTGAATATAAATCAGCTCTCGAATCTATATCTTTACGACCTTCAGCCTGTTCTGGAGACATATAGTACGGCGTACCAAAAACTGCACCTGTTCTTGTGACACGCATAGCAGAACCTGCGTCTGACTGAAGTCTGCAGATTCCAAAATCAAGGATTTTCACAATCTCACCCCCGCCAGGTTGTGGAACAATTACTATATTTTCCGGCTTAAGGTCTCTGTGAATTATTCCTTTCGAATGGACAGCATTAAGTGCCTGTAAAATCTGAATGGCAATGTCAACCGCTTCAGTTTCAAGCAGTATCCCTTTTGCATTAATTATTTCATCAAGAGGCTCCCCTTCCAAAAACTCCATGACAAAATAAGGAATGGATTCATAAGAACCCATATCAAATATGCTGACGATATTCTTATGACCAAGAGATGCAGCCACCTTAGCTTCATTTTCAAATCTTTGAAGCATTTCCTGACTGTACTTGATATCAGTCCTTAAAAATTTAACAGCAACGCGACTCCCCAATTTCTCATGATGACCTTCGTAAACAACCCCCATTCCTCCTTCTCCAATTATTCCCCCGAGACGATACCTCCCATCAAGTAAAATCCCTTCTAACTTGTGAACTTTTAAGATTTGTTCACCGGTCTGCGGGCACTTTTCAATAAATCGAAGGTGTTCCTTACCGCAATAAATGCATGTAAAAGTTCCCTTGCCCATCGAATCAAATATCCTTACCTAATGCAGCAGTTTCGACTTCACTCACAGACCGTCGGTGGCTGATCGAAGTCGAAGCCACTTTAATAAAAAGCTCACCACTCAATTCCCATCGAGCATCTTCGCACAAAGCGTGGATGTCATTCGGAAAAAATCCAATAAACTCTTTTTTCATTCTTTTCTAAGTCTAAAAAAATTTAATTCAAAACCATATATAATATAAAATACCATATCTTTTATTTATATAAAATATTGTGGCTTAAATATCAAAATTACGGTAGGAAATTTTTAAAAATCGTAAGCAACCCCCGCTAAAAATGCAAACTGGGCAAGTGGTGCTGGTTCTATGCTTCCTGCACCAACCATAATATCAGCATGCAATGGGATTAACTGAACCATTAGCGGACCTACATCATACCTTACTTTAGCATCCGCATGAACAACAAGGTCCCACATGTGCCCGGATTCTACTAAAACACTTCCATCTTCATCAAGAGCTCTTTCACTTGAATAAAGGTAAGCAACACCGAAACCAATCGAAAAATTAATAGAAAACCTTTTAGGGAGTTTTAATGTATATGACCCGGAAGGATAAGCTGCAAGAATGTAACTGTCGCTAAAAAACATATTATCAAGAGAAATTCCTGCAGAAAAATCTTTTATTCTGTAATGCAGACCTATTACTGCATCAATGTAAGAAGCAATGGTTGTAGAGGTTGAAACAGTGGCACCTACTGAGCCATGAATTGAAAGAGGAACTTTTGACCTTATCTTTTTACCTTTTCCTTCTTCACCACTCTCTTTCGAAACCTGTAATTCCTCTTTTTCTTCCAATTTTACTTCCAGTTCGCTATCTTCTCCAAAAGCAAGAAGTATCTCCTTTTCCTGTGATTCGTAGCCATTTTTCCTCGCTAAGATTGTATGCTGTCCACCTGTTGTTTCAACAATTTTTACTGAATCCTTTCCCTCTACAGGTTTCCCATCAAAAAACACCTCTGAATCAGAAGGATTAACTTTTATTTTCAACTTTACAGGCATCTCTTCTATTTTCGAAATCGCTTCTTTTGCATCTGTGAGTTTATTCTTATCTCCTGATTCCAGGTATTTTTTGTAAGAGTCATAAGCCTCCCTAAATTTCCCGAGTTTCTCATAACACCGCCCAATATTGAAAAGAGTTACCGGATTGGGGTCCATAGAATAAACTTCTTCAAATCTTTTTAATGCATCTTCATACTTTCCCTCCTTATAAAGGGATACTGCTTCAGAATGAATTTTCTCTACATCGCCCTTCGAAGAAGATGAATCAGTTTTCCCTTCCACTTTTTCACTCCCCTTCTTCTTTTTTGCCGCTTTTTCCTTTGTTTCTTCCTTCCCGGAACTCTTTTTCACTTCCTCAGAACCTGCAGAAATAGTCGAAAAATTCGCTCCGTTTAGAAAAAAAGTAAATAAAAGTAACGCAATTAAAAACCTTTTATCTTTTACTTTTGATGCCATTTTTTAAATCCTTTCTACCATATTTATATAACTTATAAAACATCGCGGATTCCCGCCTAGTTTATCCCTGTTTTCACAGGGATAAGGTGTCATTCCTGCGGAAGCAGGAATCCATAAATATTAATTTTCATCTCTGGTAGTGGGCAAAATTACCCATGGGTGCTCATTATTATTAATCAACAAACTCAAGTTTGCTTTTCTTTTTCTTCTGCTTCTTTTCTATTTCCTTAACTTCTTTTTTTATGCCAGTTTCCTTTGCAGTTTTCTGAGCTGTTCCTTTTTTAATTTCTTTTATATCTTTTTTGACATTAATTTTTTCAAGTTTCTCCTCTTTCTTAATTTCCTCTACCGGTACAGGTTTTTCTTCACTTCCAATAACTTTTTTATTTTCTTCCTGTAGTTTTGTTTCTGTCTCTTCTTCAGCAGGTTTCTTAGTTTCCAAACTTTCGACCACCTTATGCGGAATACCTTCCATAGTTTTCGCTTTATTTTCTTTCAGAGACCTGCTTTTCTCCTTCCCACCAAACATTTTTCCCAGAACAATTGCTGAAATCACCAATAAAACAATAGCACCACACGCGACCATAATCCATAATGTCATTCTTTTCTTCTTTTCAGGCTTTCCTGAAATATCTTCTACTTCTTCCTTCTTCTTCTCAGATTCGATAACTTTTTCTTCCCCCTCAACGACATCAATTCCTTCAATGATGCTTGCTTCAGAAACCCTTTCGTTCTCCTTACCGGAGGCAGCTAATTCAACCCTCCTCTCTTCTACATTTTCCTCTTCTATTTTTTCCCCTTCTTTTTCCTTCTTATCAATTTGCTCTTGAGGCACCGGAATAGAAGGGGAGGGTTTTTCAGAATCTACTGTAAACTTCTCTTTTGAAGGCACTGGTGGTGGAGCATGTTTTTGGTGTTCTTCTTTTGCTGTCACTTCCGCTTTTTTATCTTGCGCTCCAAAATCTTCAAATTCCACACTCTTAACCCCTTTTTCTTTCTCAACTTCCGTTCTTCCTATAGTCATCTCCTCTTCGTCATCCATTAACTCCGTTTTTATACTTTTACTCAGGTCTTCTTCCTGTACTTTTCCAACGGATTCAGTTTGAGGAAGCGATCCAATAAGAGGATCAGTTTTCACTTTAATTTTTTGTATTTTCTTCTTCTCTTCGAATTTTTCACCTTCCTGTTTTGAAATTCCAGCAGCTGTTTCAACTGGAGATGTCACCTCCTGTGAAGAAATTGTCTCTAATAAATCCACATCTTTCTCTAGAACCTTCAAAACAACCACGGGTGTTTTAATGCGTTGCACTGAACCCTCTTTCTGTTTCCCTTTTAGAGATAAGTCAATCATCGCCTTTGTTTTAACGGCCTCGAAATCAATAGAATTCAATGCTTCCCTCATTTCATCGGGATTCTGAAATCTATTTGAGGGATTTTTCTCAAGTGCTTTTAAAAAAAACTCGCGGAGATTTGGACCTGATTTTTCAACAATATTATCGGATATAACGGGGTTTTCTTCCACCACTTTCTTTAAAATCTCTTCCTCTGTTTGCCCTTCGAAGGGGATTTTTCCTGTTAGAAGCCAAAAGGCTATAACTCCTGCACTGTAAAGATCACTCCTCCCGTCCACTTCTCCCTTTCCTGACACCTGTTCAGGAGAAGCAAAAGAACAGATAAATGTAAATCCTTTTTCGTTTTTACCAGGCAGCGTAAAATACGATAGTCCGTTTGGTTGTACAAAACCAAAATCCAGGATTCCGAGAGATTTTGAACCAAATATTCCATCTTCACTACACATTGATAATGGATTTATTCCATAGTGAAACAACCCATTCTTATGAAGGATGCCAAGTACTTGTAGTAAAGAATCGAGAATAACTTTTGCATCTTTTGGTTTTATACTTCCCCTTTTCGAAATAAAATCAAACAATGTTTTTACTCCTGGTACTTCAAGTACAATAAAAGGAATACCTTCGTGAAAGCCATAATCCTGTGGCATTAAAATGTTTTTCGGTAAAAGATACCACGCTTCATTTGCTTTTTGAATGCAATTTTCCATACCCTTCTCATCAGATACATAAGAAGGAGAAAAAAATCTTATGTGAACAGGTTTCTTATTTGAAAGGGACAAACCAACGAAGGTAGGACCACCACCTCCCACTGTTGTTTTTCTTAAAAGTTGATATTTACCTTTTATCCTGTCACCTACTTTAAGTATTTTCCATTTTTCTTCCATCTTTTTTCCAGTATAAAATTAACTAAATTAAATAACAATTCGATAATTTTTTCAATTTAAAAATTTAAAAACTTCTGTTCGGGATAATAATTTAAATTACGGAGTGGGAGGACCATATTCAATCGGGGGGAGGGATTCTTCTTCCTCCCGGAAACATTCCAGGAAGTCTCCTGTAACTACTAACATCACCAGTTTGGGATTTCTCCACTTCGCTATTCTTTGAAAAACCGATTTTATTTTGTCTGAAGAAAGTCCATCGGAGGTATCATGATGCTTTGTGAAATCGCCCCACAATGCCTGCAATTCAAATTACACAAAAGTGTTGCTCCCCAGAAAAGGTATCTTAAAGAGTGAGCTTTAGTTTCAGTTTCCAAAAATTTTTTCCATGAATATCTCTGGACTCTCTTTTTAAAATTGAAAATCATATTGTTTACAAAATTTGCATGATTTTTTAATATTTGCAATATGGATGCAATAAAAGCAATTCTATCAAGAAGAAGCATAAGAAAATATTTAAAAAAACCTCTTCCGGAAAATCTTGCTGAAGTTCTTCTTAAGTGTGCGATGAGTGCACCTTCAGCAGGAAACCAGCAACCATGGCATTTTGTGGTAATTGATGATAAGGAAATTTTATCCAAGATTCCTTCCTGCCATCCATACGCGGAAATGGTTCCAGAAGCAAAACTGGCAATCCTCGTATGCGGAGACCTTACAAGAGATGTTCATAAAGGATTCTGGGTGCAGGATTGCTCTGCTGCCACCCAGAATATTCTCATAGCAGCAAATGCTCTTGGGCTTGGTGCAGTATGGCTCGGAGTTTATCCAAGAGAAAGTAGAGTGGAGGGACTTAAAAATTTGCTCGGAATTCCAGAAGAAATCATTCCATTTTCATTAATACCAGTTGGCTGGCCTGCAGAAAAAAAACCACCCTCAAATAGATACAAAAAAACAAAAATCCATAGAAACCACTGGTAATGACAGGTTCGCTTTTTTAAAAAATTATTAAACATTCATGGGCAATTTTGCCCACCCCCGAGAATGAAAATTATAGTTTATAGATTCCTGCTTCCGCAGGAATGACTTCTTATCCTCATGGAAGTAAAAATCTAAATGACCTTCCTCTGTCATTCCCGTCCCTGTTTTCACAGGGATAAACTCGGCGGGGATCCATAATTATTTCTTTATTATTTTCATGGTAAAAATTAGACAATCTTTTATTTCCATTTCTCTACCAGTGCTTTCATCGCGTCAATGTAATCAGCCCAATCATGGAGTATTGCTGGGTCGAAATCAGCCCCATTTGGCCATGTGAGCGTGTGAACTTCTGGATCTATCTCAACCTGCTCGAAAAAATATTTATCTCTCAAGGGACCATACAACTTTCCAAATAATACCGGACTAAAATCTATTACTTGCTGTTTTCCATCATCAAAAAATATTCGGATAGTATATGGACCGACAATTTCAAATTTCACAACACGATATATTGAATGAACCATATTAATTCCCATTTATAAGTCTATCTAAGAGGCGCAATCTTGTATGGTAACTCACCAGATTGCAACCTTCTCCAATTTTCCATTAACTCGCCTTGATGCAATTCAGCCCACGCTTCAACAAGCCGTTTTTCTTTTCCTGGCAAAATACCCCCAATCATTTCAATAGGATCTATACTGAAAATAGCCATGCTATTCTGATAATATGCATGAAAATGAGGAGTATGATGAGGAGTGTCAGGTTCCACGAACATCCGAATAATAATACCAAAAAAGCGACAAATTTCAGGCATTTACATATTTAAAAATCGAATTTGAATACCTATTTTAAAATAATATTAATACAAAAGCGAAAAAAATCAAGAAAAATTAATAAAATAATTAAAACATTCTTGAATGGATTTTACTTTCTTCTTGAATGAAAAGAAATACTTAATACTATTCAGTAGTTTAGCGAAAAATTTTTATTTTCATAAATTTTCAAAAAGAGATTCCTGCCTAAAAACATAGATAAATTCAAGTTTTTTATTGGAATAACTTAAACCCTCTAAAATTTGAGATGGTGATGGGGACTGGATATAATCCAGCCCCCGGAGCAATCACCATAAAACAAATAATTGATATTAATGAAAAATTGTCAATGTTTTTACGAAAATGGGGTGCATTTACTATCTTGGGGGGGTGCCGTCGTGAAAAAGTAGAATGCTTTTCAATTACAATCGTCGAAAGCCCCCAGAAACGAAAATGCACCCACGAAAATGGCTTCCATTTAAAACAACTCTGCCACAAATCAGGCATATAACAAGATTCATGGAAGGATCGCTGGCATTGGACGGCAAAAAGACGCTTACAAAGATTGTTAAAATTAACATGGATAGTACACATCCATCATCTCTGGCTGATTTTTTCACATGCAGTAAATGGAAGGACAAGATTTTCAGAGCAAATCTTTTTACGAAGAACATAAAATGGGTAACCGAAAATTGTAAAAAAGGTTCTAAGACTGATAAGTGTCATCCCATTGTGATAAGTATTGATGATTCTGACGCTTCAAAACCTCAAAATAGTCGGCACTTTGAACCGGTGGATTGGTTTTGCGATGAGAAAGGATATAAACATGCTGTGGTTTTCGTTAGTGTTCATATAACCTGTGGTAAGAAGGGGGTGCCAGTAGATTTCGAAATATACCTTAAACGCAAAACGATAAGGAAACTAAATCGTAAGATAAAAGACAAAAATGATAAGATTAAATTTCTTTCTAAAATGCTAATTGCGATGGAACTATTAAAAAAAGTGAAGCCATATATACCTGATGACTATCCGGTTTATGTTACTTTTGATAGCTGGTATGCAAGTAAAAAACTTATAAATTTTTGTCTTGCTCAGGGGTGGCATGTTATATGTCGTCTAAAGTCTAACCGTTCCTTTAATGGCAAGAAGGTATCTTAAGATGTCTCGTAAATTAAAGGAAAAGAGTTTCAGGCGAATTAGCCTGAAATCCGCTGACCGTTCCACCACCTACTGGGTATCCCATCAAAAAGGAAAGATTAAAGGGATACCTGGAGAAGTCAGCGCAATAATCTCCAGGAGGAGTTTGAGGGACAGGCGCAGCAATGCGTTCTTTCTTTGCACGGATACCCGTTTGAGTGCAAAGGAGGCGATGATGCTATTCGGGAAGCAATGGGACATTGAGGTGGACTACTTGTACACGAAGGATAGGCTCGGACTTGAAGACTTCAGAGTGCGATCACTGGAAGCTATCAGACGCTACTTCCTGCTGGCTTTCTTCATTTTTACTTACCTTCGATGGAGGCAAGTAACTGAAGGCTGGGCGTCCATATCGGGGGTGATCTGTATTCATAGAAAAGAGCAGTATGAGCAGGCACTTACAGCGTTTGGTAATATGGTTTTGAAAACAGGGTCATTGCAGAAAACTCTATGTAAATTCTTATGATTTAATTTTTGACCCCTCCTGCTTATTCTCTCGTTAGTTTTTTGCCGCAGACCATTAAAGGGCTGCGGATGATGATTTTCTGTCTTCAAAGATATAAGAATTTAAATAATATATAAAAAAATCTTTGAAAAATTCGCTAAATTAATGTAAAAAATTATTAAACATTCATAAGCAATTTTGCCCACCCCCGAGAATGAAAATTATAGTTTATAGATTCCTGCTTCCGCAGGAATGACTTCTTATCCTCATGGAAGTAAAAATCTAAATGACCTTCCTCTGTCATTCCCGTCCCTGTTTTCACAGGGATAAACTCGGCGGGGATCCATAATTATTTCTTTATTATTTTCATGGTAAAAATTAGACAATCTTTTATTTCCATTTCTCTACCAGTGCTTTCATCGCGTCAATGTAATCAGCCCAATCATGGAGTATTGCTGGGTCGAAATCAGCCCCATTTGGCCATGTGAGCGTGTGAACTTCTGGATCTATCTCAACCTGCTCGAAAAAATATTTATCTCTCAAGGGACCATACAACTTTCCAAATAATCTATGAAAAATCTTATTTAAACTTCACAAAATCATTATAATATAATAAAAAGCATTTTATGATTGATGATAATAAAACAAAATTATTTCTACAAGCACTATCTTTTGTCTCAATTTTAGCAATGTTGTCTTTTGCAAAATGTGATACAAATAATGTCCAGAATGATGCTGCTTTTGATGGTTTCGAACAAATAGAAATTGAAGATTACTCACAAACAGATAACTTTGAAGTAGATAATTATAATGAAACTTCCGCTGCAGACTATAATGAAAATATAGTTAACGAAGAACAAACTGACACAACCTGTGAAATTAACACCTTTTATTTCTGGGATTGCTCATCATGCCCTGATGGTCGAGAACTTTCTCCAACAGGCAGGGTGTATAGATTTAATCGCTGGTCTTATCATTCAAAAAACTACCTTTTAGTTTCAAATTATACTTCAGTTAATATCTACAACATTACAATACCTGAAAACCCTGAACTTGAATTGGAAGGAGGTGCCTATTATCCATGGGGTTTAATTGAAGGCTCACCAGATGACGATACTGAGCAATGGGATATGGCACTTGCACCGGATAACATTTTCGGATTATCCATGTTTCAAAATTTTGGTTGGGTTACTTTTGGCATTGTATTAAACAATCAGGAAAAAGTTGTTAGTTTTGAAACATATTATCGCTACCGTATAACACCTCCTGTATACATCCCTTCAAACCGGGGAGCCAGAAACGCCGCCGTTTTTTCCCTTAATAATGGAAAACTCTATGGAGCTGCTGCTTATCTGGCTCAGGAAAATTCAACAGGAGGGATTGATATTGCCGAAATTAGTGACCCATTAAATCCCCGTTTTTTAACCACCCTCCCTGATACATCAGCAAACGGTCTAATTAGAATATTTTCATCACCTGATAGAGTATACCTTATAACAACTTCTCTTATGAGGGGTAATTTGTTAATATATGATGTGTCGGACCCATCAAATCCCATTTTAAGCAGCTCCATAACTTTATGTGATACGAATTCTCAAAGCGGTATTCTTGATTTCGACCTATCTCAAAATAGAGTTTTTGTTATTTATAGACCCCAAAGGGAAGCAATAGTTAATGCTGCAGTTTATGAAATCAGTAATCCTTCAAATCCACAACGAATATTTTTAGTCGATAACATGAACTGGCAATACAATAATATAACGGGAATTCAGGAATTCGTTATTATAGGTTCTTCAGCGAATGAAACAGCTGATTTACCAGTTTATGTTTATAATATTAACTTCCCCGAATCACCTTTACTTATCACAATTACTCCTCCCAATAATGACTGGTTTCAAGAAACTGAATTGGATATTACGGCGGCAGCTACAGAAACCTCTTTAATTTTTTACAGGGCAGCATTTATAAGAGCAAGTACGACAATAATTAAAAAGAGTTGTTTTAATTAATTTTTATTGTTTTCATTTTTTGCAGAACTCTCTGTTTTCTTTCTGTTAAATTCATTCATGGCACTCTGAAGTCCATTTAACACTATCCATTTTATGGCTCTTGAGGCTTTTTCTATACCCTCATGAATGACCTGAGAATGCTCAGGATAAATTTTAGAAAGCACATAATCCATCCCAGCTAACCCCGGGTCTTTTCCTATTCCAATTTTTACACGGATAAATTTTTCAGAATTAAGGTGTTCTATGCAGGAAAGAACTCCCCTGTGTCCCCCATGACTCCCACCAAATTTGATTTTAACTCTTCCTGATTCTATGTCCATATCATCGTGAACCACAATTACCCTTTCTAATGACACACCAAGGACTTTCACTGCCTCCTTAACCGCTTTTCCAGAGAGATTCATATATGTCTGGGGAAGCAGGACATAAACAATTCTTTGTTGTATAGAGTTAATTTCGGTAAAAATCCCATGAAACTTCTTAATCCAGTTTTCAGAGGGATTATCCTCGCACATTTTTACAAAAAGCCTTGCACATTCTCTACCCACATTATGATATGTTCCTTCATAAGACCTGCCAGGATTACCGAGCCCAACTACCAAATAATTTATTTTTTCCTCAACATGCACGAGATTAACTCTATCAGAAAAAAACATACCAATTCAACGAATTTGCAGCAAATAATATGCTATTTCATTTATTAAAAAAAAATGATATTAAATAACCTTAAACCAAGGGATAAATTTATGGAAGAAAAAATCCTTCTTGCATGGCCTACAGAAGAAATTGGCAGAGCTCTTCTCGTAGAAATGTCAAAGTATCCTTTTTATGTACTTGCCCTTTCTCATCCCGATGATCGCCCCGCTATCGAATCTCTCAGGTTAAAAATCCTGCGGGGAGAATGCCACCCTGAGTTCAAACTTGAAATATTATGGGGCAATCCTGCTGTTCCATGTGCTGGTCTCGATACGAGAACACTTGATAAATTATCAAATACACTAAAAATAGTTATAAACTGTCCTGCTTTATCAGTTCGAGACAGACATAACTATTACACTACCCTCGAAAGTATTTCTAAATCTACAGAACAATTGATAGCTCTGGCTCACAGGCTTGCGAATCTAAAGGTGTTTGCCCATATTTCTACAGCATTTATCTCAGGAAACTATGCTGGAAGATTCTACGAAGACTGGCTCGATGTAGGTCAGGGCTTCTACGACCCACTTCATCGCACTCACTTTATCGGAGAAGCAAAAATTCAAAACGCGGGAAGGTCCATCCCCACCATAATTTTTCGATGCGGCTTACTCGTTGGAAGCGGTGATACAGGCGAATTCGAAGAAAAAGAAGGACTTTACAATTTCTTCCACTTTCTTAAAAATTTCGACTCCTCAATACCAAAGGCAATTCCTGTTTTCATCCCGGATAGTGAGGACAGATTTGTATCTTTAACCCCTACTGATTATGCAGCAAAAGCAATTGTCTGGATCATGCAAAAAGAAAATTCGATAGGAAAAACATTTTGCCTCGTAGACCCATCTTCTCCCACACTTAGAACATTCATTGATGAAATTGGAGATCTTACCGAAAGAAATTTTTACAGAATTCCTATCGACAAATTAAACAAAATCCCACTTTTTGAACCAATGATAATGGTGGAATGGATGAGTTTTCTAACAAATTTAATGAAAAGGTCATCTCTTCCAATGAGATTTTTATTTAACAGGGGAGACTATGATACAACCAATACAAGAGAAGCTCTCAGAGAGAGTTCTATTTCCTGTCCCCCCTTTGAAACCTATATAGAAAGACTCTACAGGTATTTTATCACCCGATATGCTTAAATTATGATTAAAAAAAGTAAACTCATGCTAAAATTATTCAAGGGATTGCTACTTACTGGATTGGTTTGTGGTCTTATCCTTCTTTGTATAGCAGGAATTTTACTTGTGGCATATTCGAGTTCTTTACCATCAACTGAAGACTTGAGAGAAAACTACAACCCTCCTCAGGTAAATCGTTTTTATGCAGCTGATGGGACCGCGATTGGAGAAATTGCTTCCGAAAGAAGAACAGTAATTCAAATTTCTCAGGTCCCAAGATTCGTAATAAATGCCATACTTTCAGCAGAAGACGCTGATTTTTTTAAACACGAAGGGCTTGATTATCCCGGAATACTGAGAGCAATACTGGTGAACATAACAAAAGGAGAAGCAAGACAGGGAGCAAGCACAATAACACAACAGGTTGCAAGAACATTTTACCTCGGACGGGAAAAAACATTCAAAAGAAAATTAAAAGAACTCCTCCTTGCAAGGAGAATCGAACAGAATCTCAGCAAAGAAGAAATTCTTTTTCTGTATCTTAATCAGATTTACTGGGGTCATGGGAGATATGGAATTGAGGAGGCATCGAGATTTTATACAGGAAAATCTATTTCCGATGTGAATATACCTGAAGCGGCTCTTCTGGCAGGTCTTCCGAAGGGTCCTGAAATTTATTCCCCCTTCAAAAATCCTCAAAAAGCCCTTGAAAGGAGAAACTGGGTTCTTCGCCAGATGGCTACCCACGGGTTTATAACTGCAAAAGAAGAACTGGAAATGGAAAATGAGCCTCTCCCCCAATCCCCACACGCAATTGAAAATAGTTCTATTGGTCAGGAATTTATCGACGCTGGTTACAGAATGCTGGTTAAACTTGTCGGTAAAGAAAGGGCTCTTTCTGGAGGATATAAAGTCTGGACAACGATGAATATCGAACACCAGAAAGAAGCAGTCAAATCTGTTGAAATCGGACTAAAACAAATAGACCGGAGACATGGCTATTATGGTCCAATAGGATATAAGAAGACAAAAGGAGGTCTGGCGAAAGAAAAGTGTCCATCTTTTCCACCTGCAGAAAAACTACCAGCAAAAGGTGTTCCGGTTCCAGGCAAAATCTATGAAGCGGAGGTACTTGAAGAGGATAGCGCTACAGGGAGAATGCTCGTGGGGATTGGAGAGAGAAAAGCAGTGGTGCACCTCGACAGAGAAACAAGATATAACCCGGATGGACTTCCGCCCGGTTCTTTTGCCCGCCCAGGCTGCAGCGTTAGAGTTTTTCTGGTAAACGGGAAGGAGCAATATGGTTCTGAAGAAGTCGAAATTGCAAGACTTGCTCTTGGTCCACAATCTGCTCTCGTAGCAATCGATGTAGGCTCTTCGAAAGTAACAGCAATGGTTGGAGGTTATGATTTTCATCAGGGTGAATTCCAGAGGGCAATTATGGCAAAAAGGCAGCCTGGAAGTGCTTTCAAAACCTTTGTTTATCTATCAGCACTCAGGCAAAAAAAAGTGACTCCTGCGACGCTCATTGAAGATACGCCACTACAATACGAAGACTTCCAGCCAAAAAATTACGAAACATGGCACTTCGAAGGAAAAGTCCGATTACGCAGAGCGCTTGCAGAAAGCATAAATCTTGTAGCAGTTCGTGTTGCAGAAATAGCCACAATTGGAGAGGTTATAAAACTTGCAAAAGAAATGGGTATCGAATCGAATCTCGAACCAAATCTTGCTCTTGCGCTTGGTGCAAATGGAGTTACCCCACTTGAACTTGCAAATGCTTATGCAACGATTGCTCGTGGTGGAATACGATGGGAACCAATAATAGTGACAAAAATTGTTGGTCCCGATGGAAAAGAAGTAAAAATACCACCACCTGAACCACCAAAAAGAGTCATTACCGAACAGGAGGCATTTTTAATAACAAACATGCTTGAAAGCGTTGTTAAGGAGGGGACTGCAAAGGATGCGCTGAACTTGAAAAGACCATGTGCAGGCAAAACTGGAACAAGTAACATGGCAAGGGATGCATGGTTTGTGGGTTTTATACCAACACTCATTTCAGCAGTATGGGTTGGTTTTGACGATTTCAAACCTCTCGGGAAAAATGAAACAGGTGCAAGGGCAGCATTACCAATATGGCTACTTTTCATGAAAAATGTAGTAAAAAACTTTCCGTTAACAAGATTTGGACTTCCACCTGAGGGGATTGAAGTTCGCTCTATTGACCCTGCAACGGGGTTACTTGCTCGTGAAGGTCAGCCCGATGCCATTACAGAAGTCTTTCTCGCTGGAACCGAACCAACTGAAACCGCCCCTCTGCCTCAGCCAATCGAAGAAACTGTAATAGAGCAGGACAGTACAGAAACAAAACCGATTCAACTTCAAGAAACTCATGAAAATCAAAAAGAAGAGAAAACAGATAATGAGGGCGAGCAAAACATTAAAACCCAATGAATTACTTATTTATTTTTCACGGTAGGTTAGGTAACGCTTAAATCTCTGCAAACTCCTCAATAGGTACTGCAGTTTCCTTTTTAACTTTCTTTCCAAAAACATATATGGCTTTGAAATCCTCTTCAATTTTCCTTAAAGTCTCTGCCTTGAAATATTGCTCACCACAATATTCGCATTCCTCACAAGGAACATTGTTTACAACAAGGAATTGGTCGTTGTGCTTATAGATGTAGCGGACATGCTTTTCTCTAAAATTTCTATTTCCACAAAAGCTACAAATCTTCATTTTTCTCCCCTTTCATAAGGTGCCTTAAATTTAGGTGGACGAGGAATATACACAGTTATTATTACAACCTGAATCTGTGAAGTCCAAATAAGATTTCTCTAGAATTCAAGAACATATCTTACTTTGCCCATCAAAATAGGTAAATTAACAACTCCAGTTTATTATTGAATTTATAATTAGCATAAGATAGAGATACATGCAATCTTTTTTCATTTTTTGATAAAATTTTTTAAAAGAAAACAGACATCTCCTTAGTAATAAAAGAAATCGACAAAGGGAAGATAATCAATGTAAATTCCTCCTTTACGCAATAATATGTCATTATCCAATTCAATTGTTTTAGTAGCTCGTTGAAGATTGCGAAAACTCATTCGGAAGAATGGAAAAATAATAAATTTGTTCAAATCCAGCGCAGACGAATTTAATTTAACATTTGTCACTTTGGGGTTGTGATGTGTCAAATGATTTGTGCCAACCTTCTGTTTTTCTTAAATGACCAAATTTTTTAGCCAAAAGTTCCAATTGCTCTTTTTCTGATAGTGGTGACAACTTCTTTTCAGCTTCTATTTGTAATTTTCGCTTCATTTCTACGGCATCAAATTTTTTAGTCCTCATAAATCACCTCCATCGGACTTCTTATTTCAATTATGGGGTATCCTAACTTAAGATTCACAGAGTTTATTAAGTGAATGCGAGTTAGGTTCACAATATGTTTAAAATTCCAACTCGTCAGGACATCAACTTTTTCAACTGTTGCAATTGCTATGTGCCTGGCATCAGAAAGACTATTTTCTGCAATCACACCTTCTTTCAAATATGAATTAGCAAGCCATAGTGACTCTTCATTTAGGAAAACATATTCAATATTTCCTTCCGGAATTCTATTCAATATTTCCCTAACATTTTCAGGGGCTCCTTCCAATTCAAATAATACCAAATCAGAAATTACAAGCTTCTTCTTTCCTCCAATGAACTCCTCAAACAATTTGTTTGAATACATCTCAAATTCGCTATCAAAACAGCCACCAATTACAGATGTATCAACATAAATCCGAGGTTTCAACATTTTCTCTATAGTAAAATATTATGGCTTATGGTCGCCTAATTTATTTATAGACGAAGTATTTTATTTATCTCAATTCCTACTGAATTACCATAATTTAAATTATTATCTGACTTCTCAACTTTGTAACCTGCTTCCTTTTATATTTTAATAATTTAAATGACTCCTTATTTTACTAATGTTTTTTTTGCTTAACCTGAAAGAAAATTTAGTACTTTTAAACTATAAAACTATTTTTCAGAGGTAAAGTCAAGCATTTTTGAAACCTTGCCACCCTTTACTTTTTTAATGAATCCCTTTTTATTTGCTAACGACCGTTGCTTATTTTAACAAAACCCGTCTATAATGGTCTGCCCATTAGTCATTCCTGTCCCTGCCTTCACAGGGGTAAACCTTAGCAGGAATCCACGAATTAAAATTTCCATCCCATGGCGTAGGCAAAATTTGCCCATGAGCGTTTACTTCGTATGTGGATAACTCACATCAGGATTTGCGCTTGCACTTCCGTGTGAAGGTATAACTGCAGGAAGATGCTCGTCAATTCCTCCACAAACGCATATTTCACAACCCCTTTCCTCATCAAACTGACATGCTACATATCCGGTGAGGCACTTCAATTTTTTGTATTCGGGACATATAAAAGACGATGGTTTTGGAAGCGAAGAATTCTTTCTTGATGAACATCCACCGAAAAAAAACACAAATAAAGCGAGAATAAAAATTACTTTCATTTTTTTTAATATTATATATTATTACATTATAAATAAATACAATCATAGTAAATTCGAATGAGAAGGGAAACAATAAACTGGATTACACAGGCAGATGCTGATTTTGATTCAGCATGCAAATCATTTGATAGCAAAATATATTATCTATGCGCCTTTTTATGCCACCAGGCTGCCCTAAAATACCTTAAGGGATTTATTATTGAAACAAAGAAAAAACTTCCCCAAAAAACTCATGACCTTGTTTCACTTGGAAAGGAAGCAGAAGTTGAAGAAAAAATTTTAACTCGTTTAAGAACTATAAATCCCCATTTTAAAATTTCAAGGTATCCAGATGCAGCAAATGGTATCCCGTGTCATAACTACGACGAAATAAACACAAAACCACTTCTTGACAGCACAAGGGAAATAATAGGATGTATAAAGAACAAATTGCATAAGTGAGAATAATAAAAATTTCTTCTATAAATTTATTATCCTGCACAGTGGGTTTTCAATTCAAATTTATCAAGCTGGGTAGCAGATAAATAACCCATATAGGTATGACTATCTATTTCAAAACAATTAAAGTTGCTTTCTTCAGGAATAAGATTTACAGGCAAAGTTTCAAAAGATGTTTCAGCCCCCATTTGTGAAGGGCAATCATCAGAAATCAAACCAGAACTATTTAATTTCATAATCCATGTTTTGTGATAGAAATTTATTATCGAACCTCCAGTAACAATTTCACCATTCTCAGTTTCTTCAATAGAAAAAATATTATCCCATCCATCCATACCATAAGACCTCTGCCATATTAAATCTCCGTCAGCAGAAATTTTAATAATTACACTACTGGTATTTCCATTTAAAAATTGACTATTTCCACCTAAAAGAAATGCTCCATCACTAAGTGGGAACGAAGCAGATATATTCTGAACTGTTAATTTCTTTTGCCACACTATCTCCATATCCCTGTCAAGGCGCATCATCAGAGTTTCGTGTTGATATTGCACTTCTTCAATATCGGCAATCAATAATATTCCTCCATCAGAAAGTAAAAGTAAATTTCCATTAAATGTATCCACAACTCCGTGAAAAACCTTCTGCTTAATAATATCACTATCGCTATTAATTTTCATTACTAATGGTTCAACATTTCCTTCATCAGAATAAAAATTGGTGCTTCCAAATAACCATAATTCACCATTTTCATCTTCTAAAATCTTGCTCCCCAATTCTTCGCTCCTTTCGTTTCCGTACTTTTTCTGCCATAGAATATCTCCTTCATTATTCATTTTTTCAATCAATATGTCCCCTGCTACTGGCGGATTAAAATCAGAGTTTTTTACAAAGGCAAGTAAAATGATGTGTTCATCTTTCGTAAGAATTAAATCAACTCCACTGTCACCAATATTTTTTTGCCAGATTATTTCGCCATTTTTATCTAATTTTAAAAGCAAGGTATCGTTATCTGTTTTATTCGGATGTAGTGGATCTGTTGAACTAATTATATTTATAAGCACAAATAATTCTCCAGTTTCAGATTCAACTACTGAATCAATGCTTAAATCTCCGTCAAAATTATCATACATTTTGCTCCAGATTACATTTCCATCTGAATCAAGTTTTGTTAATCCCACACCTCTTCCCGAACCAATTGCAAGATAACCGCCATCATTCGTTACTATCACCTTTGCACCAAGCAAAATCTCAGTACTATCAAATTCTTTAGACCAGTATCGAGGTGGCTCAACTTCTTCCTCAGAAAAATCGAGATAATCTCCATCATCATTAACTTCATCGAGTTCCTCTTCAATTTCAAATTCTAATTCATCACTATAACCATCGGTATCTGCATTTGCGTCACCTGCAAGGCTTGTATTCCCGCATGCAAATAATAATCCGAAAATAAGATACAAAAGTGCATTAAATATAATTTTTTCCATTTACTCCCCTTTCACACTACACTAATATGTTTAATGAAACACCTTTATAAAACACTATCACAAAAAATCTAAAAAATGCAAAATTATTCTCACAGGTGTTAATTTTTTTACATATTATTACCCAGAATGGCAGGATTTAGGGGGATTGAATTAGCAAAATTTTATTTTTTGGAACACAATTCACAAACTCCAGCAAATCTGTTACAGCAAGCAAAATAACAGAAGGAGTGTGCCCGTCGTTGGGTCCAAACCCAGTGCCAGCGATTCCAGCGCCAAAGCACCGATAACTGAATCATCATTAGGCTTGCCAAATACAACCGGAACCACTTCTTCTTTTCCTGCCACCTTGAGAAGTACTCTGCCGATTTCACACTCAATTAGATTTCCGTCCATCTGTCTGAATGTTTCCTTTCGGCTGGGTTCCACCCCTATGGCAAATAGTTTGTCAGCAGGAGCAAATGAAAACAAAGCTCCTGTGTCTATGAGAAAGTAATCCTCAAAACTTCTCGTCAGCTCCTGCGGATTACACATCGTGACTTTTGCATAAACTAAACTCATACCTTTTATCTTTTTCAAACTGGCATGGTTGTGCTTTATGACTCCACCAACACCACCACCCGCACGATCACGCCAGCCTCAACCTCCTTTCGATTTGTGCTTTATGACTCCACCAACACCACCTCCCGCACGATCACGCCAGCCTCCTCCTCCTTTCGATTTGTGCTTTATGGTTGTGCTTCATGACTCATCCAATACCACCACCCGCACGATCACGCCAGCCTCAACCTCCTTTCGATTTGTGCTTTATTACTCCACCAACACCACCACCCGCACGACTACGCCCACCACCTCCTCCTTTCAGTTTTGCTTCATGACTCCCCATCCACCTCAGACCGCAACACCACGCCAGCCACCACCTCCTTTCGGTTTGGGCTTGATAAATCAAGCCCCTACAATAAACGATGAAATTTTGCCCCCTTTTTTGACATTTTTGGGGATAATTAATTTATGCCAAGCGAAAAGTTTTTTACGATTTTTTAGAAACGCATTAGTACCATGGGTAATAATTAGGAAACAAATAAGCGATTTCAATCAAGTCCTGTATGCATAAGGTCGTAGCCAGCAGTGAGGGTCTCCTGAAAAGGGGTCGCCGGTTAAAACATAACACATTGCACGACAGCCATAACAACCCTTTACTGGACACCTATAACAGTTCCCTTTAAGGTTCTCTTTTTTTCTCAATTTCTTCAAAATTGCTGAATTAGACCATATTTTATCTAAAGGTTCATTCAAAAGGTTGCCAATTGGAAGCGGAAATCTTCTACATGGGAAAATCGTTCCATCTGGCATAAGAGCCATTCCGTCACGACCCACAACACAACCAGACCCATAAATTCGAGGCTTTTTAGAACCAATCTCAACTTTTATCGCCCTGTAAGGAATAAGGTCTTCTGGTTCAGCAAACAGACTAAATTTATTCAGCATCTTCTGCCACACATTTAGAAATTCTTTGCCAGATAAAACCTCATTAGCCCATCTTTCACCCCTCCCTATTGGGAAAAACCGCTCCACAATAAATTCTTTTGCCCCTGTTTCCCTGCAAAAATCAACAAGAAGCGGAATTTCATGGTAGTTCCTTTTCATCGCAGTAAACATAATTACAAAAGGAATCTTACACCCCTTTATTTTTTCAATGTTTCTCAGAACTCTTTCAAAAATTCCACTTCCCCGAATGGAATCATTTGTTTGAAAAGTAACTCCATCAAGTGAAATTCTTATTTCCCTGAATTTTTTAAACTTTTTTAATTCTTCTAACCACAATGGAATTATAAGACCTGAGGTAATTATACTAATTTCTTCTACACTGACAGACCTGTTCAGAATATCCAGAAGACTTCGTAACTCCTTTTTCAGAAAAGGCTCACCACCTGTCAGAGTTACATCTAATTTCGTACCCCATTTCTTCATCCCATCAAGCAAGTTACCTGTGACTTTCTTAATCTCCGATAGAGTAAGCTCCCCTTTTTTAGAAAAATTCTCCTGATAGCAATGCTGGCATCTTAAAATACAACGATTTAATAGATGCCATTGGACATAAAATCTCCTACTCATTCAGCATTACCTGCAAGAATATTAATTACCTTCACTAAAAATCCTATAGGGTCAAAACCAAGAATCTTTTCAAGTTCAAAATCCTTTTTTTCGATTCTCCTTCGCAAATTCTTCAATGTCTCACCTATATCAAACCTTTTCGTTAAACCAATGCTATCCAGTTGCTTTATGATTTCTGCTGATGTCTTTGCTAATTTCGTCACAACATCTACTCCCACAGCTCCTGCAACCCAGGGAGGCATTGGGTCAATTATTATTTTCTGTGTAATCATTGCACCAGTAAAAGCACCTGGTTCCGGATGCCACAAAATCTTTTCTATTTCCCCCACTTCAGCAAAAAAACCAAGACACGGTTGAGCATATCGCCTCCCTGTTGATTCAATTAATGCACGATACCCTCTATACCATGGATAAAATCCCTTTACCCCTTCCATCACAACTTCATGTCCCAAAACAGTATCTATTAACCTTTCCTTTCTCACAAGAACAACACCTGCTTCAATACTATTTCCTGAAAAAAGGAAAAAGACCATTGATGAACCCATCGGAAAAATTGCATCAAAAAATTTTCGCATTGTTAGTGAATTAAGAGCAAAAAGGGTTCTAAAAATATCAGGGTAAATTATAATCTTTTTCGATTCACACCCATTTTTTATTGAAGCAAAAAATGCATCAGCAAAATCAAAAGCATCCCAATCATGCCTGTAAAAAGACTGAACTTCTTCAACAATTTTTCGAAGTTCGTCAACTTCAATAACAACTAAAAACCTCTTCCCAAGTGTTTTTGCAATTTCACTTAACTTTTCCTCTTCCCAGATTTTACCAAACCTCTTCAAAACAGTAACTTTCCCCATCTCACCTAAAATTGCTACCGCTTCACCATCCTTTGTCAGAATGAAACCGGAACTTCTACCCCCTTTTTTCAAATTTTCAAAACTAAGAAGCCTCCAGAATACAAAAGCATCCTTCTGCGAAACACCTATTATCTTTATACTCTTGTCAAACATCTCTCATTACCAGAAGTTATTTCTTTTTAACCAAATTTTCCTCCTCATAGAGTTGCAAAACCACTATTTCTCTTCCCGTATGTTCTATCATCACAGACCTTTCTTCCTCCCACTTTTTTCTTCCAAATTCCTGAGAATACCTTTCCTTCTTTACTGAAAGCAAATGTTCACAAAGAATGCCCTTCTTCAAATCAAATATCGTAAACGATTTTTCATCGGTAGAATGAACAATAAAAACAAGATATTTATTTTTTTCTAAATTCCTTCGCAAAAGGATTCTGCATCCCGTGTCCTTTTTCTTAACCACAAAAGGAATCTTTCTGTAAAATTTCTCCGCATTTCCCGTAATTATTGAAAGCATCTCATGCTCAAAGTTTTCCTCACCAATCAATTTTATCTTACCTTCTTTAATTGCAAAATCTAATTTCTTGACAAGGTCAGAATCGAGAGGTTTGAATGTTTCATCCAGTTTTGGAAACTGAGGTCCTATAACCACCCTAACCCCCTTCTGAGCCCACTCAATTGCCTTCTCTATCACTAATGAACCGACAAAAAGAAACGAAGGAATAAAAATAAGACCTATATCAGGAAACCTCCTTTTTAAAACCTCTACATCTTCGGTTCCCTCTAAAAAAATGTAATTTAAATATAGATTTTCGAAGATTCTGCATATTTTTCTAATCTTCTCAAGCCAGTCTCTGTGCAATAATCCCAGTGGAGGAACTTCTATAGATGAAATAAAACCATCAAGTTCAAGTCCCAGACCACCCATTAGCGTTGGTGAAAATCCTGTCATATCAAATCTCAAAACACTCATATCAAGATATTCCCGAGGCAAAACTATACATCCATTAACCACAGGTAAAAATTCATCCAGATTTTCAGAATCCAATAAATCGAACAATCTTGTAAAAAAATGGATAAGATTTGTGCTTCCATCCCTGCCATCCTCTTTTACAAGCCCTCCAAGCCATCTATCCCTCTCCGCCCCCATATAAAAATTCATGCCTCTAATGCCACACCCAATTGACGCCACAACGGAAAATCTGTTGTCAAATTCGGAAATATACGGAGTATAATAAACACTTCCCACCCCCATTTCTCCTGCATAGGGCATTTCTTCGATTGCCATTACAGTTCTAATTTCGTCCATAAATATTTCTGCATTAGACGCAATGCCATAAATATCAATAGTAACCCTATCAACTACTTTCTTAATTTCAGACGCAACAAGAAAACTCCAGATTCCACAGGGGGGAAAATTGTGTGAAAAAGGGATTCCCTTTACACCCTCTTCTTCAATCCCCTTTCTCATAGCAAGAAGTGCTCTTGTAACCATCCACCTCCTGAAACTCATCCAGAGTAAACATAATCTTAAGTTTTTAATTCCCCCCTCCAACCTGGTGGGAGGAATCTCTGAATCTAATTCAGTTTCCCCTGAGTTTTTAATATATTCCCTGAAAAGTTTTTTAGCGCTTTCACTGTAATCCTGGTCAAAAGGTGCATCTCTGAAAAACAGGCAGGCTTCATTATCAATTTGAATCATCCTTACAAAATCATCCTTCGAAAAAAATTCTTTTGTAACCTCTATAATTTTTCTGAACCACCCCAGTGTTTCCTCGACATATTTTTCGCTAGCATAAGAAGGAACAGGAAAAGGATATGGAACAAATGGGCAAAGGACAGGGTTTTGTTGCGGGCTTCGTGCTTGAATCTCAGGGTCATGGACTATTCTCTGTGGCAACCCGAAATTGGGAAGCTCGGCATTCACACATGGGCCGGGTCTTAATATAACCCACATCTTCCTTTCCCAAACCAACTGCAAAAAACGAACGAGGTCAAGGTTTTCTGACTTTTCCCCAAAATCGTAAACCCCTTTTTCCCTTTCGTGAATTCCCCATGGAATATAAACATCTACACCATCAAAACCCGTTGACTTTAATCTGTCGAGTATTCTTTCCCAGTTATCTGCAGCATGACGGAAATAATGAACAGAACTGCTTATAGATTGTTTCATTAATTACCCCGGTTACAAATGGTCATAATTTTTTACATCGATTAGACGGAAACCTTCTGGAGGAACTTTATAAGTGTATGGACTCCAAACCCTGTGGCTCCCCTCGGTCCCATTTCGGTTCTTTTATCAAAATAAGCCGGTCCGGCTATATCGAGATGAGCCCATTTTTTATTTCCAACGAATTCTCTCAAAAACAGAGCAGCAAATATTGCACCTCCATAAGGGTCCTGAGAAGCATTTTTCAAATCGGCGATGTCAGACCGCAGAGAAGGAACCATCTCTTCTAAAAGGGGAAGGCGCCATAGCATCTCTCCAGCTTCCTTTGCACCATCTTCGATTTGTTTTGCTAAATCATCATCATTAGAAAAAAGCCCAGCCGTGAAACTGCCAAGAGCAACCATGCATGCACCGGTTAAAGTAGCAATATCTATTATATAATCAGGTTTTTGCTCTACTGCCCATGTAAGAGCATCCGAAAGGAGGAGCCTCCCCTCGGCATCTGTAGAAATTATCTCGATTGTTTTTCCACTTTTACTCTTGATTATATCCCCTGGTCTATAAGAATTAGACGATGGAAAATTCTCTGCAAGGGGGCATATTCCATATAAATCTACATTTAAACCAAGTCGTGCCGAAGATACTAAACAACCTACCACCGTAGCCGCTCCCGCCATGTCATTTTTCATTGCACTCATGCTGTGAAAAGTCTTAAGATTAAGTCCACCTGAATCAAAAACTATTCCCTTTCCTACCAGACAAACCTTCTTCCTTTTACCTGAACCTTTCGGACTGTACTTCATCTCCATTACAAGGGGTGCCCTGCTACTCCCCTTACCAACCTCATAAACAAGCGGGAAGTTCCCATGATTCTTCCCATCAAGTTTATGAATTCTAATTTTCACATTTTCCCCTTCCACCATTTTCCTTGCTTCCTCAACCATTTCTTGAGTCCCTAAAAGATTGGCAGGTTTGTCAACCAGATCCCGAACTCTTGAAATTACCGGAGCTATCTTCTTCACAAAATTAATAGTTCCATCAACAGTCTTAACATCTTTTGACTTGCAATAAATCCCAACCCGTGAAACTTTGGATGATTTGTTTTCATTACTGGACTTGAACTTCAATCTAAACGGTTGAGAAAGACCAATGGAAAATCCCATAAGGGCAGATTCTAAAAAGTCCTTCGATTCAATTGCACAATCAGGAAGAAGCAAAGCAGAACTTTCATAACCCCTCGCCCTTATCGCCAGCCCAGCTCTCAGCATCCTCCTTTTGAACAGCACAGCAGATTTGTTTTCCCATTTACCCAATCCCATAAAAAGAATTCTTGATGTACCATCTACTCCGGGAACACGCAGTAGAAATTCTTCCGAATCAGTAGATTTAAATTTTTCCTCTTTTCTGACTCTATCAATATCAACAGAAAATACTTCTGCGACGAGATTCTTCAATTCGCTTTTCTTTCCCTCATCACCACTGAAAACGCCTATCACTATGCAATCATACTTTTTTAAATCCTTCCCCCTCGAAACTACCTCGTAATTCATAATTTAACCTTTTAGCATCTTACAAAATTATATGCAATGCCTGAAATTAAAAGGCATGGTGCAAAGTTTAATTTTCAAAATTCAAAGTTCAAAAAATGTAAAATTAATTATCAAAAAAGGGCAACAATTTTTAATACCAGTAATTTAAAAAGAACAAAATTAAACTCGTTTCTCAACAACGCCAATATGACCCGATACACCATACGCACTGAAATATCCGCTCATTTCCCCCACAAAAATTGCGTAATTTTCATCAACCCTTAAAAAATCTGGAACAGGACTATCATCATCAAGTTTGTGGAGAAGTGTTCCATCGGAAGAAGAAAACACATAGGTTGTATCCGCAGGAATAAAAAGCCCGCCACCCCGAAGTATTGGTTCCAGATTCATTGGTACATCCGAAGAAGCATTTCCACCAATATTTCTACTCCACAAAACTGTCCCATCCTCTGCTTTCAAACATATAATTACACCTCCTATTATATTCATCACAATCCTGTCATCTATGCTCATCCAGGAAAAAATACTGGCAAAGTTTCCAAGGTTTCTTTCCCACACCACAGCTGCATTTTGTGAATTTAAACCCCTTATAATTAAATTCAAACCCTGATAAAAAGCGATGCAAACTATTTCACCTGCTTTAACCGGTGGAATAGCAATTCTCCCCTCGCAAAGACATGACCACGCTTCTTCGCCAGTTAACGATTCAAAAACAAAAAGCCTCCCTTCTCTCTCTCCCCATTCCCTCCCCCAGACTGCAACATTTGAACCCCAGCATACAGGAGTGTCCATAAACTTGTATCTTGCATTGTAACGCCAGAGTAAATCACCCGTATCAACATCAAGGCAGTGAAAAGTATTGGTTCCGCAAACAACAAAAAGAAACTTACCAAACTTTGCAAAGTTGAATCTGCTCCCTCTTCTCGTTCGGTATTTCCACTTTGCTTCACCGGTGCAAAGGTCAACTGCTACAATAGATGATTCTCCACTCGTAAGAATTGCAAACCGAGGTTTTCTCCCCCCTCCCGCAACTATTCCTGATGGTGGTCCAAAAGGAGGTATTATTCTTGTTTCCCAGGAAGTTTTTCCAGATTCTATATCAATGAGCCTCAATTTACCACCTGGTTCAAACCTTAGGATACCCGACTGACCTGTCATAAAACTGATTGCATCCTGCTCTTCTAATTTTTTTCTCCAGAGCAAATCACCACTATACCTTTCAAGTGAAAAAATCTCTTTCCCGCCTGTTAAAATTACTCTATCCCCACAAAGATAAGTAGAATCGAGCCTCAAACCCTCCACCTCTGCTTCCCATAACCTGACATACATAAGTTTCTTTGCTTTAAAAAATACGGAATTTTCCTTTTTACTTTCCTTTTCTTCAATCAGTGAAGGAGCTTCAAATCGAAGAGATGATGCTGCCAAACTTCCTCTTTTTAAATTGTGTGACTCAAGGTCTTTTCGCCATGAAGATAAGGTATCCACTTCCTCTGAAAAAATCTCAAATCTTAAATTTGACCTTTGAGTCGCATTTAATTCACCAATCCTCTTTCTAAAATCTTTCGATGTTTTGAGCACTTCATCAACAATAACAAATGGGTCAATTCCACGCATTGTTATTACCGATGAATTATCATCTTCTTTTCTTATAGAAAATGCGCAAAGACCGCTTTTCCCATCGTATTTCATTTCCATTTTTATATTTTCAACAGAAGAAACTATTTCAAAAGTCCTCGAGGATTCGATGTATTCGAGTAACCCTCTGCACAACTCAACCAATTTTTCCATCACAAAATAAATGTAACACGAAGCACTGAATCTTTCCCTATCTCGAAAAACAAAATCAATTTTCCCCTTTCCCATCAGGCTATATAGGTCCGATTTATTTGGAATAACAGAAGAAAGGAAATCTCTCGATGTTGCCTCAAAAACATAACCAATAGAAAATCCTTTTTTTAAACTTTGTTTAGGGCAATATTCCACGGTGAACGATGACTGTAAAGAAACGCAATTCGAAGTAGCATCTTCAATATTTATTTTCTTGAGCCTCTCTATAGCACTGAGAAGTTCTGAAACAAAAGAATCAGCAACCATCTGTGGACTTATTTCAAGGAGGTCACCAAGTAATGTTTCCCCTGCATTTAAAACCGCATCAATCATAGAACTAAGAGAAATTTCAATATCCTTTACTTCTACATAGGGGTTGCCACCGGCTCTATAAAACGAGAAAAAAACAGATTTTCCTTCAAAAACAATGGTTATTACCCATGGGCTTTCATAAAAAGGAATATCAACCCTGCCCCCTTTTCGTAAAACAATTTCTTCCGTTCTACTTATAATGTCTCTGAGTAAAAGAAAAATTGCTTCCCTTGGAGCTCTTGTGGAAATATTGACTCTGTCTATGAGTATATTAACTATATCAAGGACATTTGTTAAATTAACAATATTAGAGCTCCTGAATTGAGAAAATATTGCCTCATCATCTTTCCATGAATTCCCAAAATGTATTTCTATCGAGTGCATTTAAGAAAATTCCCTAAAATTATGCTTTTTTTATTGTAATACCTGAATAAAAAAATCGCAAATTTTTTGCAATTTTTATGGCATGTCAGAAATCTCGCAAATATGATTAATGCACCTATAACTCAGCCATGAACAACCAACCTGATTTCCACAGGAAAGTGAGTCAGAAAATGAATCACAGGGCAGTGGTGAACCAATACAATATTCTGATAAAACCCAATTACAACTCCTGCAATGCGTACATTGGGATTGAGATAAAAACTGAGAACAATCTATTGTTCCACCTGTACATTCTGAACCCAATGGCTGACAATTGCAATCCAGGCAAGGTCTCAATAATGGCAAGTGGAAACAATTAATTATACCTTCACACATTCCACTGGAAATCCATTCACACCCCTGCTGATTTTCGCATGCCACTTGTTCTGTAAAATCCGAGCAAGGCGTGGGAGTCCCTGAACATGAAGGTTGTGGGCAATCTGAATCACTGCAACAACCTATACCAGTTCCTGTTGAAAAACACATGCCTGAACAGCAGATGCCTCCAGGGCACGGAGACGCATCGCTCAAGGGTGTCCAAGAATCCCTTGAAATCGAAGGATTACAATAAAGGCAGGGATTATCCTGTGAAACATCCCCATCTCTATAACACATCCCATCAATGAAACACGAGCCATCAGCAATGTCATAAAAACAGGAATCATTTCCCTCATCACACATTTCATTTATAGTGCATTCAAAATTATCAGCACACGGATTCCCCGAACCTGCACACCTACCTCTCCCATCGCAATAGTCTTCGGCAGTGCAAAAAAATCCATCGTTACAGGGAGTTCCTTCGGGAAGATTTACGCCTCCCCTGCATACATGTTTTTCAATTTCACAAACTTCATTGCCATTGCAAATATCATCGTCATTGCAATCCCTATCTTCAGTGCAACTGAAAGAGCAATCTGAATCACATCCATCCCCGTCAATCAGATTTCCGTCATCGCACTGTTCGCCTGGCTCTAAAATAGAATTTCCACAACCTTTTAAATTCTCCTCCGTCTCAGGAATAGTATTATCTTCTATAAATTCATCAATTTCACAGAAACTTTCTCCTTTTACATCAACCGCTTCTCCTGAAAACCAATCACATCCCCAGAAGAAAATAGAAAAAAAGATTATGAAATAAAATCCTCTCATTTCTTCCCTAAGGCGGTCATTTTGATTCCGCTCAATGACCTTAATTCATCTACACACAAATCGTGGATGTTTTCTGGAAAAAAACTTCCTTCAAATTATGTAACTTATTTTAAATTTTCTTTCTAAAATTTCAACAATACAAAAAATATAAAAATAAATTTTTACCACCTCTACCCACGATACCCCATCCTTCTATTGTTCCCGTCCCCGTCAGTTTACCCACATATAAACGGGGACAATGGATTTCTACTGGAGCATATCTTTTTTAACTTTGGGTAGCCTTATTAAATTTTGTGATTGTCTCACGGCTGGTGGGACTTCTCGTAAAAATTATGGGGAAGTTTTAAGTTCTTTTATCCTTTTCAACTTTACTCCTTATAATAATCAGGCTACTGTGACTTTAAGCGGCGATATTTCAATTTGAGAAGTTAAAAAATTTTTTAAAAAAGTTGAAATATATTTTTTGTTGTAGCAAAAATTAATGTTTGTTTTTATCTTTTACAAGTAAATAGCCTTAATGCTTTTGATTTTAATGTTAGAAGACTTTTCGAATAAGCGAAAAGTTCGTTTTGGTACCGAAGTTTAACTGATACCGCATTAACTGAGGTTGAATAAAGTGAGAAGCCATCCATTAATAAGAGGTCAATGGTGACCAAGATGAAATAGGTAAAAAAGATTATAAACGGAGGATTTTACATGACAAAAGGGTCATTATGTTGGTGGTCAGTAGCTACCATAAGGAAAGGACTAATGACATGGTACACAATACTACTCCTGCTGATTGCAGGAACCGCCGGGTGCGGCGGTGGAGGCTCCCCAGAGGACGGAAATGTCGAGGTCGACTTATTAGAAGTTGATAATGTCGAAGATGCCGACGACGCGCGCGACGACGGTGACACCGGTGAGACCAGTTCTTGCCCGGCGGGTCAGACGCTTTGTGAAACGGAATGCGTGAATCTCCGCAACGATCGCGGCCATTGCGGTGACTGCGACACTGCCTGCGCCCCGGGCGAGATATGTACGGACGGTGAGTGCGAGGTGTCGTGCACTGCAACCCTTACGAACTGCGACGGCGTCTGCCGCGACCTCCAGACGGATCCCTACCACTGTGGCGACTGCAACACCTCCTGTCCGGACGGCGAGGTCTGCTCACGAGGCGTCTGTGCTGCAACTTGCGGCACAGGCTTGGTGGACTGCGGTGGTTCGTGCGTCGACCTGGAAAACGACCCGAGCCATTGCGGCGCATGCGATTCCCCTTGTACATCGCACGACCATAGCGTGCCATTTTGCATAGGAGGAACATGCGGATTCGTCTGCGATGCGGGCTACGGCGATTGCGACGGGAGAGCAGACAATGGGTGCGAGGTGCCACTAAATACGATTGCCAATTGCCGCGGCTGTGGGGTGGTCTGCAACTACGCTAACGCAACAGCACTCTGCACAGAAACTGGTTGTACCATGGGCACCTGCACCCCAGGGTTTGCCGACTGCAACAGGAGCACCCTTGATGGCTGCGAGATCGACACCCGGACTGACCGGGCTCACTGCGGCAACTGCGATACCTCCTGCCCGGACGGCGAGGTCTGCTCGGGAAGCATATGTACCGTCTCCTGTGTCTCAGGCATGAGCCTATGCGGGGGCACGTGCGTCGATACGCGCTATGACCCGAACAACTGCGGCGAATGCGACGCGGTCTGTTCGATCGACCACGGTGCTGCGGCTTGCCTGGACGGCATCTGCGTTCTAGCGAGTTGCGACGAAAGCTGGGGCAACTGCAATTACACCCCTACTGACGGCTGCGAGTCCAACCTATCGTCGGACCGACTCCACTGCGGAGCATGCGGCACTTCCTGCGATTGGAGCGAGGACTGCAGGGTCAGCAATTGCGAGCATTGCATAACCGGCCGCACGGGACTGTTGTTCGATGGTGTGGATGACTATGTATACATCGGCGACGCCCCGGGACTCGACATCACCGGACCGATAACCTTTGAGGCCTGGGTGCGCAACGCAGCGCCCTTTAATGACGCGCCGATACTGGCAAAGGAGAATAGCGGTGGGAGACAGCAGTACTGGTTTGGCGTGTTTTACGGTCATTTTGGCATACTGTTAGGCAACGGAACTGGCTGGGGACTGAGCGCTCGCTCATCGGGCAGCATCTTGCCAGACACATGGACGCACCTTGCAAGCGTGTGGAATGGGACGACCTGGTACAACTACCAGGACGGCATGCTCGTCGGAACGGGAAGCTACTCTTCAGGATCGTTGCCAGTGGGCGACGAACCGTTGACGATCGGAATCAACTCCGGTTACGATTTCACACGCTATTCTGGTTATCTATCCGATGTACGGTTGTGGAGCGTCGCGCGCACCGAGGCGCAGATTCGCGAGAACATGTGCGAGTTGAGCGACGCGACCGGCCTGGTTGGCCGCTGGTTGCTGAACGACGGAAGCGGCCAGACAGCGGCGGATGCTTCGGGCAACGGTTTCGACGGACGCCTGGGTGCCGTGGCAACTCCCGATCCTCGCGATCCAACTTGGTCGGCTTTGCCCGTCCCATAGCGTACGCTGGCCTCGGGGCTATACCGCCAATTCCCTGAATAGTTTCAGTACCCTTACTGCTATGCACTTTTGGATTTCCTTGGTCGGGTGGCTAAGCGGAATAATAATTCGACTACGATCAGGAATCGATTTAAATTCTCATAATTAATTCCATGGTTATTTTAACTCCACTCAACGACCATGGAAGGGTGGCAATGCTATTTAATAATTGAAAATAAAATTGAGAACCGTTAATTTTTTAGGTAAGATTAATTTCCAAAATGGAATATTTAAAAGGTATCTCTTTTTCCTTCCCGTGGGCATTTCTCATCCTCATTGTTTCTCCCCTTATAGTTTATATTTCCATAAAGTCCCTTTCTCACATGTCAAAGCTACACCTTGCAATATCAACAGCATGGAGAATACTGGTTTTAACCATATTTTCAGCCGCGCTTGCAAATCCATTTATTAAATCCCATCAACAGAAAATTTGTATGGCAGTTTTAGTAGATGTTTCTGAAAGCATTCCTTCTGATTCTTTTGGAAAAACAAAATCCATTGTTGATTCCATAGAAAAAAGCAAGCCCAAAGGTTCTCCCCTTTTTCTTATGGCATTTGCAGACAGGGCAATCCCTATAAGCAAAATGGATCTTGAAAAAGCACCACTAATTTTCGAAAAAAAGTTAGACAGAAGCAAAACTAACATTCTCTCCTCTATCCATCAGGCTGAAGCCCTTATTCCGCGTGACTGCACGCGGAGATTGGTGATTTTCACAGATGGAAATGATACAGAGAGAAATCCCTCAACTATCGCAGATAATCTTTCATCTTCAGGTATCGAAATAATACCCTTCCCTGCAAGGGGAGAAACCGAAAAATCAGAAATAATAGTCGAAAATATTATTACTCCAGAATCCGTTAAAATAAATTCCCCTTTTACTTCCACAATTGAGATATCAAGTTCGAAGAAAAATCCTGCTACTATTCGGCTTTTTGATATTCCCGAAAAGCATGAACCAACTTTGCTTGAACAAAGGGAAGTAGAACTTAACGAAGGAAAAAATTCTATTAAATTTACTCCTTCCGTAAGCATCGAAGGAAAACACATTCTTCGTGCTGAAGTGGATGCACCTCAAACCGCAGAGCTTTTTACCACAAATAACGAATTTTATGCAGGTTTTATGGCAAATGCTCCTGAAGAAATTCTTTACATTGAAGGAGAACCTTCAAGAGGGGGTTACCTACGCTCTGCTCTTTCAAAAAATGGCTATTCAGTAAAAATGCTCTCCCCATCCTTTCTCTCATCAGGAAACCTTGAAAACTTTGAAGCAGTTTTTTTAAGCGACATTCCATACAATGAGCTTCCTTCACCATCTTTTGGAAAAATTAAAGCATATGTTCATGGTGGAGGAATTTTCGTTTTTTCAGGCGGTAAAAATTCATACGGAGTGGGGGGATACAGAGGTAGTCCTTTTGAATCATTTCTTCCTGTTAGCATGGATGTAGAAAAAGAATTACAAAAACCTCAATCCGCAGTTGTAATGGCCCTCGACAAATCAGGTAGCATGAGTGGAACTCCAATAAAAATGCTTCGTGAAGCAGCAAAGGCATCCATCGCAACTCTTGATCCCGACACTCTTGTAGGAATTATATCTTTCGATTATTCCCCAACAAAACTCGTAAAAATCCAGCCAGCAAAAAACAAATTTATGATAGAATCTCTCATCTCGAAACTTACCGCAGGTGGTGGAACGAATATATTATCAGCCCTCCAGATGGCATACGATGAAATTGCACCGGTTAAAGCCAGAAAAAAGCACATCTTACTTATGACCGATGGGCAGAGCAGTCATATTGGAATAGAACAGATTCTCCTGAAATCGGCTGGTCACGGAATAACAATTTCAACAATTGGACTTGGCAGTAATGTGGACAGAGGTTTTCTCGAAAAAATAGCAGTTTCAACCGGGGGAAAATCTTATTTCACTTCCAATCCTGAAAACCTTCCCAGATTCATGATTCAGGATATGAGAATAGTAACCCCCCCTGCTATTGTTGAAGGGGTAATTGATGTAAAAGTGCAGAAATATCTCCCATTTATTGGGAAGATTGGGGGTAACTTTCCCTATCTTCGAGGTTATAACCTGACTTCCAGTAAGGGTGGCAGTGCAATCACATGTCTCGTTTCTGAAAAAAACGACCCCATCCTTGCAATGTGGAGACAGGGAAAGGGATGGGTAGTAGCCTTCACAAGCGATGTCAAATCAAGATGGGGAGCACCCTGGGTTGGATGGAATTCATTTGGAAAATTCTGGGTAGAATTAATTCGTTTTCTTGCTGGAAAAGAGAAAAAAGAAAAGGAAGAAATTGGTAAAATAGAAACTACGATTGATGGGAAAAGAGTTTTAGTTTCAATCGACCTGATTGATGAAGCAAGAGAAGAATTTGTAACTGGAGCATATGCAGAAGGCACATTTTTCAGGTTTGGTGATTCATCTCAAAAAACATTCAAATTGGAAGAAACCGCTCCGGGACACTATACAGGTGATTTTTTAATAGATGATTATGGCTCATACTTTGTTAATTTAGAAATATCTACAAATTCCGGATTTATAAAAAAGGGTAGCACAACTTTGAACATACCATATCCTCTTGAATACAGAAAAATTGGTGCGAATAATGAAATTTTACATCTCATTTCAGAAAAAACAACTCAGAAAAAAGAGTGGAAAATAGATAAAATATGGTCAAAACCCCGAAAAGATATCGAATACAAAAAATCTATAAGGGATTTACTAATTTTGCTCTTACTTTTAATGATACCAATAGATATTGCAATTAGAAGATTACCATTATAAAGTTTATATTAAAAACATGAAAGGAATGGATATAATTTCAATAAGGGATTTTTCAAGGCAGCAGTTGGAATTCATTCTCGAAAAATCCAGGGAAATGGAGGAAAATCTCTCCCGTAACCATAATCTTCTCTCCGGTTATGTTCTTGCAACTCTATTCTTTGAACCATCAACAAGAACCAGACTTTCCTTTGAATCAGCCATGAACCAGCTCGGGGGAAAAGTTATAAGTGTTGCAGAACCAAAAGCAACCTCCACCCAAAAAGGTGAAACACTGGTAGATACAGTAAGGACTGTTGAACAATATAGCAATGTCATTGTCATAAGACATCCAAAGGAAGGTTCTGCAAGGCTGGCTGCTGAGGCTGTTTCTATTCCAGTCATAAATGCCGGTGATGGAGCAAATCAGCATCCAACTCAGACTCTTCTTGACCTCTATACGATGAAAAAAGCATGTGGGAAAATAGATGGACTCAAAATTGCGATGGTGGGTGATTTGAAATATGGCCGAACAATCCATTCTCTCGCAACAGCACTTTCTCATTATAAAGTTGAACTTGTTTTTGTGTCTCCAGAAGAACTCAGGGTACCGGATGAAATAAAACAGCATCTGAAAAAAACAAAAACACCTTTTAGAGAAATTATTAATATAGAGGATACAGGCAAAGTAGATATTCTTTATGTAACCCGTATTCAAGCAGAAAGATTTCCTGACCCTGCTGAATATGAAAAAGTTAAAGGAACCTACCGCATCCATCCAGAGATGCTCGAACTTTTCGGTAATGTAAAAATAATGCACCCTTTGCCAAGAGTGGATGAAATTTCACCAGAACTTGATTCTTTCCCCAATGCAATCTACTTTGCCCAGGCAAGAAATGGTATACCTGTAAGAATGGCGATACTTGCATTAGTGCTTGGAGTTATCCAATGAAGAAAAAAGAACTCATAGTATCTGCGATAGAAAATGGCACAGTAATAGACCATATTTCACCAGGAAGAGCACTGGATGTAATTCGAATTCTTCACCTTGAAAATTTTGAAGATTCTGTTGCAATGGCGATGAATGTCCCGAGTAAAAAAATTGGAAGAAAGGATGTTGTGAAAATTTCAAACAGAGCATTATCAGAATCAGAAGTAAACGAAATCGCTCTTGTGGCTCCAATGGCAACTTTAAGCATTATAAGAAATTTCGAGGTTGTGGAAAAAAAACAGATAGATTTACCTGATGTTCTTCATGGCATTTTCCCGTGCATAAATCCAAATTGCATCACAAGAACCGAAGGAACACCAAAATATGTGGTCGAAAATAAAAAACCTGTAGTTTTAAGATGCTATTACTGTGAAAGAATTATTAATGAAGAAGACCTCCCCCCAGTGCTCCGTTCTGTAAATCCGTTAAATAAATCTTTTCCCTGAAACTGAAAGGAGGTGACGGAGGGCGTAGTCGTGCGGGTGGTGGTGTTGGTGGTGTCATGAAGCACCACCATGCCGAATTTAGCATTTAATCCCTTTGAAACTCTGGGCTTCATTGTCAGCTGAAAAACGGCGGCTCACTTCGTCATCAATCATGACAGGAAGGTAGATGTGATAGGATGGTAGGTCAATCAAATCCCGAGTGGTAAAATTTGGTCCCATTTCTTTTTTCATCCAGTAAGCATCCTCTTAATTGAATTAATAAATTTCTTAGAAAAAAACTTACATTGCTAACCAAAAATTTAATGGCATTTTAACAATTTTATCATTTATTAATTCCAAATCTCCACGATTACTGACTATAATACCATAATCGTAGCCATTGGTTACCTTTCCGGTATTTTCTATTTGTTTTATCCCTTCGCCTTTTTTCTCGAATCCAACTTCAATAATAATTTTTTTATCCTTACCTAAACGCAAAACAAAATCAGCACCGCCTGCTGATGAATCATGCATTACTTCAAATCCACCATAGTTTTTTCTTCCTTTCTTATAAAAATCCTTAATAAAAATCAAAGTTAGGTAATCTTCCAAAATTTTGCCTTTAACTTCTGACGGCAAAATACCATTCAAGATGCTAACCCGCAAAGATGGAGAAATAAATAAGAATTTAATTGGCTTTCTAACTTTTACAAATTTCTGCCCATAACTTTTTATTTCCACCAAAACTCCACCTTGAACTAAGGCATCTAAAATTGCCCTAACCGACCTGTAATCAAGTTTTAAAGTGCTGCATAATTTACCAATATCTGTGCTATCTGAACTGGCAATTAGATATAACAGGTCTTGAATTTTTGAGATTGTTTCAGATTTTAATCGACGCATTTCAAGTAAATCCTTTGTTATAAACTTATCAATTACCCCTGAAACTAATTCAAAAACAATTGATCTTGTATTTTTTAATCTCAAAACAAATGGAAAACCACCAAAATAAAAATACTCCTTTTCCACCCCAGGAGGAAATTTGGAAAAATATCTTGAAATGTCTAACTGTTTACTTTTAAAAAATTTAAATAACCCTTTCGCATCTTTACTAAATAAAATTGCTTCAAGAAGATTATTCGATAATTCTCGTTCAGGATAAATTCCACTCTTCAGATTGACATATTCGCTAAACTTCAAAGGATATAATTCTTCTAAGAGTGATCTTCTTGATAAATCAGGATTTAGTTTTATTCGCAAGGCAGATGAGCCGGTGGCAATGATTAAAATATTTCTGTGAGCTTTGGTCGCGTCAAAAACATTTTTCAGAAACAACCCCCATTTTTCATCATAATGAACTTCGTCTAAAAGAATAAACAGTTTTTTTCTTAAATCAACAAATCTAATATCATTTCTTTCTTGATAATAATTAAAAAATTCATTCAAACTGATACCTTCATCAGAAAGACGGCTTACATCTAAATAAATTTTCTCATACTCTTGAGCGAGGACATTGCTATAATTTGATTTTTCAAAAGGAGGAATAAACTTTGGCGCATAATAAAGTTGAGCCAGAAGTGTGGTTTTGCCAACGCCTCTGATACCCGATAGAAGATTTATTTTCTCTATCTCTTCTAATCTTCCAGCAGCAAATTTTTCTAAAACAGCTAAATAATAGTGGAAAATATTCCTGGTGGGATTAAGCTTACTTTTCTCATCGTAAATATAACCGGAAAGAAATTTATCTAATTCCGATGTCCAGAGGCGATAGAAGTTTTCTATTTTTTCCCGAGTTATCATATTTCAATCGTATTCCAATCCAATGAAAATGTCAAGTTTAATTGTATTCCAATCCAATCAAAACAAATTATAAGTTTTGCAGAAGGCAAGGAGCAAGTTTAAATGCTAAATCTTGTTCCTGCGAAAGCAAGAACCCATTGCGAAAGCAGGAATCTATGGCGGAAGCAGGAATCCATGCCCCAATTTTCATTTGTTTATTTGAAAGGTTGAAAAAATAAAAATGTTTCTATAAATTAAAACATAGTTATTGATTAGTAGTTTTTAAAAAATGATAAATGTAAAAAAAGTTAAGGAATCTATAAAAAATGGAGAAAGTTCTTATGTTGAATTTAAGGAAAAATTTACAGACAATTTAGAAATAGCGAAGGAAATTGTTGCATTTCTGAATTTGAGAGGGGGAAAAATTTTTATAGGGGTTAGCGATGATGGAAAAATTGTAGGAGTTGATGAAAAAGAGATAAAGAACATAGAAGAACGCATAATGAATATATGCCGGAGTGTTGTTCAACCAGAAATTATTCCTGTTTATGAAAAGGTTAAGATTAACGGAAAATTTATTTCTATTTTAGAGGTTAATGGAATTGATAAACCTTACTATGTTTTTAAAAATAACCGGAAAACATATTATATCAGAGTTGGCACAACAGTAAGAGAGGCAACAAGAGACGAATTAAGGAGGCTGTTTCAAGCGTCTGGATTGGTCCATTATGATGAAAGCCCTGTTTATGATTCATCGTCTGAAGATATAGCAATGGATGAGGTTACGGAATATTTTGAAAAATTTAGAGGAATAGGATTCAAAAACCTTCCAGAAGAAGAAAAGATTAACATTTTAATAAATACAAAAATTCTTACACAATATGAGGATAGAATCACATGCACTATATCAGGGATACTTTTATTTGGAAAAGAACCTGCAAAATTTCTTACACAAAACGGAATTATATTTGCTCATTTTAAAGGAACTGAAATTTCAGAGGAGTTAATTGATAGAAAGGAGATAAATAAAACAATTGTTGAGAATATTAAAGAGACATGCAAAATAATAAGATTAAATATTATGCATAGTTCAAAAATAAAAGGTATAGAAAGAATTGAAAAGGAAATACTCCCTGAAAGGGTTATTAGAGAGGCGATTGCCAATTCATGTATTCATAGAGATTATACAATTTATGGAGCAAGGATACGGACTTTTATGTTTGATGATAGATTGGAAATTAGAAGCCCCGGAGCTCCACCAAATACTGTAACTATAGAGAATATGAAAGCAGGTGTCTCTGTTTATAGAAATCCTATCATTGCAAAATTTATTAATGATTATCGTCTCACTGAGGGAATGGGCAGAGGAATTCCTATGATAATGAGAGAAATGAAGAAAATTGCAGGAAGAGAACCCGGAATAGAAATTATCGGAGAAGAAACAATTTTAACAATTTATTTCCCTGATAAATAAAAATTGGAATATCTCAATAAACATAAAGAAGACCTAAAGGAAGGAAGGAAATGTTACGCTACATTTGTTTGTATTGACTATGTTGAATCAACAAAACTTATTGAAGAGGTTGGAGAAAACGATGCAAGTAGAAGAATAAATTTTTATAGAGATACAGTTGATAGAATTTTTGAAAATTTTAAAGGAATTGGGAAAGGATGGAGTGGTAAACGAAATACCTTTTACTTTTTTTACGATAATGAAAATAAAGCGATTGAAGACAGCGCTGTAAAGGCAGCAATTGATTGTCTCAGAGAATTAAAGGTTGGAATTGAGGTTGAAATTCCTGTCCGCATTTCAATTGGTTCTGGAATTGTTGAATATAAAGATGACCCTGGAAAAATAACCTCAATTGAAATTTCCTATACAGGACACATTAAGTCTGCTTGTCCGGAAAATTCAATTTTAATTACAGAAAATGTTTATTTCGGGCTTTCAGAAGAATTGAAAAATAAATTTAAGGTTTGCGGGATAACAAAAAGAGACAGGGTTTTTACCTTTATTTATCCTCGTGAAAAAAAAGATAAAATAAATAAAGATGCATTTTTAGTTGAAAATGAAGATTATTCGAAAGATTACTTTAATTACATTAACTTTATAGAGGGTGATAATAAAATTCTTCTGGTTACCGGTATAAGACAGATAGAAAAGATTCCAACTTTAGACCTTGAAGAAGGGTTCTTTCCCCTCAGATTAGAAAAAGCGGAAAAGAAATTTATTGGTTATGGTCTTATAAAAAAAATTGAAGAAGAAAAGAGATTCTCCAAAAGAGACTTAAAGGAATTAATCGGCGAAGGAGGTATTCCTTTTAATTTTCCTTATGCAATTAAGAAAGATAAACACATTGTAATTTTAGGCGACCCCGGTTCAGGAAAGACGACACTTCTTAAATATATTGCGCTTATTTATGCAAGAGGGCTGAAAAAGATTTATGAAAGACTTGGTTTTGATGAAAAATTGCTTCCCGTTTTTGTTCCTATTTCTGCCATATACTCACAAACAAGAAATAAACCGTCTATAAATTTTATTGAAGCAATTTCAAGTTATTATAATAGCAGAGAAATAAAAAATACGGAAAAATTTATTGAGGAAAATTTAGAAAAAGGAAAATGCATTGTTTTGCTTGACGGACTTGATGAAATTCCTGACTTTAAGGGAAGACTTTCCATAACAAAAGAGATTGAAGATTTTATAAGAAGATACAGAAATAATAGATTTATTATAACAAGTAGAATTATTGGATATGAAAAAATAAATATTGATTCAATAACCGAATATCTTGTGTCTCCACTGGATGAGAAAGAAATAGAAAAATTTGTGAATAATTGGTTTATGGCATTTGAAAGAAAGGTAAAGAAAGGTATGCCTGAAAATGCAATTAAAAAAGTTGTAAATGATGAAACAGAAGGGTTACTTAAATCAATAAAGGAGGATAAAAACATATATGATTTAGCAAAGAATCCATTTCTTTTAACGCTGATATGTCTTGTTCAAAAAAGTGGTTATAAACTTCCAAGGTATAGAATTGAATTATACAAAATTATTGTTGAAACTTTATTTGAAACATGGGTTATAGCGAGGAACATTGCAGGAAAGGGATTAGTAGAGGCAAGAGATTATAAAGAAGGTGAAAAAGTCCTTGCTCCCCTTGCTTTATGGATGCATGAAAATTGTCCTGGTGGGATTGAAAAAGAGGAGAAGTTAAAAGAAAAGATTATTGAAATAATGAAGAAAAGGGGAATTTCTGAAGATGAAGGAAGAAAAGTAGTAGATGAATTTTTTAAATATCTTGCAGAACAAACACAATTAATTATTCCAAAAGGAAGGGATTATTATGGATTCAGGCATCTTTCGTTCGAAGAATTCTTATCTGCAAGAGCACTTATAATGGAAGAAAAATATGATGATTATTTAAAAAAATACAGCGATGACCCGAGGTGGAAAGAGATTTTCTTGCTTACAGCAGGATGGCTTGGAATTGTTGATGGAAGAGAAAAAGAAGTAACAAAGATTGTTGAAAAATTAATGAAGAGTGAAAAAATTGAAGTTTTGTTGCTTGCAGGGGAGATTGTCGCTGAAGATTTAGGAGTTAAAAAGGATATTGGAAAAGAAGTAATTAATAAAATTGGGGAAAAGTGGCTAAAATTAGAAAAAGAGGGAATAATAAATTTACGAGCGGATGTTTTTAAAATTTTTGATAAAACATTATTAAGAAATGAAGGAAAGGAAATTTATCAAAAATTTATTGGGATATTGAAAGACAGGAAAATAGATGAATGGATTCGAATAACTGTAGCAATGATTTTGCCTTTCGTAAAAATAGATGAAAACATTAAGAAAATTGTTGTTGAGATATTGAAAGATAAAGGAGAAAACAGAGATGTGCGAGAAATTATAGCAAGTGGTTTGTGTCCATTAGTTAATAAAGATGAAAATGTTAAGAAAATGATTATTGAGATATTACAAGATAAAGAAGAAAATAGAGTACTGAAAAGCTGTATAGCATTATCTTTGTTTTTATTAGGTAAAAATGATGAACAAATTAAAAAAATTTTAAAAGATTATGGAGTTGATTAAGGTAAAGTGTGGAAAAAAGCAACTTTTATTCCCACCTCCGTTTGCAAAAAAGGAATGAAATCAAAAGCCAATTTTGTAGATGATAAATCCAGTGCCAAGCCCGAGAATAAGCTTTAAAATTTTAATAATTATGGCATCCTGGACCCTGTATGAAAGAAGTGGAATCATTCCATGACCATCCTGAACAAAACTGCTTGTAAACAAAACCGAGAAGGGAATTGTACCTCCTGAATACATCATCACAAAAATCAGGTGTGGTCCAGATTCTGGAATAAGCCCAATTAAACCGGCAATGATTAATACAATCAAAGTGTGAGCCTTAACAAATGATTCAAGATTCCATTTATCTAACAAAAAATGGATAATTATGAAAATTGCAAATGTCCATAGAAAAACTTTCCAGATATGTCCTTTTGCAATATGATTCCATAGATGTTCCTCAAGATAATGCTGCGGAACAGAAATGATGATAAATATTGCCGTTAAAAGTAAAACTATCAGGGTTACCTTTTCCCATCCCCATCCACTTTCTCCAATTACGCCCACTCCTATAAGAAGTAATGCAGAAAATATTAAAAATAAAAGGAGAAATCTTGAAAGCGAAATCCCCCTGAAATTCTGTAATATTCCTGATAATTTTAAAATTTTATCATCGAATTCCTCGTGAAACTTAGTTAATTCACAACATACCTTAGAATCCAGTCGAAAAAATCTTTCTAACTTTTCTAAAATTATTCCACTAATTACAGCAACAACAAATAAAATCCCATGCAAAATTATTGCTTTCACAGGGAAAAGGCTAAGCATAACATATGCTTCATCACCAGTTGTAGCAATCATAAGTGAAAACAACCCGCCAATCCCTACCAGCCCATGGACATACAGAGAGACTCCAACGAATGTCCCAAGGCAACCTGGTAAAATTCCAAGAATTGAAGTTAAAACGCACTGACCCACTACACCAACTTTCAGTAAGGTTTGCATCCTCCCCTTCGACAGGATGTTAACATAATCAACTAAAATCATCATAACAAACACAAATAGAGTTATTGTGATACTTTGTTTGAAACTACTGAAGATAAAATTCATTGTTGAGGTCATCATACAAAATATTTTCAAAAACCACTCAAAATTTTATCAAGAATTGTTTTTGCCTTGATTCTATTCATTGAAAACCCAAGTCTTTCAGCATCGAGTCCAAAAGCAAGGCCAAGGAGTTGAGTATAATAGAGAACAGGAATTTCGTAAGTTTTTCCTGCTATCTTTTCAATTTTCTTCTGATTTCCTTCGAACATAACCGAACAAAATGGGCATATCAACACAATTGCATCTACCCCAATTGCAGAAATTGAATCGAGTTTTCGTTTTGCTATCAAAAGAGCAGAATCTTCTTTTATGCCCAAAATTCCGCCACCGCAACAATCCATTAATCCCTCATAAGGTACAGGTGTAGCTCCTGTCAGGTGAACCAGCCTGTCCAGACTTTCTGGGTTTTCTGGATCATCGGAATAACCCAACTTTCTTGGTCGAACAAAGTGGCATCCATAGTGAATAGCAACCTTAATATCTTTGAGCGGTCGGACAATTTTCTTTGTTATTTCTTCCACCCCAATATCTTCGACAAGGAATCTTGCAACATGCTTTACTAAAGTGGAACAATTGTAACTGTAGGAAGGATTTATTTGTAAAAGAATTTTATTTATTTCACCTCGAAGTTTATCGTCACTTTCGAGTTTAAAAGCCACTTCTTTCAAAAACCCACTGCAAGCACTACATAAGGTGACGAGTGGTAAATTCGCTTTTTCAGCCATCTGGAGATTATAAGCAGCCATCGAAAGAGCACTGAGTTCGCTAACAGCCATCATGGGATAACCACAGCAACCAAAACTTTCAATATCTGCTATTTCAATTCCGAGCACTCCTGCTACCTCACGAAAACTCATTTCATAATTCGTTGCTCTAACTGGAACCGTACATCCAGGGAAGAGTGTGATTTTCATTTTCATTTCCTTTGAGTTTACTTCATTTTTCTTTTCCAGAATCTGCATCACAAATAAATTTTGATAATCCGGTCAATTCCATTATTTTCATGACAGGTAATGGGTCATCTTTAAGTGGTGGCAGGTTTATTTTTGCCCTTTTTTTGTTGTAAGGACCAACTTCATAAAGCCTCCCATATTTTAAAAGTTCTGCTACTTGAAGTTTATATGAGCGGTGAACAAACCCTTCCTTGAGTGCAAGATTTCTCAGTATGACCATAATATCCGAAACTTTAACCCCCTGCGGGCAGCGGTCTGAGCATGCATGGCATCCAGCGCAAAGCCAGACAAAGTCGCTCTCAAAAATTTCCCTTTTCATACCTAAAACGACCATTCTTATTATTTTTCTTGGATCAAATGAGGAATCTACCGCCCTGACAGGACATGTTGCTGTACATGTTCCACAGGCAAAGCACTTTCTAATATATTCTTCACCTTCAAATTCTGCTATTTCGTCAACAAATTTAATATACAGGTCTTTTGAATCTACGGTTTTTTCGTTGTCTTGAATCATTTGCTGTTAAATAATATTTGTAATAAATTTAAGACAAATCAGTGTAAATATCAACTGAAGTTATAAATATGGGTGCATTTTCGTTTCTGGGTGCTTTAGACGATTGTAATGGAAAAGCATCCGTTTATTTCACGACGGTGCTCCCCAATATAGTATATACACCCTTTTAGAAATTTCCTTGCCACCCTTCACTTTTCCGCACTGATGATCATGCCTTATTTCCATAAAAACAGACCACAATAGTAAATCCCTCAGTCATTCTCGCGCATGCGGGAATCCAGAAAAATAAATGATCCCCGCTGGAGGAATGGATTCCTGCTTTCGCAGGAATGACATTCTATCTTCGTAAAAATGGAGGTGGCAATGACATATAGGACATAATAGCCCACGAAATCTTGAAGGGTGGCAAGTAGAAATTTCATATTGAAAAAACTTTACAATTTGTTTAAATAAAAGTATAAAATTAAAAAGGGGAAAAAATGGCAGTAATAGCAATTCCAAAAGTTTTACGAGAAAAATTAGGTGAGGATGGAGCAGATTCTCTTGTGGAATTAATAAACCTTTCAAATCAAAAAGTAAAAGAAGATGTAATCGAATTATCCGCTGAGAAATTTGAAAGAAGAATAACGGAAGAAGTTGCAAAACTTGATAAAAGAATAACAGATGAAGTTGCAAAACTTGATAAAAGAATAACAGATGAAATCGCAAAACTTGATAAAAGAATAACAGATGAAGTCGCAGCTTTAAAAGTAGACTTAATCAAATGGCAGGTAGGAATGTTTGTAACTACAGTTATTTTAATTCTTGGACTTTATGCAACTATAATATTCAAATAAAAAACTTTGGCATCGATGTGCTTCATAACCTTACTACCTTCAACCACCCAACCAACTACACCCACAACCACGCCTCGGCTTGGGCGTGATAAATCACGCCCCTACAAGACTTTCTGGGGTAAGATTTAAAGATGCATGGAAAAGAAAGTCTCAAGTAAATTACGGTAAAGTTAAAGCAAGGATTATAGGTAAAGAAGGTCTTAAAAAAAATTTCAAGCCACAAGAAATAAAGATAGAATGGGCGTGGGAAATGGTTGTGGAAGCAATCCACCTAAAAGGAACCCCGGAAAAGTTGAAATTTAAAAAGGGGCTTAAAATTAAAAGTAGACAAGAATTCCTGAAAAATAAAGAAATCAGTTAAATCAAAAAACTAAAAATATCAAAGGTGGGTATTTCCACAAATAAACCAGTTCTTTATGACTTTTTCAGCAGGTTTTAACCTGACGAGATAACCCCATGGAGGTTCTTGAGAATAATCAGAAGGGTCAGCCATGTATCTCCAGATAAAAAGCCCCGCAAACCATTCCTTCGTCCAGAACACGGAAAAAACAGTATCAAATAAAAGCGCCTGTATATCGTCATCTATTACAGGGCTGGTTACATATTCAGGCCATATCCATGGCTCTTTTAAGCTTCCCCGAAGTGCTTTAAAACCAATCTCAGTAAAAATAACAGGTTTATTATAAATTAGTGATATTTCTTTAAGTTCTTCTGCTATATTTAGTGCTTTTTCATAAATCTCGTCTGGTGAAGAACTACCACTGTCACTCATAGGATAAAATGCATTTACTCCTATAAAATCAAGATCACTCCAGAAAGTTACATCTTTTACTTCATCCCAGTTAGCACTGTAAGTCAAACGCCCTGGAAAAATTTCTCTTATGTCTGATATTATTTTTGAAAATCTGTAACCAAATTTATTCGAAGCACTCTTAAATTCTACCCCGACACTGAGCATTTCCACTCCTTCCCTTGCTGATATTTTAGCAATGTGATTTAGATAAGCACCATACGAATCGAACCAGTCATTCCACCCTTTTTCATTTTCAAATTCTCCCCCACCTGGGTTAATTTCCCCTCTCCAGCACCAATCCCATGGATAAATGTGGGGAGCTATCATGACTTTGAATCCTGCTTCTTTTGCATGTCTGATACCTGTAACAAGCATTCTTTCCGATTCTTCAGAAGGAAGTTCAAAAAACGAAAAAACTTTAGTATCATTGCAACTAATCATTGTGCCATAAGGAGTTAGAGCAACCCAGTTTGCTCCTGTATCTTTTATTTCTTCGAGAGCCCAATCGTATTCTTTTGACCCGTAACTATTAATACTCCCTCTCTTATCTTCTATTATTCCAATCGTTACCCCCCTTATTCCCTTCTCTTCGCGGCAATACCATTCAAAAGCTGTTTGATAACCTGCCATTTTTACTGCTGGAGTACCACTAAACTGAGAACATCCTATAAAATAAAGGATTATCTGTCCACAAAAATAAAAGATTGATAGAAGTTTAATAAAAGCAAACATAAAAAATTTCATCAATCATGAAGAAAACTTTTCCCTCTTTTATCAAAATATACCTCAAGGTAATCTTTAAGTTTCTGTCGAGCACCATCAATAGTTTCGGGAGGCTCAAAAGTGCATCCTCCTGCAGCCCGATGTCCTCCCCCTCCAAAATTATACGCTATTTTTGCAACATTTACTTTTCCAGTCGACCGCAGGGAAACCCGCACTGAACCATCCTCCCTTTCTCTCAAAAGTGCAGCTACTTCAACCCCTCTAATTCCGCGCGGGTAGTTGACAAAATCCTCGAGAGCATCAGGTCCAAGTTTGTGTTTTCTCAAAAATTCAAGAGGAGCCTCTATCGTGGCAAATTTACCGCCAAGGTCAACCTTTAATGTAGAAAGCACATCAACAAGCAAAAAGATTCTTCTTTCAGGATAAGATTCATAAACGAGTTTATTAATTTTCCAGGGATTTACCCCTGCTTCGAGTAGACGGGCAGATGCCCGCATAACTTCCGCAGTGGTATTATCGTATCTGAAAGAACCAGTATCCGTGACTATGGACACATAAAGACATTCCGCAATTGTCTTTGTTAAATTAACTCCCAATTTCATTATCAAAGCAAGAATTATTTCGCCCACCGCAGAACACTTTTCATAATAGTATATGTCACCCCACCGGGAATGAATTGTATGATGGTCTATTACAATTACCTTTCCCCTTACTGAAGCAGGCGGAAGTGGTTTTTCGAGAATGGATTCACTTGCTGTATCAACAGCAATTGTAAAATCGAACCTGGCATCTTCAGGAATAACCTTTTTGACAGAATTTGCACCTTTTAAAAACGATAGATACCCCGGAACCCCTTCAGGAATCCACACCGTTGGTTTCTTTCTCATCGTACGCAAAATATGCCATAGAGCAAGTGCAGAACCCACACAATCCCCATCCGGGTTTCGGTGGCAGACTATTAGAAAATTTCTGCCAGATGAAATTGCCTTACAAATCGACGAAAATCTGGAATTTTTCTGAATTTTCTCTTTCAAGATCAGTTCCTCCGAGAAAAAGCTTTTTAGCAGGATTCGAAGAATGAAACACTATTCTTTTTTAATTTCTTTCAAAATATTTTCTATCCTGTTAGCATTATCTATGGTATCATCGTATTTGAAACGTAACTCCGGATAGTATTTCATGTAAATTCTCTCGCGCAATTGCCTGATAAAAAAAGGTGTTGCTCTTTTGAGTTGCTTTTCGATTATCTCGCTGTTAGTTTTTCCATGGATGTAATTTGTGTAATAAATATAAGCAGTGCGTAAATCATTCGATATTTCCACTTTCGTAATCACCAGCTCTTTGAATAGAGGATTATGACTTTCTTCTAAAAATATTCCTGCAAGTTCTCTTCTTATGGTGCTTCCTATCATTTTGGCTCGTGGAAGCGTCATTTAAGTCTCGTCTCCTTTTTCATCCATCTTTATCCATTCTGACTCAACTGATTCAAGTTCAAGAGAATCTCTGGTATTCATAGGGGTTTCAAAACTCAAACTGGCACTTCCTGCACATAGGATTTCAGTTTTAAAATCCATAATTTTTATATTCTTACCATCGGGAAGGTCTTTTATTATTGAAATCATATATTTATGTATAAATCCCCTGTCGTTTCCTAAAATCCCGAATCCTATAACTGCATGTTTTCTCGAATCGTGCCCTCCTATTTCAGAAACTGAAACTCTAAATTTTTCTCTTATTCCGTTCATGAGGGGCTTGAGGACACCCCGTTTCTCCTTGAGCGATTTGCACTCGGGAATATCAATCCATATCTTCCCGACTCCAACAAAAACGCTTTCAGACTTCAAATTGTGACCTCCTTCTCCTGCATCAGGAATGCTTCTATTTCATCACCCTCCTTTACATCTTGATACCCATCAAGCCAAATACCACACTCCTGTCCTGCTACTACTTCTTTTACCTCATCTTTATAATGATGAAGTGAACCTATCTTACCTGTCCATATAAGCTTCGAATCTCTAATCAATCTCACATTGCTACCACGTTCAACTCTCCCCTCCGTAACAGAACACCCTGCAACATTTCCAATTTTTGAAATTTTAAACACTTTGAGAACTTTCGCCCTACCAATCAGAGTCTCCTCCAGCACAGGAGTTATCATGCCTTTTGCAATTTCTTTTAACTCATCGAGCATCTGGTAAATAATAGTGTGAAGAATGATTTTCACATTCTCTGATTCTGCCAGAGCTTTTACTTTCCCTGTGGGTCTCAGATTGAATCCCACAATTATTGCCTTCGAGGCAGATGCAAGCATAACATCGCTTTCCGTAATGCCACCAACCGAGGAATGAATAATATTTATCTGGATTCTTTCACTACTCAATTGCTCAATTGCTTTTCGAATTGCCTCCATCACTCCATGAGCATCTGCTTTAACGATGATATTAAGAATATTTGCCTCCCCTTCACCCATCTTTGCAAGCAAATCCGGCTTCTGTAACAAAGTTACATCTTCTGCAGATTTAGAAGTTCTACTTTCAACAATCCACTGAGCTTTTTTGATGTCCGTAATCACATCCATTGGGTCTCCAGCATTGGGTACACGGTCCAAACCTAAAATCTCGACAGGCGTCCCACAATCAGCCTCTGTTACTGTCTCACCATCTGGACCCAGCATTGCTCTTATTCTCCCCTGACTTGTACCAGCCACTACATAATCACCCGTCTTAAGAACTCCATTTCTTATTATTACAGTAGCCATTGGACCTCGAGCCTTATCAAGTCTTGATTCAATCACTATTCCATGAGCACCCCTTGAAGGATTTGTTTTTAGCTCCAGCATCTCTGCCTGAAGTAAAATCTGATCAAGCAACAAATCAATTCCTTTCCCCGTTAGTGCCGAAACCTGAGCAAATAGAGTATCTCCACCCCACTCCTCCGAAACCAACCCAAGCTCAGCAAGATCCGTTTTAATCTTATCTATATTTGCATTAGGTAAGTCTATTTTATTTATTGCAACTATAATCGGAACTCCTGCAGCCTTAGCATGGTTTATTGATTCCTTCGTTTGCTCCTGTACCCCATCATTAGCGGCAACAACTAGAACAACTATATCGGTTACCTGAGCTCCTCTTGCTCTCATTGCAGTGAAAGCTTCATGACCTGGCGTATCTATAAAAACTATCTTCCCTTTCTCTGTTTTTACGACAGATGCACCTATTCTTTGAGTTATCCCACCAGCCTCTCCTCCTGCAACATTTGTTTTTCTTATTGCATCAAGAAGTGTTGTTTTTCCGTGGTCAACATGTCCCATAACAGTCACTATTGGCGGACGGGGAACCATACAAGATTCTTCTTCAGGAGATACTTCCGCTCCTATCAGTCCCTCCTCATCTACAGCAACATCCTCAACCTCGTAGTTGTAATCGGAAGCAACTATCTTTGCAGTATCCACATCCAGAGTAGAATTTATATTAACTCCAGTCACACCAAGCTGAAGCAATTTCATAAGAAGTTCGGTAGCCTTTATACTCATTAACTTTGCAAGTTCCTGCAATTGTATCTTTCCCTCTATTCTTATGACTCGCTTACTGGCTTTTGGAACGGTGATTTCTGTTTTTTTAACTTTGGCTCCAGGAGCAACCTTTTTCTTTCGAGGTTTTTTCGCTTTGGGTTCCCACGGTAAAGTTTCTGTCTTTACCACTTCAAACCTTCGACCAAGAGTAACCGGAGCTGTTTTTTCTTCTATTTTTTGTTTCTTTATTTCTTCGGGAATTTGAACCTGCGCCTTTACCTCCTGTTGTGGAGGTTGTATCTGAATCTGTGACTGTAACTGATTCGGAGCTTGAGCCTGCTCCCTAATTTGCGGCTCCTTTTGAATCTGTGGTTGTGGTTGTAACTGCGATTGAGGTTGCTTAGGATGCAAATCAATTCGTCCAAGTATTTTGGGACCATGAGCAGGTTCTTCTTTTATACTTTTGGATGGAGGAGATATTCCCATTTCCTTTTTCTTCTCAACAACTCCAGCATCAGAAGTTTCAACTGGTGCTTCTACAAAGCTACCGGTGGGCAAAATCTCTTCTTTTACAGGTTGTATTTGTTTTTCGCTCGGAGGTGGAGCAGCAGGCTTTACACCTTTTCGTATCAAAATACCATGAGTGGTTACCTCCTCCTTAAGGGGTTCTTTCTTACTCTCTTTCTCCTCCTGCAATGCCCGACGCAATACCTGAAGGTCAGAGTCAGCTACATAACTCATGTGATTTTTTACTGGAATTCCAATGCTCTGGCACTTTTTGACCACCTGAGCGGTGGGAATCCCTAATTCCTGTGCAAGGATATAAACACGCGTTTTTACATTTTGTGGACCGATGGGGTTACTCATGGTTTATCAATTAGTTATTATTTGTTGTTATTTTATTATTTCCAGTTTGACTTCTACTAATGACATTTAATTTTTAAAAACTTCACCAATTGTCATCTATTTTCTCTATTTTTTCCCTATCCCTGACAATCTCCTTCCCGGCACCAGAACTTTCATTTTTCATTTCTTCTAAAATACTTTTTTCACTTGATAGAAACTGTCTTGCTCCACTTATAAGCGCTTTTGCTTTTTTCAATCCCAGTCCTGTTTTTATTGCAAATCTGTCCACATCTTCATCCGCTATTGATTCAACCGTGTCATAACCTTTCTGCTGAAGTAATTCCACTGTTCTTTCTCCAACTCCCGGGATAAAAAGCATCCTTTCTCTTTGTGAAAGCGGTTCAGTTTTTCTTGCAGCTTCTCTAATTCTCTCTTTTCTCCTTTGTTCCACTATCTGTTTAGCAGCATTTATAATTTTTTCTGCCGCCTCTACCCCCCCTAAATTAGGAATAGCCGCAAGCTGTGGTGGATTTGCTTCTATGAGGTCTTCCATTGTTCTGAACCCAAGTTTATACATAGTTCTTGCAAGATTCTCGTCTATTTCCTTTATTCTCGTAAACTCCTGAATTGTCTCCTCTTCCATCTTTTTGAAAACACTTTCACTCATTATATCAAGATGCCATCCAGTAAGTGTTCCAGCAAGTCGAACATTCTGTCCTTTCTTTCCAATGGCAAGTGAAAGTTTGTCATCCGGAACTATGAGTTCCATGCTTCCATTCAGTTCGTCTATGATTACCTTCGTCACTTCTGCCGGACTTATTGCATTACATACAAATCTTGCAAGGTCTTTGTCCCACGGAACTATATCTATCTTCTCTCCTCGAAGTTCCTGAACAATCGCCTGAACCCTTGAACCCTTCATCCCAACGCATGCACCTACAGGATCTACATCTGCATCCCTCGATGCAACTGCTACCTTTGCTCTTGAACCAGGTTCCCGAACTATGTTGATTATTCTTACAATGCCTTCTGTAATCTCTGGAACCTCCTGCTCAAACAGTTTTCGCAGGAACAGATTATCAGTTCTACTGAGTATTATCTGAAGTCCTTTTGCTTCTCTATCAATATCTTTAATAATAGCCTGTATTCTATCACCAACTCTGAAACTTTCTTTGGGGATTTGCTCCTTTCCGGGAAGAACCGCTTCTGTTTTGCCAAGATCAACTATTACATTGTTTCCTCTTTCAAAGCGTCTTACTATACCTGCTACGAGCTCTCCCTTGCGATGCTTATATTCATTATAAACTATATCCCGTTCTGCGTCTCTGAGTTTTTGAGTAATGACCTGCTTTGCTATTTGAGCAGCTATTCGTCCAAATGCCTGACTGAAAGTCTTCTGCCCTAAAATACGGGAGTAGATTTTATCCTGTTCCTTTGCCTTTCCTTCATCTTCGGGACGGTAATAAATTGGAATACCAAGAGCATCTCCAATTTCTGCCTCAATACCCGCATCTTTGACCTTATTGTATGGAATTTCTTTTTCTGGATCCACCACATTATCAACAACTGTCATGAACTGAAAAATATCAACCGCTCCAGTCTCATTATTAAACCTAGCTTCAATTTCCCTTTCCATACCAAAAGTCTTCTTTGCAGCAGTTTGCATCGCCGATTCAAGAGCCTGAATCAGCACTTTACGGTCTATACCTTTATCTTTCACCAATTGGTCTATTATCATATTAAGATCATAACTTTGAGATTGTGCAGTTACTTTGCGCGGCACTTTTTCTTTCCTTTCTTTAAGTTTTGTTCTTTTTTAAATTGTGGTTCAAGTCTCGCCATTTTAATATCATTTACCTGAATATGAAAAGATTCCCCACTGGTATCAATGGAAATGGCAACGGGAGTACCATTCAATTCATCTACCCCTTTGAGAGTACCTGTAAAATTTTTTCTACCCTGGATTCCATATTTTAATAAAACTTTTATATTATGTCCTATAAAAAACCTGTATTCATTGTTTTTAGAAATTAACCTGTCAAGACCGGGCGATGAAACCTCAAGATAAAACTTCTCTCCTCTTTCCTGATATACTTCAAGAGCAGATGAAATCTCACGACTTAAGTTTTCAAGAAGATTTAAGTCAACACAGCTTCCTGCATAAGGTACGGGAACAGGATTTGTTAATTTTTTATCTACAAAAACTCTGAGCAAAGTTCCAGCCCTTGAATAACTGATATTCAAATCAGTGATTTCCACACCATGGCTTTCTGCCAGTGGATAAACAATACTTCTAATCTTCTCTGTATCCATATCCACACCAACTATTCAGGAAATTCAATGGAAAAGGGGATACAAAAGAAAAAACATAAATCATTTAATTTTTTTACTTTCAAAAGTCAATATCAAAGAAAATTTTGCTACCCTTCACTTTTTTAATGACTCCCTGTTTCTGCATGAACGACCGCTATCTATTTTCATAAAACCATTTTATAATGGGCGTTCCATCAGTCGTTCCCGTGCAGGCGGGAATCCAGAACGAAAAGGCTACGCACATGTTAAGAAATAATGGATTCCTGCTTTCGCAGGAACAAGGTTTACCCCTGCGAAGGCAGAGGCAGGAATGACAATTTACACTCACAAAAACGGAGGCGGGAATAACACATTGGACACATCACCCTACAAAATTTTGAAGGGTGGCAAGCAAAGAAAATTTTTAATCGAATTAAACATTCATGGGCAATTTTGCCCACCCCCGAGAATGAAAATTATAGTTTATAGATTCCTGCTTCCGCAGGAATGACTTCTTATCCTCATGGAAGTAGAAATCTAAATGACCTTCCTCTGTCATTCCCGCCCCTGTTTTCACAGGGATAAACTCCGGCGGGAATCCATAATTGTTTCTTTATTATTTTCATGGTAGAAAATAATTTACGATATTTAATGCACCAAATTTTATAACCAATACATAAGGTGCAAGATGAAATGTTCCTTTCCATTTCTTTTGCCATTTAAAATTGACATTCCATATTTGAAGGTATATTTAAGGAAGTGTGGGTAGTTTTTAAGCTTGAAACTAAAGTATTTATAACTCAGGTGAAAAGAGTTTTGCTCCAAAAATACCAATGTTAACGAGTGGAATTCATATAAAAAAGACAATAATGATTAAAGGAGAACCATCATGAAAAAAACAACAATTATCGGAATGGAAGCTCACAGCAAGAGGACAGCATTTTTTATTCAGTACAACGATGGCACAAAAATTTCTAAAAGAAAAAAATTCATAAATCACCTGTCCTTTTTTATTTGCGCCGCCCTCATCACCGCCTGCAACGAGGGAACTTCCCAACCAGCTGACGGCAGCACCGATGAGGTCATTGGGGGTATCACGCTCTCCGGGAAGCTCGTGGCTGGCACCCAGAAGCCGGTAACACCCCCACCACCCCGCTATATCCCTCCTCCTCCACCGGCTCCGGGTGACCCTCTGGTCGGCTATAAGCTCTACTGCGTAACTTTCACCAATCCGCCTGTGGCGGCGGCAGGCACATCCGATGCCGCAGGGCAAGTATCACTCGACATTGATGCCTCCGGAGTGGCACTTGGTTGTTTCGTTCTCGATACATCAGGGGAGGCTGTAGCCGCGCTTGTCTTTTCAAGCGGACCGGAACGCGGGCAGACCATCACCCTCACGGGTGATGCAGACCTCGGAACCATTACCGTGGACCTCGATAACGGGATCGCTCAGGCTGACATCACAGAGGTGGGCACAATAACAGGGAGTGATGACATGGAGTGCCCTCTCGGCACATGGACGGCGACCGTTCCCAGGGAGGAGTGCACAGGCACAGCAACTTCGTACTTCGTGATATTTAAAAACTCAGAAGGACAATACCGCATGAGTTTCAGGGTCGGACCCTTAATGCTGCCTTCATGTGATTGCTGCGAGCGCGCTCTGTCCGATATTCCGGGCACTGCAAGCGGTGGTGCCCTCACATTCTCGTTCCCCGGCGATATGAGTTGCCCTACAAAAATCATGACGGTAACACTGACGCCCAATGCAGACTGCACGGAAATGACTGGAGAGGTTTCTCTCAGCGGATGCCTTGCCTGCCAGACACAGGGATGCGACTGCGGCGGAGATCTCACCTGCCCCCAGCCATCCATAACCGCCATCAGAAATTAAGTCACAAAAAAGAAACCTGCCTCGCTGGAAAGTCAGCTCCATGCTCGACAGACATGCTTTCTAAAAATTACGCAGATATTTGACTTCCTCCCCAAAAAGTAATTTTATATTTTTAGTCGGTTTTATGAGAAAGAATCGGGTAACTCAATGGAAACCTATAACAATATTTTTAAGAAAATAGTTGAAAGATTAGATTTTATTGAAAAAGAAAAAGATATTAAAATCCTGTATGCTGTTGAATCAGGAAGCAGGGGTTGGGGATTTGCCTCAATTGATAGTGATTATGATGTTCGATTTATTTATATCCATCGAATAGAATGGTATTTATCAATATCAGAAAAAAGGGATGTACTCGAATTCCCTGTTAATGAATCACTTGATATTTCTGGCTGGGAGATAAGAAAATCCCTGCGATTATTTAAAAAATCAAATCCACCATTATTAGAATGGTTGAGATCACCTGTAATCTATATGGAAAGATACGGCTTTGCCCAAAGGCTGCGTGAGCTAATCAACCAGTATTTTTCACCTCTGCTCTGCTTACATCACTACTTACATATGGCTGAAGGAAATTATCGCGATTATCTTAAGGGAGATTTAGTCAAAACAAAGAAGTACTTTTATGTGCTCAGACCTATTTTAGCCTGTAAATGGGTTGAGAGGGAAGGAACTATGCCACCAATGGAGTTTAATGTACTATTAGAAACACAGGTTGAAGATGCCAGACTAAAGGATGAGATATTTAAACTATTAAACAGGAAAAAAGAAGGAGAAGAATTGGGTTATGAACCGCCGATAAAAATCATCAATGATTTCCTCGATGCTCAGATTCGGTATTATAGTGATTATGTTAAAACGATGAAAAAAAACACCGTGGCAGATGCACATATTCTGGATGAAATGTTCAGAGATACTTTAGAAATGGTCTGGAAATGAAATTCCCTGCATAAAAGAACAATAACGACTGGAAATTATGAAAAATTTTAAATTAACCAAAAAATTTTGAGTGAAGGAGGGGAATGAGAAGCCCTTTCTGGCATAGTGCTAAAATATCCATTGAAAGAGCAACGCTTATATGAATCAGGCATCCACACCAGATAGAACCCGTTCGAAGCGAAAGCGTTCCCAAGACTATACCTGCAACTATTGCCGCATTTGCTTCAAGATAAGGTTTTCCATAATGAATCATACAATAAGGAATGACCATAAAAAAGATTGAATATGAGCCTAAATATTCCTTTAAAGGATGAATCATATAACCCCGGAAGAAAAACTCTAAAGATACAAACTGTGTTGCATAAAAGAATTCCCACATCAGAAAATCAAACCAGCTCCTCGATGCATAATCGTAAAAGGGATAATAGTTTTTGAAGTCCTCTTTGAAGGATATAAATATTATTACAGGCAAAACAATTGCAAATAAAACAGCATATATCCACAAATGCTTCCAGAAATCCTTAACCCCGAGACCACAATTTCTGAAAGAAAGGGAAGGGAAAATGAGCATGGTAAATGATGGAATCACTACATAACCAAATGTCCTTGCAAATGACCACCATCCAAACATTGCAAGATCCCCATACTTTCCTTCTAAAATTCGTGGATAATAATGCTGAAGAAAATCGCGCCCTCCAAAATATTCCACAAGTGTAAGTGAAAAGGCTGCAGTTACAGCAACAATTATCACAGGTAAGCCAAATTTGTCCCTGCGGGTTAATTTATCTATTTCCTTCCATGATTCAAGAAAGAAAACCGCAGGATGAAAAATTCTCAGGGGGGTAGAACCAAAGGGGGGTGGAGTAATTGAAGGAATACTGCCCGTTATGATAATCCACAAACTAAAACCAGCCAGACCCAATGCTCCACCATAAACAAAATAACACCAGAATGGGATTTTCTTAACCTCATGAACATGAACGATAACCAATACTGCAATAAGGATGGAAACTATAATTCCAGTCAGAGCATAAAAATATTTGTATGAATTTCTTTTATTCACACTCTTAAAGTGATTTATTAAAAGATGGTATCACTCCCCGTTGCAAGACGAAGTGATGATAAAGCAAGATTATATTCATATATTGCTTTATAGTATTCGCTTGTGAGTTGAAAATAGGTAACAAGAGCATCCGTAAAATCTTTTAGTTCAGCCACACCAGCAGAATAATTCTGGTGGGTAGCTACAATCCACCCTTTTGCTGCCTTTTTCCCTTTTTTTAGTTCCTCTACCTTTTGATGTAATGAAAGTGCTTTATTGTATGCATTTTCTACTTCCATCAGGAATGCCCCCTTAGCGGCTTCTCGCTGTGCTTCCATCTCTCGCAGTTCCGCTTTTGCTTTGTCCGTTCTGAAGTAATTTGGAATGAAATCAAAGGGGTATTTCATCATAAGTGCAACACCCCCTCCATTCTGGTTGTACGGGTCATTAGCAAAAGGAGTTTGTTGATCCTCAACTTTGTTAGCGTAAGCAAATGTATAATTTCCCACAAGAACGAAATCGGGATAATAATGCGATTTATTCAATTTTAAATTCGCCTTTCTGACATTTACTGCGGAATCAAGAATTGAAAATTCAGGTCTCATTTTCTTTGCTTCATTGAGATAATAAGTTAGCGACTTGAGATTCCCTTCCTCAGTTTCTATTGTTGAATTCTGTATATCAATGTCATCTTTCCCAATCAAAAACTTTAAACCAGACATCGCCATTTCTTCAACATTTTTTATTTCTATCAATTGTGATTCCAGTTGCGAGGAATAAGCTTTTACTTTTAAAAGGTCTGTCATTGTTGATTCACCTTCCTCGCTTTCAAGATCCTTTTCAATCTTTTCCTGTGCTTCTTTCAAGTAATCCTTTCCTTCCGAAAGTATAGACTGAATCTGGCGGGCAAAGAGGAGGGTAAAATATGCCCTGCGGACTTCATACTCTATTTCGTTTGTCTGCTTTTTTAATTCCTGCTTTCCAATCGAAACAGCCTCTTCAGCCATTTTCCAGTAACTTTTAATTTTTCCAAATGTAAATATTGGAAAACCTGCTTGTAATTCCAATCTAACCCATATTCCCATGTCGGAAGAAATGTCAAATTCCCCCTGTGGGCTGGAAATTGCATTTCCTTCCATTCTCGACATTGGAGCAAGAAGGGTATTTAACCCTATATTGAAAAATGGAGCCCAGTGAGCCTCATCGAGCTGTTTTTTTAAAGCGTAGAGTTTGTGCTGTGCTGATAAAATTGCTGGATGATTTTTTCTTGCAAGTTCAATGCACTTTTGAAGGGTTAATCCTTTCTGAGGTTCTTCTTTTTGAACCGCCTCTTGCTGCTTTACGGTTTCTTTTTCTGTAGAAACTACGCTCTCCCCCCCTGCCTTTTCTTCCTCTTCACCCTCTTCTTCAAGTTCCATATCCTCTTCAGTTTCTGTAACTTCTTCTTCCTCTACCTTCCCCTTTTTAATGGCATCTTTTTTCCCGCTCTTTGTTTTACCTTTTAATTTTTCCTCCTTTTGATTTTTAATATCTTTTCTGGTTTTTTCCTGAGACAGCAGGTCTGTTGAATAAAAAGATAGCAGGAACAAATTTACCAGGTAAAAAACTATAATTCTTCGAATCATAACTCAATCCAGCAAATTACCATACAAATGAATTATAATAAAATATCAAACTGCAAGAAAATATCAATAGAAAACTCCGTGCTTTCTTTTTAGTTTTTTTTAAGCCTTTATTTATTTAATTTACCTTTCTATTTGACTTCGAAATAGTTTGTAAAATTCCGTTCCTTGTTTTGATAATTCCCCGCATGTTCCTGTTTCCACTATTTTGCCACCTGCAAGAACAAAGACCCTTTGAGCAAAATTTATGGTAGATAGACGGTGACTTACTATGAGAATTGTTTTCTGCCCTTTTATTTTTTCGATTGTTTCCTGAATCGCATCCTCAGCTCTGGAATCAAGCGACGAAGCAGCTTCATCAAAAATTACAAGGTCACAGTCTGAAATAAGGGCTCTAGCAATGCATATTCTTTGTTTTTCTCCTGTTGAAAGACTGCTCCCTTCTTCTTCTACAGATGTTTTAAGTCCATCGGGCAATTTCTTTAAAAGAGATTGCAAACCAGATGCATTCACCGCCCAATCGAGGTTTTTTCTAAAAGATTCATTTCTCCCTAAAAGAATGTTTTCCTCTATTGAAGCATTAATCAAAAACGGCTCCTGAGGTACGAGCGAAATTCTCTCTCGAATCGAAACAGTATCAAATTTTTCGTATTCCATTCCATCCCAGAATATATTTCCCGAAGCCGCACGAAGAAATCCACATATTAATTCAATTAGTGTAGTCTTGCCTGCTCCTGATTCCCCAACAAGAGCAGTTATTTCTCCTCGGCGAAGAACAAGATTAACCCCGGAAAGTATTTCTCTGCCTTCGTATGAAAAGCAAACATCCTTTAGAGTTATCTCCTGCTGAAGAGGTGATGGTTTCAAAGCTCCCGGAGAAACATCCTTTTGTAACACAAACATAGCTTGAACTCGTCTGGTAGCAGCAATTCCCTGCTGGAGGAAAGAAACAAGACTTCCAAGAGATTTTACAGGTCTCATTAAAAGCAATACCGTTGCAAAGAAAGAAATAAGTCTTTCCGGATTATCACATGCCTCTTTGCTCTGGTTCCAGGATATAACGACAAGCATAAGAAAAGCTACTGTAGTTATTATTTCTATTACTGGATAAGAAAGTGCCTGTAGAGTAATCCCTTTTATCATCTGATTTCTCAATAACATATTAGCGCTTTTAAGTTTATCTATAATTTTTTGTTCTGCACTAAATATTTTTATTACAGGCAACCCCCTTGCAACTTCCATGAAAACAGAGGCAACATACCCCCGTTTATCAAAAGCCTGTTTAAATGCTCGACGGATTTTTTTAGCTATAGCATAAACTACAAGTGTTCCTGCTGGTAAAACCACAATGGCAATCAAACTTACAACAGGATTAAGATAAAAAAGAAGACAGCACAGAAAAATAGTCTGTAAACCATCTCTCAGGATGGAAGCCGCAGCATGTGTAATTGCCATCTCCATCATATTTATATCTGCAATCAAACGAGTTACCATATCCCCTTTTCTTGCTTTAAGAAGACCAAGAGGAAGAGTGCCAAGAATAGATTCGCCAAAGGCATTTCTTATATCCATCTGAATATTCTGACCTGCCTTCCCGACAAAATATGCTTCTAAGGATTGTGCTATACTCCTTATCACAGAAAGGACTAAAATAATGACCACAAATAACGATATTTGTGATAGTGATTGCACATCAAAGAGTTTCTCTAAAAAATTTTCCCCAAACCACTGGTTTTCCTGAAAGGGATTGGAATCTTTCCAGAGAAGCATTTTTAAAATTGGACCTGCAAGGTAAGCATAAGCACTCGTTGTAAGAGCATAAATGCTCATTGCAATCACAGAAAATACTATAGTAAGGATATGAGGACGAATAAAAGGATAGACGAATTGCGCTAAAGAAACCTGGCTTTCTTCTTTTTGGTTTTTGCTATTCACCATGAGAAAGCTTATTAAATACAATTTTTTTATTACATATCAAATATGCTTATAATAATTTTATAAAATAGCGAATGGTTCATAAATCACAATCACCACCACTGCCAGCACGACCATGCCAGAGCTGCCCCTTTTTGGTTAAAAATTAAGCAAAAAACATCTTGTTACAGCTGAATGCTGATACCCAGCCGGCTGAAAGACTAAAAAATTATAGTTTAGTAAAACGTTCATGGGTGAATTTTGGACACCCCCATGAATGAAAATTTTAATTTATGGTTTCCTGCTTCCGCAGGAATGACTGTTTATCCCCACGGAACTAAAGACTTTAATAGCCTTCCTGTGTCATTCCCGCAAAGGCGGGAATCCAAAATGGTTTACATGTCATTTTCGTAGTAAATGTTGACAAGAAAGTGCAGGTTGTTTATAAATTCGATAACAAGGAGAGAGATTCATGATGAAAACAAAAAAATTTGAATTTGCTTTTGTTTTTATTTCTATTATCTATTTTGCAGGTTGTGCTGATGAAAACGACCCCAAATACTGGGCCAAGAAAGTAAAAGAACCTGCTTATAGAGAAATGGCCATCAAAAGGATGGGAGACCTTTATCAGGAAGCATTGAAAAAAGCAAAATACAACAAACAAGATGCAGAAGTAGTTAAAATAAAAGAAGCAATAATTCCGGTTCTTCTGGATACTTTTAACAAATACAAGACCGACAATGTAAACAGAAGCAACATCTTAACGATTTTAGCCCAGATAGGTGATGCGAGAGCAGTTCCTGCGTTTGAAGAATTGCTTGACTATACGGAAGGAATCAATGAAACCGATGCAAGTAAAGGTGCCGAAGCTCTTGGAAATTTGAAATCAGAACCATCAATTCCTAAAATAATTGGTATGGTTCGGAAAGCCATTACCGCTCGAAAATCGAGGGGTGAAGGACAGCGCAACAGACCTGAAGAAGACTGGATTGCAAGGGCTGCTATAGAATCTCTTGCAAAGATAGTCAGTGCTCATCCATCAACTCCACATAAATCTGAGGCAGTGGAAATACTAATAGAATTGCTTGGAACCACCGCAGATGAACAGGACTTCTTCCTGAATATGAAGGCTGCAACAGCTCTTGGAGAAATAGGAGACCCTGCAGCTATTCCAATGCTTATAAGGGGGCTTTTCATGCAGGGGCGTGGTGCAACAATTTTCCAGCAATGCAGGGTAGCTCTTCTAAAAATAGCCATTGAAAATCGTGCTAAAGTAATTGAATGGTTGCTCAAAGCAATTAAAGGAGAGTTTAAGGAACTCGAAGTAGATGCTGAGAAATATCAATTTATGAAAGGAGTAAAGGAAGAAAAAATCGGTAGAATGTTTGTTGAATTAGATGTAACTCCCGACGAAAACAAAGAAGTATTTGATGTTTTGATGAAAAAACTCGATGACCCCGACCCTGCAATAAGCGGATTTGCAGCAATTGCGCTGGGAGGACTTCGATATGAACCCGCCTTACCCAAAATGGTAGCCAAACTTACATCCAAAGATGTGCAATTAGGTATGGTGCCAGGGATACTTGAAGCGTTTGAATATTATCAGGATCCAGAAAAAACTCAAAAGATTTTGTTAGACATGATTTCAAACAAAGACAAATGGGAAGAAAATTATCGTTTGCGAGCAGCACTCGCTTTAACGAAAATAGCAGGTGGCGATATTCTCGAAAGTTACCAGAAAGTAATTTCTCAAGAAGAAAATGAAGAAGTACACAAACAGATGGTGGAGTTTACCGAGAGACTCGAAGCGGCTCGTGAATGCGGAAATAATGTGGATTGCTGGATTGGAAAACTCAACAGTAATTCGTGGAGAATTCAGGAAAAGGCTATTTTAACACTTACCCGTCTGAAAGATAAAATACCTCAAGAAAAAATAAATGATATTACACTCCTTATGAAGTCCCCAAATCAGGATGTTTTGAAAGTTTTAATGAACCTGATAGAAGAAATTCACCCAAAGGGATGTCAACCATCAAGAACATGTGACAGATTAAGAAAAATAATTCCATACTGGCGGGCTAAACCCCAGATGAAAGTAAGAGCAAATGATGCGGAATGTATTCTCGCACTTTTGATTCACAGGCAGGGGGGAAAACTCTCAGATATGGGTATAAGCGAAGCAGGGGAAATGGCTGCAGCAGCCAGTGGTTCTGAATAACTGCACCGAATATGAGGAATAATGTTAGTTCTCGAAGTTCTTGAAGGAACAGACAAAGGTCGTAAAATTGAAATAGGTAAGCAGGAAATAAGTATAGGCAGGGATAATCGTAACGACCTCGTAATCAATGACATACATGTTTCCTCTTTCCATGGTAAGTTTATATATGAGAATGGAAAATGGTTTTATTGGGACAATAATTCAACTAACGGCTCGGCAGTAATTAGAGGAGATGAAAAAATTGTTCTCGGTCTGGGTGGGACAACCAATGCATGCGAAATTTTAGATGGCTCTGTAGTTTTAATAGGCTCTGCAAAAAAACCTGTTTTAATTGGGGTGAGTCTTGGACGAACCATGAGTTCAAGCGAAATCGGTCACGCTCTCGACCTTGTCGCAAGAATACAGGATTTAGAAAAATATCAGAAAAAGATAAGTGAGGATGCGGTAAATTTAGGACGCCTTTACCATGTCCTTTGCAGATTGAAATGGGACCTTGACCTTGCTAAAGTTATGGATTCCACTGAAGAAGCTGTTTTTGAACTTCTACCAAAAGCAACTCATCTTTGCCTTGCACTTCACGATAATGTAACCAATTCATTTTTGCCCATGCTTTGCTCGGAAAGGGGTAAGGGTAAAACAAAGGAAAATTTTATTATTTCCAACACAATAATTCTTAAAGTTATTGAAAATAAAGCAGCAATTTTAGTAGGCAGTGCCCCTGATGAAGTTGGTGAAACAGAATCAATAATGGGGGCAAAAATTTTATCGACGATGGCAACTCCATTATGGAGTGGTGAAGAAATTATAGGGGTCCTGCAGGTTGATAACAGAGATTCAGCAAAAATATTCAAGCAGGATGATTTATACCTTTTTTTGCTTCTTGCACGCCAATTATCACTCGCAATTCAGAATGCATTACTCTATGAAAAACTGCAAATAGCAGAAAAAAAACTTGAAGGGGAAAACAAATACCTCAAGGGGGAGGAAGAGAAAAAGAGACTGACTTTTGCTCAGTGTTCAAGCAAAGTGATGGCTCAAGTTTACGATAAAGCACAAAAGGTAAAAGATACCAGAGTTACAGTACTTATTGAAGGAGAAACCGGAACAGGCAAGGAAATTTTGGCATCTATGATTCACTACACTTCTAATAGACGAGAAAAACTCTTCGTTGCGGTTAACTGTGCTGCAATGCCTGAATCACTACTGGAAAGTGAGCTATTTGGTCATAAGAAAGGGGCTTTTACAGGTGCAGACCGTGATAAAAAGGGACTTTTTGAAACTGCAGATGGCGGAACGATGTTCCTTGATGAAGTTACAGAAATGCCAATTTCACTACAGAGTAAACTTTTGAGAGTCCTTCAAGAAGGGGAAATTAGACCTGTTGGTTCAACCACAAGCAGAACCGTTGATGTAAGGATAATTGCAGCAACAAACAGGGATATAAAAAGCGAAGTATCTGCAGGAAGATTCAGAGAAGACCTTTACTACCGATTAAATGTTTTTCCAATTCGAATTCCACCACTTCGAGAAAGGCGGGAAGATATACCGATTTTCGTTAATTTCTTTCTTCAAAAATATTCGCGTGATTTTGGTAAGGCGGTAGGCGGTATCAGTCAGGAAGCAATGAATGCACTGAGTTCCTACGACTGGCCAGGAAACATAAGAGAACTGGAAAATGAAATTCAGCGACTCGTTCTCGTAGTGGAACCAGAGCAAATAATTACGATGGAGCATTTATCGAGCCATATAAGAAAAGTTGAAATGCTCATTGAAGAGGTAGCACCTGAAGGTGGAACACTTAGAGCCCGAATGGAAGAAGTGGAAAAATGGATCTTGATAAATGCCCTCAAAGAAAATGGTGGCAACAAATCAATAACTGCAAGAGTCCTTGGAATAAGTCGTGAAGGACTCCACAAAAAACTCCAGAAATACGGTTTGTAAATATTCCTCCTCAAGGACAGGCGTTTTGTTTTGAGCCTGCATTGAGGGGGGAGGTATCCTGAGCACTAAATGAACCACAGGATGCATCTTCGCCAGCATTATAAATAATAGTAACTACAATTTCGTTCTTTCCATTCGTTAATTCGAGTGAAGGTGTGTGCTGTATTGTTGCTTCAACAAGTATCCCATCAAATCTCCCAAAATACTGCTGCCCTGAACCGAGGGTTCTTCTGTTCTGGTCAATATAATACCAGTCGAAAAATTTTTCTCCTCCCTGTATTGTATACGCTTCGAGTTTCAGTCTGTCCAGGAAAATCGTATGTTCCGTAGAATTGGTGACGGTGTAACTCATTTGCATAAAAACAGGATACTGACATCCTACCCATTCTTCAATGTAAGGCAATGGATCCCGGGAAATTTTAATAGTAACATTTTCGATATCACACTCTGTATTGGTTCCATCAGAATTTGATGATTTTTTGTAGCATCTTGAAAAATTTATTGTTAAAAACAAAATACAAATAGTAAAAATAATCCCCTTATTATTTTGTAACCAATAACTAATTTTATAATACATTGTTTTTACCTTTAAAATGTTTTAATTATTTCATTTAAAAATAATTTAATTTGAATTGCAATAAGTATTTATCTATGGGTTTCGAGAAAATAAAAGGGCAGGAGAAAGCTCTCATAACGATTTCAAGGTATTTACAGCGAGGGAAGTTCCACCATGCTTATAGGTTTGAAGGACCTCCTGGCGTAGGAAAAACCATGACCGCTCTTTATATTTCTGCATCCTTAAACTGCCAGAATCCTGTTCCATGGAGTCCTGCTCAAAATTCAGAGGGAGGATTCGAAGGAGCCAGTATGCCAAATCCCTGTGAGGAATGTCATGTTTGCAGAAGAATTCCCCTTACAGGGGATATCGAATCTAACGAATTTCCGGATGTTTTAATAATCGCTCCGGAAGGAACCAGCAGAGTTATCAAAGTAGAGCAGATAAGGCAGATTCACTCAATTATAAATTATGTTCCTGCTGAAGGCAAAGTAAGAGTCATCATAATAAGAGAGGGAGAACACATCACTGAAGAAGCATCAAATGCTTTCTTAAAAGTTCTGGAAGAGCCTCCACCAAACAATTACTTTATAATAACCACTGCAAAACCGCACAGACTTCTTTCTACAATAAAATCGAGAACAGTCCCTGTAAGGTTTTCAGCTCTATCATTCGACACGGTTTTTGAGATTCTCAAAGGTATTTTCCCGGAAGAAAAAGAAAATATTTTAAAAGCTGCTACTGCCTTATCTGGAGGAAGCGTCTCAAAGGCTCGCAATTATGTCATCGAATCAGAAAAGGCAACTAATGCGATTCAAAATGTCTGCGAACTTGATTCTTTGATAAAAAAGGACTGGAGTCAGATTCTGAGTTTCCTTGATTCTGCAGGTGTGGACAGGGAAAGCATCGAAGATATTCTTCATACAATGATTTTATATTACAGGGATATAATCTGGTTCTCTGTCACTCAGCAGAAAAAAGAAATTTTACTTAAACCAGTAGAAGATAAAATAACAAGAAGGACATTATCAGATGAACTTGAAACAATTTGTGATTTGTGCCTTAACGCTATTAATGGTTTGAAAAAAATAGAACTCAATGTTAATCCGAGAGCAATACTGGAAACTATAATTTTTAATATGAAAAGAGGAGAAGGAACACCCCATATTTAAAAGGACATTACTGTGAAAAAGGGTAAGGGGAAGGATGTCAAAAATGGAAGAAAGAAAAAAAAATAAAAATTCTGAATTTAATGATAGGTCGTACCATCACAAGAGGAAGTTTCATAAAAAGAAATGGGATAAAGAAATTGCATACGAAAAAAGAAAGGAAGGAAGTCAGGAATCAAAGGTTCTATTACATCCAAAAGAACCCGAAAGAGATCTTACTCCACGGGAAATACCGGTTACATCACCAGTATTTTTAACTCATGAAAAGATTTCACTTGAAGACTTCGAAGAAGGATTATTTTCAGAAGATTGGGTCCCCGAAAAAGGAATAAAAAGAACAGTAAATGTTGTGATGGATTTTCTCAAAAATATAGTCACGGCAGACGCAGGTGATTTAACACTTTTTGGTGGAGAAGAGGTAGTTCTTGCAACAGCCCGTGGAATAGAAACAGGAAAGGTTATTGGCGTCCCCGGATGGAAAAAAACAGAGGAAGTTGAAACAGGAGTTAAAATATTGAGGGTAGTAGGAGTACCAGATATAAGGCAAAAATCGAGGAATAAATCAAAAGAACTTGAAGCATTTGATAAATGCAAGGAGATGATACAAAAATTAGGTCTCGAAATGAAACTCCTGAGGGTCCAATATCTTCATGGCGGAGGAAGGGTGGTTTTTTATTTCACTGCAAAAAGAAGGGTTGATTTTCGCCAGCTTATTAAAGACCTTCACAGTGCATTGCGTATAAGGGTAGAACTAAGACAAATTGGAGTAAGAGATGCCCTGAAAATGGAAGGAGGGATGGGTCCCTGCGGGTATCCTGTTTGCTGTAATACATTTCTTCGTTCTTTTCGTCCGGTCTCCGTTAGAATGGTAAGAGAACAGAATTTAATGATGAATCCTCAAAAAGTCTCGGGTTTATGCGGAAGATTGCTGTGCTGCCTCGAATATGAACACTGCGAATACAGAGAACATTTTTATAAATTACCTGCAATTGGACAGAAAATAGGAACTCCTGATGGTGAGGGAGAAGTTGTTGATTTGAGGATTCTTGAAGACGAAGTAAAAACCGTCCAGAAAGATGGAAATACAAAATGGTGGAAAGCATCTGAGCTGGTTTTTGTTCCTCAGGGAGAAGGCAAATTGCCTCCTGATGAAATTTTTGACGAAGAGATGATTGAAACAGAAGAGGAGTAAACATGAATGAAAGAAAGAAGTTTTATGTGACAACACCAATATACTATGTAAACGACAGACCTCATATCGGAACAGCATACACGACAATAGCAGCAGATGTTCTGGCGAGGTATCACAGAGCGGCTGGTTATGAAACATGGTTTCTTACAGGTCTCGATGAACACGGACAAAAGATAGCAAAAGTGGCGGAAGGAATTTCAATGAATCCAGAAATTTTCGTAGAAAGAATGGCGCAACCTTTCTTCGATGTCTGGAAGTTACTTGAGATTTCGTTTGATGATTTTATAAGAACAACGCAGGAACGCCATAAAAGGGTTGTCCATCGTCTCTGGGAAAAAGTTAAACAAAGTGGTGACATTTATCTTGACAGGTATGATGGACTTTACTGCTATGGTTGTGAAGCATATTTTACAGAAAAGGACCTCGACGAAGAGGGGAATTGTCCTTTAGGGCATGGAAAACCGTCAAGAGTGAGTATGCCAAGCTATTTTTTCCGGTTATCCCGATACACAAAAAAGCTACTAGAATTTTATGAGGCAAATCCAGATTTTATCAGACCGAAAAGCAGGGCTAACGAAGTTATAAGTTTTGTCAGGGAAGGTTTAAAGGATATTTCTATATCGAGAACTAATTTTTCATGGGGAATTCCTGTTCCGGGTGACCCAGAACATGTAATTTATGTATGGTTCGATGCTCTAACTAACTATATTTCTGCACTCGGATGGGGGGAGGAGGGAGAGAAAGGGAGTCTTTTTGAAAAATTCTGGCCTGCTGATTATCACCTTGTAGGAAAAGATATACTCAGGTTTCATGCAGTTTACTGGCCAGCAATGCTAATGAGTGCTGGAGTAGAACCACCAAAATGCGTCTATGCTCACGGATTTCTGACTATAGGGAAGCAAAAGATGAGCAAAAGTCTGAGGAATGTTGTTGACCCATTAAACCTCAAGTGGGAATTTGGCATGGATGAAACAAGGTATTACCTGCTCAGGGATAATGTTTTCGGGCTTGATGGGGACTTCAGTCATGATGCGCTTATAGGGAGAATTAATTCTGACCTCGCCAATGATTTAGGTAATCTTCTCAGCAGAAGTGTAACACTTGTAAAAAAACTCTTAGGAAGTAGATGTCCCCCCCCTTCGGATGGTGGTGAGGAAGAAAGTAAACTAAGAGCAAAAGCAATGGAAGTTATAGAAAAGGCGGGGCAACTTTTCCACGATGCTGATTTCAGCAGTGCTCTCGAAACAATATGGCAGTTGTGCGCGTCTGCAAATCGTTATATTGATGGTAGAAAACCATGGGAAAAAGCAAAAAAAGGGGGAAATGGGGAAGCAGAACTTAAAACCATAATGTACCATTGTCTTGAAACATGCAGACTGCTTGCCTGCATGATTGCTCCTGTCATGCCTGTAAAATCAAGGGAAATGTTAAGCGTCCTCGGTTTTGAGCCTCCTCCTCTCAATAAAGAGCCACAATGGCCATCAAGGTGGGGTGGTTTTCCTGAGGGAATGGAAATAAGAGAACCAAAGATAATTTTCCCGAGGATAGACCAGTCTGCAGGGACTTCTATAAAAGCAAGACTCGGCGTTCCACAGTCTCAGGAAAGTGAATCAAAAGAAATTCCAGTAGGAAAAGGCAAAGTTACTGGAGAGTCAGCAGAGAAAATCACCACCCAGAGCGATGGTAACATTTCATTCGAAGATTTTAAGAAAGTTCATCTCGTTGTTGGTGAAGTTAAATCATGCGAAAAAGTTGCTGGAGCAGACAAGTTACTCAAATTAAATGTTGACCTTGGAGAGGGAAGAACAAGAATAATTGTTGCTGGTATTGCAACCCGGTACACACCTGAACAAATTACTGGAAAGAAAATAATTGTTGTCGCCAATTTAAAACCAGCAAAAATAAGAGGAATTGTTTCAGAAGGAATGCTTCTTGCCGCAGAAGACGAACAAGGAGGAATTAGAATTCTCACCACTGATGGCAATGCCAGAACCGGAAGCCCTGTAAGATAAGAATGACCACCATTTTTCAGGAGTGAATTTTTTTATTTGAATATTATAGTTGCATAAAGTCCAAGAATCAAAATAACTGTTGTTACAAACATTCCTATCTGCCATTTTATTAAATCTGTTTTTAATTCTGCCATTTCTACTCTTAATTTTGCAACCTCATCGGTTATTCTTTTGTCAAGTTTTGCGACCTCATCGGTTATTTTTTTATCTAATTTTGCAATGTCTTCTGTCCGTAGTTTTGACAATTCCTCACTTAACCTTCTTTCAAATTTTTCAGCGGATAATTCGATTACATCTTCTTTCACTTTTTGATTTGAAAGATTTATTAATTCCACAAGAGAATCTGCTCCATCCTCACCTAATTTCTCTCTTAAAACTTTTGGAATTGCTATTACTGCCATTTTTTATCCTTTTATCCTTATAATTATTATTTAAACAAATTTAAAATTTTTTCAACAAGCAAATAATTTTTGCTGTAAAACTTCAAAATCCTGCTCCTGTTGAAACAGTAATCCATTTTGGAAATCCGAAATTTTATTCCCACCCACTTTTCCCACGGGGCTGAAATGTCATTCCTGCGAAGGCAGGAATCTATTATTTTGTTCGTGCTTTTTTCGTCTGGATTCCCGCTTGCGCGGGAATGACGGAGGAGTGGACTGTTATGGTTGCCTTTTGTGGTAATGGAAAATGGTCATTCCCTCAACAACAGGAATCCAATAAAAGACAAAAACTGCGGGTAAAAAAGGGGCATGCATGCGGAAAAGTATCCAAAATACAAAAGTTTTTCTTTTATAAGACACCCATTTACCCTAACTTATTGAGAAGTTACTGTGGATTATATTTTTTGACAACAACTTGAAATATTTATTAATTCTATCAATAATAAGTATGGAAATAAATTAAAACATTAAAAAGTATGCTTTTATTTGAATGGGATCCAAACAAAGCAAGAAAAAACATAAAAATTCATGGTATATCTTTTGATGAAGCAAGCACAGCGTTCGGAGATGATTTTTCGTTGACTATTCATGACCCTCTGCATTCTGATAAAGAGGATAGATTCATTTTAATTGGAAATTCTCACAAAAATCGTATTCTTGTAGTTGTGCATTCGGAAAGAGGGAATAAAATTAGAATAATAAGTGCAAGAAAAGCAAATAAAAAAGAAAGGAAACAATATGAAGAGAATGTTAAAAGATAAAGACATGCTTGAAGAGTATGATTTCAGTAAAGGCGTTCAAGGAAAGTATGCAAAGAAATATGCAGAAGGGACAAATGTCGTCGTGATTGAATCCGATGTTGCAAAGTTTTTCCCTGATCATGATTCTGTAAATCGTGCTCTGAGAGCATTGTCTGACATAATTAAAAGGCAAAAAAAGTATGCCTAATAGAAGGGGCACTTCATTAAATGTAGATAAAATGAACACCCCGCCCTGGAAGTAACATATCCCTGAAAGAAAGGGAAAATTGTTTGCCTATGGAAAAATACTTCTTTTTTTTTCGGATTAGTGCCTGCACCAGAAGATGGGGTGAGGTGACATAAATTACCTTTGTCATGCCTTGAGTGATACCATTTCGTAGTAGGAAATTTTAAGCCTAAGAAGGGAAAAAATAAATTCTGCCGCGGTGATTTCCAATCCACAATTCCATTTGGTCATTTATGCAAAAAGCGTTGAGATTTGCCACGGAAAAATCTAAAAACCTGAGACATATACTGGAATGTTGCTGTTTACTGTTGAACCATCACCAAGCTGTCCATACAAATTGTAACCCCAGCACTTCGCCCTTCCCGTATCCATTACAGCGCATGTATGCCATCCACCCCCTGCAACAGAAACTACCCCTCCTCCCAATCCTGTAACACTAACTGGAGTATTAGAATCAATATTAGTTCCATCTCCAAGTTCTCCGTATGTGTTAAGTCCCCAGCATTTCACACTTCCTGAGGTTGTAAGAGCACATGTATGCCAATTTCCGGCTGCGATTTTTTGAACTCCTGTCCCTATACCGGTAACATTCACAGGTATTAACCTATCAGCTCCTGTTCCATCTCCGAGTTGCCCCGTTGAATTATCTCCCCAGCACTTCATACTCCCATCGGTTAGCAAAGCGCAGGAATGATTATTTTTTGCAGAAATCTCTGAAACTGACGAAGATAGACCCGTTACATCAACCGGGGTTGTTCTTGTAGCGGTTGTTCCATCTCCTAACTGCCCATCAGAGTTTCTGCCCCAGCATTTAACACCACCCGATGTTCCGAGGACACAGTTGTGCATATTCCCTGAAGAAATTGAAGAAATGTTTGCAGGTAGTCCAGAAACTGTCACAGGGGTAAGGCTATCTGTTGTTGTCCCATTCCCCAATTGCCCACTTGAGTTATCTCCCCAGCATTTTACCAGACCAGAGGAGAGCAGAACGCATGTATGAGCAGAACCTGCAGAAACTAAAACCGCAGTATCTCCTCCTCCAAACCCCGTGACCCTAACCGGCGAATTTCGGTTTATTGTAGTTCCATCACCTAATTGTCCGTCAATATTTCTCCCCCAGCAATAAACAGAACCTGTTTCAAGAACTGCACAGGTATGATAGTGTCCTGAAGCAAGGGAAGTGACATTTGCCGGTAGTCCTGTTACATCGACGGGAATAGTAGAATCTAAATTTGTTCCGTCTCCTAATTGCCCATCGGAATTCCTGCCCCAGCATTTTACTCCCCTTGATGCGGTAATTGCGCATGTATGCGATGTTCCTGCTGATATAAAGACTGCATTAGTTGAAAGACCTGTAACATCTACTGGTAAACTACTCGATGTGTAAGTTCCATTACCAAGTTGCCCTGTATAATTATAACCCCAGCATCTTGCGTTATTAGAAGATGTGACCGCGCAGGTATGCCACTGTCCAGCAGAAACCATGACAACTTCCCCTACCATACCAGAAACATTAACAGGGCTGAGCCTACCTGTTGTTGTTCCATCACCTATCTGTCCATAACTATTATCTCCCCAGCACCAGACTCTTCCCGAATTATCTATGGCACAGGTGTGAGTTCCACCAGAAGAAACAATCAGCGAAGATGCAGGTGGTGCTAAAACAGTAACAGGTAAGTGACTTTCGGTAGTTGTTCCATCTCCGAGTTGCCCTGAATCATTTCCACCCCAGCATTTTATAGTTCCGTTGGATAATAACGCACAGGTATGTTTAAAATTAGCGGAAACTTTAGTAGCATTTACTCCAAGACCGGAAACAGGAGTTGGTGTCACTCTATCAGTTGTGCTTCCATCACCAATCTGTCCATATCTATTATAACCCCAGCAGTAAAGGTTTCCGGATATTGTGATGGCACAGGTATGGCTTCCACCTGCAGAAATTGCCACAACTCCTGAACCAAGTCCAGTTACATCAACTGGAGATGTCTTATCTACCAGTGTGCCATCTCCAATTTGACCAGATTCATTTTCACCCCAGCATTTGACCCCACCTGAATTTAAGAGAGCACAGGCATGCGAAAAACCTGTGGATATTGCAATAACTCCTGATGAAAGTCCTGTAACATCCACTGGTGTTGTGTGATTTTCGGTTGTTCCATCACCTAACTGGCCTGACTGATTGTAACCCCAGCATTTGACTCCACCAGAAGATGTCAAAGCACAACTAAACCACCTTCCAGAAGAAACTGCTTTTATGGGAGGGGTAAGAGAAATAACATCTACTGGCCGTGGACTTCCTGTGGTTGTTCCATTTCCAAGTTCACCATAACTATTGCTTCCCCAGCACTTTACAGAACCAGACCTTGTAACTGCACAGGTATGGGTATAACCAGCAGATATTCTTGTTTGACTTATGGAGGAAATTCTCCATGAATAATTTGCAGGAGTAGAATCAACATTTAAAGCAGAATCAATTGCTCTAACCTCAAAAAGATGTGTCCCTTCAATAAGGTCAAGAATTATATAAGGTGAAGAGCATGAACTCCAGGAAGAAGAGTCAATTCTACATTCAAAGGAACATGGCTCTTTATCGCAACCGAATTCAAAAATTGCAAAACCTACTTCAGAAGGGTCAGATGGGCTTCTTGTTATAAAAGTATCAGGCGGCTCTATTTCCTGCTCATTTTGCTCATCTTCTATAATTTCATTAATTTCTCCTTCCTCTTCCTGTTCAAATATTTCACCCTCTAAATCATTTTCTTCAATGATTATTTCTTCTTCTATGCTTATTTCATCTGCTTCTACATAAAATTCGTTTTCCTCTTCCTCCAGAGAATCATTAATTTCCTCATTCTCATCCTGTATCTCTTCAAAATTATTTTCTACATCAACCTGGTCTAAAGAAATTTCAATATCCTCATCCACATCTGAATCTTTGTTTGGATTTACAGGAGGGGAATTAAAATCAAGACCACAACTGGTGAAAAAGACCAGAAAGAAAATTGCAGAAGTAAAAATAGATTTCATTTATATTTCCTATGTTTCGTAGGGGCTTGATTTATCAAGCCCAATTTTTTGAACCATGCTAAAAATTCTATCCTGTTGTATAAGTTACAACAATTCCCATTATGCGAAGAGGATTCAAACTCGTTGTATTAAATATTGCTTTTAATATAAGCGATGAACCCGCATTTGGAAATGAAAATGACCTTCCAGGTGTTATATTATTAAAGGATGAACCACCATCATTTGATATTTGATAACTTATACTTCCACCCGATGTATTTTGAAGCACGGTTTCAATATTTGCCTGTATTATATTCAAGTTTGTCGAATCTATCTCCAAAGTTTGCATTACAGCCGTTCCACTAAATCCCTGATAGTAGTCCGGAGTTGTAGTGCCTGATATTCCAAAATAATCAAGCCTTATTCTACCATTTGCTCCTGCTCTATAATTTGCTCCCGCAGTTGCTGTTACTCTACCCGTGCCTACATTTAAACTCCTTGCTCTTAAAAGGATTGAGCCACCGCTTCCTCCACCAGCATAACTATACATGGTGCCACAGGGAAGACCAACTGACGAACTCCCTCCATCAGTTCCATTTGCTCTTATATTCCCCCAGACTGCTATTCCTTCACCTGATATATAAATTATTCCTCCCCCTCTTCCACCATCAACTGGAGTAGTTTCTCTCCATCCCCATCCCCACCAGCCATCATAGCACCTTGCTTTTGCACTCCCCCCTGCTGAGCCTAAAAATAGCCTTGTTAGTTCCTGTTCACCATAAGAATTCCCCGCTTGTGAACTATTATTTCCTGCTGTTCCTGCTACACTAAAACCGGCTCCAGAAGCGTAGGGATTACCCCATCCACTATAACAAACATAGTAACAAGCTCTATAATCACCACTCTCCCAATAACTTCCACCACCCCCACCCCCATTTGCAGAGGTAGAAGCAGTGCAAGATGCCCCACCATAACTCTCTCCAGGAAACCAGTTACTCGAACCACACGCTGTTGGTCCTCCTCTGAAACCCTTTCCGTTCATATCTATAGTTCCATTTATATTTACTTGATTTAAAACCTTTACAACAAAAACACCACCAATATCTCCATCAAACGCATTTGCAGTCATAGTTCCATTCACGGTTAAATTCCTGTATCTTGGAACTCTCTGGAGCATTACCTTTCCACCCGAAGGGTCGTATGTTTTTGATATTGTTGTTGAAAAGAAGACTGTGTTTGTTGAAAACTCAATCCTTGCTATTTGCAGAAATTCGTAATTTCCAGCATTTGGTCCCTGAAGTTGAATCAAAATCACCTCATCACCAATATTCAGTCCTCCAACTCCCCCTCTCAAAGTAGCAGAAGATGAGGTAATAGATGTAACTTTGAAATTGACTCCGTCAGGAAATAGTCTTCCCCCCGAACTTGAAGAGTTTATGTTGAAGGTTCCACTTACAACAAGGTCACCATCCTGCCCCCCTCCTTTATCCGATGGAAATGGGTCAACCATACCCATTGTAGTATCCCACATTGCAGTTGTAGCAGTGGAATTTTTGTATCTCGTCGAAGTAAAATCCTCTGCCCATGAAAGAGGCGCAGACAAGGTTGCTGCGAGTTCTGCAGAACCAGAACATCTCTGTGCAAGAGGACTTTCTGCTGTGACATTTATATTTCCTGGAGCAGACGGGGAAATTATTGTAAAATCTATTCTTCCTTCGACGCTCCTAACCTGAATTCCATCTACATTCGGGTCTCCGTCACTTGCCCCAATTCTGCAATTGTCGCATGAAACAGTAAATAAAGTGCCGTCAGGAACTGGATTTCCATTGGAATCGTGAATGACATCGGAAACAATCAGAGCAGATGAAGTTTCATCAGCCCTTATCGTAGAAGGGGTTGAAGTTAAATTAAATGGAACACATCCTGCTGCGGTGCAACTGCCACTTACACATCCACCCAGGCATGATTCTATATATATCCATTCTGTTCCTGTTGCATTGCATGCCTCCCGGTCTATTCCATTGCACCTGTAAGTTCCTGGAACGCATATAGGAGCTGGTGGTTCTGTTACACAACGCCCTGATTCACACCTCGTTGTGCATGTTTCAAAATCAATCCACTGCGTTCCTCTCGAGTTGCATTGCTGAACAGTATTTCCATTACACCTTGTCGAAAATGGGACACATATTGCGTCTGTGCATAACCCATCACGGCATGATGTTGTGCAAATACTTAAAATTTCATATCTCGAACCACTCGAATTGCATGCAACTACATTATCTCCATCGCACCGCCTGTCACCGGGAACACAGAATGTGCATTCCCCTTCAATGCATGATGCCTGACAGGTTTCAATAAGTGTAAAACCAGAACCATCAGAAGAGCACTCCATCAGATTCTGTCCATCACACTCTCTATCTGCTGGCATGCATTCAGTGCATGCTCCGCGTATGCAGGTATATCTGCATACCTCTGCAGTTTCCCAGCCACCCGTTTCGCTGCACTCCTCGACAATATTCCCATTACACCTTCTCCTTCCTGCGGTCCCACAATCAAGAGATGAGGTTACACACCTTCCCTCCTCGCATTTTTCCTCACATGTTTCTACAACAACCCATGCAGTTCCTCTCATATTGCATTCTTCTACATCCAATTCGCTACACCTTTTTGCTCCAGGAATGCAAACCTGATCGGTGCAAAAACCATCCTGACATTCAGTTGTGCATGAGTAGGCAAAATCCCAGCCAAGCATGTCATTTGCACAAATCTCCACATCGTTTCGATTGCACCTTCTTTCTCCACGAGCACAAACTGGTGGCACACACTGTGCATTTTCACAGGCAAACTGACACTGTTCCTTTTCAAGCCATCTATTCCCTTCTTCGTTGCAAATTTCTACCACATTACCATTACACCTTTCTTCAAATGGGGTGCATTGAACCTGCGGAGGAATCTGGCAGATGTTTGAAATGCATTCAAGACCTGACCTGCAATCCTCGCTTGCTACACACGGGTCACCAACATTCCCTTTTTCAGACGGAATATCAACTGGAGCATCAACACCATCTATTACATCCTCTCCCCCTGTTGTTTCACCCCCGCAACTGGGCAACATGGAGCAAAACATCAGCAAAGGAAATGAGTTTAATAAAAATAATAATGACAACTTTTGTTTTTGATTTAATTTAAACACTTTAACCTCCTTTTGCTTCAAAGAAGAATTATATAATAATTTTTTTAAATTCAACTATACAAAAAATAAAAATTTTACCCAGTCCAGGAATTTGGTATAGATAAATTCAGCCCTTACAATAATTCATTGAGTATTGCATGTTTTGTGGAAAATGAAGTGTTCGCAATAGCCTATCCCCCACAACTACCGACCCTCTCTTCACGAAATTAAATTCCGGCGGAAATCCGCAATAAATAATAGAGATCACTGCATACGGAGGAATGACATGTAGGTTTTCGCAGGAATGAGCGATTACTACCTCTCCGTCATTCCCGCGCAGGCGGGAATCCAGAACGATATGGGATTCCTGCTTTTGTAAGGGATTCCTGCTTTCGCAGGAACAAGGTTTACCCAGCGAAGGCGGGGGCAGGAATAGGATTTTAAAGGGTGGCAAGAAAAAGAAAACCTTGACATTGATGGTTTATTTTTATTAAATTTCACCTTCGATGTTCGAGGCACTTACAAGAGGCTTTCGCAACGCACGAAATAGACTGGCAGGTGTTGCAGAAATTGATGAAAAAGTAATTGATGAAGTGGTGCGTGATATAAGGGTCAGTCTCCTTGAGGCTGATGTTGAATTTAATGTAGTCAAAAAATTCATAGAAAAGGTAAGGGAAAAGGCTCTTGGAGAAATTGTTCAAATAAGAGTCAAAGGAGAAAAGGGAACACTCAAAGTTTCAGCCTCAGACCATTTCATCGCCATCTGTCAAAAACAACTCGAAGAAATGATGGGACCAGTTGAAACAGGGCTTCTTCTCGCTCCAAAAGGAACACCTACAGGAGTTATGCTTGCAGGACTTCAGGGAAGTGGAAAAACAACAACAGCGGCGAAACTTGCTAATTTACTTAAAACAAAAGGGCAAAAACCAATGCTCGTTGCCGCAGATGTTTATAGACCTGCTGCAATCGAGCAACTTCAAATCGTTGGACAGAAAGTTGGTGTTCCAGTTTACAGCGAAACTGATGAAAAAGACCCTGTGCTAATCTGCGAAAGAGCAATGTTCAAGGCTCGTCGGGAGGGATTTGACACCGTAATTTTCGATACCGCCGGGAGACTTGCAATTGACGAACCCCTTATGGTGGAGCTCGAAAACATAAAGAAAAGAGTAAAACCAAAAAACATTCTTCTTGTTTGCGATGCAATGATTGGACAGGATGCAGTAAATACTGCAAGGGAGTTCCATAAAAGATTAGGATTAACAGGAATAATTCTCACGAAATTAGACGGAGATGCGAGGGGAGGGGCAGCACTGAGCATAAAGGAGGTTACCGGTGCTCCAATTAAATACATCGGGATGGGTGAGGGACTTGATAAACTTGAGGAGTTTAGACCGGAAGGGCTTGCTTCGAGAATTTTGGGGTTTGGCGATATCGTAAGCCTTGTTCAGGATTTTGAAAAGGTAGCAGATGCAAAGAAAGCTGAAGAAGATGCTATGCGAATGCTACGAGGACAGTTTACACTGGTAGACTTCCTCGAGCAAATAAAAATACTCAAAAAAATGGGGTCACTGCAGGACATTGTTGAAAAAATGCCTTTTTTCCCTGACGGTCTTCCTGATGAAGTTCAGGTTGATGACAGAGAGATTATAAAGATTGAAAGCATTATTCAATCAATGACCAAAAAGGAAAGGATTGACCCTTCCATTTTCGACAGAGAACCACGAAGAATAACGAGAGTTGCAAAGGGAAGTGGAAGAAACGAAAGTGATGTAAAGGGATTAATAGAGCGTTTTAAATGGATGAAAAAAATGATAGGTGATATAGGGGCTCAGGCCGGGCTTCTGGCAAAGATTCCAGGAATGAAGCAACTTGCTATGGCAAAGCGACTCAAAGAAGCAGTGCAATTAAAAGGGGGAGGCGGTATTATGGACAAACTTACAGGCGAAATGCTTGAAGAAGCAGTTGCTTCTATGAGAACCACTAAAATTGCAAAGTCGAATTTGAAGGATAAAAGGAAAGCAAAAAGAAAATTAGAGAAAAAGGCAAGGAAAAAAGCAAGGAGAAAAAAGTAACTTGACTTTATATTTGTCCATCACAAAATAGAAAAAAAGGAGGATAAGATGAAATACGGTATACCAGCATTTATCATTTTTTTCGCTCTTGGTTGTGTCGAACAACCCAAGGACCTTACAAAGGAGCAACTTGAAGCAGCAAAACCTTACATTTCGATGACAAAACCCTCTATAACACATCCTCTTGAAATAAATTTTGAGGACCGTGTAATGCTCCTTGGCTATGATGTTTCTCCTGAAGGTCCGATTAAACCCGGTCAGATAGTAACAGTAACATGGTACTGGTATGCAAAGAAAAAACTCGACGACGGATGGCTCTTATTTACTCATGTTGAGGATGCAAGAACTGCCCCCAGAATAAATGCAGATTCTGAAGGAGTTATCAGAAAAAATTACCCCCCTGGTAAATGGAAAGTTGGAGAATACATAAAAGATGTTCAAACGATAAGAATCCCACCGGACTGGGATAGTCCAACAATAACATTTTATATAGGAGTCTGGTTTGGACCACACCGACTGAAAATAAAGAGCGGTCCAAGTGATAAAGAAAACAGGGCAAGGGCTTTAGTTTTGCAAACTACAGTTAAATCTACTGAAGCAACACTTCCCAAACTCGAAGTATCGAAAACTTCTTCCCCTATTAAAATTGATGGAAAACTTGACGAACCTGCATGGGTAGCAGCACAGGAAGTGAAACTTGTTGACCCTGTAAACGGAGCTCAGGTTACTCCAGTAACTTCTATGAAAGTACTATGGGACGAGCAGAACCTATATGTTGCCTTTGAAAGTGAGGATGATAATCTAATGTGCACTTATACTCGAAGGGATGACCCTCTCTACGACCAGGATGCAGTAGAAGTTTTCCTTGACCCTGACGGAGATAAGAAAAACTACTACGAATTTGAAGTTTGCCCAAGCAATCAGGTTTTTGATTCATTCCTTGCCGAATATAGAAGGAACAAAAATGATTGGACAAGTGGAATGAAATCAGCTGTAGTTATAGATGGAACTTTGAATAATTCCGAAGATACCGATAAAAAATGGACAGCAGAGATTGCAATTCCTGTTAAAGACATTGGTGTTTCTTCTATAAAAGAAGGAGACAAGTGGAAAGCAAACTTCTTCAGACTCGATACTGCAAAAGCGGGAAGAAAGAGTTATTCCTGGAGTCCTCCCCGAAATAACGATTTTCACAATCTCGAAAGATTCGGGGAAATAATTTTTAAAGAGAAGGTAGAAAGTAAACCCCAAAGCGCTGGAGAGGAGAGCAAAACCTCTCAGGAACTGAAGCCTATTTTGAAGAAACTGACTGTTCCACCCAAACCCATTTCTATAGAAAAAGCAAAAAAACCAGTGCAATGAAGTAAAATATGTAATTTATGAGATGTTTCATGACTTTACACCCCTCTTCAACGAGTATTATTACTAATTTTACCACAGCATTATCCTTGAAAAAACTCAAAGGGCTAATTTTTGTTTTAGGTGTTTTTGCTGCCGTTATAATTCCTGTACAATCCTTTGCTGATACAAACGAAAAAAACCAGAAAGCAAAATCTCTCTTCGAAGAGGGAATGAATTTATATGAGGAAGAAGAATATGGTCTTGCAGTAGTTAAATTTCACGAAGTCTATGATTTGACACACGAAAATGACCTCCTGTACAACATTGCTGTTTGCTACGAGAAAATGGGACAGAAGGAAAAAGCCATTGAATATTATGGTCGCTATCTCGACGGGAAAAAAGAGAAGGAAGAAAGTGAAGATTCGAAGAAAGTCAAGAAAAAGATAGAATCCCTGCGAAAAGCTGAAGAGGGAGAAGAGGAAACAGAAGAAGGAGAAGAGGAGGAGGAAGAAGAAGGGATTTCAAAAAAGAAAGAAACCAAAAAGAAGCAAACTTTACAGGGCGAAGGAATAGAGGGGGGTAAGGGTGGTAAAGCAAATTGGTCACACGGTTTGAGATTTTTGCTTGCAGGACACCTGAGCGGAGAACTTCTTTATTACAAAGAACCCGGATGGACAGTTCGTGCAGGTTATAATTTCAGGTTTTTAAAGGGAAAAGGTTCAATCATCATTGAAGCGGGGTATGGATGGATTCATGAAGAGTATTTTAAGTCGAGAGTTTATGACATATTTGGAATGGCTTTTATTTTTGACTGGCAGGTTTTTGAATACAGGGAAAGGACACTTCAGATTTTTGTAGGAGGCGGAATGGAATTTGACTATCTATTTCGTGGAAGAAGAGGGGAAAACAGGTTCTACTTACTGATAGGACCTGATGCAGCCCTGGAGTGGAATATGAAGAAAAACTTCGGTTTTATTTTTTCTTTTGACCCATTATTTGGTTACTGGAATGATTCTCCACACTGGGCACTTGGATTTGTCTTGAAGGTAGGGATTATCTGGGGACTTAAATGAAAAGTTTTTCTCTTTTAGCATCAATTTTTGCCAATATATTCACTTTAATTCTTATGGGGTGGAATTCCTGTTCCACAGAAAATGAATCAAAAGAAATTGTTACTTCGTTTGTTGTTGGAAGGGATAATTTAAAAGAAAAGGAATATTCAGGCAGTCAAAAAGTAGAATCAAACCAGAAATCTGATGAATCGCAAAAAACTGATTCGAAAAAAATTGATTCTAAGCCCGAAGGAATAGTGGTTATTGGAGGTGCTGGAGATGTGATTTTTCACGGAAGGGTAAAATCTACAGCAGACTATCAGATGACTTCTCCGTCAGCACCAGAGGATTCCAGATATGAAGGATGGTGGCATATATTCAAACAACTGGAACCAGTAGTAAAAAAGACTGATATTGCACTTGTAAATTTAGAATCACCAATAGCAAGAGAGAGGAAGAAAGCGACCGGTCGTCCCCCTGTTTTAAATGGTCCTGCGTCTGCTGTAAAAGCAATGAGGGAAGCAGGATTTTCAATTTTCAATATAGCGAACAATCATGCATTTGACCAGATGAGAGAAGGGGTTCAGGAAACCTGCGAAGCTGTAAAGGAAGCAAAGGGTGATTATATCGGAGGGGGTCCTGACAGAGCTACCGCAGAAAGCCCGGTTGTGAAAGAAATAAATGGGCTTAAAATTGCTTTTTTAGGGTGGACCCTTACTCTCAATAAAAACTTCAATGAAGTAAAAACTGATAATAAGCCATGGATTGCAGTTTACACCCCTGATGGTTCAATATCGAAGATAAAGGGGATTCGTTCGTCGGTTGATGTCGTAGTTGTAAGTATGCACTGGGGCGCGGAGTTCAGTTTGCAGGCAGGCTCGAGGGAAAAGGAAATCGCAAAAAAACTCTGTTCTGCGGGTGCAGATATTATTTTAGGACATGGTCCTCACATTCTCCATCCCGTGGAAATAATGGATGACCCTTCAGGAAACGGAAGGAAATGTGTGGTCGCATATTCACTCGGCAATCTCCTTTCAAATCAGGGGTTGAAGTATCGCTATGGATGGAACCCTCCAAATCTCATAGAAGCGAAGAATATCCCCTATACCAGAGACGGAATAATTTTGCGAGTTCATGTGTCGAAAAAGGAGGGAAAGGTGGTGTTTAATAAAGTGGAGGCTACTGCGATATGGACTGAAAATAACTGGCTTGAAAGATATGCAAAAGGAGTAATCCCTCCTGACGATATATTTATCGTTCCAATAGTACCGTATTTTGACTCTGAAAGGGTAAAAAATGACGAAAAGTTAAAACTCCTCCTCATGGAACGATTATCAGTTATAAAAAAAATGGTGGGTAGCACTGTGACATGGTCAGATTTATAATTTCTACCTTTGTTTCCCACTCCGGGAGGATTTTCTGCGAGGAGTCTTTATGTTACTTTTTGAATTCTCATAAGATTCCATATTGATAATCATACTTTCCCCCTCTCCTTCTGATTTACCTAAAAGCTCAGTTACAATTACTTCCTCTTTAGCAGGACTGCAATCAGTAAATCTAAAATATTGAGGAAGATTTACTGATTTTGGACCTAAATAAACGAAATCGTAGCAATAAACTGTTTTTTCAAACCACTCCTCCCCTTTTTCTTTTGCCCTTTGTTGTATAATTTCTTTTTTTCTGTCTTTTGCTCCACGAGGAACTGAATTTTCGATGTATGTTTTTGGTATGCCTGGAACGAGAGAATCTTCTTCCTTAAGAAAAGAGGGGAAAACTCCATCTCCCAATTTCATTTTAAGCTCATCAGGAATTTCAGGAAAAGTAAGATTTACAAAACCTTCACCTGGGTAACCAGCTTTTTGAGCATTTTGAACAAGAGATTTCACTGAACACTCCGGAAATGAATGCATGGGAAACTTCTGAGAAACATCCAGTCTAAATGCGTCACCAATACTGGAGAAAAGACCGTTTTGATTGGCAATCAATTTGTAATTAGCAAAAGGAACTGAATCCTGAAAAGATGTCATTTGTGATAATTTTTCGGTATCGAACAATTCAATAATAATGGTTGCGGTGCCGGATTCGCTTAGGTTAACTGTTCCATCAGCAGCATTCATATTTGTAACCAATACACTACCTATAACTAAATCCTTCTTCCATAACTTCTTCCCTACTTCTATCATGTTTTTAATAGTTGCAGTTACATCTGCTTTTTCAATTGAAGGAACAGCAATATCTCTGGGTTTATTCACCTGTTCTACTGACCCACCTGTAAATCCTCCACTAATTTTTCTCCTTACTAAATGTTGAATAAAAATTGAAATTGCCAGCGATATTAAAATAATAATTACAGGTGCCAATAATTTAGAACGGGTCTGTGGCGCTGCAGGTTCAGGTAATGAAATATCTACATAATTTATAAGAGGTTGCACCTTCACCGGAGGATGCAATTTATTCCACAACTCATCTGGAACAACATTCTCCTTTCCACAGTATTCACAACGAACTACACGATTTTCCCCACGAAAAGTTAAATCTGCTCCGCAACCAGAACATTTAAACTCAACATCAGATTTTACCTCTTTTTTTCCCTCAAGTGTATTTTTATCAGGCATATTTTTAAAATATTAAACAAAAACAATTAGTCAAGGTTCAAACTTAGCCAGAACATTTTTTTTAAAAACCGAAATGGTCATATTCATGATGAAAAATTCACATCAACCTTTTACACCACCTGCAGTGAGCCCGCCGACGAGGTGTTTTTGAAGAAGGAAAAAGAGCACAACAACTGGTAAACTCACCAAAATTGCCATTGCAGCAAATGAACCCCATTCTGCATTATACTCACCAACATATCTCTGAAGCCCAACTGGTAATGTGAAGAGCGTTTCCCGACCAAGAAATGTTGCTGCAAGAATGAATTCATTCCAGGCAGTCATAAAGCTGAAAAGAGAAGTTACAACCAGAGCAGGTTTACTCAGAGGCAAAATTATTCTGAAAAATGTTGTAATGCGTGATGCACCATCTACAAATGCTGCTTCCTCTATATCCTTCGGTATTGTGTCAAAATAACCCTTTAACATCCAGACGGAAAATGGAACTGATGTCGTTGAATAAACAAGCACAAGACCTGTCAATGTATCAAGTAAATGAAGTTTATCGAGAAGAATATAAAGCGGGATAGACATAACTACCCCGGGAAACATTTGAGTTATAAGAAGTAGTTTCATTCCTCCCGTTTTTCCAGGAAAATCAAATCTGCTGAATGCATAGGCAGAACTACTTGCAAGCACAAGCCCGATAACGGTTGAAGAAAGAGCCACAATTACTGAATTTGCAAGTTGCCTGAAAAAAAGAAGATGACCCTGAAAGTCACGCACAAAAAGAACCTTTTTAAAAAGGTCAAGTGATAACTTTTCCGGCAAAGGCAAAACTGAAATCTGCATTGATTCACTTCCTGAAAATGCCATCTTCACAACCCACAAAACAGGGTAAAGTGTAATCAAACAAATTATCGCCAACAAAAGATTGCCTGTTACTGCAAAGATTATGTTTTTTCTACCTGACATCACTACTTGCCTCTATCACTTTCCGCTGAAGCCTTGCCAGTAAAAGAAGAATCCCAAAAATCAGCACTGCGTAAGCAGAAGCATATCCATACTGCTCCTGTCTTTCAAATGCCCATCTATATGCTTCAGATATTAGTATATCTGTTGCTCCACCTGGCTCACCTCCACTAACAAGATAAATCACATTGAACATATTGAAAGTCCAGATTGTGCCGAGAATAATTGCAGGAAGCAGAGCAGGTTTTAAAAGAGGAAATTTTATTTTCCAGAATATCGTCCACCCTGAAGCTCCATCGACCCTCGCTGATTCTTCAAGTTCCTTCGGAATTGATTGAAGAGCCCCAAGAGTAACAACCATCATAAAAGGAAAACCGAGCCATGCATTTGTTATGAGGTTTGCTCCAAAGGCGGTAGAAAAACGAGAAAACCATCCTACAGGTTCAACTCCAAGTAAACCTAAAATGGCATTTATTGAACCTAATTGTTTATGAAACATCCCTTTCCAGATAAGTGCAGTTATATAATTGGGAATTGCCCACGGCACAATAAGAAGAATACGCCAGAACGCCCTCAGTTTTATCCATGGCTTTTCAAGCAAAAGTGCAATGGACATTCCTGTGGAAACATGCAAAATAAGATTTGCAATTGTCCAGAGTATTGTTACAATTAGTGTCGTATAAAAATTCATCGGTTCGAAAATATGAAAATCGGAAGCAAAAAGAATTTTGTAGAAATTTTTAAGCCCAACGAAAGTAAATTTTCCTTCAACATGAGAAAATAGAGAAACAGATGCTCCGACAAGAAATGGAAGAAAAACTAAAAGTGCTGTTGCAAGCATCCCGGGAATGAGATAAACATATATCATTCGTGCCTTTACTATTCTCTGTGGTATATTTTCTCTAATCCCTTTTTTAACCGCAAATCCTGCGCCAATAAGTAAAATTACAGACAGGAGGAGAATAAAAACTCCCGGATTAGAAGGTTCTGGAGGAGGAGCTGTGTAAGCAATAAAAAGCCTCTGTGCTTCAACGAGGGCTTTTGAAGGGTCTTCCTCTCCCCTGATAACTTTTCCAATAGCAAGTTTCATCGGAACCCATACAGACCTCATTTTTGGGTCATTTGGCATTGGTATTGTGTCAGGAAGTTGCTCGTAAAATCCCATTAAGATTTTATAGGCTTCTGAATCCTCTATAGATTTCGAATGCTGAGAAATTATGGATTTGTTTGCAACACACTGAAAACCCCGTAAAAATCTTATCCTTGCACTCTCCTCACCTGCAAGAAAAGAAGCAACCCTCTTTGCAATTTCAATTTTTTTACTCCTTGAAGATATAAAGATTCCTTCAATCGTCAGAAATGGTTTCATTTTCCTCCCGGTTTTTTCATCCTCAGGAAAAGAATTTACTTTGAAAGGAATCTTCCCATAAATCTCCCCTATAAACCACGGCCCATTAATTGCAAAAGGAGACTTTCCTTCTGAAAAAAATTGTGTAAGGAGTGCTCCTGTTATCTCTTCTGGAACAACTCTGTATTTCAAAACAAGATTTTTTACCAGTTCGAGTCCATCGCTATTACCCTGCATAGCAAGGTTATAATTTCCCGATTTATCCTTTATCCCTCCACCTTTTAGAGTAAAAAATGGAAATAGCGAATAAAACTGGTCAGTCTGAACCAAAAGCCCATACCTTCCCGTTTTTGGTTCTGTATAATTAAGCGCTATTTTCAGAAGCTCATCAATTGTTTCAGGTGGTTTTATAATCAAAGATGAATTGTAAAAAAGTGCGAGAGATTTAAAGGCAAGAGGTAAAGCATAAATTTTCCCATCGTAAGAAAGCGGTTCTACTGTTTGTGGAAGAAATTCTCTAAATAAACTTTTGTCGCTTGCATTTCCATAAGGATAAAGTATTCCACTTCTTGCCCAGTTACCTATTAATTCATGAGCATAAATGAAAAGGTCAGGACCATGCCCCCGAGGAATCGAATTTTTAATTTTGTCTGCATAAACCTCGTATGGAACAGCAAGGATTCTGATTCTTATACCCGGCATAGCCTCTTCTATTTTCTTTACAACCTCTTCAAGGGCTTTCTCTTCCCTGCCCCGGTATGAATGCCATAAAACGATTTCATCCTGATTTGAGGAATAAGCAAAATCAGCGATTAAAAAGGAAATCAGGAAAACAAAAAAAGAAAGTATTCTTAGTAAAAATATTTTCAAATAAACTCTCAGCTTTTCATTCCGCAGGAACATTTTCCTCCTCGGTTGAAATTACATCGAGAGACTTACCCTGCAAACTGAAAATATGCACTTTATCCACCGGAGCGCAGAAAGTAACTTCACTACCAGGAGCAAAGTTAACAGCAACATCACTGCGAACCTGAGCCACTACAGAAGAATTTTTGAGCTTCAAATGTATGTATGTTTCCCATCCCATTGGCTCCAGAACTTCAACAGTTCCACGAAAAGTAGCAACTGAATTCTGGTCCATCGTTTCTGAATCGAAGGGCTCTATATTCTGCGGCCTTATTCCAACTTCTACCTTTTCCCCTCTCCACCTGGCAAGAATTTTCGCTTTTCGACCGCTTACTGGGATAACAAATCTTTCTCCTTCTATTTTTGAAGGCTCAGCAGTGCTGTAAACACCTTCAAGAAAATTCATCTTCGGAGAACCAATAAATCCTGCTACAAATTTATTAACAGGATGATTAAAAACCTCATCAGGTGTGCCAATCTGTTGAATGGTTCCCTGATGAATAACGGCGATTTTATCAGCAAGAGTCATTGCTTCTACATGGTCATGGGTTACATAGATAATCGTTGATTTTATCTTCTGATGAAGTTTCTTAAGCTCCACTCTCATCTGACCTCTCAGAGCAGCATCGAGATTACTGAGTGGCTCATCAAAAAGAAAGAGCTTTGGTTTGCGAACAATTGCGCGTCCCATCGCCACCCTCTGCCTCTGACCACCACTTAATTGTCTGGGGAATCTATCGAGAAGGGAATCAATTTCGAGCATTCGTGCTGTTTCTTCCACAAGCTTTTGTATTTCCTCTGATTTCATTCCTCTGACTTTCAATCCAAAACCCATGTTCTCACGAACCGTCATGTGTGGATATAGAGCATAAGACTGAAATACCATTGCAACATCTCTTTCTCTCGGAGTCAGGTGATTTGACACTTTCCCATCAATTAAAATCTCTCCTTCTGTTATTTCTTCAAGTCCTGCAATCATTCTTAAAATGGTTGTTTTACCACAACCACTTGGACCAACCAGGACCATAAATTCACAATCTCCAATAGACAGATTGATTCCTGAAACTATCTCTCTATCACCTATTCTTTTCCTGACATTTTTTAATTCAACCTGAGCCATTTTCCAAAAAGCACTTACTTATATTTACTTTTTGCTGCGGTGGTTGCAACTTCGCTCAACCACCAGCTCCGCAAACCTCGTTAACTGAAAAGCTCTACATCCAGAAACCAAATCCTGTCCCTACCATTATATCATGTTTTTCCTCTCTGTCAGCGAGATTTTCGTAACCTGTAGAATTGAAATGGTACCTGAAAAAAAGATTAAGAATACCGTTTTCCCTGAATACAATTTTCAAACCCGCATCCGGACCGACAAAGAAACTGTTTTGATTTATATCTGATTCTAATTCTTCTGCAAATGTAAAACCCTGACCAATCGCAATATACGGGAAAATTGCATGCTGAAGATCAAATGTATATGAAAAGAATACCTGAAGTCCTCCTCCAATTGGTTTTTTAATTATTTCTGTGGAAGAGGAGCATTCACACGGATGAGAAGAATACTCAAAGAAAAAAATAGGACCACCCCCTATGCTAAAACCCTTTACTATGAATGCCGAAAAAACTGGCTCTATATCAAACCCTAATGTTTTCCAATCTTTTGTAATTGAACCTTTAAAAGCTATATTTCCACTCAATTCGAAAACCATTGGGTCTGTGTATTTGAATGTTTTTTCCCATCTTGGCTGAGAAGCGTATACAATATTTGAAACTGTAACAACAAAAAATCCTGTTATAATTAAAACACAAATTTTTTCCTTCATTATCATTTGCAAATTTGCTTTTAAAGTTAATATTCCTTAGCTAATTTCAACCTACATTTCTACAATAATAGATAATAAAAATAAAGCACGATTATATTTTATGCACTCTGAGAATTAACGCATTAAATATTAAAAAGATGCAAAATTATTATGACTTTTATTCCAAATTTAGCCATTTTGCATTAAAAATGCCCGAGTATGTCAAACGGAGAAAAAGTGCGCTCTCATAGAAACATTCTATTACTGTGGATTGGTCAGGTAATTTCTCAGGCAGGGGATTCTATCTATCAAATAGCAGTGATCTGGTTGCTACTACAGATGACAGGGCGAGGAACCATAACTGGAATTGGAGCAATGTCTGCTTATTTGCCAGTTTTGATTTTTGGCATAATGGGAGGAATAATTTCCGACATATTCGACAGAAGAAAAGTAATGATATTTGCAGACGGAGTGAGAGCAGTTCTTGTCCTAACAATCCCTCTTCTATGGTTTACAGGCAATCTTACCCCTTTTTATCTAATGCTAATAACTTTTTTAACTGGTTGTTTTGCGACAATTTTTAACCCAGCAAGAGATTCTATCGTTCCCGATATAGCCCCTGAAGGAAAACTCGAACTCGCAAACAGTTTAATACAAACATCATGGCAACTTGCCATGTTTATTGGACCTGCTTTTGCAGGACTATTAATTCCAATTACTGGAATTTACCACCTCTTCGAAGTTGATTCTCTTACATTTTTAATTTCTCTTATCTGCATACTTTTTATATCCAGCGGAGCAGGAAAGATAAGCGTTCCCTTTACCCGGGATATTAATCACACTAAAACGAAGGCAAAATTTATATGGCAACTAAAAGATGGAATTTCTTACACATGGAAAGACAGGCGACTGAGATTCCTTATGACCATAACATTTTTTTATAATCTTTTGCTCATGGGTATACCCCTTGTTGCAACACCAATCTTTGTAAAAAAAGTGCTTGATAACAGACCTGAAACATTTGCATGGCTCCAAGCAGTCTATGCAGGTGGAATGCTTGTTGGTGCACCACTAGCTGTTTATCTTTCAAAGAAAGTCAAAAAAGGTTCTCTCCTTTTAATTGGAATCATTCTTGATGGGCTCAGTTTCTGTCCACTTGCAATCGTTTCAAGTAATGCTACCGCTTTTTTCCTTATGTGGCTTCATTCAATTGTCATCCCGATTATAGTAGTTCCGAGAACAACACTTCTTCAACAAATAGTTCCTCGAAACCTGTGGGGCAGAGTTTTTGCAATTCTGTCTGTTGCAGTTACAGGTTCAAGCTCCCTTTCTTCCATAATTGTAGGGGCTGCCTGTGATTTCATGGATGTAAGAATGGTGATTGTGCTTTTCGGGTGCCTTTCTGCAGGAACAGGAGTTATCGGTTTCCTTTTGCCCGATTTAAGAAACTCTGACAGTTAATAATTCCGATTTTTTTCACTAAACCATTCATGACTTTAAGTAATAATTTACTGGAGGGGACAAAATTTCTATTTTGTATTTTTCTGCTAATTCTATTGCACGAGCGCTAGCAAAAGGGGTTATGATTATCTTTCTATCCACTTTTTTCTTTTCTACTTCTTCGTAAGCAGAAGCATTTTCTTCAAATCTTTCTACCTGTGCCTCATAGACACTCCCTTTGATTTCAAGAAGAATCGTCTTATTGTCAGTTATCAAAACATCCACTTCATATTCTTTCGATTTCGGACTGATACTTTCTACTTTTCCGGAATAATGCCATTTCGATACTTTCCCATTGAAATTTTCTTCAACCACTTCTTTAAGCCCTTTTCTAAAGGCATATTCTGCATCTTCTCCCCATCTTCCTCCTAAACCTCTTATCCTGTCGTCAAATATTTTAATTAGTGCTGCAGTTTGCTTGTTAAGTTTCTCATCAAATTCGAGGGAAAGTTTCTTGAGTTTTTCATCGAAATCTTTCGACTGCTTTGCGAGTTTCTCATCAAAAATTCTGGACTGCTCTGCAAGTCTCTCACTAAAAATTTTAGATTGCTCTGCAAGTTTCTCACTAAAAATTTTGGATTGTTCTGCAAGTTTCTCATCGAAATCTTTCGATTGCTTTGCGAGTTTCTCATCAAAAATTCTGGACTGCTCTGCAAGTCTCTCACTAAAAATTTTAGATTGCTCTGCAAGTTTCTCACTAAAATTTCTTGACTGTTCTGCAAGTTTTTCATCAAAAATTTTGGACTGCTCTGCAAGTTTTTCACTAAAATTTCTTGATTGTTCTGCAAGTCTCTCATCAAAAATTCTTGACTGTTCTGCAAGTCTCTCACTAAAATTTCTTGATTGTTCTGCGAGTTTCTCATCAAATTCCTTCGATTGCTTTTTAAACAACTCATCAAAGTACTTCGACTGCTTGGCAAGTGCCTGGTCAAGATATGTCTTTGTAACAATCTCCTTAGATTCTTCTTTTATAAGAACAGCAACTTTCCTCTTAAAAACTTTATCCTTTGCAAGCAGGTCAAGCAGGTATGTTTTTAAGAGTTTCTTATTAATTTCTACATTCATATTCTATCTTCAACCTCATTTAATTGCGTTTTATAATACAAACAGTATTTATAATTTTAACATTTTTATTTATATTAAAAATTAGAAAAAAGTCAACACTACACTTTGCTAATGAATTGTCTTATATAGTTTTTAACCTGAACCACAAAATAAGTTAAAAATGGTCACATCAGAATTAAATAGCGAAAAAAATTCTATAAAACTCGAAGGGGTAAGGCAGAACAATCTGAAAAATTTTAATATCGCTATTCCAACAGGAAAATTCATCGCAGTTTCAGGAGTAAGTGGTTCAGGGAAATCCTCTTTTGCAGTCGAAACATTAAGTGCAGAGGGTCAGAGACGCTACATTGAAACATTTTCACCATACGCAAGGCAGTTTATGGAAAGAATAGGTGCTCCACAGGTTGACCGTGTCCAGAGCATTCCACCATCAATAGTGATAAGCCAGGGAAATCCAGTTAGAACAAGCAGGTCAACAGTTGCTTCGATGACAGAACTTGCCGACTTATTTAAAGTCCTGTTTTCCCGGGCATCTGTGATTGTTTGCAGAAACTGCAATAGAACTGTAAAATATACCTCATCTCAGGATGCTGCCGAAGAAGTCCTTAAGGTGTTTCCGTCAAAAACCATTCTCATCACATTTCCAGTTTCTTCAGGAGGTTTCAGTTCTGAGGAAATTGTCAGGATCTTGAAGAATCAGGGATTCGGGAGAGTTGTAACAGGAAAAGGAATAGAAACAATATCAGAGGATATTATTCTATCACAGACAGGTGAGATTCAAATTCTAATGGATAAGGTTATTGCTGATGAAAAAAACCTCGATAGAATTGCAGAATCAATAGAAAGGTCAAGAAAATTTGGAAAGGGTAAAGCAAATGTTATTGGAATAAATTCAGATGAAAAAGTTATATCAGGTAATTTTCTATCTTTCGATAGCTCTTTAAAATGCCATTATTGCTCAATTGAATACAGCGAACCAGACCCGAATTTTTTCTCTTACAATTCTCCTATCGGAGCATGTCCCGAATGTAAGGGTTTTGGAAAAATCATAAGAATTGACCCAAACAAAGTTATCCCCGACTTTAGAAAGAGCCTTTCGGAGGGAGCAATAAAACCATGGACATCAGGATATTCAGCAGAATGCATGGAAGACCTTTTTCGATTTGCAAAAAGGGAGGGTATACCACTTGATGTGCCTTATAAAGATTTAGGTGAAGAACAAAAAAGGGTAATATGGGAAGGAAAAGGCTCATGGTATGGAATCAACGGATACTTTGAATATCTCGAAAAAAAATCCTATAAAATGCATTTCAGGGTTTTACTTGCCCGCTACAGGTCATACCTGAATTGTCCTCTCTGCGGCGGTGGCAGATTTCGCCCTGATGTTCTTGTTTACAAAATTGCAGGAAAAAGTATTGCGGATGTCTATTCGATGACTATTAAAGAGGCACTCGGTTTTTGCAAACAGGCAGAAAATTTAGTTAAAACTGGCCGCAGTTCACAATTAGTTTTGAATGAAATTTTCAGGAGGCTCGAATATCTTGATAAAGTTGGTCTGGGTTATCTTGAACTTTCAAGGGAAACAAGAACACTTTCAGGGGGGGAAGTTGGAAGAGTTAGACTTGCATCTTCGGTTGGTTCGAATTTGAGTAATACTCTTTATGTTCTTGACGAACCAACTGTCGGACTTCATCCCTGTGACACCCGAAATCTCCTTTCAATTCTCCAAGAGTTAAAAGAGAGGGGTAATACAGTCGTTGTTGTTGAACATGATACTCAGGTGCTTTTATCTGCAGATATTCTGATCGACCTTGGACCTGGACCTGGAAATTCAGGAGGAAAAATCGTTTACATCGGTTCACCACATAATCCCTTCCCGCCCAATGATTCTTTAACAATGCGTTATTTAACAGGAAAGGAAAACATTCCTGTTCCAAGTTTAAGGCGCCAAAGGGATAGACGGGAATCAATAAGAATCACAGGAGCCTGTGCAAGAAATCTTGCAAATATCGATGTAGAAATTCCACTTGGAATTTTTGTTTGCATAACAGGGGTTTCAGGGTCAGGTAAAAGCACATTAATTCAGGAGGTTCTCTATTTTAATCTTAAGAATTTTATTGAAAGAAAAAATTTTCATCCTGCTAATTGTGAAGGAATTGAAGGATGGAACAAAATTGACGAAGTTATTCTTATTGACCAGACTCCAATTGCATCCACTCCGCGAGCAAATCCTGCAACTTATACAAAACTGATGAATCGCATCAGAAATTTAATGGCTTCAAGTGAAATGGCAAAAAGGCAAGGTATGAAGCCTTCGTTTTTTTCAACAAATTCAGGAGAAGGAAGATGCAAGCAGTGCGGTGGAACAGGTTTCGAAAAAATTCAGATGCAGTTTCTTTCCGACATTTACATAAAATGCAGGTATTGTAATGGACTGAGATTCAAAAAGGAAGTTCTAAAAGTTACAGTGGATGGAAAAAACATTAATGACCTTCTATCAATGACAATCGATGAAATAAGTCAATTCTTACAAAGCCATGGAATCGACCCCGGTAATGAAATAAAAGTTCTTCAAAAAGTTGGACTTGGTTATCTTATCACAGGACAACCATTTACATCTCTTTCTGCAGGAGAAATTCAAAGAATAAAACTTGCTTCGGCAATAAAAGAAAGCAGAAAAAGACGGAGAAGACTGATTTTAATGGACGAACCGACAACAGGACTGCATCCTCATGATGTTCGTTTGTTTGTTTCCCTGATTCAGGAAATGGTAGATAAAGGAGATAGTATTGTAGTTATCGAACATAACATGGATGTTGTTAAATGCGCTGATTGGGTAATTGATTTGGGACCGGGTGGAGGTAAGAATGGGGGTAGAATAGTTGCAGCAGGAACACCTGAAGAGGTTTCAAAGTCCCTGAATTCAAAAACCGCCCATTTTCTTTTTAGTGCTCTAATCGAGGAAAAAGCAGTTTCAAAGCTAAAGGAAATTGAAAAAGAATACGAAAAGGTCACAAAGAGCAAATTGGATAATGGAATAAAAAACATTCAGATATTAGGGGCGAAACATAACAATCTGCAGGGAATAAATGTAGAAATTCCTCAGGAAAAAATAACCGCAATAACCGGGGTTAGTGGCTCTGGCAAAAGCAGTCTTGCTTTTGATGTTCTTTTCGCTGAAGGTCAGAGGCGCTTTCTTGACACCCTTTCACCTTATGTCCGGCAGTATCTCAAACAGATTCCACCACCAGAGGTTGATTGCATAAACAATCTCCCGCCAGTTATTGCTATTGAACAGAGGTCAAGCAGGGCTGGCATAAGAAGCACTGTTGGAACTTTGACCGAAATCTACCCTTTCCTCCGACTCCTTTTTGCAAGAGCCGGGATAAGACATTGCCCTGAATGTAAAATTCCGGTTGGAGTCTTTGAACAAAAATATTTGCCCGATGAAATTATAAAAAGATTTAACGGTGAGAAGATAAGAATTTTACTACCTGTGGTAAAAGGAAGAAAAGGAAATCATAGAAAAATTTTTGAAAAGTTAAACGCTCTGGGATTCAGCAGGGCTAAAATTGATGGTAGGGTAATTAAAATTAAGCCAGTTCCGAAACTTGAAAGATATAAAATTCATTTTATTGATGTCGTTTTAGGAGAAATTTTTGCACAGAAAACGAAAAAGGGGAAAATAGCCGATATTATTCTATCTGCAGGACGAGTCTCAGCCAGCCAGAGCCTTATAGTGGTAGAAGGAAGTGGTGGGAGGAGAGAAATTTTTGGATCCTCAAATACTTGCCCTAATTGTGGCAAGAGTTTTGACCAGCTTGACCCAGTCTCCTTCAGTTTTAATTCAGTTCATGGGGCGTGTCCAAAATGCAAGGGTCTTGGCTTAATTGGTGTGAAAAACGAACAAGAGGATGAATATGACTTTGAGCAATTGGAGGAAATGCATAAACTTGTTACATGCCCTCAGTGTAATGGAAAACGACTTAAAGAGGAATTTTTGAATGTGTTCATAGGAAAGTGGAACATTTCCGATTTCTGTGACCTTTCCATTGAGGATGCATTAAAAGAAATAAAAAAATTTAATTTTGAATATACCGATAAAGAAATAACAGAACCCATCATAAAAGAAATAGTAACAAGGCTCGAATTTTTAAAAATGGTTGGATTGAGTTATTTAACTCTTTCGAGGAGGGCAATAACATTAAGTGGTGGAGAAAGTCAGAGAGTAAAACTTGCAAGCGAAATGGGTAGTGAACTAAAGGGGGTATGCTATATTCTCGATGAACCTACGATAGGACTTCATCCAGCTGATTCGGAAATGCTGAGAAAGATTTTAGCAGGTATTCGTGATAAGGGAAACACAATAGTTGTTGTTGAACATGACAGTGAAACGATTCGATTCGCAGATTATTGTATCGAACTTGGTCCAGAGGGTGGGAAAGGGGGTGGTAGGCTCATAGTAGAAGGTAGTCCTGAAGATTTAAAGAAAAAGGAGGGGAGCGCAACATCATTTGCTCTTTCAAATTTATTGCAGCATCCTACAACAGGAAAATACAGGGAAATCCCATCTCAAGAAAATTTCATAAGGATTATTGGAGCAAAAGCAAACAATCTGAAAAATATTGATGTGAAAATTCCACTTGAAAGATTTGTATGTATAACAGGTGTTTCAGGTTCAGGAAAATCGAGCCTCCTTGTCGATGTCATTTATGAAAATTTAAGAAGGTATCAAAATGGGAACGGGAAGAATTTTCAATTAGTAGAAAAAATTGAGGGAATAGAAAAAATTCGTGGGGTAAAAATGGTTGACCAGAATCCGATTGGAAAAACCCCGAGGTCAACTGTTGCCACATATGTTGGGTTCTGGGATGAAATAAGAAAACTTTTTGCAATGACAGTTGAAGCAAGAACAAGGGGATTCAGTGCCTCAAAATTTTCCTTTAATCTGAAAGAAGGAAGTTGTGAAGAATGCAAAGGCACAGGTTTTAAAAAAGTCAGGATGAGTTTTTTACCCCTCGTTAATGTCGTATGCGAAACCTGCGGAGGTAAAAGATACCGAAAAGAAGTTATGGAAATAAAATACCGCGGTTACACCATTAGCGATATTATGAACATGACAGTGAAGGAGGCTCTGGAATTCTTCTCCTTTCACGGTAAAATAACTTATTCCCTTCGGATACTCAACGAAACAGGATTGGGTTACATCCTCTTAGGGCAATCCTCCCCTGCACTAAGCGGCGGGGAGGCTCAGAGAATAAAACTTGCAGCAGAAATAGCATGGGCAGAGTATTCGTCAAGAAAAGGTTATATCTATCTTCTTGAAGAACCCACTACAGGTCTTCACACACTCGATGTTGCAAAATTATTAAAAACACTTCACAAACTTGTCGATTCTGGAGGCACAGTTATCGTTATTGAACACAACATGGATGTTATTGCTGACGCAGACTGGATAATAGACCTTGGGCCCGGTAGCGGAGATAATGGTGGAATGGTAGTAGCAGAGGGACGAGTTTCGGATGTACTTAAAAAAGCCAATTCTTCAAAAACCGCATATTTCTTAAAACGCTATCTTAATCTATAAAATTTACGCAATATTAGGTCACAACTCTTGTAGATTGTAGGAGAAATATTATAAAATAGCTAAAAAGATTCATGACCATGTGAGGAGATTATAGTTATGAAAAATATTAATGAAATAAAATCAATTCTTGAAATTTATAAACCAATTATTAAAGAAAAGTTTAGAATAAAAGAAATTGGTATTTTTGGCTCTTTTGTTAGAAATGAAGAAACTACAAAAAGTGACATAGATATTCTAATAGATTTTGATAAAGATGGAAAAACATTTGATAATTATATGAATCTTAAATATTTTCTTGAAGATTTATTAGGTTTGGAAGTAGACCTCATAATGAAAGGTGCATTGAAAGAAGAACTTAAAGATATTATTTTAAGTGAAATTTTATATGTCTAAGCGAGATGAAAAAATAATTTTAAAAGAAATTTTAGATGAAATTAATAAAATTGTTAAATTTACAGAAAATGTTGCTTACGAAACTTTCATTGTTGATGAGATGAGGTATTATGCGGTTATAAGATGCTTAGAAGTTATTGGTGAAGCGGTTAGGCAGCTACCAGAAGATTTTAAGAAAAAATATTCCGAGATAGAATGGCGGAAAATTGTAGATTTGAGGAATATACTAATTCATCAATACTTTGGGATAGAATCAGAAATTATCTGGGATATAGTAAAATCTAAAATTCCTATATTAAAAAGTTTTATTGAAAAAGTATTTGTAAATTAATAAATATGATAGACCCTTTCTAATGCACTCTTTTGCCGCAACCAAATAATAAGGGCTCGCCGATTAAACCAGAAGTTTGGTGATAAAGTGTAGCATATAACCAAAAGGATGTGGTGGCTGGGATACGCTTAACCCATATTCCTACCTCATTATAATTCCTCACTTCTGAATTGAACACAACATGGATGTTATTGCTGACGCAGACTGGATAATAGACCTTGGGCTCGGTAGCGGAGATAATGGTGGAATGGTAGTAGCAGAAGGACGAGTTTCCGATGTGCTTAAAAAAGCAAATTCTTCAAAAACCGCATATTTCTTAAAACGCTATCTTAATCTATAAATTTAAGCAACATTAAGACACAACTCTTGTAGATTGTAGGAGAAATATTATAGAATATTTTAATCCGTTAAGTATTTTGTGGGAGCACTTGTATATCCAAACATGCGCCGGGTAGTATCATTATTTAAGGGCTATAAAACAATATTAAATTAGTCGAATTCTTTTATTATTAAGGAGAGGTCTGTTTTCTTTTAAAAAAATTTTATAAAAAAATGAAAAAAAAGATTGCATGTTTATCTACTTCGTTCTAAATACATATTTAAGTATTATGGTGATGTTCTTAATTTGCCTATTTCGATGGGCAAAGTAAGATAGGTTCTCGAATCCCCGAGGAATCTTATTTGAACTTCACGAATTCAGGTTATACTTGAATGGCTTCTACATTAAATCAAGGAGGTAATAAACAATGAAAAAAATTTTTTTATTAAGACTGTATCTTTTTGCATTAATGATTTCACTCCTTCCTTCCGTTACTATAGTATCCTGTGGGAAGGAAGACGAGGGGGATGGAGGCGTGAAAGCACCCTTTAGTCCATGGGGAAAAACCTCAGTATCTAAACTTGAAACAACAACTGTTGATGGAACCCCGACTGAACTCACAGTGCAGTATATTGGAGATGAGATATTTAACAACCAGACAATGGAGCATTATAAGGGAACATACTTAGTGAGTGAAGGAACAAAAACGGTTGATTGTTATGGGGTGTACCATGGTGATGGCAAAATTGAATTTGCAGGCTTTTCAGTTAAATATCCACCAGGCTCCGGCAAAAAGGACTACACCGTTACACTTGATGAAGTGGTTTCTCTTGATGAAAAATCAATTCCGATAGGAGTTGAACAAAATCTTGCAATATCAGGTTCAATAACAATTGGCAATGGCGTTCCAGTAAGTGGTAGAGGACATATACAATTTACAAAAACTTCTGAAGATTCAACTGTTGAAACAAATTTAGGCACAATTTCCGGTGTTCATGTCTTTGAAGGAGAAGGAATAATTGAAGATGTTGGTGGAACTGACCTGTGGAATCGTATTTTCAACCAGCAAATTCGAATTGAGGCATGGTATCATCCTGTATTAGGAATTTTGAAAATTGAAGCACCGGATATGGGGCTTGGTACAAAATTGCTTGGTGAATATGACTGCGGAAATCCCAATGCATCGGATTATAATACCATCCAGAAAGTTGCAGTAATTTCTAAAGAGAATCCTGACTTCGAATTATCGAGCTATTTATGCAGTGGACAATACGATGCGGATAAAATGCGTCATGCTAAAATGTACCTCGAATTGAGATGGATGGATGGCACAAAAGCAAAAACCGACCAGAGACCGGAGGTTGAAGTCATGTTTGAAACAGGGTGGGGGTATTTCCCATTCATACTTGTCCAGTCACCCGTTAGCATATTTCACCCGGAAGAGAATAAGGAGGGTTACACCTACTGGTATGCGTATGTTGATGAGGCAGCAAAAAATGAGCCCGGTGGTAACGGAATCTTATACAAGATTAAAGTCACTTTTCCGGATTACATGACAAGCCCTGTCCGAGTAACCGCTCGCATTCACTATCCAATTTATCGCCCTTAAAAATTTATTACTGAACAACAAAAAACTTTTGCACCTTTTCCCCACCACCGCATAGACGGGAAGCTCCTATGGTGTGGTCTGGAGCGATTCGGACGGTGTCGACGAAGCCATCTATTTCACACATCTGGAGCCCTATCCGTAAAGTTCCCGCAACATCCGCTTCTCGCAAAGAAAAATCAAAAGTAGATCCCTGCTCAAGTTTGCATTCGCGAAAAAGGAACAGGAATGAATTTCGCACAGAAATTTTTCTACCTTCAACTATGAAATTTATTGTCAAAAAACTTGCTTTAAAATTTAAAAATAAATATTTTACTGAAAACATTATGAACGAATTTTTATTCTCAGCGATATTTTCCGTACTTGCAATGATAGGCGTATTAATTGCAATGGCAATTTATACTCTTGTCATCTTTGCGATTGGACTTGTTTTCTCAAAAAAGAAAGAAAAAAACCGGGACACAGTTATAAAACAAACAGACGCAAAAGAATCAAAAAATAATATTGAACAGGACGAAATTTGTGCTGCTATTTCAGCAATCTGCTGGTATCTTGGTGAGACGAAAAAGGTAAAAAGCCAATCAATTCAACTTTTCAAAGAACCCGAAGATGATAGATGGAAATGGAATATCAGGTTGTAAAATTAGGTCAATATGAAACGAGGATAAAATAATGGATTTTTCGGAAGCAATATCAAGTTTTATTTCAAATATGGGTTTTCACGATTTATCGTGGAAGCAACTCGTTATGATTCTTATATCGTTTGGACTTATGTATCTTGCAATTGCAAAAGACTTTGAACCACTCCTTCTCCTTCCCATTGGTTTCGGAACATTCATAATAAACCTTCCCGGTGCAAAGGAGATTCTTTTTATGGAGCCATCGGGAGAGCATCCGGGAGGGCTTTTTTATTATATTTACAAAGGGGTAGAATACGAAATTTTTCCTCCTCTAATCTTTCTTGGCATAGGGGCAATGACTGATTTTGGACCCCTTATAGCAAACCCGGTAACTTTCCTGCTTGGTGGTGCTGCCCAATTGGGTATTTTTGGAACTTTCTTCCTGTGCCACCCTTTAATTGGCTGGCTTACCGGAGGATACATAGAATTCACTGCTAAGGAGGCTGGGGGAATCGGAATAATTGGTGGGGCAGACGGACCAACTTCAATTTACACCTGCATGATTCTTGCTCCACACCTTCTTGGTCCTGTTGCTGTTTCTGCATACACTTATATGTCAATGGTTCCAATAATTCAGCCACCGATAATGAAACTTCTAACGACAAAAAAGGAAAGAAAAGTTGTGATGAAGGAACTCAGACCTGTGTCAAAAAGGGAAAAAATAATTTTCCCGATTGTGGTGATGGTTATATGTGCTATTCTTGTTCCCCCTGTTCTTCCTCTTGTAGGGATGCTCTGCCTTGGAAACCTCCTGAGGGAAAGCCTTGTGGTCGAAAGACTGAGTAAAACTGCCCAGAATGAATTAATCAATATCGTTACAATTTTCCTCGCAACAAGCGTAGGAACACAGATGCATTATTCGAAATTTCTTCAACCAAAAACCATTGGAATATTTTTAATGGGGCTTATGAGTTTTGCCATAGCAACAGCAGGAGGTGTCCTTTTTGGAAAACTTATGTATAAAATAACAGGAGGTAAAATAAATCCTCTAATTGGTGCCGCAGGTGTCTCCGCAGTTCCAATGTCTGCAAGGGTTGTTCAAAAAGTAGGACAGGAAGAGGACCCACAGAATTTCCTTTTAATGCATGCAATGGGACCAAATGTAGCAGGGGTAATCGGCACCGCAGTTGCAGCAGGTATTCTGATATCAGTGCTTGGCTAAAACCTCGTTCTAAAAGATGAAAGAAAAAATTCGTTCGAGAATCGGCTTAATAATAGCAATTTTTATTATCACACCTGCAGGTTTCTTTATAAAATTTTATCATGGACCCGGGCAAAACTGGGTAGCAAACAGTTTTTCAGGAGTGCTTTATGAAATCTTCTGGATACTACTTATAAAACTTCTTTTTCCTAAATTTGAGAATTTCAAAATTTCATCTGGCGTCTTTATTGTAACTGCGATGCTCGAATTTCTCCAACTCTACCACCATCCATTTTTAGAATTCATTCGTCAGAACTTTATAGGTAGAACCTTAATTGGAAACTCCTTTTCGTGGACTGACTTCCCATATTACATCGCAGGCTGCACTATTGGTTATATTTTATTGCAAAAATTCCACCCATCCTCCCTTCGAAAAACTTGACAAAAATTTATCATAGGTTTTATATTAACGAAAACATAACAGGAAATAGTCATGATAGAAATTAGATTTCATGGAAGAGGTGGTCAGGGGGCAGTAACAAGCGCAGAAATTCTTGCAACTTCTGCAATTGGTGCAGGGAAATTTGCGCAGGCATTTCCGAGTTTCGGACCTGAAAGGAGAGGAGCACCTGTCATTGCTTTCGCCCGTATAAGTGAAGAAAAAATTGAAAATAGGTCTGCCATTCTTGAACCTGATGTCGTAGTTGTTCTTGACCCTGCTCTTATAGGAATAGTAAAAGTTGCTGAGGGTCTTAAAAAAAACGGGACATTGGTCCTCAATTCTACTAAAAAAGTGGATGAAATCCGAAAAATTACCAATTTCGATGGGAATATTGCGATTGTTGATGGTAGCAGGATTGCGATGGAAATTATTGGGACCAATATTACAAATATGGTTATGCTTGGAGCACTCGCAAAAGTAGTGGAAGTGATTCCTCCTGAAAAAATCGAGGAAAATATCCTGCACCGGCTTGGTGAAAATTTAGGAAAGAAAAATGTTAGTGCTTTTAAAAAAGCATTTGAGGAAACTACCATTTTTCAAAGGAAATCTTAAATATATGGTGAATAACAAATTTTTTGGAGAAAAAAATGGGTTCTGAAAATAAATTTCCATGCTGGGAAGATTTACCTGTAGGTGCTGATATTCCAGTTCCGGGGTCATCAATTGCAACAAAAACAGGATTATGGAGGTCAGAAAGACCTGAATGGGACCATAAAAAGTGCATCAAATGTGGTGTTTGTGTCATCTTTTGTCCGGAGGGATGCATAGAATTTAAGGAAGACGGATATCCTCACGCAGACCTTGATTATTGCAAGGGGTGTGGAATTTGTGCAAGAGAATGTTTTACAGGGTGCATAAAACTCGTTAAGGAGAAAGAATAATGGGAAAACTTAAAGGAATGGAAGTTTCAATTGCAATAGCGGAGGCTGTGAAACTTGCAAGGTGTGATGTAATTTCTGCATATCCAATCACTCCTCAAACTCATGTTGTAGAACATCTTTCCGAGCTCGTAGCAAACGGAGAGCTTGATGCAGAGTTTATTTTAGTTGAATCCGAACACTCCGCATTAAGTGCCTGCGTTGGTGCTTCTGCTGCAGGCGCACGAACATTTACTTCGACTTCTGCTCAGGGGCTGGCTTTGATGCATGAAATACTCTTCATAGCATCAGGACTTCGCCTTCCAATTGTAATGGCTCTTGCAAACCGCTCCCTTTCGGCACCACTTAGCATCTGGAACGACCACAGCGATACAATGGCTGAAAGAGATTGTGGCTGGATTCAGTTCTTCGTCGAAAATGGGCAGGAGGCATGTGATTTTACAATCCAGGCTTTCAAAATCGCGGAAAACCCTCAAGTAAGCCTTCCTGTTATAATAAACTTTGATGGTTTTATTCTGAGCCACATGATTGAACCAATTGAACTACCTTCACAGGAAGATGTTGATAGATTCCTCCCACCCTTTGAGCCAGTTAGAAAATTAGATGTAAGTAAACCCCGTACAATTGGTCCTGTAGGAATACCAGAAATTTATACTGAAGCGCACATGGCACAGGAAAATGCTATAAGGCAATCGCTCGAAGTAATTTTAACCTGCTGGAATGAATGGGAAAGGTTATGTGGAAGAAAATATGAACCAGTAGCAACCTATGGAACGGAGGATGCAGATATAGTATTTGTTGCTCAAGGGGCTCTATGCGAATCAATAAGAACTACAGTAAAAAAATTAAGGGGGGAAGGAGAAAAAGTTGGAATTGCTTCAATAAAATTATGGCGACCATTCCCGGATTTGCATTTTTTAAAAGTTATAGAAAAAGCCCGTTTAATAATAGTTGTGGACAGAGCAATAAGTTTTGGCGGTCCCGGTGGGCCACTTGCTTCTGAAATAAAGGGTCTTCTTTTTGATAAAGGAAAAAACATAAAGGTTGTGGAATTTATAGCAGGTCTCGGCGGAAGAAATGTTTCAATAGGTGATATAGAAGGAATGTACAGAAAAGCAAAAGGAATTCTAAAGGGAGAAAAAGCAAAAAAAGAAGGATTTGAAATTATAGGACTCAGAGTATAAAAGAAAGGTTGATGTCATGGAAAATATGAATGTATTTGTAGCAAGGCTGCTCCCTTCTGCAGAATATATAGAAAAAGGGCACAGAGCATGTCAGGGGTGTGGGGAAATCCTTGCGGTGAGATTGATACACAAAGTTTTAGGGAAAAACACAATCGTTGCATGTGCAACGGGATGTATGGAAATCGTAACTTCGTCCACTCCCGATACAGCATGGAAAATTCCATGGCTCCATGTTGCTTTTGAAAATGCTGCTGCTGTGGCTTCGGGTATAGAGTCTGCTTACAGGGTTTTGCGAAGAAAAGGAAAAGTTCCGGATAGAAAAATAAACTTTGTAGCGATGGGAGGAGATGGCGGCACTGCTGATATTGGCATTCAGGCACTTAGTGGTGCTCTCGAAAGAGGACACGATTTCATGTATATCTGCTACGATAATGAGGCATACATGAACACAGGTATTCAACGCTCAAGTCTCACACCTTATGGCGCCAGCACAACCACATCTCCCTCTGGTAAGAAGAGCATTGGACAGATGACATGGAAAAAAAATATGGTGGAAATCGCCGTGGCTCATGGCATTCCATACGCAGCAACTCTGAACCCCAGTTTCCCGATTGACCTTGTTATGAAAGTCAAAAAAGCGATGTCAATAAAAGGACCAAAATATTTACATGTTTATTCTCAATGCCCAACAGGGTGGCGTTGCCCTTCTGATATGACTATTCAAGTAGGAAGACTTGCGGTTTTAACAGGTGTTTTCCCTCTTTACGAAGTTGAAAATGGGCGCTATCGAATCACAGTCCCAACTCCTAAAAGGCTCCCCGTGGAGCGCTATCTCGAAACCCAGAGACGCTTTGCACACTTGCTAAAAGCAGGGGTTATGGAGGATGGACTAACACCAGTTGAGAAAATTCAAAAAAGGGTGGATGAAGAATACTCGAAATTGGAATTGAAGGAGAAAATGACACATGGTTAAAAGTGGAAAAAAAGGCAAAAAAACAACGAAAAAGCCAGTTGCTTCGAAACAAAAAAAATTAACAAAACCATCTTCGCCTCTAAAGCAGAAAAAGGAAATAAAAAAAGGGGGAAAAAAAGATAAGCAAAAGAAAATTCAGGTGAAAAAAGGTGCAACAAAGGTAAAAGAAAAGGAGGGAAAAAAAGAACCTAAAATAACAAAAGTGAAAGAGAAAAAGGTCCAACCTGAAAGCAGGGAAGAGAAAAAAATCCAGCCTGCTTTAGGTAAGACCACTCCTGCGGAAGAACAAATTCCTGAAAAAATAGAAACAAAGGAACAAATACAGGAAAAACAAGCAGAAAAAACTGAGGAAAAAGAATTAACTTCTGTTCAAAAACCCAAATCACTTTATGAAACTATTTCAGAAGGACTTCCAGGGTTACCGCTTAAACCACACCAAAAAGTAGAACCACTTAAAGAAGATGAAAAGAAAACCCTTGAAGAAATTCTGACAAGATACAATTACGACCCTGTTTATATTCTTGCGATCCTTCAAGATATTCAAGATAAGATGAATTACATTCCAAGACCATGGGTTGAAGAACTCTCAGTAAAACTAAAAGTTCCAAAAACTAAAATTTACAGGATTGCTACATTTTTCAAGGCATTAAGCCTTGAACCTCGTGGAAAGCATATCTGCACAATATGTGTTGGAACGACCTGTCATGTGAGAGGCGCACCAAAATTAATAGATAAAGTTGAGCGGGATTATGGAATAAAAGCCGGAGAAACAACACAGGATGGGAATTTAACCTTTGAAACAGTTGGTTGTGTGGGTGCATGTGCACTCGGTCCTCTGGTTGTGATGGATGGGAAGTACCATGGTCACATGACAACAGATACTCTTGGGAAATTATTGAAAAAAACGATTCAGAAATCGACAGAATGAAATGGGTAGAAAACATGAATGATGCAATAAAATTCAAAGTAGATGGAACAGAAGTGGAAGGCAAAAAGGGGGAAATGGTTCTTGCTGTTTTGCTGCGAGAAGGTTTTGATATACCTCACCTTTGCTATCACGAAGCTGTCTCCCCATACGCTTCATGCAGGCTATGCATCGTTGAAGTTTCACGCAATGGAAGGAAGAGAATCGCAACATCCTGTAATCACCCCGTAATGGAAGGAATAGAAATTCAAACGAAAACCGAAAAAATACAAAAACTTCGCAGGATTACCATGGAGCTACTCCTTGCTTTTGCTCCTGCAAGCAAAGGGTTACAAAAAACTGCGGAACAAATGGGAATCAAAAACACCCGCTTCTCTGCCCTCGAGCCACATAGAGATTGCATCCTCTGTGGTCTTTGCGAAAGGGTTTGCAGAGAAATCGTGGGAGTAAATGCAATTAGTTTCGTTAGCAGGGGAGGTAATAAACTTCTCTCCCCACCATTTATGGAAGCAAGCGAAGAATGCATTGCGTGTGGAGCATGCGTTTATGTCTGTCCGAGCAAATGTATCGAACTCATCCAAACCGATAAAGCAAGAATAATAAACAGGTGGGGAAGAATTGTTGCTTTATCTTCGAGTAAAAAAAGCAACATCCCATTTGCCCCAAAACCGCAACTTGACTATTTTGCAAAACTTGTGGGTTTACCGTCAGACTTTTTTGATATTGCTCCTGGAGAGCGTAATCCTCAGCATGAATGAAAAAAATGATAAAAATAAATTTACTATATAGAAAATATATTTTATTAATGCATGCTGGCTTTTTGTTTACATTTTTGCTTTGCCTTCCCTCATGCAGTCAGAAAAAGATTTCAAGCCCCTTATACCCTACTGTAACAGAAAAGGCAAAAGATAAAAACCTTGAATTCATAAGCGAACTCGATGAGGTAAAAGCAATTGAAATATTCGGAGGGACTGCAGTAGCCCTCATCGGGGATCATTTAATGAAAATAACACTGAGTGAAGAACCTAAAACAGAAATAATGAATCTCAATCTCCCTCCTCAGGACAGAGAAAAACTTCAAAAGTTAATTTCAGGTTCAAATGAAACAATCTGGGTTGGCGGAGAAAACATTCTTTATCGTATCGAAGGGGATAATATAATTCCTGTCGATGAAGTTAAACTCAATATTAAAAAAATGACTTTTCTCGGTAAAACAAAAAATAACGAAGTATTTGTTGGTGGTGATAATATTCTTCTTTCTTTCAAAGATGACAAATGGAAAGTTAAAGAATTACCTTTTACTATTACAGGAGGAATTAGTGCAGGAGAAAAAGTATTTTTGATGACCCCTCTAAGGGGTATTGTAAAAATAGAAGGTGATAAAATAACCGAATATCCAAACCCTCTAATTGATTTCGAACCATTTCGTTCGAGGAAATTTGCTCCTCTATCTGCAGTAGTGAATAAAGGAAATTTATGGGTTTTGTGGAGTGGAATGCAGAGTTACATTTCCGTCCTTTATCCTTCAGAAGAATGGGATACTTATGTATTTCCACCTCAAATTATAGGAATGCCTGTTGCGTTATGGGGAGTGGGAACAAAGATTTTCCTTGAAACTGATCAAGGTTTCTTCGAAATAATCGAAGGAGGAAAAGGGGGAATAACAAAACTCCTTACTCTAACTGGCACGAAAAAAGCAAAAAAATTAATGTACAAACTACCGAGCCATGATTATTTTGAAAAAGGAATAAAGTACAAGGACATCGGGCAATCAATGCCAAAGCCAGTCCCCACTTCAATTCTTCCGAGACCTGCTCTGTCCGAAAAAGAGGAGGGGAAAACCTATTCTCTGGTTCCTATTAGTTTTCCTTCTTTTTCAGATGTAACCGCAGTAAATGGATTCGAAGATACAATTATGGTTGGAACAAAGACGATGGGAATTATGGTGTCACGGAGCAACTCACCTAATTGGAATGAACTTTACACCTACAATGCAAAACCTTCTATGCCATTAGGATTAGCATTAACTTCTGATGAAAGCATCATGTATCCACTCGAAAACGGTAAAATTGGAATAATTTCCAAAGAAGGAAACAAAGAATTAAAAATAGGGCATAGTCAAAATGAAAAATGCGTCGGTATAAAAAAAGATGGGGAAAATATTTATGCCATAACACTCGCTCCCTCCGAAGACAGAATTGGTATCTATGAATTAAAAACTAAAGGTTTCGTTAAAGCAATAGAAAGAACAGTTGACCTCGCTACAGGAATAGGTGGAATAGGTGGATTCGATATTGCCGGGGATGGGACATTCTGGTTTACAGTTAAAAGTTTTGGAGAAGGGCAGGAAATGGGAGCATGTGAAATAAGACCCAAGTTGGGCACACTGATTTTAAATGGTGCAATACCCATTCCTCCTGAGTATGCTCTCATCATGCCCAATGGGGTCAGTTCATTGAAAATAGGTAAAGACAATAATGTTTATCTTGGAGGAATGGACGGACTCATCGTTATCAAACCTGATAGAAGCATAAAGAAATTTCAGGAACCTGAGGGACTTGTTGGAGATTATGTGACAGACATTGCAATTGATTCAAGTGGCAGGGTATGGATACTGACTGTTGAAGCACTCGGATACCTTCAGGATGAGAAACTTGTCTTTCCTACTGCTCTCCCGTATCGAAACAAAGGTGCCTCATGCATTGGAACTGATAAAAAAGGGAGAGCAATTTTAGTTGACGAAGACGGGCTTAAAGTATTCGAAGGTAATGAATGGAAACTTTTACTTCCGCGCTCCAGTATCCCGGGGTCTCCAGTTAACGATGTGCAAGGTGATGAAAAGGGAAACATCTGGATTGTTACAGGAAGATGCATAACAATTTTTAAAGAAAAAAACTAAAATTTTTTAATTCATTCTTTTCCAATTGGCAAATTTCTAAACCTAACATAGCGTTCATCTGCGCTAACAATAATGCCTTCCTTCAACTCTTCTCTTAATTCAGAAACAACATCAAATATTCGACTTGCAACAAAATCAGGATGAACATTTTGCAGGCGAAGAATTATTACACTTGGTTTATTATATCCACTAATAGACAGTAACTCAGAATAGTCTACATCCTGAGTAATTAAAATTTTATTTTTTAAGCGTGCATAATTAATAATGTCCCTATCTTTACTTTTACAATCCATTACTTCAGATACTCTAACAATATTCAATCCCATATCTTTGAGTTTTTTAACTGTTTTAGGTGATATATTCATATTTGCCAGGAATTCTATTCCGGACATCCTATGTCTCCTTCATCGGAATGAATCTTACTTTTTCTGATGATAGCCATGCGGCATATTTTATAGCCTGCAATATATCCTCTTTTTCTAACTCAGGGTAAGCCTGAAGAATTTCTTCGATACTCATTCCACTCGCTAATAGTTTCAAAATTATTGATACTGTTATTCTCATTCCACGAATAGTAGGTTGACCAGCGCACACTTCCGGATTAATTGTTATCCTATCTAAACCTTCCATACTAATCTCCTTATTAATATGTTAATTATTTTTATTATCTCCAGAGCCATGTTGAGAAAATTCAAAACTAAAATTTTGCTTCTTTTTCTCTACCCATATAATTGAGCCTAACGGTAGCATAATTTTCGGCGTACGAGATTAACCACTCAATTTCATCATCTCGAAGTCCCCTCTTTATTTTTGCAGGAACACCCATTACAAGTGTCCTTGGAGGCACTTCGAATCCTTCAGGCACAACTGTCCCTGCTGCAACCATGGATTCCGACGAAACTTTTGACCCATCGAGAAGTCTTGCTCCCATCCCAATAAGAACTCTGTCACCAATCCAGCAACCATGAATTACAGCACCATGACCAATAGTTACAAAACTTCCAATAGTGGTCGAAAACTTATTCAAGGTTCCATGCACAACACAGCAGTCCTGAATATTCGTCTTCTCTCCTATTACAATACTATTTTCGTCTCCACGAATGACTGTTGAAAACCAGATACTCGAATCTTTCCCGATTTTCACATCACCTATAACCGAAGCGGATGGTGCTATGAATGCATCGGGATGAATTGAAGGGACTTTGCCTCTGTAGGGTAGTATTAATGGTTCTTTCATAGAATCATCCTCCAAACTTTATGTTTACTATTTACTCTGCAATATTGCAACCACACCCCCCTTCTTCACCCTCTTCCTTTTCTTCTTCTGCCTCAGATTCAAGTTCATCTGCCGCAAATTCCACACCAGCTTCTTCTATTCCGTCCACAATTTCCAACTCATTTTCTTCAGGAAGCACTCTTTTTGAAGTACCCAGAGAAACAGATAATTCTACCCCATTTACCACCCTCCCGGAATTTGCAATTACGAAATACCAGTTCCCCGAATTTTCTGGAAGCGTGACATCAACATTATTTTCCGATAAAACCCCTTCCATAACTTTAATAGCTTGCGAAGGTAATCCCTGCTGGAAAAGAGAATAAGCATCGTTACTCATAAGGAAAATATCGAGTAACCCTTCCCCTTCAGGTTCCATCCATGATTTTTCTTCAAGAAGGCTATGTCCGTAACCAAGTTCTCGACCCACATTTACAGAAGCATGAAAATTCCAGGCAGGTACATCTGGCGGAGGAGGCTCATAAGAAGTTTGTGAAACCGAAGGAAGTGGAATTGTAGGGTATGGTAATCCTGTTTCAGGATTCTGACCACTGTAAACAAGTGTTTTTTCTATAATGGTGCCGGGCTCCGATGTTTCCGCTTCCGTTGCAAGTCTTGAAACATAATCAGGTCTTGGAAGAGAACCAAGGGGACTTTCTACAAGGTAGTAGTAAGCATTCTGTTCACCAACTGTAAATTCCGCAATACCCTGAGAATTTGTAAATGCCCATGTCGCTACAGTTAGTGAAGATGGGTCATAAAGAGAAGGAGTAGCAATAAGTATTCTTGCACCGTCTACTGGATTGCCATTAGAATCCTTTACTTCAATTCTCAGTGTAACATAAAAAGAGTAGTCACCCGAAACAATAATTCCATCATCATTTACCTCTGCTTCATACCGACCAGGTAGATTTAAAAGATTGCAATCGGGTCGGGTAGCAGTTAAACCTGAAACTGTTTTACTTCCACCTGTGTTCGCATCGTATGCTATACCCCAGTTGTCTATTTGTGTAACCGAGCCACTCCAGTCAACCTGAAGCGGGTGCCACCTGTCCCCTTCGAAAAACTCGTTCCATGCATGGTCATCAGCCATGCTTCCTGCAAGAGCACAGGGGACAAGAATCGTTCTAAGTGCTGCACCGAAAACATCCTGGATTTCACCACAGTTACCGTAATGATTGAAAATGATGCGCACAGGATAAGATGAGCGCTCAATAGCATAGGACCTCCTCCATGTTACCATCTCCTGAACATTCCATGGCAAATTATTGGCAACCCACCAACCGGTTCTTGCAATTGCCCCTTCGTTAGAATCAAAGGCTCTTTCACCTGGAAGTATCACTTTCGTTTCATCCCATACATACGAAACCCCTTCCATAACTTCCATGAGAAGTGGAAAGCCAGCAGTTTCAAGACTGCTTTCTGAGTGAGTGCCATCCATTGGCATTGCACTAACACCAAAAGGTATATCCACCAGACCTGTCCAGTCATCCCCCTGACGGGTGGCTGAATGAAATTCGAAAATTCCACCGTAATCCACAAATTCTTCGATTTTCTGAGCGTTTCTGCTTAAAGATTGGTAAAGTTCAAGGGGCTGGTCAGAAGGAATTATTATTTTAACATAACCGACTGGCACATACGGAGGTTCTGTCGAAACAAGATTAAGAGAATCCAGTTCGGAAGAAGGTAGAACATCATAAGGAAAACCTGCGGAGGTAAGAATTGTTTCATTCGGGTCGTCCGTTCCATCAAAAGGGATGCGGTCCCTCAAAATGAGCACTTTTCTCTGGGATGTATTGGTTAGATTATCAGAAAGAAGTACATCGAGTCGCAAACCCATGTTTCCACCCCCCGCTTTAATCATATTCTCGAGGAGTTCACTATTTCCATTCATTGCTGCTAATTCTACGGGTATTGTCGTGACAAAGATCTGTCCGTCAGGATTTGGGTATGAGGAATCACAACATCTCCCATCTCCGTGAACGAATGAAATAAAAGCTGGCATTCGAGATGAGGTGCTTCTTACTATATTTAAGTAGGAACGCTGCGGTCCTGTCAGTAGACTCCACGCTGATGGTCCCCCAAAATTGGCTGAATTCAAATAACTGTTATCAATTTTGTTGGGATTATCAAGGACATAGGGACGAATATAGTGCGCAATGTCACTATCACTCCAGTAATATGGTCTCCAGAAAACGCCACCAGTTGTCACAAAACCTGTTTTTGGATTTATTTTGTAAAGCCATTCAGAACAATCGAGCATTGGATGAACAACATACCAGTAGTAAATATCACGGGGCAGGGTATAATACTCATCACCCCCTTCCTTTTTAATTACATAGCGAGCAGTCGTCCAGTAATCACCACCAGGAACAATATCACCTTCTTCAACAAGTTCGACAAAATCCAGACGAGAGTCAATGTCATAAATGAATCTCGCTCCTTCTGCAATGAGGTCAAGATGGTCCCTTGACCTTTCTATCACCTCAGGGCTTGTATGTGCCAGAACAAAAGCAATTTCATCTACAAATTTAGGGTCCTCTGCAGAAAGGATAATGTTAGCCATCTTATCCTGACTTTGCAAAGAAACCCTTGAAAAAGAATCCAGCAAATCTTTTCTTAGCCATTGAGGAACAACTTCAAGAGACTGCAGAGCAAGTGGGTTCTGGAGGCTTGTTCCCTCTTCGAGAGCAAGAGTCCCATCCTCTGAATTAATTCTAAAAACCAGAACACCGATTCTCGATGTATCTCCAGCAGGAACTTTCCCTTCATATCGAAGTGTTTCTGCTTTTACAGTGAGAGAAAAACAAAGAAAAAAAGAGGAAATAATAAATTTATAAACCCGATAATTTTGATTATTAAAAAATTTGCAACTCCTCACAATTTGACTCCTTTTACTTTTTATATTATAAAATCGTTTTATAATTTGAAAGGGAGGAAAAGAAAAAATGAGCACAAGAAAGCACATCCTCGCGGGTTCATGGTACCCATCAAAAACAGAAGAAATCCTGAAAGAGATGGAGCTATATCTTAAAACAGATATAAAGCAACCAATAAAAGCAATTGGGATAGTGGCTCCACACGCAGGATGGAGGTACAGTGGAGCGGTGGCAGGTTATGGTTATGCCAGTGTTGTCATACCTCAAACCGTTATAGTAATTGCCCCCAATCACAGAGGAGTCGGAAATCCAAAGGCAATCTGGAGCAGAGGGGAATGGACAATTCCCGATGCAACGATTCCAGTAGATGAAGAACTGTCATCTCTCATCATTCGACACAGCGGTCTTGTGCATGATACCTTCGCTCACGCACACGAACATTCCCTCGAAATACACCTTCCATTTCTCTACTACAGAAATCCATCGATAAGTATAGTTCCAATCTGCATGATGGATATGCCGTTGCAGGTCTTAAAAGAAATTGGAACAGGAATGGGTCGAGCGATAAAAGAATATTCAAAGGAAGTTCTCATAGTTGCAAGTAGCGATATGTCTCATTACCTGCCTGCAAAAGTAGCGAAATCCCAGGATGATATGGCTATAAATAAAATTCTTGAACTTGACCCTGAAGGGCTTTACGAAACTGTAAGACAGAACTCCATTTCAATGTGCGGTGTTATTCCTGCCACGGTGATGCTTTACGCAGCAAAAGAGCTTGGAGCAAGTTCAGCAAAACTTTTGATGTACAGTCACAGTGGAGTTGTAACAGGAGATGATAGCGAAGTAGTTGCTTATGCTTCAATTGCAGTCTTATAAAAAGATTTCGGAGAAATTAAAACAATGAATCAGGAAAAAGATGGTCGAATTTCCGATGAGGAAGTGGTAAAAAAAGACAAACTATTTTCAATTAGCCCTGCTGGTGAAAAATTCCCTCTACCAGAAGAGGATGATTACAAAAGGGAATTTCAGAGAATCTCGAACCTCGTCCGTAAGGCAAAAAATGATGGAAAGGAAATCGTGGTTGTAGTTGGTGTGGGTTTTGTTGGATGTGTTATGGCTGCGGTGATTGCAGATAGTCAGGATAAAAAAACAGGGAAATCTTCCAAATTCGTTATTGCGATGCAGAGACCGAGCACCCGTTCATACTGGAAAATACCTGTTCTTGGAAGAGGGGAATCCCCGGTTAAGGCAGAGGACCCTGAGGTAGAAAGAATCATTCGCAGGTGTGTCCTCGAAAAAAAGACCCTTATTGCAACTTTTACTTATGATGCTCTGCGATTTGCTGATGTGGTAGTTGTAGATGTCCAGTGCGATTATTTAAAGGATTCTTTCGGTTGTGTAAGAGATGGGTCAGCGGACATGGAAGCACTTGAAGAATCTGTTGCAATAATTGCAAAAAAAATAAAACCGGATGCTCTTGTGATGATAGAAACAACAGTTGCACCTGGAACAACAGAACAGGTCATTTATCCCATCATAAAAAAGACATTTGAAAAAAGAGGGATAAAATCAGAACCATTAATAGCACACAGTTATGAAAGAGTTATGCCTGGGAGGGAATATGTTGCCTCAATTCGAGACTTCTGGAGAGTTTGTTCGGGTATAAACAGCAAATCACGAAAAAAAGTTGTAAAATTCTTAAACGAAATAATAAATACTGAAAAATTTCCCCTCACTGTTCTTGACCGTCCAATAGAATCCGAAACTGCAAAAATAGTGGAAAACAGCTACCGCGCTACAATTCTTGCCTTCATGGATGAATGGTCACTTTTTGCGGAAAGAAATGGAGTTGATATAAAGAAAGTAATTGATGCGATAAAGGTCCGCCCGACTCATAATAACATAATTTTTCCAGGACCTGGCATCGGAGGGTACTGTCTCCCAAAGGATGGGGGACTTGGAGTATGGGCTTACAGGCATATCTTAGGCTGGGAAGATGACATTTTCAAAATTACACCCCTTGCTATAGATATAAATGATACAAGAGGGCTTCATACTGCTACACTTGTAAGAGATGCTCTAAGAAATATGGGAAAACCCATAGCAGCAGCAGAAGTTCTTGTTTTAGGGGCTTCATACAGGGAAGATGTTGGAGATACCCGTTACAGTGGAAGTGAAGTAGTTGTTCGGCGACTTACTGAGATGGGTGTTGAGGTAAGGGTATCTGACCCTTATGTAGATGAGTGGTGGGAATTTAAGGCGCAGGATGTTTATCCACGACCGGGTAGAAGTCTTGCAAGGTTTTTTCACAGACAGGAAAAACTAAAGTCTCTTAAAGTAGAGAAGGATATGTGGAAAGCTATGAAGGGAGTTGACGCTATTATTCTTGCAGTTCGACACAAAGAGTATCTCAATCTTGACCCTGATAGAATGCTCAGGGCAGTAGGAAAACCATTTGCAATTGTCGATTGTTTTTGCATCCTCGATGATGAAAAAATAAAGAGATTTTTTGAGCTTGGATGTGAGGTTAAAGGAATGGGAAGAGGGCACATCCAGCGCATAAAAGAGATGGTCAGAAGAAAAAAATGACTGTAAATCTAAAAATCAAAAATATTACAAAATAAAGGAGGAAATAGAATGAAAAGGGTTTTTATAATTTTTGCGGTTTTATCAGGTTGCGGGAAGGTTACGCCTTCTCAGGATGGAGGAGTTTGTCCTGAAGGACAGACTCTTTGTGGTGAAATTTGTGTTGATACAACAAGTGACAATTTGAACTGTGGCGAGTGTGGAAAAATTTGCATGCAACCTGACCATGGAAAAGGAGAATGCAAAAATTCCCAGTGTGTTTATGAATGTCTCGAAGGTTGGTGGGATAATGATAACAATATTGAAAATGGATGTGAGTATGAATGCACCCTATCAGGAAAAGCAAATGATGTATGTAATGGTATAGATGACGATTGTGATAGTTTTATTGACGAGGATGCAGGGATTAATTCATGTCCTAAAGGTGCAAAGGGACTACCGTGCGCAACAAGCTGCGGTTCTATTGGAACTCAAGATTGTGATGAATTCTGTAAGCCATTAGAATGCAAGCCACCTCAGGAAGCATGCAATGGAATAGATGATGATTGTGATACAATAATTGATAATGGTTTTGAATGTGCAAAGGATAGTCCTACGAGTTGCGAAACAGTTTGTGGCACTACAGGAACAGGTGTATGTTCAAGCGCCTGCACAAAACCAGCCCCTCCAAGTTGCACACCCCCGCCTGAAACCTGCAACTTCATCGATGACAACTGCAACGGCTCAATTGATGAAGGAGTTATTGGAATTACTGCTGGACCAATAGAAATTTCTGACGCAAACTCTGATCCCCGTCCACACGCAATATTATCCTTTGGAAATTCAAAATATGTAGCATTATGGAGAGACTATAAAGATGACCCGCCTACATCCGAGCTATATTCTATAACAATCGATAAAAATGGAACAAAAAGTAACTCAACAAGATTAACTGCTAATAATTCAGATGAGATGCTCGGTGATATTGAATTTTCAAACGATAAATTTACTTTAGCTTATTATTCGTATTTGAATACATCAGTTTTGAATGAAATATTTATGGCAAACTTAGATGAAAATGGATTTTTAACCGGTTTTCAACAAATAACACAGGATATTCCAAATAACCAAGACTACCCTTCAATAACATGGAATGGAGATAATTATGGATTAGTCTATTTGGATGATAGAAATTTAGCAAGTCATTATCAAGTTTATTTTTCTCTTATTAATGCTTCTTTTATTATTTTATTAGGATCTGAAAAAACTGTTTCTACTGAAATGCAGAATTTAACCTATCCTGATATTTCCTGGTCTGGGAACAAATTTGGTGTTGTATGGACTCAAAAAACTACATTATCGGAAAGCATAAATTTCCGAGCCATAAATTCCGATGGGTCAATTACTGACCAAATAAAAACAATTACTTCAGATGAATACATACATGTTGGTGGTGCAAGCATTGAATGGATTGGAAGAGGTTGGGTAGTTTCATGGGCAGGTGAAAAAACTGATGAAAAAGGTTATTACATAGCATTACTCACTGAAGATGGAAATAAAATCCCAGATGATACTTTAATTACTCAAATGATAAGTAATGACTCAATAGAAGAAGATAAAAAAATTGTTATTAAAGCAGTTCCTGAATTTGAAATAATTGGAATTGCCATTCAAAAACAAATTACAATGACCCAAACCGACATAATTTTTTACATTTACGATTTTAATTTAAGACCCTTACTGGAAAATGTTCAAATCTCTTCAGAATATTCAAGATTTCCAAGAATTGCATGGGACGGTTCAGGGTTTGGATTTGTTTTCTTTAAAGGAATTCCGATCTATTTCGCTCGCTTTGGTTGCCCTGTTGATTAAAAAAATCAAAAAATGAAAATAAAATTCATTGTAGGGGCAAAACTCTATTGAAAATATATATAAGCGGAGATAAAATAATAAAAATTTAGAAGGAAAAATCATGGCTATAAAAAAATTAAGAATATCAAACTTTAAAAGTTTCGGTGATCTGGAAATTGAACTTGGTAATTTTAATGTATTAATTGGCGCTAATGCTTCCGGAAAATCTAATTTTGTTCAAATTTTCAAATTCCTCAGGGACATAGCAAATCATGGACTTGATAATGCAATATCTATGCAAGGAGGCATAGAATATCTTAGAAATATAAACATTAGTCCATCTAAGAAATTTTCATTAGAAGTCGTTTTGGATCAAATATATAAGTATGGAAAATCTTTAATAAGGTTAAAAAGAAAGGAAAGTTTAGAAATCAATATATACGAAATAATTTATAGGTTTGCTATAGAATTTAAGAAAAAAGGAACTGGTTTTAAAATTGTAGAGGACAAATTAACACAAAAATTTAATGTTTTTAGGACAGAAGTAAAGGAAAAGAATTTACAAAGGAAAATTAAACTTGGACAAGGAGAAATTACAATCTCAAAAGTGAAAGGTAAAATTATTGTTTATAGAAAAATTCCCAAAAGAATATCAGTAAAAGAAGAGGACCTATTACCACCATTTTTTGAAATTCCTTTCAATGAAGAAAAATTGAAATCTCGAATCATTCTTCAGGATCCCATGCTATTTATAATTTCACCTAGAGACATTTTAATTTGCGATTTTGACCCAAAACTTTCCAAGAGAGCTACTCCTATAACTGGAAAGGCTGAGATTGAAGAGGATGGAAGTAATCTTGCAATCGTTCTTAAAAACATAATAGAAAATAAGGAAAAAAAGAGAAAACTCTTCAATTTAGTAAAAGACCTTTTGCCTTTTGTGGATGATTTAGGTGTAGAAAAGTTTGTGGATAAATCTTTATTATTTAACTTAAAAGAAAAATACATTAAAAGTCAATCCCTCCCATCATATTTGATTTCAGACGGGACAGTAAATATAACTGCTTTAATTTTAGCTTTATATTTTGAGAAAAAATTATTAACCATAATTGAAGAGCCTGAAAGAAATATACATCCTTATCTTATTTCTAAAATAGTAGAGATGATGAAAGATGCATCCCGGGAAAAGCAAATTATTGTTACCACTCACAACCCTGAAATAGTCAAACATGCGGGTCTGGAAAATATTTTACTTATTTCAAGAGATAAAAAAGGTTTTTCAGTTATTTCAAGGCCTCATGAGAAAGAAACAGTTAAAACATTTCTACAAAACGAGCTGGGAATTGAAGAGCTTTATGTTCAAAATCTAATGGAGTGAAATTGATGAATTGCAAGCGATTATTCATTTTTGTTGAGGGAAATGATGATGAAAGATTTTTCGATAGAATTGTAAAGCCGAAGTTTGAGAAAAAATATAACGAAGTAAGACTATGGAAGTATGCACAAGTAAAAAACACAAAGATTGATAACTTCCTTAAAAGTATAAAAGCAATGGGAGCTGAATATATTTTTGTTACAGATAATAATAAAGCACCCTGCGTAACATTTAGAAAACAAGAAATACAAGAAAAGTTTTGTAAAAAAATTGGTATAGATAAGAACAAAATAATTGTTGTGATAAAGGAAATCGAGAGCTGGTACCTTGCAGGATTGGATAGCAAACAATGTAAAAGGCTTAAGATTAGTTATTTGAAGAATACAAAAGATGTTACAAAAGAGAATTTTAATGACTTAATTCCCCAAAAATTCAGTAAAATAGATTTCATGTTAGAAGTTTTGAAGCTTTTTTCTATAGAGGAAGCAAAGCAGAAAAATATTTCATTCAGATATTTTTTTGAAAAATATAACCTATAAGTTCGAGGTTCAAATGTGCTGGCAAAATTACCTAACGCAGTATAAAAGGTTTGTCTTTTATAGCACTTACTCAAACTTTTGCTTTGCAATAACTTCTCTTAATCAAGGAAAATCAGGCACAGTGGAATATTTACTGTATTTCTTGTATAATTCTGGAGAAACAATATGGAACCGCTGAGCGAGGCAGACACTAAAGCAAAACTTATTGACCCTGCACTTCACGCTATTGGCTGGACAGAAGACCTTATATATCGGGAGGAAACTGCATGCGGAATCGATATTATAGAAGGCAAGCCAAAACGAAGAGAGCGGGGAAGAATGGATTATACCTTACGAATCAAGGTCAACATCAGCAGTCAACCTGTAGCGGTTGCATTGCTTGAAGCAAAGAAAAATACCGAACCACCTGATAAGGGAATTGAGCAAGCAAAAAAATATGCTCGTTTAAACAATGTTCCATTTGTTTATTCTTCCAATGGATATCTTTTTGTGGAATATGATTGTTTTACAGGCAAAACATCAGAACCTTATCCTATTGAGAATTTTCCTTCCCCATTTATGCTTCGCCAGCGCTATGAAAAAGCACTCGGATTCTCATTAGAAAGCGAAAAAGCAAAACCACTTCTTGTTCCATATCCTGGCGGAGAAGCAACAAGGCGCTACTATCAGGATGCTGCTATTCGTGCAGTTCTGGAGAAAATCGCAAGGGGTGAAAAACGGGCACTTCTTTATCTTGCCACAGGGTCAGGAAAGACTTTTATTGCAGTACATTTATTAAAGAAGATAGCAGACGCAAGTCAACTTCGCCGTGCATTATTTGTTTGCGACCGCGACTAACTTCGTAATCAGGGACTCGCTGCATTTCAAAATGTCTTTGGTTCTGATGCCGCTGAGGTAACAACATCAAATCCACAAAAGAATGCCCGTATTCTGATTGCCACTTACCAAACACTGAATGTCTCAGGTGAAAGAGAAGACGCCAGGTTTTTCCTCGACAATTATCCTGAAAATTATTTCAGTCATATCATAATTGATGAGTGCCATAGAAGCGCATGGGGCAAATGGAGTATTGTTCTCCGTAGAAATCCCGATGCAATTCAAGTAGGGCTTACTGCAACTCCACGCTATTTTGAAGGTGGAAATGAGCAAGAACGAAGGGCAGATGAAGAAATTACTGCAAATAATTTAAAATATTTTGGCGAACCTGTTTATGAATATGATATGGCTCAAGGAATAGAGGACGGTTACCTCCCCGCCTGTGAAATAATCAAGCGAGAAATTAATCTTGATGTTACTGGAATTAAAAGGGAAGATATTGAAGTTCGCGTTGCAAAAAATGCTATAACAGGGCAAGTAATTTCCCCTGACGAAACAAGAGAATTTTACGAGGCTCAATCTTTCGAAAATATCATTCAATTACCTGATAGAGTTAAAGCAATGTGCAGGGACCTTTTTGATATGTTAATTGAAACAGGAGGACCTCATCAAAAAACGGTCATTTTCTGCACACGAGATACACACGCAGATGCAGTTGCAAATGAAATGAACAATCTTTATGCAGACTGGTGCAATAAAAACGCTGAAAAACGACTTGAACCTTATGCCTTTAAATGCACAGCTTCAGCACAGGGTAGCCAGTATATTGCAGATTTACGTGGTTCCGAAAGAAGCCATTTTATCGCAACAACCGTAGATTTGATAACAACTGGTGTTGATGTTCCAATTCTCAGGAATATAGTATTTTTCAGATATGTTAATTCACCTATCGCTTTTCAGCAGATGATAGGAAGAGGATCGAGAATTCACTTACCCACTAATAAATTAATGTTCCGAGTTTACGATTATACTAATGCGACAAGGCTTTTAGGAAAATCTTTCACAACACAACTAAAACCTTCTCGTGAGTCGGAAGGTCAATCTGAAGAAAAGAAGGAGAAAATTATTAGTGTTGAAGGATTTGATGTCCATATTAATTCTGCAGGAAAATACATTGTCACAAAAGTTGGGGATAAGATGGGGATGGTCACCATTGAAGAATACAGTCAGATGATTTCATCCAGCCTTACAGAAAAGGTCAAAACAATAGATGAACTGAGAGATTCATGGATAGACCCACAGAAACGAAAAGAACTCATTGATTCACTACCAGATGATGGAAGAGGTCTTCGTTTATTGAGTGAGCTCACAGAAAGGAAAGAGTATGACCTTTATGATGTTCTCGCAGAAATTGGATTTGGAAGTGCACCAAAGAAGCGAGAAGAAAGAGTTTTTGCATTTGAATATAAACACAAAAACTGGCTTGACCGTTTACCACCGAAAACTAAAAACGCCTTAATGGCACTTTCAAGACAATTTGAAAAAGGTGGTATTGAAGAATTGGAAAACCCGCTTGTTTTTCAAACTCCTGATGTAAGTAAAGCCGGGGGGCTAAATGCATTAAAAATCCTTGGAGATGCAAAGAAAATTATTACAGAAACAAAAAAGAGGTTACTGGCTGCATGATTAATCCTCTTCAACAGGATAAAAAACTTTTCGAGTTTATGATTCAAAATGCTATTTACCCAATGCGAAGTAAAAAGGGAAAAATCTTTTTGAAATGCGCAAGAAAAGGAGTTTTATCTAAAGAGACAGCGAACGAAATTATCCAAAACTTGAATATAAAGACATCGCAGGAATGCAAAAAGATAAGGAAAAAAATTAGAAAAGAAGTAGCGAAACGAAGAATAACCCGCCCGATAAAAGAATGGATTGAGGAAGAAAGACCGAGAGAAATGCTTGCGAAAATTGGCCCCGAGAATTTACCATTATCAAAACTTGTGGCAATAATCCTTAGAACTGGGAAAGAAGGAGTAAGCGCAGAAGAAATCGGAAAAAATTTACTAAATAAATTCGGCTCCCTTAGAGCAATAGACTCTGCATCTATTTCAGAACTTTCCAGAATCGAAGGTATTGGTTTTGCGAAGGCAATTCAGATTAAAGCGGCATTTGAACTCGGTAAAAGACTGTTAAAGGAATCTGCTCAGGCAAAAAAGAAATTAAAGAAACCAGACGATGTAATTGGCTATGTCTATGAATATTATGCGCCATATCTAAGAGATAGTAATAAAGAATTTTTCAATGTCATTCTTCTTGATATTAAAAACAAACCAATTGACAATATTGAAATCAGCAGGGGAAGTATAAATGCTACGGTTGTTGACTCTAAAGAAATTGTTAAGTATGCATCTTTGAAATCTGCATCTTCCATCATACTTGTTCACAATCACCCTTCAGGGGAAACAGTGCCATCAGCAGATGATATTCAACTGACAAATCGAATTATTGAAGCATGCAAACTATTAGACATAAAAGTACTTGACCACATAATCATTGGGAAAAATGCCGATGATTTTTATAGTTTTGCAAAAGAGGGTCTAATAAAATGAACAAATGGTTTTCTCATCATATTTCTATAAAGATATTTACACAGAGGAAAATTTAAGAAAAATGGGATTAAACGAGAGGCAAATTAAAGCAGTAATGTATGTGAAGGAAAAGGGGAAAATTACGAATAAGGAATATCAAGGCATCAGTAAAGTTAGAAAAAGACAAGCAACAGAGGATTTGAAAGAACTTGAAAATAAGGGAATTCTTGAACGAATTGGTATAACAGGCAAAGGTACTCACTATATTTTGAAGGGGCGCCAAAGGGGCAAAAACTCCAACAAAGGGGCATTAAAAACGCAAAATAAAAAAGTTCAACTGAGCCAAAAAGGTGAAGAAAATGAATAAAAGAAAAATAGATAGTTCAGCAATCCAAAATCCGCTATATGAACTCCCAGATGGCTGGAAATGGGTGAGGCTGGGAGAGGTGTGCGAGGTAAATCCTCCTCGCCCTAAAAATTTTACTCGTAATCCTGATGCCCCTACAACATTTATTCCCATGTCTGCTGTAGATGAGAAGAAAGGTACTATCAATAATTCCCAAATAGTCCTATATTCAAAAGTTGCCAAAGGCTATACTTATTTTGAAGAAAATGATGTCCTATTTGCCAAAATAACGCCATGCATGCAAAATGGAAAGCATATAATAGCAAAAAATCTTATTGATGGTATAGGTTTTGGAACTACAGAATTTCATGTATTGCGATGTAAAAATATTGTTATTCCAGAGTGGATACATTACTTCATTAGACAATCTTTCTTTTTACAGGAAGCAACAGCATATTTTACTGGTGCTGTTGGTCAACAAAGAGTACCTGAATATTTTTTGGCAGAATATATTATTCCACTGCCACCCATAAAGGACCAGCGCAGCATCGTTTCAAAAATTAAGGAATTAATGCAAGATATTGAGCGTGCCCGAAATGCCTGCGAAAGGCAATTAGAAGCAATAAATGCACTCCCTTCCGCATACCTGCGTGAGGTTTTTGAAAGCGAGGAGGCAAAGAGGTGGGAGAGAAAGAGGTTAGGTGAAGTGTGTGAGATTATCAAGGGTAAAAAGCCAAAGGTATACGATGTCCGTCCTGATTTTGGAGGTTTGCCATATCTTACCACCGAGGTTATCAGATATTCAAAAGAACCACAATGGTGTTTAGAATCTGACAAAAACTCTGTTAAAGTAAACGAAGATGAAATTATAATAATAACAGATGGTTCTAATTCAGGTGAAATATTTACAGGATATAAAGGCGTTTTAGCATCAACAATGGGCAAATTAAAAATTGACGATATAAAGATTATAAATGATTACATATACTTCTTTATAAAAATGAATTTCAATAATTTGAATGAACCAAAAAGGGGTTCAGCAATTCCTCATTTAGAAAAAGAAATATTCTTTAATCTATATATTCCTCTTCCTCCCCTTAAAATTCAGCGTCGCATCGCTTTAAAAATTAAGGAATTAATGCAAGATATTGAGCGTGCCCGAAATGCCTGCGAAAAGCAATTAGAGGCAATAAATGCATTGCCTCAGGCAATTTTAAAAAAGGCATTCAGGGGTGAGTTATGAAGTCAGAAATATATGAGCGATTGAAAGAAATAGGCGAAAGAATCAAGAAAGAATATAACGCAGAAAAGGTTATTCTTTATGGCTCTTATGCGAGAGGTGAAGCGACAGAAGATAGCGACATAGATTTGCTCATTATCGCCAGAACAGATGAAAGAATGTTTGAAAGAATGGCAACTGTTCTTGAGATTGTCCATGACCTTTATGATAATCTTCCTCTTTCGCCAATAGTTCTTAGTCCCGAGGAATTACAAGAAAGATTGAGATTGGGAGATCAATTTATAAAAGGAGTAATTGAAGAAGGGGTGGAATTATGAAAAGTAAGCATGACTCTAAAGAGCAGGAATAGGACCTGCGGCAACAAGTTTTTTCTTCCGACTATCTACTAAAGCATTAAAACCTTCTATAGTCCGTGCCCCCAAAAGAAGTAAATCACCTGGATGAGATAGCACTATTTCATCAACCGTCTTAAAATCGCCACACTTAATTATTCTAATACCAATGTCCCGAGTGACCTCCTGCCCGTTAGCCATAACAAATTTTTGGTCTTTTTTAAAAATATCAATTCCTACCCTTCGCAGAATATGGCCAGATAGCCATGTAAATTTAGACCCTGTCTCTACTATGACATTTTTAAATAAAACCCATCCGGGTCGTTTCCCTATTTTACATACTTCAATGTTAACTTTAAATATTCCCATTTTTTATTTTTTATAATAAATTATACCATAATTTGAAAATTTTAATATCATTTTTAAGGATTCCTGCTTCCGCAGGAACAAGGTTTATCCCCGCGAAGGCAGGGGCGTAAATGACAGGGTGACTTAAACCTTTAAGGTTTTTTCTCGGGGGGTTTTGGGGACTTTTAAATCATTTATGGTGGCAACTCCCAATTTTTTGAAAACTAACTCTTTCAATTTCAAAACAAAATCAAGACATTCCATTGTTTCTTCAAGTGGTGGACTTCTGAATTCTTTCCCACCTTTTACATACCATTCGAAATTTTCAGCTTTACTTGCGACCCAGGAAAAATCTCTATCTATTTGCTCACAGCTATAAGAAAGAATTTCACAATCATAATTTTCATCAAAATACTGACCATTTGCAGATAAAAATGCCTTCAGACTCCTCTTTACAAACTGTTTACAGTAATAACAAACAGTTCCCGTTGGAAGTTCATCTACAGGACAATCAATAAGTTCTGTGATTTTTGCAAAATCGCTCATTGCTCTTTTGAGCCATGTCATTGCTGCTTTTCTTTTTTCTTCGATTCCTTCCATATTTTTGCCCTCACTTTCTTTATTTATCTAATATATCCAAGTTCTTTTAACCTTTCCTTAGAGGTTTCGTCGAGTTCAATAGATTTTCTCAAAACCGCACCTGAAGAAGCAAGTTTTTCGTTTTTCTGCAAAAGTTCAGCCCCTTTTGCATATTCCTTCGCTTCAATCTCTGAAATATCCTTCTTTTCATGAGGGTCTGATGTCAATTCAAACAGACTCTTTAATGGTAATTTTCTCGGGTTTCCCTCATTTGCCCTGATAATTTTGTAAAATTTATCCCCTCTTCGATAGACTATTGAACGAACGCTGTTACCAACATGGTCCTCCTCAAGGAAAAGTGGGTCTGTTCGCTCCTCAAAAAGGTCAAGTCCCTGAAATGTCTTTAAAACCCCGGCACCTGCAATCCTGCATATCGTCGGTGCTATATCTATAAGTCCCGAAAGCCCTTTAACGATTTTACCTCCATCTCTCCCGCCGGGAAGTTTCACTATGAGCGGAACTCTAACCTGTTCCTCATACAGGGTATCTCCATGCCACCATCCCCCATGCTCTAAAAATTCTTCTCCGTGGTCTGCAAAAAAGATAACAAGACTATCTTTCCACCATGACTCCGATTTCATAAAATTAAGGAGTTTTCCAAAGTATTCGTCAAAATATTTTACTTCCCCCCTGTAAAGATTCTTCATCTTCGGAAGCCACGAATGTGGAGGGTCTGCGTTTGCTTTCCTTGCTATTGAAGTTCCATCGTACGGGTGAGCAAAATAAGGGTCATGAGGGTCCATGTATTGAACAAAGAGAAAAAACTTTTCTCCAGCACCTCCCTTTTCCTTTCTTTTTTCAAACCATTCAATCACTCTCTTCGTCAAAACATCTGCATCCTGATACTGAGCACCAGGTCTCGACCCCCTTGCCACAACTCTCGACCACAATGCCTTTAACCCTTCATAAAAAATGAGTTTGCTCGTTGAATCCCATGCCCCGAAAAAATAGGCTGGCTCAAGATAGTGGTATTCTTCAAAACCCTGAGCAAAACCAAAGTAGGGGGAAATGACATAATTTGTAACAAAGGCATAGGTTCTGTATCCTGCATCCTTTAAAACTTCCGACAGAGTTTCAACTTCACCGGGAAGTGTATCCATCTTGTATATTGCTTTGTGCGAAGATGGGAAACGCCCGCTTAAAACCGTCGCTACGGATGGTCTTGTCCACGAAGCCTGCGCATAAGCTCTCTCAAACACAATCCCTTCCTTTGCAAAAGACAGGAGATTTGGAGTAAGTCCCTCTGCTCCATAAGGGTCTGTGTAATCAGCTCTCAAGGTATCAACCATTATAAGAACAACATTTGGACCTGAAGGGAGTTTATTTACCACCTTTTCAGTTTTTGAACCCATACCACTACTTATGCTCTCATCACCCCGAAAACTTCTCTCCCCTTTTATTTTACCCCCCACCCCCATAACAACCACGAAAATAAAAACAATAAGAGGTCCAGCCCAGAAATTAAGGAAATTTCTTCTTGAAAAGAGATTAAAAATTCTTCCAGCACCTTTCCAGAAAAGAATGAAAATCGCTGAAAAGCCGATGAACATCCCTCCCTGAAGCGCAATGCCCTCAGAGGACCACCATGTTAGCTGCTCGTGAAAAACATCTCTTCTTATTAAAAATCTCCATGCAATAAATCCCATACACCCTAAAACCAACCCTAAAACAGCGCCGTAAAATTCACCGTCATTACATTCCCTTTCCAAAATTCTTCCAGCTAAATGGAATAAAAATCCGAACCCCAAGCCAGCAATCCCTCCCAAAATCGCATAAAGAGCCATTGAATATGCAATTACACTCAAAATCTCATTCCCCCCACTTCCTGCATGAACAGAAATCCATATTCCCTCAGAAACCCCGCAAATAGCCCCTCCAATTGTTCCGCCACCAAAACCTAAACCCATACTTTTAAAAAACTCTCTCCTCATGTAATTGACTCCGCAATTTTTTCCCTATCATTTCCTGTATTATCGTAATTATCCTCATTTTTGTTTCCATCACTGTTTCCATTTTTGTTTATTTCCCCTCCTTTTTCCTCCCTCATCATCCGATAATCACTTCTTCTTGCAAGCCATATCGGACCACCAAGCAAACTTATTCCTTCACCAACCGCATAACCTAAGAAACCCATCAGAGCACCCGCTGCAAACCCGGCATCCCCGCCTCCAAGTTTCCCTCCAAGAAGTGTAGCCCATACGAGTTCCCTCACTCCTATTCCAGCAATGGAAATTGGAATTAGTGTAGCAGCAATTTCGAGGGGACCAATAAACAGAACAGTTTTTAATGTAACATTCAATCCAAGAGCATTACCCGTGAAAAAATACATAACGCACTGGGCAAGGTGAACAAAAAATCCTGCAATAAGGGCAGAAAGCAACAGCCTCTTTTTCTTCTCATAAACCCACAGAGCATCAACAAATTTTTTAATCTTCATTCCAAAACCACCCTTCCTGCCAAACAATTTTTCGAAAAACTTCCGTATCACCGCTGGATTCATTAGCACCAAAAAAGCAATACCCATCGGGATACCGAGAATTATTGATGCAAACCATGCCCCCCTTTCAAAAGCGGATTTCCATTGAGGGTTTAAAATTATCGTTCCACCAAATGGTATCGTTAGAACAACCAGAACAGACAGAACAAAAAATCCTGTTATTTTTTCAACTAAAATAACTGAAATGCTTGCGGGAGTATCATGTGTGTGTCTTGCAATGTCGTATAGTCTCCATCCATCAAGACCTGTTGTGCTCGGCGTAAAAGAACCTATGAATCTTCCAATGAGAAAAGAACCTATTAGATGAAGCCACCCTATTTTGTATCCGTGCCCTAACAAAAGAAGGCGCCACCTCACAACAGCCATAAACATTCCACTCGCTTTTACTAAAAATGCTCCAGCCATCCAGACAGCAAAAACTCCTAAAGGAATTTTTGAGAGCATTTTCCCTATTTCATGAAGATTCTGCCCTCTTGTAATTTTATGAATGATGAAAATGGTTATACCCGCAGAAATGGCAAACTTCAGCACCCAGAAGATTTTTTTCCTGATGTTCTTCCCTCCCTCTTTTTTTACCTTCGAATTTTTATCGTTCATGACCGCTATTCACTATTGCCTATTAAACTCTTTCCTTCCATTGAAGGCGGAACTGGTAAATTCATTAATTGCATTATCGTGGGAGCAATATCAACCATCTTCGCACCTTCAATTTTCGACGATTTCACCCCTTCCCCCCATATAATTACTATTCCATCCATTCTGTGAAAACCATTTGGAGTATTTTCTGCCCCTCTCAAAAGTTCCGTAGCACCAAGTAGCGGTCTCGGCACAATCGCATAATTTTGTACTGAAAATACAACATCTGGAGCAAAACCAACCATGGGACCCTGATAAATCTCTTCCCTGTCCCATATACCTGTAACAAGCGATTCACCAGAAGGCTGGCGGATTTCCTCAAGCGACCTCTTTATTTTCTTTCTGATTTCTTCGTATTCAGAATCGCTCCGAACTATAGCCCCATTCCCCTTCCGTCGAATAAAATATCCATGACAGGGTATTGAAGCATAAAAAACTTTTGTTTTCTCGAAATCTAAAAATGGCTCAACATCGTTAATGAAACTCGACCTCCCCTTTCTTATTTTGTCTCGAAGTTTCCGCTGAAAACTCTTTGGCAAAATCTTTTTAACAAAATCCGAATCCCCAACCTTCCAGGCTCTGTAAAACATTCTTTTTCTGAAAGCAGATTCCTTTTTAACCCTTAATAGTCCCATTTCTTCGAGCAGGTAATTTGCATTAAAAAAGGCTTCCGTCTCACCAAAGCCATGGTCACTCATAATTATAAGTGTCGAACCATTTTTAGAAACCCTCTTCGCCACCTCTCCAAGCATTTCGTCGATAATCGCATAAATTTTTTCGACCCTATCACGCACCTTTTGCCCGACTTTCGTTTTCCATAAAGGACTTCGTGTATCACAAAACTTCCATAGAAGATGTCCGATTCTGTCTGTAGCAATAAAAACAGCCATTAAGAAATTGGCAGGTTTGGTGTCCCATAAATAAAAGAATGCTTCAGCCCTTTTTTTTGTGCAAAAATCAAGGTCATTTAAAAAAATTTCAATATCCTCCCAGAATGTATTGTCGTATTTTGGAATGTCCACATCTATCACATAATCGGGGATTTTTTCTAAAAGTTCCTTTTGAAGGGATTCTGGATATACAAACAGGGATTCCTTCGATGGTGCCATCATTCCGGAAATGACCCATCCATTTAAAGGAGATGGAGGATACATCACAGGAACATTTAAAAAACCGCATGTTTTCTCCATTCTGTTTAGCGCTTCCCAGATCTTCATCCCCCTCATTTTGCCGAGGTGAATCAGAGGTCTTTGCGGGTCTTCGTGAGCTGTAAGTCTGAAATCAAAAACACCGTGCCTTCCCGGGTTAGTTCCAGTTAGCATTGTTGACCATGCTGGTGGCGTTGTCGGAGGAATTGTGCTTTCGAGTTTCCCCCATACCCCCTCCTTTAAAAATTTCCCGATAGCAGGGAGTTTCCCCCCTTCAACCATCGGCAATATCAAGTCGAATGTTGCACCATCCAGCCCTATAAGCACAACTTCTGGTTTTCTTTTTTCATCCATCTTAAAGAGTTAAAAACCCATAATTAACATTAAAAATTTCAAAATGCAATGAACCTGATCCCTTGTTCCCCTTCAAATTTTTACATGTGAATATGTTTTTCCTGATTCAGCTTTCACGAGGCTAAATTACAGCAAAATATATAGCGCAGAAAATAGGTCAATCCTTAGTAAAGGGGAATAATGGGGGATGAACTGTTTTGAATCGTAGTAAAAATTATGGAGCAACAAGTCACAGGAAAGGTCATTTTATACAAGTGGAATTTATGAATTTATATTATCCTGAGAAATAGTGAAAATTTGAATTGCGATTAAAACCAGCAATAAATCACTGTAGCATCACAGGCAATCGCCTAAAGGTCCTGATTCGCATTCTCCGGTTCTGATAGTTGCACTCCCGGGTCCAATACCGCACCACTGCGGAAAAATATCTGGAAGTCCAGTTATTAAGTAGGGAGAATCCCCATCTTCAAGCCAGTACGGGTGATCCATAATGAACCTCCAGAGCGAAGAATAATTAGATTCACCAGGAGGAGGATCCATCGGAGGCTCTGCATGAGCACAATTATGAATACACTCTACAAAAAAGTGGCCGCCTGCAACAAGCCCGGACTCAAGATAAGATGAAGTTGTTGCAAAACTTAATCCACAAAAATCCATTGGGCCACCCCATAATACAATGGCAGGCATAACATGTTCCGCACCCGACCATGGACGAACAGGATTTAAATAATCACCAGACATACCAACTCCACCTGAAAGAGACAAAAAGCTCGAAAGCCTTTTCGCTCGAAGTTGAGCAAGCTGACATGTCCAGAGTGCACCTGCGCTAACACCAACACTTGAAACGCAACTATTGTTAACATTGAATTGTTCGGCAACACACGCAAGTATATCATCAAAAAACCTTGCTTCTTCCTCCATTCGTCTCGTGCTGTCAACAATTAGAAATGGCCATTTCATTAAAAGGTCCCCTTTTGCTTCGGGAGCTATAGCAAGAAAGCGAAATGTATCAACAGCATCCTGAATTTGTCCTTTTTCCATAAAATCTTCAGCGCTACCCCCTAACCAGTGCCACAGAAAAACAACAGGGAGTTTCTCATCAGAAACAAGGGTTGAAGGGAAAGCAAGCATAAAACTGCGTGTAGATCCACTACTTAATATTGTATTCATGCCTGCCACAAGTTCGGGACAATCCCCGGAATAAACAGGAAGCGGGTCAGGCATCTGAGAACCAGGAGGAGGATTGTCTTTACAGGTAAAAATCGAAGGAGTTATTTCAATTTCATCTGCATTTTCAGTTCCATCTATCAAATCGTCAACTTCTAAATATTGCTCGGTGGAATCGATGTATTGAACATCCTCATCAATAAATTCCTCATCTTTTGATTCTGCAATTTCGATGAAATTATCAATACTATCACCTTTTATCTCTATTTCACCATCATCTTTGCCACTTATGCTCTCTCCACAATCACAGGATGATGTAATCCATAAAAAATTCAAGGTCATAAAAATTTGAACCTTTAATTTTAATAAAGATGATATTTTTATTAATAACTTCATAATTGCTATCCTTATTTACTCTTAAAATTAATATTACACATAAATTTTGAAACTGCCAACACATGTCCAAAATAAATTTCATTCCAACTTAAGCAGGAATGACAGTTCCCCCATGCGGCGCTCGTTTCTTATGCTCAATTCCATGGTCGTTTCGACTCCGCTGGAATTTAACTCAACATCCACCCTTAACTGATTAAAGGTGGCCGAGAGGAGTCGAAGCCACAGAAAAGGGCGCACTTAATTCCATGGTTGGTAGGTTAATCTTTAAAACAGTCAAGCAGGTAATTTAAATTTCAAGTCTTTTAGTAGCAGAAAGGACTTTTTTTCGTATTTCAGCAGGCGAAGGAAGGGGAATTTTTATCTTTCCCTTCTCGAGGACATTTAAAAGTTTTTCCTCCATCCCACCTCCGCAATCACACTTTAGATGCTCCTCAGTAAAAGGTAAAATTTTACGATTGCCACACACTTTGCAAACGAGAAGGCTTTTTCTGCCCGACAATTTCCCTCTTTTGGATACTGGTTTTCCATCAATCTCTATAATATCCATTGAAAAATCTATAACTGGAGCATTGCTAAGTGCAGTTCCAATACCATAAGCATCAACCACAGGATTTAAAACCGGTAAATCGGGCTCATCAAGACCACCTGAAACAAAAATTTTTACATGTTTGTAACCTCGAAGATTCAGTTCCCATCTAACCTCCTCAATTATTCCTTTAAAATTTCCTCTCCTCGAAGATGGAGTATCGAGCCTGATGCCACTTAGCCTTTTGCCAAGAACTGATGCAACATTTATAGATTCAAATTTTTCGTCTAAGAAAGTGTCAATAATAGCAACCCTTGGAATCCCTTCTTCCATTACTTCATCGTAAGCTTTCATTGCTTCAGCAGTCGAACCAAAAATTAGAATCAAAGAATGAGGAACAGTCCCAACAGGGTCAATCCTTAGAATTTCACCCGATTTCACAACACTCACTCCATCGCAGCCTCCTATAAAGGCACTTCTTTCTATCATGGGAGCAATAGCTGGGTGCATTCGCCTTGCTCCAAAACTTGCAACAATCCTCTCACCTGCAAGTTTCTTTAGTCTTGCCCCTTTTGTTGCAACGCCAGAAGCCTGACAAAGCATCCCTAAAATTGATGTTTCGTAAATACAGAAATCCGTATAGTTGCCCTCTATTTCCATCACAGGTTCATTTGGATAAAAAACTGAACCCTCCTCAAGTGCCCTCACAGAAACTGGAAGTTTTTCAAGAAGACTGACTACCTCTTCAAGACCTGCAAAAATACTCCAGTTTCTGCCTGGGGCAAATCCCTTTGCCACTACCTCCATCCTCACATGAGGGTTTAAATTCCTCTTTTGCAAAACCGCCAGCGCTCTTTGAAAATACACATCCGTAATTTCCCCCTTCGCTATTTCCTCAGATGTTGCTATAAAAAACTTACCCATGATAGTTAAAATACTCCCGATTTTCTTTAACTCAAGTTACCTTCAAATTATTTTTACCCCGAGCACATTTTTCATAATCCTGAGCCCTGCCTGGTGGTCTTCCTCAGCAAGTCCCGCAACCCCTTTTTCAACAACTGAAACTTCAAAACCTCGCAAAACTGCATCAGAGGCTGTAAAAAGCACACATATATGAGTCACACATCCAGTCAAAACAAGTTTTTTAATACCCATTTCATTTAAAATTCCCTCAAGGTTGGTTTTGAAAAAACCACTGTATGTCTTCTTTTCGACAATCTTGTCACCAGGTTGGGGTTCAAGTTCCCAAATTATTTTTGCTCCAGTTGTTCCTTTTACTGCATGGGGAGGCCATCCAAATTTCTTAAACTCAGGGTCGTCTGGTTCATGGCTATCACAGATAAAAATTACAGGACTCCCCTTCCTTCTGGCATACCCTATTAATTCCCTGATATTTTCAATAACTCCCCTTGCAGACGGAACTTCAAGCGCTCCCCCTTCCCGCACAAAATCTTCGAGCATATCAATCACAAGAACTGCGGTGTCATTTTCAAAATTGATTTTCATGGAACCCACCTCATTTAACACATTCTTACGACTGCTTTTCATAGAGAAATTAATATTTTTTACCTCCTAAAAAATCAATAGAAGCGGAAACAAACTTCACTTCTGTTCATTCCCCTTTCAAGAAAAAATTATAATTAAACCATGACGGAGTAATATATTACACACTTCTATAAAAGGGGAATTTTTGTTAATCCTTTAAAAAAAATTAAATTTAAGTAAAATTAAATTCTTTCAACAGACAAACTTTTTTGTAAAAATCCAAAACGGATGCGGGAAAAAGAAAAAAACAAAAAAACAAAAAACAAAAAAAGCAAAACTTCTGGTCAATTAAAAAAGAAAAGTAAAAAGGCGAGAATTACAAAAGCTAAAATTCAGGAACAAATCCAGGAAAAAGAAGAGTTTGATTCAAGTGAAATTGTCCAGATTCCTGAGGAAGCAGAAAGTGACAACACCGAAAAAGCTTCTGATACAGAAGTAGTTTCTACCTTACCTGTGCCATCTTCAAAAATGGCACTTGCACCGACTGAGAAAAATACGGAACTTGTTCACCTTGACCCACTTATGCTTTATATTAATGAGATTCGCCGATATCCAGTTTTACCCCCGGACGAAGAAAAACGACTTACAATACTCTATTATGAAAATCGTGATGAGGATGCTGCCCGTAGAATCATCCTCAGCAACCTGAGGCTCGTTGTAAAAATAGCCTTCGAATATAGAAAGGCATATAAAAATGTTCTCGACCTTGTTCAGGAAGGCAACCTGGGACTGATGATGGCATTAAAAAAATTCGACCCTTACAAGGGGGTTCGATTCATTTCTTATGCTGCATGGTGGATTCGAGCATACATCCTTCGTTACATTCTTAACAACTGGAGGATGGTGAGAATAGGCACAACTCAGGTGCAAAGAAAACTCTTCTTCAATCTTCACAAAGAAAAAGAAAAACTTGAACAGATGGGTATCAAACCTGACAGTGCTTTGATTGCAAAAACATTAAACATAGACGAAGCTGAAGTGGTGGAAATGGACAAAAGGCTTTCTATGACAGACCTTTCTCTTGATAGCGGAACAAAAAGGGATGATGGGTCTGAGTCATTCAAAATTGATACTGTTCAGGATGAATCAGAAAGAGCAGATGAAATTCTTGCACTTGCCGAGTTCAACGAAAAACTTCAGCAAAAACTCGAGGAATTTTCGAAAAAACTCGATGGGAAGGAAAAAATAATATACGAAGAAAGACTGATTTCTGACAGACCAAAAACTCTTCAGGAAATTGGTGACGAGTTCGGCATAACAAGAGAAAGAATCAGGCAAATTGAAGCACGGGTAATGAAAAAACTTAAGGAATATTTAATGGCTGAAATGGGAGAATATTTCGATGAATCATGGACATGACTGCGTATCCACACATAATATTATCCGTCCTGCACTTTATGTGGTTGCTACACCAATTGGGAATATAGAAGATATTACATTACGAGCCATCTCAACACTCAAATCAGTTGATTTCATAGCATGTGAAGACACAAGAACAACTGCAAAATTACTCAACAAATTTGGAATTATTAAACAAAAAGTTGCCTATCACCGCTTCAACGAGGAAAAAAAATCACAGGAAATTATTGAAAAATTAAAAACCCCATCATCCTGCGCACTGGTTTCTGAAAGCGGAACTCCCGCCATTAGCGACCCTGGAGCAAGATTGATTGAAAAAACAATAAGTGCAGGCATCCCGGTTTTTGCAATACCCGGTCCAAGCGCTGTTACATCTGCATTTTCTATCTGCGGCTGGGAAGGCGGTTTTCTTTTTGCAGGTTTTCTTGAAAAACAAAAGAAAAAACGAATTTCCCAGATTGAAACCTTTGCCTCTATGCCGTGGGCAGTTATTTTTTTTGAATCTCCTCTGAGAATAAGGGATACACTAAAAGATATGGAAGAAATCTTAGGAGATAGACCTGCTTTTTTAGCAAAAGAATTAACAAAAGTGTTCGAATTTTCTATCAAAGCATCTCCAAAAGAGATTCTTGAAAAACTCCCGCAGCAGGTTAAAGGTGAAATAGTCGTTATTATTTTTCCGTCTTCAAAAAATATTCAAAAGGACTCAAATCTCCTCTTTTCATCTGAAAAATTACTCGATGCCATTCGAGCACATAAAGAACTAACTGAGGCAGGTTTGAAACCCTCGAGAGCAGCAGCAATTATTTCAAGATTAACAGGCATCGAAAAAGATAAAATAATCAAATCCATTATTTCTAATAATTCCACTCACAGGGGGTAGCAGTTCCATTCGGGTTTTTCATCCATGTATCTGGAAATCCATCAGGCAAATCGAGTGAAACCCTTTCAACAGAAACCCCTTCGGGAATAGTTTCAAGATAATTTGGATAAAAACCTGCCACCTGTCCCTGAAGAGTAATGAGAAAAACTGGCTCTCCTCCAGAATTCCGAAGCCCCCTCTCCCCTAACGATTCATCAAGTCTAATCAAAGTGCATCCTTCGGGTGGAATTGGGTCTACAGGGTCATTTTCATTGAAACCCTGAGGAACAAGGAGCACTGGAATCATATGCCCTATGATAGTTCCGGCCGGTATTTCATCTCCATCTTCATTATTACAACTCTCACCCCACCAGCATCCAGCTGGCGCAGAATCTGTAAGTTTCCAACCTGAAATATCAAGTGGAAAACCACTTGTGTTTATTATCTCCACAAACTCCTGCTGCGGTTCTTTCCCTTTAGGGTTTATTAAAACTTCGGTTATCCTTATTCCAGAATCATCAGGTATGAAAACTTTAAAAGAAACAAGGGAATTATCTAAATTTCTTTCCACATCAGGACAGGAGCAATAAATGTTGCAAATAATCTCAATACTTCGCGGGAGGTTAAAAAGAACCAGTTGGTGGTAAATGTCAGGGAAATTATCTTGCTTTTCAAAAAGAGATTGGGAGTATCTCATATCACTGCACAAAACAGAGCCCGTGCAAATATTTGATGTTTGAAATCTGAAACTTGCAGTTCCATTTATAGCAGAGGTGCAGACACCATCGAAATCCATTTCAAATTCTCTGCATCCCATTTCTTCAATAACGATACTGCTCTGCTCACATTTTTCCATCTCTCCATCATATTCATCAGATGACTGCCACCATGGTAACCATTCCCTGGACTCGTATTCTAATTTTTCCTCAGAGTCTGAAGAAATGGCATCATGCATAACAAAATCCATTCTCTGGGGGCATCCATAAAAAAATATAAAAATCTGGTAAAATAGAACAATTAAAACTTTTCTCATCGTAATCTTTTTCGAAAATTTTTGGGGAAAAGTTTCCAGAAATTTTAATCGAATATGATTTATATGAAATAAAAATTTAATGCTCCAATTTAAAACTGAAAAAACTAATTTGACAAAAAATAAAAATGGATTAGGAGTAATAAATATAAATTTTATTATGGACCTTATAGTGGCTGAGGAGTCGAAGCCACCGCATTAGGAGGTTTAAAAATGAAAAATAAAAATTTATTAAATTTAACAGTAATTTTTGTTTTAACTGCTATTATTTTTTCAGGATTTGAAGGGTGTGGAGGGACTGCAAAAGGAAGCGAGGAAGATGGAAAAGCAGAAATGCTTCAGGAAAACATACCAGAAGTAATTGATGAAGAAGTCCTTGATTTACAGCAGGAAGAAGTTAACGATTTTCAGCAGGAAGAAATTCCATCTCAGGGAAAAATAACATTCATAATAAAAAATCTAAAAGATAAAGAGGTTTATATTAACTGGAACTTTAATGGAATAAACATTGTAGAAGGGGAAAGAACAACGGGCGGAGCATGGGACCCGATAAATTACTGGACCCCTTTCTGTATGATGGATTGCGCATCTTCACCTCCAAATGGTGATTGTTGTATAGAATGTGCCCCCCCAATTCCAAGGGTCAGAAAAATAGATTCAGGTAAAGAAGTTTCTTTTGAATGGGAAGGAAAGTATGTTTATAAAGTTGATGATACCTATTGCAATTGCCAGTGTTACCGCGAACTTGAAGCAACTGCTATGTCTTATCGTGCAAAAGCATGCGTATATGAATCTTTCAGTTGTTTTTCTGACCCCTGCACAGCTAATAACGAAGGAGTTATTATGAATGCGGCTGTAAGTGGTGACCCGATATGCGGTCAAACTCAATTTGACATTCCATACAACGGTACGGAAATCGTCATTGAGATAAAATAAATAAAATGCTGAAACAATACATAAATTTTATATTAATTTCGATTTTCCTATTATGCTCATCGTGTGCAGGTGGTGAAGAACATAAGGATACAAATCCTGATACAGACATCATTAATGATACCAGTATACTTAAAGATGGAGATATTTCAGAAGATTTTCCTGAAATAGATACTACCTATACTTCTGACCCCTCATCCGAACCTTTAGCAGAATGCATTGCCCCCGAAACAAGCAGTGATGTTTCTATTGAAATAGTACCTGAATACCCAAGACCCATGATAAAGTTGGTCTTTAAAGTAACATCTCAAACCGGGTACACTAATGTGAAACTGGTGCTTTGCGGTCCTGCTGGAGAGATAAAACCCGGTAGCCCTGATGTTTATCCCGGTTCACCTAACCTCTGGGTCTGGACAATTGATGAGGGAATTAATGCAGGAATATATCAGGCAAAGTTTTCTGCTGACCCGGCTGACACAATTTATAAAACATTGATACTTAATGTGGTGGACGACCCAGCCGACAGAGATGGAGATGGATACGCAAGTAAATCGGCAGGAGGTGAGGATTGTGATGATAATGACTGCTATATAAATCCAGCAGCTGTGGATATTTGCGGTGATAATATTGACCAGGATTGCAATGGAACTGATGAAACATGTGATTTCTGCGCACCACCCGAGGGAAATATCATTTCTCACAGTGAATTCGAGGAAGGAATGAGCGGTCTTGCACCAGTGGGATGGGAAGTAAGAAATCCCGGTATGCCTGATTCCTGCCCGGGTTCTCCAGATTCCCATGTTTTTATTGGTTCACCACCAACTGGTTGTACCGGTCATTCACTCGTTATTGATGCAAAAGGAACATGGGATTGCTACGCAATTCAGACCGTGAGTGGTTACTTTACAATAGAAGCAGGACATACTTACAGGATTAGTGCTGTGGTGAAATCCACAGGCAACTCTGTAAATCCGGCGGCATGGTTCATTCTCGGTGTTCAGTGGGTTAATTCACGAGACGAATTTTTTGGAGATGAAAAGAACCCCCGCACCTCAAGTGCTGCAGAAAATGATTTTGATTGGAAAATTCTTACCTTTGACCTGGTTGCCCCACCAGAAGCCACTCGTATTCTGGTCTGGTTGACCGCTCATTATCCGGGAAAGGTAGAGTACGACAACATATCCGTCGTGAAAATAGATTAATAATTCATTTATCAAATATGAAAATATGCTACAAATTCACTGCTTCAGCCCATGAATTGAAACAATTCTTAATGTCATCACAGCTTGATTCGTTGAGGCATAACAGAAGGGCTTCCTTAACATCCGTTAGAAAAATTGCTTCCATCAAGTTTAAATCCTCCCGCCACTGCTCACTGCATGAATTGTCATAACAGAGTTCTTCCATTTTTAAGCAGACTTTGTCTCCAAGCTCTCCTTCAGGAATCGGCTCGGTCCAGCATGAAGCAAAATCCGCATCTTTTGCTTCACAACCGAGTGATGACTCACATTCAATTTCGTCATTTATTTGAGGATTAATAACACGGGCAAAAATATCACAGGTTTGATAAATAACCTCTTCTTCTAATTTATAATTTTCACATAACATATCCCTATTAATTAACTTTATGCAGGATTTGTAAAGCGATTCGTCTCTCCTATCTGGTAACTTAAATTTGAAACCTTTTTCTAAACAGGGGCTATCCTTGCAGGAATCTGAATAACAAACTGTTGAATCACATGCACGGTCACAAGTATCAAAACAAGAAGAATCAAAGTCGTACATAACTGATTCTTCACATAAATCGTAACATCTCGAACACCGCTCATCCACCCTGTCTAAACATTCCTTTCTCTCACTCTCACAAACAGTCTCCTTGCAGTAGGTAGTAAGATTCATTTTTCCACCATTCCTTTCTTCTGTGACATTTGTGCATGCCATTGGAATAACAACCAAAATGCATAGTGCCAAAACACGCCATAGTGAAATAAAAATTGACATATTTTTCCTCCTTTCTATTTTTTGTTTTTCTCTGTTAACTATTATCGGTAAAAGTGGTTTTAAAGTTTCCAGTTTTTTTATTCAGGATAAATTTATTCAGGTCATTAATTTATTGAGATAAAACCCTTGCGGCTGCTATAGAAGCTGCCCCCGCCGATTCAATTACACTTTCTGGAATGTCCTTGGGTCCTATACAGCATCCGCAAGCATAAATCCCATTTCTACTTGTAGAACATGGATTTTTAATAGGGTCTGGTATTTTAATAAATCCCTGAGGGGTGGTTTCCACGCCAAAAATTTCGGCGATATTTGAAGCCGGGGGTATAAGAGCATTACACAATACAACAAGGTCTACTTCTTCTTTCCTTCGCTCCCTTCTCTTTGTATCTTCATAAACGACAAATATCTTTCCATCTTCATCCTCAATTACTCTGGCTGGTCTTCCTCTTACAAAATTAACACCATACTGTCCTGAGGCTCTATCTATGTATTCTCTCATCCCCTTGCCCGTACCCCGTAAATCCGTATAAAAAACCAGAGAGGTTACCTTTGAATCATGCTCACGAAGAAGTATTGCTTCCTTTACAGCATGCATGCAGCAAACCGCACTGCAGTATTTTCGATGCCTGAAATCGCGAGAACCAACACACTGAATAAAAGCAACCTTTGATGGATGTTTCCCATCCGAAGGACGGATAACCTCCCCCGATGTAGGACCTGAAGCAGAAAGAAGCCTTTCCATCTCCATCGCTGTTATAACATTACGAATTTTTCCATATCCATACTCAGGAATATTTTCAGCTCCGAGTAGCTCGAATCCAACCGTTAAAACACACGCATTCACCTCAATTTTAATTGTTTCTTCTTTTCTATTAAGATCTATTGCACCAGCCTCACATGCTTTAACGCACGAACCACACCTCGAACATCCTCCACAGTTAAGACACCTTCCTGCTTCCCTGATTGCGTCTTCCTTCGTGTACCCAATTTCAACTTCATCAAAACTCTTTTTTCTTTCAACCGGCGTACGGAAACTAACTGATACCCTATCCTGCAAATGAATTCCCTCTAAATTAAGAGTATCAAAGGAAACGATATTTTCTTTATTTTCATACTCTTCAATAGCAATCTTAGGATTCACGCCATTTATAAATGCATCCATTGCTCTTGCAGCTCTCTTTCCGTCAGCAACCGATTCTATCACTGTACCTCCCCCTCTAACCACATCACCTCCAGCAAAAACACCCCTAATAGAAGTTTCACAGGTTTTTTCATCAATTAGAATCAGTCCGTTTTTTGTTTTAATCTTTTCTCCATTAATCACAATTTCAGGAAGGTCAGGCACCTGACCAACAGCAGTTATTACCAGATCGGCTGGAATAAAAATATTCGAACCTGCAATCTCAACTGGTCTTCGCCTTCCCGTTGAATCCATTTCACCAAGTTCTACACCACAAAAAATGGCTCCTATCACATTCTGGTTTTCGTCGTGCAAAATTTTCTTTGGCGAAGCAAGAAAAACGAACCTGACCCCCTCTTCCATCGCAGAGTTAACTTCTTCTTCGAAAGCAGGCATTTGGGCTTTTCCCCTGCGATACGCTACAGTAACTTCACCTGCTCCCAATCTCAAAGCCCCCCTTGCAGAATCAACAGCAGAATTCCCACCTCCAATAATAACCACTCTTTTCCCCTGAACATCAAAGGGTCTGTTTTCGTTCATTCGTCTTAGAAAATCTATGGCAGAAATCACTCCCTCCCCTTTTTCTCCATCGATGCCAATTAATGTCCCTCTCTGGGCACCTGCTCCAATAAAAATAGATTCAAATCCCTGAGAAAAAAGAGCATCAAAAGAAATGTCTTTGCCGACCTTTACCCCCCTTAAAATTTTAATCCCAAGTTTTTCAATAAAACCTATTTCCCTATTAATAATTTCAAGAGGAAGGCGCCATCTCGGTATTCCGTAACGAAGCATTCCACCTGCATTCTGCCTCGATTCAAAAATAGTTACTTCGTGACCCATTCGCCTCAAGTCATAAGCAGCCGCTATCCCGGCCGGTCCTCCACCCACAATCGCAAACTTTCCAATCCTGCCAGCTCTTTTGAGAGGAGGCACCATTCCAGCATTGATGTCACCATCCCATCCAAAATCTGCTGAAGCCCTTTTTAGCAACCTCAACGCAACAGCGGCATCAATTTCTTTTCTATTACATTTTTTCTCGCACGGAGCAGGACAAACTCTTCCACACACCCCTGCAAAGGGCATCGCATCAAATATTACAGATAGAGCATCAGAAAACCTTCCCTCTGCAATTAAAGCAGTATAAGCCTGGGTTGAAACTCCAGCGGGGCAACCTGCCCTGCATGGTGCTTCCCCACGACGGTCAATCTTATAAGTATTTGGAACAGCCTGGGCAAATTCTTTATGTATTGCTTTTACAGAAGAAAGACCCTGCTCAAATTCATTTTTAATAGAAACTGGACAGACCTTTTCACAATCCCCGCAAGCTTTACATCTGGTTTCGTCTACTTCCAATTTTTTTCGTTTTATAGTAAGCTTGAACCTTCCACCCTCTTCCTCCACTTTTTCGACTGAACTGCAAGTCAAAATCCTTATTTTTTCGTGTCTTGCACACTCAATCATTTTTGGAGCTAAAATGCACATACTGCAATCATTTGTTGGAAAGGTTTTATCGAGCATTGCCATATGACCGCCAATGCTGGCACTCCGCTCCAGAAGATATACCTCTACTCCAATTTCAGCAATAGAAAGAGCACATTCAATTCCTGCTATCCCCCCTCCTATTATCGCTACACTTTCAGGCATTTTCCTTTTTCAGCCACCTGCAAAAAAAGCCATTATTTTTACCTCGTCTCCATCCCCAAGAACAGTTTCCCGAAACTTATCCCTCACTATGAAACGCTCTGAATTAACTGCAACCCCTAAAATTGAATCAAATTCTCCCTGTTCATTGAAAATTGCCTTTTTAACTTTTTCTCCAAAACGGTTTGCAATATACTCCATGAGGTCCCCAACAGTCTTTCCTTCCGAAAATTCAACTTCAAACCGTTTTCTGCCCGTAGCCTGGGCAATGAGTGGCATCATAGATACATCAACTTTTATCTTTACGGTTTTTCCGCTCATCAAATGTATCTTTTAAGGAGCGTTGAAAGTTTTTCGCCTGCCTTCCTTTTCTTTCTAAGCACCGCCTGACTGGCATCAAGGTATTCTATTGCTCCAGCAAGGCAAAACATTGCACATTTAGGTTCACCTCCACATAAATCGCATTTTATAACTTTGTCACCAACAGGGTCAACAGAAGTCCCGCCGAATGGACATGCTGCAACACACATATGGCAACCTATACAAAGATTGTAGTCTATCGTAATACCCGGTTTCGATGGGTTGCGCTGTGTTGCTCCCTTTGGACAAACTGCGACGCAAACCGGTTGTTCACATTGCTGGCATACCATTGGAAGGTAAAAACCTTCCCCCTCCCATTTTACTATGTGAATCCTGCTTCTCGCAGGGTTACTCACCCCCTCATGCTCAATAGAGCAAACCCTTTCACACAATCTGCAGCCAGTGCATTTTTCTGTGTTTATTACAAGAAGTTTCTTCATCGTTTATCTCCCTGATTTTTCTATTCCTTTTTATAAATTCCCATCTACTGTAATTTCTCTCCCCTCAAAATTATAATAAATGCGTTGGCTCATCACTAATGCCGAGCCTTTCCAGTGTTTCTTTCGTCGGAACTCCCTCCATATTCCATCCATGGAGTCTGTAATATTCATCAATCATTTCCTCAAACTTCTTTCTGTCCAGGCGCTTATTTCTCGCTACATCAAGCCCAAGAGGAGTTGGTTCATCAAAATACCTGTCCGGGAGACGGTCATCTTTTCTCGTTGCCCCTTCTCTGATATTAAAAAGCCGTTCAATGTTATAAGCCCGCTCAGCTACATTCCATACATCAAGAGGACTTAACTCCAGTCCCGTATTCAAACGAATCAGTTTTGAAAAATCATCAAAATTCAAATGATTGGGGCTGAGGAAAACTGTGTGATATTTGCAAACACCAAGGCAGTCCACCGCCATATAGACCATTTCCTGCCACATCACCATTCTCGGCTTCCCTTCGTAATCATTATAACTTGAAGAAAGTGGCCCATCATAAGGAGTTGGTTGTCCATAAACTTTCCTCAGAACCTCGACTGGAAGGTGATAAAGGTCTATTGCAGGTCTGCTCCGAAGATGGTCAGAACCCCTCGTGGAAGTGGCTATTCCAAGGGCTAAAGCGGGTGTTGGTCTTTCGTCTGAATGAAGATTACTCATTCCTTTTACATGAATTAAATATTTCTCCGAACCCTTACCAATCTTCGATGCTGCACGAAGTGGTCCTTCTGCAAGGATATCTCCTATCCCTTCCCTTTTTGCTATCATTTCAATGAGTTTTGGAACAACCTCATGATTTCCCCATACGAGTTTTAGACCGCCTGTATCCTCATCATTTATAATGCCTTTTTCGTAGCACTCAAATGCCCACGCCATCATGCTTCCCGTTTCAAGAGTATCCATACCGTAGTGATTAACAAGGTGGTTACCTATTAAAATAGTTTCAAAATCCCTGCAGCCAAGTTCCGCTCCAAATGCCCCCTGACTCGTATATTCAGGACCTTCCGCGTATGTACCTGCATATTCTCCTTCTCTTATTACATATCTGTGTCTGCAATGAACCTGACAGCCAAAGCATCCGCTTGTTCCTATTGAATAATTTTCTATGTTTTCACATTCAATCCCTTCGGATTCCACAAGTTGATTCTCCTGAAAATTTTTTACCCTGATAAGACCTGTCGAATTCGTCACACCGTAAATAAACATTGTTCCATAAGTCCCCATTATCTGACTGACCTTCGTCGAGGTAATACGAGAAATGATTTCTTTGTCGAATTCGAGAGCCTCTTTGGGATTTGCAATTTGAATATCCATAGTTCCCCGAACTGCCACAGCCTTCAAATTCTTCGAACCCATAACTCCACCCATTCCCGTCCTGCCTCCAGCATTTTTGAGACTCGTCATAACATTGGCGTATCGAACAAGTTTCTCACCTGCTGGACCTATAACAAGTGATTGAATATTCTCATCATCATGAATTGTTCGAATTTGTTGCTGGGTTTCAAAAGTTCCAAGCCCCCACAACTTTTCAGCGCTTAAAATTTTTATTTCACCGTTTGTAATCCACAGATAAACCGGCTCCTTCGCCTTTCCCGTAATAACGAGATGGTCAAATCCAGCCCATCTGAGTTCAGGAGCAAAAAAACCACCCATGTTGCAGGAACCAAAAAAACCTGTTAGTGGACTTTTACTGCAAACATGCGTTCTTGCGGAAGCAGATGCGCTGGTTCCCACCAGAAGTCCGGCGCTTATTATCACAACATTCTGCGGGTCAAACGGGTCAATACCCGAAGGGAGATGGTTGTAAAGAAGATACGCATCCAGCCCTCTTCCTCCCAAAAATTTTTCTCTCATCTTTATCGGAATTGTACCGGTTTTAATTTCCCCCGTGCTCAAATCTATGTAAGCAATCTTTCTTTTAAGAGCCATTTTTTCCTCCTAACTTTCTTAATTTTTTTATTTTTCATTTTTCGGCAGGCTTCCTGTATAATTTCTCCCACACAGGGCCTCTTATTTTCGGCACCTGTGTGGTAGTCCATGAAATCCTCCATTCAATCCCACAGGAAGGGCAGGTAAATCGCTCCGCCCCTCTTTGTGGATAAAATCTTTCAAAACAGTTCAGGCAGCGAACCTCTCCTGCCCTTGGTGATTTTTTATCAGTCATAGAACACCTCCTTAAAAATAAAAAAACCTATGTTCCCCCGGTTCCAATTCATTCTTTTGCCTTCATTAAATATTTCATACTGGCAGGATTTGGTACCTTTTCCCTGCATACCGAAATAATCTCTGCAATAATAGATATTGCAATCTCTGCCGGAGTTTCAGCTCCAATATCAATTCCAACAGGCGCATAAATCCTGTCCAGCATCTCCTTTGAGATTCCTTCTTTTTCAAGTATGGAAAAAATTGATGCGATTTTTCTCTTTGAACCAATAGCCCCAATATAAAAAGCATTCGAACCTACAACAAGTCTCAGAACTTCAAGGTCCAGATTATGAGAGTGCGTAACCACAACTACTGCCGTTTTGCTATCAATTTCTTTTAAAATATCAGGATTGGAAGGAGAGCATTTTAAAAGTTTTGCCCCACCAAATCGCTCATTCTGTGCCAGTTCTTCTCTCCCTTCGGTAACTACTACTTCAAAGCCGGATAGTTGTGCCACTTTTGCTACTGCTTCTCCGACATGTCCACCACCCATAACCAGAACTTTCCACGGTTTTTCAAAAACCTCTATGAAAACATCACTCTCCCCTCCACAAACAGCACCAATTCCACCATGTTTTTCTTCCACAAGTTTATAATGTAAAAGGCTTGTTCTTTGACCTTCATTAAACATTCTTTTCGCATCTTCTATTGCCTTGCTTTCAAGAGCACCCCCACCAATTGTTCCTTCAGTTGAACCATCGGGGTAAACAATCATCTTTGCACCAGATTCTCTCGGAGTTGACCCTTTTACAGAAACAACTGTAAGTAACGCAAAAGGTTTGCCCTGATTAAGAAGCTCCGAAACCTTTTTAAAAATTTCTTTACTCATTTCTCCATTAATTGGTTTAATATTATAGAGTTTTCAATAACCCTTCAAATCTAAATTATGCTTTTGAATTTTTCGAGGTCTTCAGCAGTATCAATATCCATCTGAGACCTACCGTTTGAAATTTCAACAACTTTTGCCCACTCTGCATTCAACTCTATAACTTTATGCGCCCCGGTATCACCTGAAAGGGAAATTAAATCAGGAAACAACTCCTTTCGAAATATCACCGGGTGCCCCTGTCTTCCTTCCACAACAGGATAACAAATTTTTGACTTGTACTTTTTATATACTTCCAGCACTCCATCAATAATGTCCGTAGTTATTGCTGGCATATCACCTAAAATTATCATAACAGCATCAGCCCATGAACTCACTGCAGATACTGCTTCAGAAATTGAACTACCCATTCCCCTTTCAAAATTTGGGTTATTTATCCACATCAATGCAGGATGAGATTCGAGAAGGTCGAGGCACTTGCGAACCTGCTTCGCTTCATATCCAAGTACAACACAAACGCTATCCAGTTTACTTTCAAGAGATTGTCTTACAACCCGTCCAATAATTGCTTCCCCCTCTATTTTCTCACACAGTTTCTGCCTTCCAAACCGCTCCGATTTCCCGGCCGCGAGAATCACACCTGCAACTCTATCACCGCTATTATCAACTGAAATGACAGGGGACCCCTCTTCACGGGAAATCAGAATGATTTTTTCAAAATCGCAGTGGTAAAACTCCCCTGCTATTTGAATCATTGATTCCATTGTACTGGCAGAATCAACTTTATTAATGACTAAAAAAATTTTACGGTCCTTCCTTGCAAAACGCAAATAGCCATCCTTCATAAGAATCAGTTTTCTAATTGTAAAAGGAGTAACAATTTCATCACGATGAAACCCTGGTGTCTTTGAAAGTTCCTCAAAGTTAAAAAAAAGTCCTTCCTGAGGATATGATTCGAATATATCGCAACCCATAACTATACACAGGTGCGTTGTTGCTTCCGACAAAACTGGTTCATGAGCTCTTGGAACTTTAAACGATGCCCCTCTTGCACCATCTGCTTCGACGAGAAGATAATCAACTTTTTTGAAAATCCTTTCAGTGAAATCCGGAGAAAATCCTGAAAGTTTATCATTTTCTTCTACTGCGGAATAAAAAAATGGAACAAGTCCAAGTCCACTGCTCCTTCTAATGGTTTCCTCAATTTCTTCCTCATTTTGAACTTTTGAAGCATTCCAGAATTGCGGACTTTGATTTGCATCCATTTTAGTAGTGGTAGTAACCGCAACTCTTTTACCCATCTGAAAAAGTTCCCATGAAAGGCGCTTTATTAAAGATGTTTTACCTCCTGCTCCAACAAAAGATATAAAAGCCTTATCCATAACGCCAATAGATTCAGCAAAACTTGCATAGGTAGTCATAACAGGTTTATTTTTTCACCTATAATTTCATTTATGTCAATATATTACGCAATCTTATCACCATTAAAAACCTTGTTCCTGCCCCTGCTTTCGCAGGGGTAAACTCCACCAGGAATCCAAAAATTCAAAATTTTACCCACGAATGTTTAAGAAAATTAACCATTGCTATTTTGTAATTCAGCCTTAATTAAAGAATAAAAAAATGCTTTGAATTTATTAAATCTTGTAAAATGCTATAATAAAAACAAGATATAATGGAGGAATGGAAATGGAAAACATTGTAACCGTTATTATGGCTGGGGGAATGGGAGAAAGATTAAAGCCCCTCACTTTATATCGTGCAAAACCTGCTGTACCCTTCGGTGGGGTTTTTAGAATAATAGACTTTACTTTGTCAAACTGCATGAATTCGGGACTGAGGAAAATATTTGTTTTAACCCAGTATAAATCCCATTCTCTGAGTAATCACTTATCTTCTGGCTGGAGTTTTTTACCAAGGAGGATGGATCATTTCATCGAAGAAATTCCCGCACAAATGCAGATGGGCGATGAATGGTATAAGGGAACTGCAGATGCAATAAGGCAAAATATGCTATTTATTGAAGAGAAAAAGCCGACACATGTGCTTATACTCTCCGGAGACCACATTTATAAGATGGATTACAGAATCATGAAAAAATTCCACGACGAAAAAGAGGCGAGCATGACAATTTCTGTAATAAGGGTCCGAGCGGAAGAAGCAAGAAAACAATACGGAGTACTTGAAGTTGATGAGAATGGCAAAATAATAGGATTCGAAGAAAAACCAGAAGAACCAAAGACTATTCATGACACAAATGAATGTTATGTTTCAATGGGAATATACATTTTTAATATGGATTCCCTTCAGAGAAACCTTCAGAATAACCTGACCGATTTTGGAAGAGATATTATCCCGATGATGGTAAAGGATGGAGAAAGAGTTTATGCCTTTGACTTTATGAAATATAATGTACTCAAGGAATATGAATACATAACAAAGGATGGGCAGAGAATAAAAGTTAAGGTTCCACGCGCAAGTGATAGCGACTACTGGCGAGATGTTGGAACAATACCATCCTTCTGGTCCGCCAATCTTGATCTGGTCGCTCCAAAACCTTTGTTTAACCTTTACAGTGAGTTGTGGCCACTTTATATAAACCCACAGCACTTCCCACCCGCAAAATTCGTTCACGAAGCAGCAGGTAGAACAGGTATGGCTGTAAATTCCATAGTTTCCCATGGAGTAATAATAAGCGGTTCAATAATACGAAACAGCGTTATTTCGCCTGGAACTTACATTCACAGTTATTCCGTTATTGAAAATTCCGTTCTCATGGGGGGAACCATGACAGCAGGGGAGCTCAATGAAACTCAGATAGGAAGACATTGCAGAATACGCAATGCCATAATAGATAAAAATGTAAAAATATCAGGGGGCACAACGATAGGCTATAACAGAGAAGAAGATGAAAAAAAAGGATTGTGGATAAGTGAAATTCCAAATTCCGATATTTATATTGTAACAATCCCCAAAGGTTTTTCTTTATAAAATATCATCCTTATTTTTTTACTTCCGGATAAGGGATTCTTCGGCAGTTTCAAGCACCTTAAGAACCCTGAGACCTTCAAGTCCATCAGTTTTTGGTTTCTTTCTTGAAACAATGCACTCAATAAAATGCTCCATCTCGAGACGAAGAGGTTCCCCATTTTCAACAGGTATAACTTCTCCCTGAGCTTTCTGTGCCACCGGAATCTTACCATTTTTCCATTCTATCCTGTGACGATACAAAACGAGTTTTTCATTTATTGTATCATCGAATACAACCATTGCTTCACTTCCCACAACAACGAGTTTCTGTTCCTTAAAAGGGTGAAGCCAGCTAACAAAAATATGCCCTTTTACTCCTCTTGAAAATTCGAGCGTTGTAAGGGTCGTATCACAGATTCCCCTGCTAAGATAATCTCCTCCAAAAGCACGGACCGATTTTGGTTCTTCGTCTAAAAGCATTAGCATTATCGAAATATCATGAGGGGCAAAACTCCAGAGGATATTTTCTTCTGTGCGGAGTTTCCCAATATTAAGACGATTGGAATAAATGTAATGAATTTTTCCAATCTTTCCCTCTTTAATTAATTCTTTAAGCCTAACAACTGCAGGATGATATTGAAGTACATGCCCCACCATAATAATCTTTCCTGAAGAATCTGCTATATCGATAAGTTCCGCACCATCTTTTACATTCAGGGCAAGGGGTTTTTCGACAAACACATCCTTTCCTGCAAGAAGAGATTTTTTTGCGATTTCGTAATGGGTTACCGCAGATGAAGCAATGGCAATGGCAGTTACTTCATTTCTCTCAAGTATTTCGTCAAGAGAAGAAGCAACTTCAATATCCGGATAATCCCTCCTCCTTTCCTGAATTGTCTTTTCATTCAAATCAAAAACTGGTCCAAGAACACCTATTTCCCGTAGATTCCGTAATATATTCTTACCCCACCATCCGACCCCAATAAGTCCTATTTTAATAGTATCCTTTTTCATATTCATTCTCACACTTTTAAAATATTAAAATCTTATCACTTTTTTCTATAAAAAAAGCAAGTAATGGTTTCTTGAAATTCATTTTTAAAAAATGTAATTAAACTTCCATGACAGAAACAAAAGCCACCAACATAACATGGCACGAAGGTTTTGTAACGAGAAAGGATAGGGAAAAACTCAATGGACACTGTGGGTGTGTGGTGTGGTTCACCGGACTTTCAGGCTCAGGTAAAAGCACTCTTGCTCGTTTGCTTGAACTTGACCTCTACAAAAGAGGATGCCACTCGTATGTTCTTGATGGTGATAATATAAGGCACGGACTCAATAAAAACCTTGGGTTCAGTCCAGAAGATAGAGAGGAAAATATAAGAAGAATTGGTGAAGTAGCTCGCCTCTTTGCAGACGCAGGAATCATAGCAATTACAGCATTTATCTCACCTTACAGACGCGACAGAAACAGGGCAAGGGAGCTCAATACCGAGGGAAGTTTTATAGAAATTTATTGCAAGTGCAGTATTGATGAATGTGAAAGGAGAGACACTAAAGGACTGTATAAAAAGGCTCGTGCAGGTGAAATCAAAGAATTCACAGGAATTGACGCACCATACGAAGAACCTGAAAAACCTGAAATTGTTGTTGATACAGAAAAAGAAACCCCTGAAAAATGCCTTGAAAAAATAATTTCCTTTCTTGAAATGAAAAATATAATCCCCAAAAAGGGTGTTGAATAATTTTAATGAAAAACCGTAATTCCTCAAAAGTTTCAAATATGAAAAAAACCCGGTATTTTCATCTTAATGCAGGATGCGGTAAAATTTACAAAAAGGGTTTTATAAATATAGATGCTTTTGACACCGAAGTAGCAGATATTCGATGCAGTGTTACTTCACTTCCATTTAAAAGTGGAAAATTTAAAAACATCGAATGTCACCATGTTCTTGAGCACCTTGGTTACATTGGTGCAATTTATTGTCTTCATGAATTTTTCAGAATTCTAAAAACTGGTGGAAAAATAGAAATAGAAACACCTGATATTCAATCATCTTTCAAAAAGTTTCTCAAATATAAATCACAAGCATCTCGCTCACTCATTCTGAGCTGGATTTTTGGGATTTCTTCGCCAGGGCTTTCCCATAAAATCCTATTTCCAAAACTTCTTCTAAAAAAAATGCTGAAAAATACCGGTTTTACAAACATTCGTTTTTACAAAACCAGACCTCATCCATTAATGGAAGGAATCTCCGTTGTCGCCAGAAAATCTAAATCTAAAACAGCGGAAATTATTGCTACTTTGCATCACCTGTTTATTGAAACGGGTATTTCAGATCTCAATGACCATATAGGGTCCCTTGAAATAGAAACAAAGTTTTTTATTAGAGTGAACGATTTTTATCAAAAGAAAAAGGATAGAAAAAACATTATAATGCGAAACATCGTTTTTTCTCCATCGGGAGTTATTCAATGGTGCAGAGCGGAAGAAATGGTTAAAGGAAAAATCAACCCACTTCTCAAGGAAGGGGAAAAGTTGTCAAATATCCTTCTTAAAATTTCATTTCTTTCAAGACTCATTTCCCTGTTTGAACAAAAAATGGATTTCCCTGATGCAGGTGGAGATTTATACGAATTGGTTTTTCTTAAAGGGTTTCAAATAATTTCAATCCTGTGGGGAAAAACGGAAAAAGAAATTATCCTCACCATCGAAAAAGAACTGCCACTTTCGAAGAATATATATAACACCCATGTTTTCTCGAAGCATTTTGCTGAAAAACTCGTCAAAAGTCTTGAAGCAAAAGGGCTTAAACTGTTTGCTCTCGAAAAATATGACGAAGCCTCCGCATTTTTAAGAAAAGCAATAAATTCCGGTATGTGCGAATATCCTGCTTTGAAGGCTTACGCATCACTTTATGAACTTGCAGGAAAACATAAAGAAGCAATTTTTCTTTACCGCAATATTTTAAAACATCCCATTCCATTAGAAATAAAAAATCAAATCCGTAAAAGCATAAAAATTAAATAGGTGTTCAGTTATCAGCGGTCAGGGGTCAGAATTTATATCTTTTGGTCCAGAAAGAATATAATATATAATATATATTAATATATATCGGAGCAATTAGTGCATATTAATATTCTCTGATTTCCTCACATATAAGTTTAATTCCATAAACAGCCCCAAAATCTCCATACCAGGAATAGACCCAGAGACCTGTAGCAACCGCAGGAAAATCACACCACAATGTAGACTGAGAACCCCCGCTACCTCCGTGAGGAGCAAGCCATCTTTCATTATTTCTCCAGTCCCAGTGAGCAGGGTTTCCATCCCAGGCTCTCCACGCTGAGAGTCTCACACAAATTCCCTGTATTTGATCCACAAGATATCCGCTTCTTACTCTCAATCCCGCAAGGACAAAATCAGGGGGACACTGGTCATGGTCACTACTTGTTGAGGGAAGCTGGTCTCCAAATGGAATTGTATTAGGTGATACGAATGAAACCCCAAAGCCCGCTCCATCATCAATATGAATATTTTGATTATTATTCACACTGTCCCAGGTAATATTTTTGCATTCAATTCCAATTCTGTGGACTACATTTATAGGCCAAAAAATTGAAAATTCTCCCTCTCTACCATGAAGACCCACAATTGCACTTGTTCCACTACAACGCATGTCGTATGAATTTCCATAGGGATTTCCTGCCATGATATCCTGCACAACCATTTTTCTTTCCCTCAAGTTATTGATAGGGCTACAAAGTGGCTTTAGTTGCCCAATAGGGAGAGCAGGGTCAACTCTACCCCTGAATCCTGTTAGAACTTTTCCTGTAGGGCACCATCTTGAAAAATCATGTCCTCCCAATCCTCCAAATGGACCTAATGTTCTTGTTGGAGTGACTCCCTTAACAGGGTCTGGATGTTCTACCTCAGCAATCGAAGCACATTGCAATTCAATTCTGTCAATCAAAGCACCAGATCTTCCATTTACATTTATCGCAACTTCGTTATCATCACACAATCTTAAATCATAGGTGCTATTTGAAATATCACCTTCTATTACAAGGGTTTCTATACTTCCAAATTCCCATCTGTCATTTTGTAAATCAATAAAGGCACATACGGGACGAATTCCAGTAATCAGATTCGTTGTATTATCAACAAAAACCCCAATTCCAACAATTGCTCTTCCATCTGAACATCTTCTATCAAATGGTTCAGAGACATCATCTCCTCCTGTAAAGGCAAGTTCAATCTGACCTTCGAGCTCACTTCTTCCTATCAGCAATCCATTCATCAGATTTCGCTGTTTTGAGGCTACATTGTAGAAACATTGCCCTGCAACACCAGTGGGAGCCTGAAGATATTCTATATTTCTTTTACTTGGATCCGCACTATTTCCCCTGCTGTGAAAGAATCCATAATCGTGCATCAATTCATGCATCATTTGTCCAGCTATTAATTCTGCAGGTGTTCTATCAATTGATGTGTAGCTATAAGTTAATATTTCGGTATTATTTGTTAATCTTCCCGAGCATGCTGTTGCGCCATCACATATTCCACAATGCACCTCTGTAATTCGGAAGTTATTGCTGATTTCCCATATAACATCTGCATCAGCATTATTTAGAGGATTACTCCGTCTCTGAGTCTGGACCATAAAAGCATCATAAAGGCAATTTCTATATTCAACTGAACCCACATAATTCCTTAGAAAATAATAGGCATTATTCAATTTGTTCATTCTTTCAGGAGTGCAATTCTGAGGGTCGTCAGCAATTATATTTACACCCCCATGAATAGGAAAAGAAGAGTAGCCAAACCTATGGTCATTTTCTTCCGCTTCATTAATGTTTGTGCAAGAATAAAGTAGTGTGACCATCAATGTAATGATTGTCTTTTTTACAATTTTTTTATTCATGTTTTTCTCCTTTCCATGATTACTGGTTACACGGACCTTCGTGAGCAAGCCATGCACCTGCTTGCTCAAGATGGCATCTACCCTCATAAGTAACACCATCACAACCACAAACAGGAATCCATTCATCAGGGCATTGACCCAAATATGTCTTTATCTGGCAAAAACTAAATTCACTATTGCAAGTTCCAGAACCACTCGCGCAAAATTCACTTTCAACTCCACAAACTGTCCATGGAGCTCCCTGATAACATCCTTCCCTTCCATTACAACTTAACTGATGCTTTTTTGAAACTCCTGCCCATTGCCTGACGCAATCATTCCAGTAAGTAACATTGTTGCAGCCACAAGCCATACCCTCCATTGAAATGGGACATGACCCATTTCCTCGCCCCCTGCAGGTTCCAGGCGGTGCACAAACACCATCAGGAAATTCACAAAATTCGAAATCGTAGCAATCTGAGTTACTCCAGCACATGGGATAGAACTCTGGTGGAAAATCCCTCACTATAGGGTCAGTATAGGGTTCTTCTGTAAAGTCTGAAACAGGGATTTCCTCTAATTCAATATGGTCATCGAATATCTCAATATCTTTTTGGTCTATACCATCTGAATCTTTATCATCTGTCTTTAAGTCATTTATATCATTGCTGTCATTGGTTTTAGAAGTAGTAATATAACATGACCAGCAGAAACAAACTAAAAAATTTGTATAAATTAAATAAAACTTTTTCATTGTTTATCACTCCTTCGTATATTTATTCCTAAATTGAGCGTTTTTTTTATTATTTTTATAGCATGAATTACAAAAAAAAAAGCAAATACTTAATTAAAAATTTTTGGTAGGGCTTTGAAAGACCATTCACTACAATTAAATAAAAGTAGAGAAATAATACTTTATTGTTAAATTACGAGAATCATCGGGAATTAAATTATCACGATTAGCAAATTCAAAGCAAACTTTCACTGGGAGAGAAGATGATTAAAGAAAAAAAATTCTAATAGGATTCAGGGGTAGAGTTGACCCTGCTCTCCCTATTGGACAACTAAATCCACTTTGTAGCATCACACGAATTTAATCTTCAAGGCAGGATTCAAGGACTGCTACTACCTCTGGGTCAAATTGCTTTCCGGACCCCGATTTAATTTCCTTGAGTGCTTCTTCTTTTGTCCTGCGATTACGATAAGGTCTGTCGGAAACAAGGGCATCAAAAGTATCAGCTACAGCAACTATTCTCGAAGCAAGAGGAATTTCCTTCCCTTTTAATTTGTCAGGATAACCGGTGCCATCCCATCTTTCATGATGCGACTTTACCATTCCTGCAACCCTCGATAAAAACCTCAGTGGCGCCAGAATTGCATCGCCGAAAACAGGATGTTCCTGTATCACTTTCCATTCTTCTTCTGTAAGACTGCTTGGTTTGTGGAGAATGTCATCTCGAATGCCAATTTTTCCTATATCATGAAGAAGTGCTACAGAATAAATTTCCCGTCGTTCATCCTCCGGAACACCCAATTTTTCTGCCAGTTTAACAGCCAGATTTGCAACCCTTTCAGAATGTCCCCTCGTATATGCATCTCTTGCTTCCAGTGCCCCCGCAAGTGCCCTGAGTGTTTCATAATATGTCTTTTGCGTTTCTTCAAAAAGTCTTGCATTCTCGATTGCAATTGCCGCCTGAGTGGCAAGAGTTTCGAGCAATCTCTGCTCCTCTTCAGTCATCTTTTTAACTGATGCAAGCTCGAAAACCCCTATCGTCTTATCTCCAATTTTGAGCGGTAAATCCACTCTTGAACCAACTTCACCTCCCCTTTCTTTGCCTGATGTTATCCTTATATTCATCTGCTCAGTTTCCCTATCTATAAGTTTTATCGTAGCAACCGAGGTTTCCACTATATCTCCAATCATTTCAACTATCCTTTTCAAAGTGGTATCAAGGTCAAGACTTGATGTTATAGTAAGTCCTGCTTTATGTAGAGTAAGAAGTTGCTTTACCTGCCTATCAAGAGCCTGATTCGCCTGTTTCAATTCCTGAGAATACCCTTCGAGCATTAAATTTAATTTTTTCATTTCCTCAAGATTGAATGAAAGTTTGCGGTTGGCTTCTTCAAGTTGCTCTATAAACCTTGCATTGTATATTGCTGTGGCAACCTGAGCAGCAAAAATAGAAAGAAACTCTAAATCGCTCTCGTCAAAGGCTCCCGCCCGAGTACTTTCTGCATCCAGAACTCCAACTACCTCCCCTTTTATAATCAAAGGAGCACACATCTCGCATATCCCACCTTTAACACCAGGAATGTAATCGGGTGAGGTACGCACATCTCGAACCAGAATGGGCTTGCCTGTAAGAGCAGATTTACCTGTTATTCCTTCACCTAACTTTATTCGAAGTGATTCAACATCACCGTAACCTATGGATGATTTAACTCTCAAAACCCCTGTTTCATTTTTATCCATAAGCAAAAGGGCACAACAGGAAATGTCAAAAGTATTTTTCATAGCATCCATAACCATACTTATAATAGTATCAAGGTTATGCTCGACCTCTATCATTCGACTTACAGAATGAAGCAAGGAAAGCCTCTTTGCTTTATTTAAATTTTGCTGCAACAAGATGGTTCCTCTTATTGATGAAGCAGAAAGGGCAGTAAAAGCATAAAAAAGTTCCATGTCAAGTTCATCGAATGCTTCTCTTGAGGTACTTTCTATATCGAGCACGCCCAAAATTTGACCATTTACTTCGAGAGGAGCAGCGAGCTCAGAAAGAGCACCTTTTACTCCTTCAACATACAGGGGATGAGTTTTAACATCTTTTACAAGAATGGGCTCCCTTTTTTGCAGAACCATGCCTGTGATTCCAACACCTTTTTTACCTCGAAAATTCGCAACTACTTCAGGGTTGTAACCTTTTGAAGCCTTTATGGTTAAAGTTTCTCCATCATCCTCGAGAAGCAGAATGGCTCCACAACTAAAAGAAAATATTTTTTCCATTCTTTCAAGGATTGCATGGTAAAGTTTCTCAGTTTCTGTAATTTTACCAAAAATAATAGCAGATTCATTGATTTTTCTGAGTTTCTCTAAAATGTCATTCATTTTTAAATTTTACTTGAAAAACATTTAATAGGTTTTTAACATACCATTAAAATATTTAAAAAAATTTTTTCAAGGAGTTAAAGAGATGAAACAAAGAAAAAGCACTTTTTTTATACTTTTTATACTCATTCCCTTCGTATCTTTCTGCAAGCACGAGGGCGCTACCTCTGGCGATAGCACATCAAAAATTCTTCACCCTCCAGGTCAAGAAGTTAGCGTCAGTAACCCTGAAGGAAACTTACTTCAACCGGGCAATTTATATACAGGAGATTGGTTAAAATCACAGTGGTATACTTTCAAGTTTGCTCTAAAAAGCATGACTTCACTTAAACTCCTTGCCACAAATGCAAATCCTGCAGGAGGAAAAGTAGACTTGAAGGTAAGCCAGATGGGAAATGAATTCTATACATCAATGACATCTTCTAATCCTTCTGGACCACATTCAATGAGATTACCGGCGGGAGAGTACAAAGTCACAATAGTTCTTTCTGTTGACGGAGACCCTGCTAAGGCGGGGAAATGGACACTATCCGTATCTCCTCTGAAAGGCAAAGAAGCATCTTCGTGCCAGGTTCCCCCTGACCTGCTGAGACAAATCCAGAGTGCTTTTCCAGGAGGCGTACATAGAATATCTTTCCCACCTTCGCAAAGACCTGAATTTGATTTTATCATGGAAGCCTGGTTATGGAAAGGAACAAAGGATAGAGTAGTTTATGCGAAACAGGCTACACCTATTTATCCCTTCGATACTCAGCCATGGGATATTGTTGAAGGTAAAGGTGGAGTTTTACAAATTCAACCAGGGGAGCCTCTTATAGTTTATGACTTAATTGATATTTATGCAGCAAGAGTTTATACCGCCGATGGGCTTGATGGTATAGTATCAGCAGAAGCCCTCCAGAAAGATCCGCCGGTAGCTGTCAATCTCCCAACCACAATACGACTTGCTCCTCCAAACCTTAGAAAAGTTGCACCACTTGAAAGTGAGATTCAGGCAAATGGAGGGATTTTAGCACTGCTTTACCATCCTTCATATCAAAAATACATTGCAAAAGGAAAAGTACAAAAATGCCTTTCCCAGATTGAAAAACAATCATTTGTAGAATTTGAAAAGAAATTCAATGAATATTCTACTCTACCACCGTGGCAAGAGGGATTAGAGAAAAAAGGCTCAGAGGTAGAAGAAGCATGGAAAAAAGTCGTGGCGGATAGAGATTCCTGCCTTGCACCAGTCTGGGAAAAAGTAGCATCATCGGTTGATGCTAAAATAAAAACCGAAGGTCTTTTCGTGGTCCTAAACAAAATAAGACGAATATGGGAACTTGAAGAAGTTCCCATTCCAGCTGAGCTTCCCGCAATTCTTCCAGTCCCGCCACCGCCACCGCCACCACCTCCACCTCCTGCACAACAACCTCAACAGCCTCCTTCACAATTTCAGCCTTCAGTACCTACCTCACCTGCGCAACCTCAAATTCCACCCCAGACCGCCATTCCTCCTGCAGAAAATCAACCTGAAGTTATAGGACCTTCAGGTCCTGGAACTTTTGAACCAGAACAACAAGCACCGAAAAAAGGAAAACAGAAAAAAACACACCAACCCCAGCAAGAAGAAGTCATAGGACCATCAGGTTAACAAAATAAAATCATGGTGGTAACTGAATTGATGGTTTAATAATAAGCGAAGGGGGACCTGGAATCAGTTCATTACCCCACTTCGCCTCGTTTAAATAACCGATCCCCACCCTGTTACCGTCTACCAAAGTATTCGGATAGCCATTAAGGTCAAGAAAATCTGCATACCCACCAAACTGAATTGAAGAAAATATTAAATCTATCCTTTCTGCCTCATCATTAATATTTTCCTCGACATTGCTTAAAATTTCGAGACAAAGATTCCTGTACCATTCAATTGAATCACCCGATTCTGCAAGACCGGACAAAGTCTCATTACTGCATATCAAATGAGAAATTGAAGAACAATCGATTTTACTTCTAAGATACTCTTCAAAAGAAATATTTGACTCATAACTTCCTGAAACTTGTGGAATAGCAACATCTTCTGCCACATACCTGAGAAATGTTCCTCCTCCCAATGGAAAACTATGTTTCCCAAGAGTAATGATGTCATGATTGTAATCTACAATAAGCTCAGATGAATTCCCTTCGACGGAAAGAACATCTGAAAGAATATTTCTGCCTCCTGCTCTAATGCTTTCAAAACTATGCTCTGCACTAATGACATCGTCTTCATCATCATCCCACCAGAAGCCGGTATATGTGCTGGATAAAATTTCCCCATGGAAAATTATTTCCTGAATAGAAACAAAAATATTCTGTAAAATAGCATTCAAATCAGAAGGAATGTCCCTTGCATCAGAATTGCACAATAAATTAGAAATGGAGCCATCCATTCCACTTTCCCTTCTTGCAATTATAAAAAGAGATTGTTTTTCAGTATCAGTGGAAAAATACTTCTGGATTTCATCCAGTATGAAACCTGCCATTGTCTCACAGCTTTGCCCGAAGGAAAGAACAGGTGAAAGAAGTTCATTAATTGAATTACCTAAAATACGGGAGGCATCAATTGTAAAAAATACCTCGTAAAAATTACCACCAAAAATATTCTGGTAATCATCCACCTCAACATCAACTGTTACAACCTGGTTTGCTGCTACAGTTTCAACTTTGCACCCATTAATCCATTGCCCTGGTAAGCACCAAAAACCCACTTCCCCTTCTCCACATGGAGTGGCTCTTATCAATATTTCGAATGTTCTGTTTTCTGGAATATGAGAAAAAAGCATACTATCCATTTCTGAAGAAAAGCTCCCGGTAAAAGAGGGAATAGACTGGGGAACTTCCTCGCATTCACTAAAAGAGTAAAGATTTGCAAACCATTTTTTTACTAAACGCCTTCCATTATAAATGGGTTTAATCAAAAATGCCCCCCCTTGAACGGAAACAACATTTATCGTTATGCGATTTTGCGCTCCATCATTGGCAACTACCCGAAGGTCAAAATGAGTTTCGACACTACCAGCCCTGACAGCAACCTCAAACTTTCCATCCGATTCAGTCTCGACCTCAGTATCAAGAAGGGTGGAATCGTATGTGTCACCAATCAGAGCAATAGTCAAAGACGCAGAAGCGGGTTTTCCTGACGAATCAAAATATTGCCCATATATTGTGCCTGTTTCTAACAATACGAGGGTCGTCTGACTCTCTTCACTGAAAATTATCGAACCCTTAGGAGATGATTCCATATTAACATCGAGCATCCCATCTGGTGAGGAAATACCACTTGTACTGCAAGCATAAGGGAAAAAAGAACAAAACCCCCAAATTATTAGTATCTTTTTACTCACAAATTTTAATTTTAGCACCTTTTTTTCATCAGTCAAATTTTCCAGAACCTTGATTTATGATTTATAAAATCCCAAAAGCATTTTCCAGTAAGGAATTATTTTTACCTTTGCATTTTCAAAGATAAAATCCTTTTCCAGATCCCTTGATATAACTATTCCCTGTTTGCACCCATATTTATTTAAAAAACTCTTCATGCCTCTCAAATCCTTCATAGAAATATCAGACTTATACTTTATTTCTACGGGTAAAATATCAGGCTGAGTTTGAATGATGTCCACCTCTTCTTTTGTAGTTGAGCGGTAAAAAAACTTTGCATCGAGGCGGGAAACGAAGAGGTGCTCAATTATTAAACCTTCATCTAATTGAATATGAGGCTCAATCAAGGATAATGTAAAAGCAGTAACAGTGAGGTAAAATTTTTTCAGTCTCCTTTGACTTACCAGCATATTCCTGGAAAAAAGGTAGAGCGGTTTTATAAGGAATACATATTTCAAATATTCGCAATACTGACTGATTGTCCTTTTATCCCTTTTAAATTCATTAGAGAGTGATTCGTATTGTAAAAGAATACCCGGTCTTGAAGCAATTGCTGTTAATAAACGAAATAATAAAGCGGGTTCTTTAATAATAAAACTTTGTGGCAGATCCTGATAAATTATTCTTTCCAGGATGCTTTCTCGAAAATATTTGGACAGCACCACTTTATTTTCTTCATTTACCATTTCAGGAAAACCAGAGTTTTGAATATATGAGAAAATTTGCGGCTCAATTATTGAACGATATAAATCTATTTTCTCATAATCTACCTGAATGTTTTTGAACTTCAGGTATTCAGGGAAACTTAGCGGTTGAATGTAAAACTCATAAAGTCTACCCGCTAAACTCTCTTTTGCTTGTTTATCAATATTGATAGAGGCTGAGCCTGATATGATAAATTTTAAGTTTGGATACAGGTCATAGAATACTTTAATTTGATTAGCCCAATTTTTTAACTTATGAACCTCATCAAGAAATATGTAATACTTCGTATCAAGATCACTATCAAAACTTTTATGAAGCACTTTTTTTTGATATTCTGACAAAATATTATCTAATTCTGCTACTTCAACATCAAACGAGAAATAAAGGATATGGAAGGGATTGGTGCCCCCCTTCAAAAGGTATTCAATCAACTGATAGAGAAGTGTGGTCTTTCCTACCCTTCGCAAACCTTTCAGCAGAATTATCTGTCTTTTCGGAAAGAAATCTATCAATTCTCTTAAATTTTCTCTTGGCACTCCAGTTAAATCTTTTCGTATAAAATTATCTCTCCACCAATGGTTAAAATGCAATAAATCCATATTTTTACCCCGTAATGTAATTAATATTCAATTTTAAGTACATTATCATGCAATTATTTTAAAATTTCAAGGTATTTTAAAAAGTAAAAGGAAATCTAATTCTTCATTCTATTATTTTAAGGTCGTATGAACGAGACCCAAGACCCATCTTTTCTGCGTGCTCGAGTGTTACTTCCCAGGCGGGTCTGTTATGATGTCTTTTAAAGGGGTCCTTTCCACCCAAACTTTTAATCACAAGGTCAATACTTGCCTGGTCAATAGCAACAGGGTCGAACGAAAGACAGACACCTATATCAGGGGCAACAGGTATATCATTAAAACCATAGCAGTCACAAAGAGGACTTATCTGCATAAGAAAATTCAAAAACAGAATTCCCTTCTTCTTTGTCGAGGAAACCGCCATTGCATATTCAGCAACTTTCTTCATCACAGATGGAGCTGTTTCGTTCCAGCTTATGGATATCGCTCCCTCCAGACAAGCAATAATACAATCTGCACAACCAATGCATTTCTCTTCCTCTTTTACTGCCTTATTATTCTTCAAATATATTGCATCCGCAGGACAAATAGATATACACCTACCACATCCGGTGCACAGATTCTCTTTAATTTTAGGAGAGACAGTCGAATGCATGAATAGTTTTCCCTCCCTCGCCGCACAACCCATTCCAAGATTCTTCAGTGCTCCTCCAAATCCTGTAAGCTCGTGCCCTTTGAAATGTGAAAGGACTACCATGGAATCCGCTTCAACTATCTCTGCAGCTAAAACTGCTTCATTAACAACATCTCCGTCTATTTTTATGCGCTTACTGGAATGACCTTTAATTCCATCCGCAATAATAATAGGTGCCCCTGTTTCAATAAAACCAAAACCATTTTTTATCGCAGTTATCAAATGGTCAGGAGCAAAAGTTCTTGTCCCCTTATAAAGAGTATTTGTATCAGTAAGAAATGGTTTCCCTCGTTTCTCCCTGATAATTTCTACTATATCCAGGACAAACTGCGGTCTTATAAATGAAAGGTTCCCCCATTCTCCAAAATGAACTTTAATAGCAACAAGGTCACCATTATCAATTATTTCTTTCTTCCTTAAAAGGATTTTCATTCCCTCCTTTATTTTATCTTTGAGGTTTCTTCCCAATTTTGATTTTAAAGTAACAAAATAGACTTCAGCCATTTTTACCTCACAATCCTTTGATTAATTTACAATCATAGGGTTTTTGGGGAATAAAAATCCCGGATGGAGATGATGAAACGAATTTTCCATTATGAAATACCCTCCGTCCTCTTAAAAATACTGTCTCAATGCGACCCTTAATTTTAAATCCTTCATAAACGCAATAGTCACTTCTTGTATAAAGACTGCGTGCGCTCAATTTTTCTTCGTAATCCGGGTCGAAAATAACTATATCAGCATCTGAATCTTTTTTCAAAACCCCTTTGCGTGGATACACACCAAGAATCCTGGCAGGATTTTCGCTCATGATCCTGACGATTTTTTCCAATCCAATTTTTCTTTTTAAGACTCCGAATGTATATAACAAACGAAAAGAAGTTTCTACTCCACCCAGTCCGCCTGGTACCTCATAAAACGGCAGACTACCAGCAGGTGGAATTTTCTGAACAGAATAGAAAGGACAATGGTCGGTAGAAATCACCTGTATTTCCTGACGGGAGAGAAGTTCCCATAGCTCTTCAACATTTGATTGCTCTCTAAGAGGAGGGGAAACAATAAATAGGGCTCCATCAGGTTTTTCATAACAGGTATCATCGAGGAGAAGATACTGGGGACATGTTTCGAAGGTAACCGATTTCAATTCCTTTCTGACAGATGAAATAAATTTCGCCGCTTGCCCTGTCGAGACATGAACAAAATGCAAATTCCCCCCAACAATTTCTGCAGATTTTACACATTCCATAACTGCATTAAGTTCTGCTTCCGGTGGTTTACTTGCAGGATAATATCTCGCTTTTATCATACCATTTTTAGTAAAAATTTTTCTGTTTCTTAAAATTATTTTCTCATCCTCTGCATGAATTAGTATAAGACCCCCAATTTCATCCGATTTTTCGAGGAGACGCATAAAATCTTTCCCCCTTATCATCAAGCCTGAATCCCCATAGCAGGTAAAAACCTTGAATGTCCTGATTCCCATTGAGGATGCCTTTTCCATGAAAATCGTATTAACAGAGCCTGCGGTATCAACAGTAAGATTGAATGTATAATCGCAAAATGACCTCCCGCTAAAGTATGCAAACCTGTCATATAGTGTTTGCACAGGGTCATGCCCCCGAACAGGCACCGTAAAATCTGCAACTAAAGTCACCCCTCCTGCAATTGCACTACGAGAGCCACTATCAGGGTCGTCACTTGACCATTCATTTTTCATTGGTATTCCAAAGTGAACATGCATATCAACCAAACCAGGCAAAATGACCTTCCCCCTTGCGGGAATCAATGTTCTGGCACGGGATGCAAGTTTTTTTCCAATATCTGCTATTTTATCTCCTTTAACTGCTATGTCACAAACTTCCCTCCCTTTCTCCGTAACACATAATCCTCCTTCAATGACTATGTCAAAATCTTTGAATTTCATTTACTTCAATTCTCCTAAAAATAAATTTAAAGAACCTAAATTACAGGCATCGTTGGTATGTCCCAGAGCTGTCTAATTGCATGGTCGTATGTATCAGGAAGTGTTTTTTCCCATAACTTTATTGGAAGTTCTGCAATTGCAGACTTCCCTGAAATCGCAAACAGAAACATGTATTCAGTGATATAACGAACATTTCTTGCAATCCACGATTTATATTCCACTTCTTCCCTCTGTTTTAAAAGTCTCTCTTCGTGCATACAATTGCCAAGTTCTGATTCTATCATATCCATAAAGCAGCTTACAATCACTTCGAGAAATACAGTATCTTCTGAAGTTTCAATAAACTTCAAATAATCTTCCTCAATTTTTTCCTTTCTCATCCCTCTTGATGATAATACTTCCACAACACGAGCATTTGGTGGATTTTCAAGCATAAACTTCTTATCAAATGAATATTGCAAAATGTAGTTTATTGCATTGTAAACACCCGTATGTCTTTGCTTCTCAACCACTTTAATCCTGTTATTCGAACCAATGAAATCCTCAAATTTCTTTTCCTCTTCCCTCTCCAGAATGACCTTTAAACCTGCACAGTCATTAATGGCAGAAGATTGAATGAGATTCTGATCCGGAATAAAAACATTATTTCTCAGTTCCTTTATAAAGCGCCTCTCTGCATGGGCAAATTCTTCAACCTGCTGGTCTAAGGGGGTAAGGAGCTTATCTTTAGGAATTCCAAGCCTCATTGCTCTTTCTTCAGCAAGCTTATCTGCTCTCTTCTTTATCTGATCAAAAATGATGCTTATAATTCGTCTTGATGTTTTCTCTGCTATTCTTCTAAATCTTTTTAGCCTCGAATGTCCGAGATAAACAACGCTATTATTAATTTTTGCACAATAAACTTTTCCATGAAATGGCGTATTGTAAAAAAAATCCCCTGGGTATTTCTTAAATCTTTCTGTTAAATATGCAATCCTTTCATTTTTAACAGGAGAAACACTTAATACAAATTCTTTTAATTTGCCCTTTGAATCCACCTCGAAACTATAAAAAGGAACTGGAGATAGATAGGAAAAAAGTTCATTGCAAAAATAATCAAGATAAAGGTTCATTATGTAAACATTGTAATTTATAATCTTCTTTACATTTTCGCAGTCAGAAGGAATCAAATTGTTCTTCATCCACCTGAACAAAATATCCTGCAAGTCATTGCGATGTAGAAAGCTCGTTAAAAGAATCATCTTCTATTATATTTAAAAATTTGCAACTTTACAGGGATGGATTTTATTTCACCTCCCAAACAAAAAAACCTGAATAATAAAAACCTAACCTATCTTAAAAAATTCCCGATTTCAAGCAAGCACCAAAATAAATTCTTATGTTTATGAGTTAGTGGGGCAGGAGTAATGGTTCCTCCGTCATTCCCGCGCGGGCGGGAATCCAGAAGTACAATGGATTCTTGCTTTCGCAGGAACAAGATTTACTCCTGCGAAAGACAGGGGCAGGAACAAGATTTTACAATTACAATTGTCTGCTTTTGATTGAAAACAAAAATATGGAAGATAGAAGAAACATAGAAGCAATTGATAGAGAAACCCTTATAGAAAACTTCCACAAAAAAATTACGGGTAAAGTACCAATGAGTATGTATAAAATTAAAAAAACAATTCCCCATGATTTATCCAGTTTGAAAATGTCTATCCTGCAGTCTCCCTGATTCGTCTTCAAATTCAGAATAAGTATCGAAAACATAAAAATAATTGCACCTTGAAGATAAGAAGCAAGGGAAAGAACAAGCTGTATTGTAGCAAAACAAATACTTAAAAAAACTCGTGCAAATCCCAACCCGGGTAAAATGAGATTCCTGCCTTCTGTTGAACGGTTTCTAATCAAAATAAAAATTAAGTTCAAAATGGTAGCAACAATAACTAAGAGTACAATTTTTAAAGGATTTAACCTTTCAATACTACTGCTATTTACATACCCTAAAAGTGATTCCCTTGTAAAATCTGAATTTTCATTTTCGTCCAATTTTAACAGGGATTCTGAAACTCTAAGACTCAGAAGATTTGAATGATTGGGTGGAACTGACAGGGCCGAAAGAGATATCGAGGAGGGAAGGTAAGAAACTGTAAATTCTTCTGATGTCAAATCATCCGGGGAAACATCGTTTCCTGTAATACCTACAGGAAAGTGAACAGTCACTATCATCTCTCTAACCATTGAAGACATCGCAGGTAGCAGGATGCTCAGAACATATCCTGATTCATTTTTCATCCAGACAGAAGAAATGCTATTAATATCAATAGAACCTTCCATTCTGCAGGAAAATTCACCCTGAAACGGTATCCTTTTTGCCTTAATTTTAAGTGCTGTAAAGCCATCTGCTCTCGGAACCCTCTGAAATGGAATTTTCCCAATCCCTTCTGCAAAGCACAAAAAACTATCCTTGTTCCACAGATAATATGCCTCTTCCTTTAACAGCTTAATTTCTTTAACTGGAAATTTCCTCTCAGAAGGAAACCAGAATTCAAAGGAAAATTTTACCTTATCAAGTGATTCAACATATATATTAGCGGAATACTTTTCTACTTCTAAATTTCCTGCCAGTACATTATTAATTTTTAAAAAATTCAAACTTACTATAATCAGGGGAAAAATAGCCCTGCCAACAAAAATATTTTTCGAGAATCCAGAAAGGACTTTATATTTTATTTTCAGCGACAGGCTCTTTTCCTCAATCATAGTAAACGCTCATGGGCAAATTTTGCCCACCCCCACGAATGAAAATTTACAGATTCCTGCTTCCGCAGGAATGACAGCTCCGTTATACGAAGGTGGCTGAGCGGAGTCGAAGCCACCGAATAACCATGTTATTTCCATAGTAATAACCCCTCTTTGCGGGAAGAAAACCTTCTTAAAATACAATATCATTTTAATGCAAAGGTATCAAATTTTAGAAATAGCCTATTTTTCTCTGAAATACTGATGAAAGAATAATTGCTTCGACAATATCTTCCGATGAAAGAAAAGCAAATTCTTCTTCTTTTCCGATTTTCTCTTTTTTCTTTTTCGAAATTTTCCCTGAAATGAGTGATTCAAATACCGAATTAATATATTTTGCCATTTCACGGTTTTCATCAGATGCTAAAATTGCAACTCTTAGAATATCAAGGGGTTTTAATTCAGTTAAAATTGAAGGTTCTGAAAATATTGCCTTCGAATAATTGAGCAGTTCCTCATCCAAAAATACTGCATAACCTGCCGGCAAAGAAGATAGAGGCACTCCTGAAAAAATTGGAAAACTCAACAAAGAATCAATAATTTTCTGATTTTCTTCATATTCTTTTTGATTCAGTGTAGAAAACGGGGCAGTATCTTCACTTTCAATTTCTTCCTGACCCTCGAGAGCGCGTTTGCAAATCTCATAGACTCGTGGTGAAATATTTCGACCAAAAATCCGCTTCATTTCTTTAATATAAGATGGTCCTATAATCAAACACAAAATGTAGTTTGACACTAAAAATGCACCTTCTTCACTGCTTATTCCAGTGTTCTGGAAAAATGATTTTGCAGATTCACTTGTGAATAATAACCCTGAAATAAAATTGTAGCAAATTGACCTGCAAATCATGAGGTAGGTCCATAGAGCAGGCGCTTCACCTTCGTATGCAGGATAAAGAAGAATACCTGCTGAAGATAGCTTCGCAGGAGGAGAAGCAGAAAAATATTCATCTGCTGGAATGGGTGCTATTATTAATCTGTTAACATCAGGATAATATGAGGCGATATATTTTTTCAGAACTTTGAAAAATTCCTCCGCAATTATAGAAGATATTTTTGTAGATTGAAGAAATTTCTCATCTTTTCTTAAATAAATAATTTCCTCGAGCATTTTCAGGAAAAGCCTTGTTTCCTCGACTGCATTTTCACTTTTAATTAATACTGTTCCTGCATTTTCAAGAAAAGAACTGTCCGAGAGAAATGAAATGAGGTATTTTTGTAAATCCCTTATGGATTCGATTTCCTTCTCTATTTTTTCAGATAATAAAGAAAACTCCGGGTCTTTTTTAATCTTCTCCGAAACCTTCTCACCCTGAGAAATCAATTTTCGGGTCTCTTCAATTAGATTGCCGAATCCTGACACAAAAAGTACTTTTGACGATGATTCTTCTTCAATTAACTCTTCCTTCGATTCTGGTATCGGAGATTCTGCAGTTCCCCGTAATAGTTTCTTTAAAAAAGAAAATATATATGGCAAAATATTAAAAAGAATAATTATAATTAAGGCGATTATTTTAGCGGAGTTATTATCCGAATCAGACATGACTCTTTTTTCTTATGAGAAACTTTGAAGAAGTCTTCACAAAACCTTTTTTTCTTTCAAACATAGTTTTCCACAATGCTGTTAGAGGACCCGGTGTCCCATAAGGTGCAAGCAAATCACAGAGTACAAGGGTAAAAAGGGTTTTTGAGCCGCGCTGGAATATTTTCTCGAAATCTATATTAAATTCATCCATTTATGTTTACTTTCCCTTTTCAGGAATTCCAGAACCAATGTGAGAGATGGATTCGCGCATATCAGTATCCGCCATGAGGTTTCTAAGATGATAATAATCCATAACCCCCAAATTTCCCTTTCTCAAAGCCTCTGCAATTGCAGCAGGTACCTGCGCTTCAGCTTCGACTAATCTTGCCCTCATTTCCTGAACTTTCGCCTTCATCTCCTGCTCCGCTGCCACTGCCAGAGCCCTCCTGCTTTCCGCCTGAGCCTGTGCAATCTGTTTGTCTGCTTCTGCTTTTTCAATATTCAATTTTGCACCCACATTAGCACCTACATCCACATCAGCAATATCAACACTCAATATTTCAAATGCAGTTCCTGCATCGAGGGATTTTCTAAGAACCGTTTTTGAAATGTTATCAGGATTTTCCAGAACCTCTTTGAAATCGTTAGACGAACCAATGGTAGTCACTATCCCTTCACCCACTCTTGCTATGATTGTCTCTTCACCAGCACCTCCAACAAGTCTTTCGATATTTGCCCTAACGGTGATTCTGCATACTGCCATTAGTTGAATACCATCTTTTGCGACAGCAGCAATTTTCGGAGTGTTTATCACTTTTGGATTCACGGACATCTGAACTGCTTCAAAAACCTGTCTTCCCGCAAGGTCAATTGCCGCAGCACGGTCAAATGTCAGTGGAATATTCGCTTTGTCAGCGCTAATGAGTGCCATTATAACAGCTTCTATATTACCACCAGCAAGAAAATGCGCCTCCATTTTATCAATTGGGATGTCGAGACCTGCTTTGACAGCCATTATTCTTGCATTGACTATTTTATGAGGTGGCACTCTCCTGAGCCTCATTCCTATAAGCCTTATTATTCCAACATGCGCACCGGAAGCAAATGCTGCTATCCAGAGCCTTACAGGAATAAGCCAGAAAAAAACAATGATACCCACCACAATAACTAAAAGAATAATAACGAGACTTATATCTACACCAAATTCTTCCATTTTTACCTCCTTTTTTGCTGTTAATTTTTTTGTTTTATATTGTCTTTAACTTTTCACTTCTTTTCTTTCTTCATTCTTTACTTCTTCTACAATTACACTCACCCCTTTTGCTTCCACAACCTTTATTTTCGCTCCTCTGTCTATGAATTTCCCTTTCGTTATGCAATCAACCTTTTGCCCCTCAACCATAGCGGAACCGACAGGATGCAAATCACTTATCGCTGTTCCTTCTTTACCTACCAGATGAGACCAATCATGCCCTATTGCACTCACAGCCCCTTTGAGTGATTCTGTTTGAACAAATCTTTTACCGAATCTTGTTTTTGAAATGAGCCATATACCTCCAATAAAAATTATGCTTGAAATAAAGAGCGTTCCAATACCCCATGCATAACCAAACTTTATCCACGAAAAACCAATTGCGACTCCAAGAAGTGCAATCCCTAAGATTCCCGTAATGCCAAATCCTGGAAGAATAAATGCTTCTATAGCTAGGCACAGAAAAGCAGAAATAAAAAGAATAATTGCAAGTATTACACTATCCATTTTTATCTCTCCAAAATATTATTTTTAAAATCGAAGTCAATGAAAATTTATCTTTTGTCAGTACTGATGAATTTACATGCTACAACCCTAAAAAATCAAAAATGGAAAAAATCAGGATTTTTCTCGGACTACAATCTTTCCACCACCTGAATTTACCACCACAATAGGGGAACCTGAATCTATGAAAGACCCCTCCGCTATAACTTCAAAAGTTTTCCCCTTGAAAGACCCCCTTCCGGAAGGACGAAGCGGAGATTCCGCAATTCCCTCATCTCCGATTTGAGGTTCGATATCCCTAAGAGAAGTGCTATCGTCGTAGGCACGGGAAACTATTGCCGCCTTTTCTACAATTGGATGTGCAAACTTAATCTTTGGTAAAAACTTTACAACAACAATAAAAAGAATAATGGAACCAACTATAGATATTATTGTTCGTAAAAGAGCCATTCTGAGGAGCCCGGTTTGAAAAGAAATATCCAGTGGAAGGGACAAAAGTGCCATCCCAAGGCTTGCTATGATTGCAACTACACCTAAAACCCCAAAAATAATATGACCCGGAAAAACAAAAAATTCAATAATGAGGAATACGATTCCAGCCCCTAGCAAAACTAACTCTTCAAGTCCAGCAAGTCTCACAATGTGGTGTCCAAAAAAGAAAAGAGCAAGGCAGGAAATTCCCACAATTCCCGGGGCTCCGAAACCGGGATGGTAAAGTTCTATCAAAATTGCAAGTATTCCTATTGTCATCAGTAAACCAGAAACTATTGGGTGTGTAATCCATCTTGCAATGTTTTCAGCCCATCCTAACTTCGGACGAAGAATTTCAGCCCCTTCAAGATAAAGTTCATCGAGAACCTCTTCTACTGATTCTGCTCGAATATCGGCAACCCTAAGTCTCAGAGCATTGTCTGTATCTAAAGTAAGGAGTTTCCCTGCCTCAGTTATACCTTCGATAGCAATGTCTTTGTCAACCATTGCCTCAGCAATGTCACCCCTGCGCCCTTTTGCCCGCGCCGTAGAAGCCATTTCCGCTCTGAAATATGAGAGCATCTTTTCATCAACCGCTTCGACATTATCCCCTGATAATGCAATTGGCGTTGCGGCCCCTATTGAACCTCCTGTTGATATTGCTATTACATCACAGGCATAGGATATCAGAGCACCAGCGCTTATTGCCCTTGGATGTATAAACGCAACAGTTTTAATTTTGCTTCGCAAAAGCGCATCCCTTATTTTTAGTGCTGCATCAACCCTTCCTCCCGGTGTATCTATTTCAAGAATGAAAGCAGAAGCATCTCGATTTTCTTCTATCTCCCGTGTTACAAATGCAGATAAACCTAAATCAATAACCCCTTCTATCGGAATAAGAACAACTTTTTTCCCCTTTCCTCCCTTTCTCTCAAGTCCTTCGAGAATTTTTTCTCGTGGCTGTTTGGTATCAGTCAATGAAGGTTCTGGAGAGGGCTTATAACCCTTTTGAGGAGGAGTATTTTCACTCTCTTTTTCTTTGTCAGAGTCTTGAGATTTTTCATCCTTATCTTTATTTATCCCGGGGAGTGTGCTTATTTGAAGGAGATTAATATCTAATGAAATTATAACGAAAACTATAGATAAAATTTTATTCATGTAACTCTCTTTTTTGTACCTCCGATTTTACCTGCTTTCTCTGGTGCTTTTCATTCCTGTAATTTTTCTCCGCACGACTCATCCTGTCTCCATAAAACTTCCACAAATCACGCCTCCCGATAAAAGGAATCACAAAACTGTGCCCCTTACTGTATTCTTCCTCCCATGCCCTATCAGCGAGTTTCTTGAATTCAGACGAATATCTGTCAAGAAACGCAACTACCCGTGGGTCCTCAATAATATGTTCCGCTCCTTCATAAGAAGGTTTTGCACCACACTCCTTAACTATATTTCTCAAAACTGAAGGATTGTCAATGATTTTGCAAGGTAAAAGCAAATTTGGATTATAAGGTTGTGCCTCTCTTATGGCATTAAAAAACGGGGATTTTAATATTTCAATGAGAGAATGCTCCTTTATGCTATGCGTATAGAAATGAACAAAAGTGCAGGGCTGAACAAGACCATCACTTGTAATATAGAGATACCGACTTGCTGAAAGGCAACCTCCAACACATCCTCCATCATTCCAGAAGTCACCAATAAATAGTGGCTTTTTACTTCGATACTGATGACAGACCTGCCTCAGTCTGTTCCTTTGCTCAGGGGTGCAAACCAGACTCAAGTCCGGGTCCCTGCCAACAGGAAGATAAGTAAAAAGCCATGCAAAGAGTATCCCCTGCTCCATCCAGAAGTCGAAAAACTCATCCGTAGCCATAATGTCGCTGTTTCGAGAAGTGGGAGTGCAGGATATTCCGAAAAGAACCCCGTTTTCTCTCAGGACGGACATTGCTTCAATGATTTTACTGAATATCCCCCTGCCTCTTCTATCATCAGTTTCTTTTTCATAACCTTCGACGCTTATCCCTGGCATCACATTTCCGAGTGATGCAAATTTTTCTGCAGTTTTTCTATCTATCAAAGTTCCGTTTGTGTACATCAGGAAATTCATATCATTAAATTCTTCAAACATCCTGAAAACATCCTTATAAAGAAGGGGTTCGCCACCACTTAAGGTTATGAGACGAACACCCATCTCCCTTGCCTCCTGTAGAACCCTCTTTAACAATTCATAATCCATATCCTTTCTATCGCGGTAATTGAAAGCATAGCAACCCCTGCATTTTATATTGCACCTCATTGTTGGATTAATGACAATGGTTACAGGAGGCTCTATACCATGCTCCTTTTTGAACTTTTCACAATAATAATTTCTATCAAGAACAGTTCCTAAAATAATGTTTCTGTAAAAAGATTCCGCTGGTTTTGGTGATAATTCAAGAATGAGCCTCAGGCACCACCTGACAAAAACAGGATTATCCTGAAGGTTTCCAATAACACCCCCAATGAAAGATTCACCCTTTCCATTATCAAACCCACCCTCCTCAAGAAATTTAGTTACCCTCTCAACAACTAAATCAATTTTATCACTTTCAAGGTCACAAAGCACAGGGAGTGTTGAAACTACATTTTTTATTTCGTTTTTCGTTAGCATTTCAAACCTCCTGTTCTGTTGTTTTAAAGTTAATGGTACATTACCCATTGTCAATAGTTGATTAAATGCCTGTAAAAATGGTTCGACCACCGAACAACTTTTTGAATTTAGCAAAAAAGATGCCTGTTTTTTTTCAGGACTTTTTGTTAATAGAAATTAGCATTTGCGAACTTTTTTTCTCACATTTTTTAAACGAATACTAAAAATACCGAAAATTTTGTTGCATAAATAATTCATCATGTGTGAAAAAAAATCTACACTTTTTTAAACCCTTGACCCATTTTCCTTCCTTTCCCGCCATCCCCTTTTCCCTACCCGTGTCCCCTTCTCTCGGTTCCCTGTCCTGTAAAAAGCCTTGATTTAAATTAACCTATGTGGTTTAAATTTAATTTCAAGATATGAAAAAAAATATACATCAGAAATGGGTATTTCCATCAGTCGAAAATGAAGCGGTTTTGAAACT